>Ga0209826_1000203_pt1 | contig 42406 bp, 42 predicted proteins | sample GOMGulsemesocosm_5_FD_184637 | JGI IMG/M metagenome (GOLD analysis project Ga0209826, IMG submission 184637) | Methane-oxidizing microbial communities from mesocosms in the Gulf of Mexico - GOM15C Gulf of Mexico (SPAdes) (version 2) | ecosystem: Environmental > Aquatic > Marine > Cold seeps...
TGAGGGATATGCCAATAGCGCGGCGCTTAAAGCTGCGGGAATGGAAATAATCAGTAAAGAGCAGAATGTTGAAGGTTTTCCTCGTGATGTTTCCGGAAAATTGACCGGTGTCGTAAAAGAGGTGCTCGCGATTAATCGGTTGATCAAGCACGTACCAGCGGCGCCAGATGCCGCGACGGAATTACTTACCCGCCTACAATATATTAAATATGCGAAGGCTGGTTACACAACTATTGGCGTTACAGGGCCGGTAGGTCGGCACGCTGACCCTGTTGGGTTATTGAGAAAAATTGGCGAAAATCCAGAAAGCCCTTTAAGGACTTATGCGTATCTTCTCCCCAATCAAACTGAAGGACAACCTTTAGGCGGGGATGCCAATTTTAAAATAAAAGGCGTCAAATTTTGGATGGACGGGTCCCCCTTCACCGGGGGCGCCGCTATGGAGGGGAGTTATGAGAATTCCAAACTCGTCACTGAAAAGTTGGGATTGCCCCATGATCACACGGGTGATTTGAACTATAGCCGCGAAAAATTTAGAAAAATTATTTTAGATTACCATAAAAATGGGTACCAAATAGCCATTCATGTACAAGGAGAGCGTGCCGTTGAGGAAGTGCTTCTTGCCATTGAAGAAGCACAAGCTACCTTTCCCAATCCTAAACTCCGTCACCGCCTTGAACATAATGCGCTTATCACGCAAAAACAGCTTGTTCGTGCTAAAAAATTGAAAATGACAACAGGGTTTTTTGTTGATCACTTATACTATTATGGTGATGCCTTGCCAGAGTTGATGGGGGCAAGCCGGATGAAGCGGTATATGCCGTTGCAAACGGCAATTGAAGTGGGGCTCGATATCACAGTTCATGGTGATCATCCTTCAACACCTATTGATCCGTTTCGGACGATGAAAGTGGCTGTGGATCGCTTGTCAGAAAGTGGGAACACTCTGAACGGGGATGCTGAAAAAATCTCTAAGCTTGATGCTCTGCGTGCTCTAACGATCAATGGAGCCATCCAATTGGGAGAGCAAGAAGAGATTGGATCCATTGAAGTTGGGAAGCGGGCTGACTTTACCATTTTGTCCGAAAACCCACTGTCTCTTGAGCCTTCTAGTTTTTATAAGATTGAGGTGTTGGATACTTTGAAAGATGGGCGGCGATCAGATACCAGGCAATTCAGTATTCCTCATGTGCAACTGGTATGGGATATCCTAAAAGAGAAAGTATCTGGCGGGGAGTGAACCATATCAGGTTAGCACTTCGAGGCTACCTGTTAATGTCGCCCGTTGGGACAATTCTATCCAATTTCCATCAGGATCTTTGACAAAGCTGTATCGGACCGTTGTACCAAGTGTACGGGGCGGGCGGCCTTCTGATCCCCCGTTGCCTATGATATTTGCATGTTCCTTATCTGCTGAAAAGATTTGAACCGTTAAGTATCGAAAACCCTTCGCCTGATAAGGCTGGTTTGGGCTGTGGGTATCATCTTCTTCTAACATCAATATGCTTTGACCACATATAAAGGCATTTGGACCAGCTTCAGGGGAGGGGGGAAGGTTAAGAGTTTTACCATAAAACAGTGCCGATGCAGAAAGATTGCAAACGTTCAGTTTAATGCCCGTTGTCGTAATTCCCTTATAGCCTTTTGGAACTAACGTCACTTTATTACCATCAGGATCGATCAAGTGCGTTGGTGTTGATATGGTCTCCCGTGCAATAAGCAATTCATGGTAACCTGAGGACGTAGCCTCCTGTAGGGCTTCCCTTGCATGGTTGATCTTTAAAATCGGTCCAGCGGGACCTTCTCCTAAAAAATGTCTCAGCTGATGGACGCCGCCCCCCAGTTTTCCTAAATGGTCAAAGGGTAGGCCTACTTCTTCTTGCCAAAATTGCAGCATTTCTTTCTTATTATTGGTGAAAAGCCCTAAATCAAGATGTGCTTTGGCCAGATCCATTTCGTTGCTCCAAGTTTTTGTTTTTTTAAGGAACTTAGATACTTCTGATAATCACACAAGATTATTTTTTATATTCATTTGGGACTAAAGCTTTTCTCATGAAATACGTTTTTATCTCAATGATTTAAATATAGCAGATGAGAGCCTTCGAACTGTTCATTAGTTCGCTGTGAAGGGTTTCGTTAAAAAAAAGGGGTTCATTTGCTGAACCCCTTAGAGCGTTTAGTCGATCAGGCCTTCAGCCTTTAATGTGGCTTGTACGGCCGGGCGAGAAGCAACACGCCCTTGAAATGCTCCAAGCTTTGGCCAGGAGGCAAGATCAATGCCGGTGAAGTTTGCCCAGTTGGTAACCACAAATAAATAGGCATCGGCAACGGAGAAATTTTCTCCCTGAAGGAAGTTTCGTCCGTCTGAAAGGATTTTTTCAAAATGGCTGAATTTTTTTCCTACATTTTGAACCGCTGCATCCCGTTCTTCGGATGAAAGCTCTTTGCCGGAAAAGAAAATGCCAAAAGATTTGTGTAGCTCAGTTCCAACATAATTCAAATGTTGCTGTAATCGTGTCCGTTCAAGCGTTCCATTTGCTGGTGCAAGATTGCTTTCTGGTTTTTGATCTGCAACATATTGGAGGATTGCAGGGCCTTCGGTCAGAATATCACCGGACGCCAACTGAAGAGCCGGTACATATCCGTCAGGATTGATTTCCAGAAAATCTGCGCCAGTTTCAGTCTCTTTGGTGGATGTATCTACTTTCTCAAGTGAGTAACCTGCACCAATTTCGTTGATGGCAATATGGGTTGCCATTGAACATGCGCCGGGCTTAAAGAATAATTTCATTTTAGGTTTCCAAATCATTATTTGATTTTCAATGACCTAGACATAAGAATTGTAGTTACTTTTGTAAACTAAAGGATTATATGTTATCGTATTATCGAGTTTCCATTTGGTAACCTAAAGTGATCATGGCTCTTAAATTACGAAAAAATCAAAGCCCGAAACCTCCGAATAACTGCCCTTTAAGCACATGCATGGACGTTATTGGAGGGGCATGGACCCCAAATATACTCTGGTCATTGAAGGGCGGACCGAGGCGCTTTAGTGAACTTCGTGTCGATATTCCTAGTGTTTCTGCCAAGATGCTTACAGTGCGGTTACGTTCACTGGAAGAAAAACGTATTCTTATTAGGGAAGTAAAGCCCACGTCCCCCCCTTCGGTCGAGTATTCACTAACTGACAATGGCAATGAGCTACTTCCTGCAATTGAAGCCATTGCAAATGTAGGTCACAAACTCAAATTGCAACAAGATGAAGAAGAGCGGGTCTTGGCCGCTGAATAGCTTTGGAGGAGAGCATCACTCTCCCTTTGATATTCAATGTTATAAGTCTTGTGCAAGTCGAAGCCCGCTAAATTGCCATCTCTGGTGCGGGTAAAAGAAATTCCGGTAGGATTTACGCATCTGTGCCTGAGGTGTCGTGCAGGCTCCGCCTTTTAAGACGAATTGCCCGCTCATGAACTTCCCATTATATTCTGAAATTGCCCCCGTGGCCGGCTTGAAACCGGGGTACGAAATATAGGGACTGGAGGTCCATTCCCAAACGTCACCAAACATTTGTTGTAATCCTTCTTCACCACTTGTTGCGGCTTTTGGTTTTAAATTCTGCCTCTCGGATAAATTCCCTTTTATTTCGACGGACTGTGAGGCAACTTCCCATTCAAATTCTGTTGGGAGCCTTTTCTCAGACCAACGTGCAAAAGCATCGGCCTCGAAATAGCTAATATGACTGACCGGGGCGTCAAGATCTACAGGCTGATACCCTCGAAGAGTCATCGCGTTCCAGCTCTCTTCCTCCAATTCCCAGTACAGCGGAGACTGCCAGCCTTCTTTTTGTGATGCCGCCCATCCGTCAGATAACCAAAAGAGGGGATTTTGATAACCACCTTCTTCCATAAATTCCAGCCATTCTCTATTTGTTACAGGTATGTTGGCAAGTTTGAAGGGGCGTATAATTTGCTCGTGCTCCGGGATCTCACAATCAAAAGAAAATTGATCTCCGGCATGTCCGATATTCAAAATTCCACCCTCAAATTCGATCCATGTTCTGGGAGGTGTGGGGCGGTTCGACACGACAAGTGGCTCGGGCGGCTGGTATGTCGGACGGATTGGGTTTTGCGAAAACAGATGTAGAATATCAGTTAACAGTAATTCTTGGTGCTGTAGCTCATGATGGATGCCAAGCTCAATAAGAGGGACAGCCTCTGGCGGACATATATCTTGTGTTAGGAGTTGGTCTAAATGCTGATCAACATAATGGCGATAGTCACAAATCCGGCTTAAACTGGGCCGTGTCAACATCCCGCGTTTGGGTCTGGGCTGTCTTGGTCCCAATGTTTCATAGTAGGAATTGAATAGAAAATGATAGCCGCTATCGAAAGGCGTATATCCTGAGTAATAAGGAATAAGAATGAGCGTCTCAAAGAACCAGCTAGTGTGGCCAAGATGCCATTTTGCAGGGCTTGCATCGGGCATGGATTGTACGGTTGCATCTGCATCAGATAGGCTGGAAGTTAGTGATAAAGTGCGGGCGCGCGTCGCCTTATACAAGATACTCAATTCATCGCGTTTCGCAGAGATGTCTGAAGATGCTTGACTTTTCGTTGTCATGATTATTCCACTCCTTAAGCTGCCAGATAGTGAATGCTGAACAGATTATTTTGGTCAATCCAGACTTTTTCCGGTTTAAAACCTGCTTTGACAGAGAGGCGTTGGAATTCTTCAGGCGTATATTTGTATGAGTTTTCAGTGTGAATAGTCTCTCCTTCAACAAAAACAAAACTGTGATCCCCTATATGAACAAGCTGGTCAATATCACTGACAAGATGCATTTCAATGCGACTTTCCTGTTTATTTAGAAAGGCTAAATGGTGAAAATGGTCCAAATTAAAGTTGGCAGATAATTCGTTGTTACATCGAAACAGCAGGTTTTTATTGAAAGCAGCCGTAACATTGGATGCATCATTATAGGCGGCATTCAAAATGGCTTCTTCTTTCAATAAATCGACGCCAATTAACATGCCCCCTCCCCGAAGGAGGGATCTGGCCTGGGTTAAGAATGAGCAAGCTTCATCGGGTGTGAAATTACCAATGGTAGAGCCGGGAAAAAATCCGGTCCTTTTTCCAACCCCAATATCGGGGAAATCAAAATTTGCCGTATAATCAGCGCAGATAGGGATTATAGGGAGATATGGAAAGGATTGTGACAGACGTTTTGCTGCAGATAGAAGATGGTTCTTCGAGATATCCATCGGGACATAACTAAGCGGGGTATGCAAAGAATTCAGAAGGGTCGAGACTTTTACACTTGATCCGCTGCCAAATTCTATGATGTGGTTGCGGGGGCCTAAATTTTCTGCAATTTCTTCGCTATGCTTTTGCAGTAAATGCAATTCTGTCTGAGTGGGATAATATTCTGGTAAATCACAAATTTGGTCAAAAAGGTCGGAACCACGGGCATCGTAAAAAAACTTACTGGGTATTGCTTTTTTAGCTTTGGATAGCCCGTTCAGTACAGAAGATCGAAAATCTTCTTGTGCAGGTTCAAAGTCATGAAAATTCTCAAGTGCCGTCCTGTTCATCAAATTTCTCCCCCCGGCAATGCGCCTTTTTGTTTTCACCCCTTCGGTGTATTAGATATATAGTGTTACGTTTACAAGACGCTACGCTCTATAATCAGGACGTGTTGGTCTATAAACGAGACACTGGAGGGGATGTTATGGATTGGGATGATGTGCGTTTTTTCTTGGCTCTTTCTCGCGCGGGATCAGCAAGAACTGCTGGGACATATTTAGGTGTAAGTCATTCAACCGTTGCGCGGCGAATAGAGCAGTTTGAGCAAAAAATTGGTGTACGTCTGTTTGACAGAACTCCCTCTGGTTACGCTCTGACTCTAGCTGGCGAAGATATGGTTGAAACGGCGAAAAGAACTGAAACTGACATGGCCGCTTTGGAACGGCGACTATTGGGGCAAGATAAAAAACTTGAAGGGCAGGTTTGTGTCACGTTTCCAGACTCGTTAACATCGAAAATTCTTATGCCTGATATTGTAAAATTTACAAAAGCCTATCCGGGCATTGATTTGGAGCTGGTCTTATCCTATCGCGTTTTTGATTTATCGAAAAGAGAGGCTGATATAGCGCTGCGGTTATTGCGTAGAAATAGCTCACCTCCTCCTCATTTGATTGGGCGGAAATTAACGTCGGTTCATTATGCTCACTATGCATCCAGAGACTATTTGGCCGATCATACTCTTGAGGTACCGTCCAAAACAGCGAGCTGGACGCGTTGGGATGATTCAGATCGTTTTCCCAACTGGATCAAGGAAAGCCTACATCCGCACATTCCTGGAAGAAACAGTCTTGCCAATGGAATGATGCAAGTACAAGCTGCAAAAGCAGGTTTGGGAATTGCTTCCCTTCCTTGTTTCGCGGCGGATCAAGAGCCGGATCTTATTCGTCTGCCTAATAGCATTAACCGACCCTATTTTGACATGTGGATACTCTCTCATCCTGATTTAAAGGAGACAGCTCGTTTGCGCGCATTTAGAGAGCATCTAACAAAGGCTATCTTGAAGAATGTCCCTCTATATGAGGGCGAGCGGCCCTTGAGTTAAAATCGGCTATCCAAAATTCTTCTGTGGGCCTTCATTCGGTAGCGGCATTGCCTCCCCGAAAGGGCGGTCGCCTGCAATTGTGACCCGGTGTAATTCACGCCTGAAGCCATCATAGTCATTCAGGGCCAAATGCATTGCACATCGATTATCCCACATTGCAATTGAGTGTTTCTGCCAACGAAAACGGCAAATGAATTCTGGCCTGAGAGAGTGGGCGAAGAGTTTCTCTAATATCGGTCGGCTGTCTTTTTCCGTCATGCCCTTTAATCTCGTTGTGTAGACAGGGTTCACGAATAATATTTTCTTGCCGGTTTCAGGATGAATTCGAACGAGAGGATGTTCTATTTCAGCATGGGCTTCTTCACTTTGAATGATCGTCATGGATTTTTTTGCTGTATCGCCGAGAATACTCTTCCCAATCCCATATGGTCTGCGTGCAGAATGTACGGCGATTAGTGGATCGACAATTTTCTTCATGCCATCAGATAAGGTGTCGTAGGCAAGATAACTGTTAGCAAAGAGCGTATCCCCGCCATATAGCGGAATGTCTTTTCCATGCAGGATTGTCGCAAGGGGAGGGCTTTCCTGAAAAGACCAGTCGGAATGCCATTGGCCTCCGAAATTGATTGTTTTGGCTTCTTCCACTTCCCGTTTGACCGCAATTACTTCAGGGTGATCTGCCATGGTTTTGACATAAGGTTCTGTACCAAAGGGACCAAATTTAGATGCAAATGCCTTTAATTGTGCAATCTCAAGAGGCTGGTCCCGAAAAAAAATAACAACATGTTCAAGAAATGCTTTGCGAATATCATCGACGACATCTGCGTTCAAAGAACGCAGGTCAACATTTGAAATTTCTGCGCCAATTGTTCCTGAAATAGGGTTCACTTGGATATGTTGATACTTAGCCATGATCATTTCCCTTATTCTTATTTTATTATTTAGAAAAATATACTGCAATTATGTGTGTAGAAGCAAATTCCTAAATGGAAACAACATACTCGCCCCCTCCGTCAATGGATTCTGTCTGGTGCTTTCTAGAATAAATGCCTTTTTGATTATGCTTCTTTCCTCGCGGTACGGTTTGCTTTCAACTCTCGGTGAGAGATATAAGTTGTTGCCGCAATAATAATAGTTCCCCCCGCAATGACAAATGGGTCAACAGCTTCGTTGAAAACGACCATGCCAAGAATAGCGGCCCAAACCAACTGTAGAAACCCAAGGGGTTGGGTGAGGGTTATTGGGGCTGCTGTGAAAGCTTTGGTCAAAGTATAGTGGCCAAGAGTTGCGAAAACCGCTGTTAGCATAAGCCAACTCAATTCCTCGATTGTTGGAGCCCTCCATTGCAATAGGGCTCCGGGTAAAAGAACAATTGTACAGCCCAATGACAGCATGCCAACGATGACATAGGTGTTTTCTGTATCGGTGAGTTTTTTAGCAACAAGAAAGGAAATCGCGAATAATGGGGCCGCACAAAGTTGTGCCAGTTGGCCTACATTGAGCTCTTGAAATCCTGGCCTTAAAATGATGAAGGCACCCAATAAACCGATAAAAATACCAACAATTCTGCGAACACGTAACTTTTCGCCAAGGAAAAGAGCGGCCCCAATTGTTACAAATACAGGAGAGACATATCCAATGGCTGTCACTTCGGCTATAGGAATACGCGCCATTGCAAAGAACCATAGCATGACGCCCACGCCATGAACTAAAGCCCGTGCTGAGTATAATCCAAAAACTTTTCTTGAGGTTTGTTTTGGCCAGTGGCGAATAAGTAAGGGTAGAATTAGTAAAAGGCCAAAAGCGTAACGGATAAAAGCCGCTTCAATTGCTGGAATACTCGATCCGAGATAGCGGACAATTCCCGTCATCGCGACAAACAAAAAGCTGGAAGCGACCATCCAGCAAACACCCTGTATATTACGGTTTTCCCGTATTATTTTTATTGGAGACACTTAGGTTCCTTTATTTATTGGATGCTAATGATCTGCCTTAATAAGGGAGCTGTCCAGAGAATTATGTCGGGAAATACCCGGTAATCGATTGAGATCAAGCTACTACCACCAGACTGAATACTGTCTCTCGCAAAATCCTGCGATTTTATCCAAATAGATTTTTGATCCATCAGACAACGTGAAGGAGCCTTCAAAATATCCAAAGAGCTGAGTGAAATCTGTAGGGGTTGAGGAGGTGCTGTTAAAAGCGCTGTAATGTCCTTCAGGGTGGAATTTAAGATTTAGATTTTGCGTGTCGGAAGAGATAGTCCAAGTGCGAGACAGGTCCTCGATATCATAATCAAAGAATATCAAGCCTGCTGGTTCGCGTTTCCCATCGACCCAAAGAACATTTTCAGAAAATCCGGTTTCATTCACACCGTTGGATAAATTGAGACCAATAGCGCGTCCGGACGCATCTTGACCTGTAATGCAAGCCCAATTCCAAAAAGTATCCCGGCGCAAAAATCCAGCGGTAAAATCATGATGAGCAAATGCCCCGATTTCCTCTAGATCATATTTTTGTCCGTCGAAGGTTATGTCGCCAACAGCTGGGATGCCGGCAACTTTTTGGCAATAAGTCCATCCACTTGGACCCGTTGGTGTGCATAGACGCAACGTATCGAAAGAAGGGGTGGTTTCTGAAAATTCCATGTTAAGGACACTCGCCCCATCAAAATTTACTTTGAGACGTTTTTTTCGATCTTTTTTGTCAGAGATAAATTGCACATCCATACCCTTACCCGAGATGTGAGAGACACCGTCGTCAGGATTAAGGGTGATAGTTGCAATATCTCCATCTCTTGCTTTACACCCTCGTTTAATCATTTGCCTCGACTGTCTGTCGAATAGATAAAAGAAAGCGGTCGTTTCACCCTTAGCGTATGACAAAGAACAACCGGCAATAAATTTGGGGGATGCAAAACCCAGAAAATGAAAGTGAACAAACTGTTTCTCTCGCTGTGCGCTGGGAAGCAATTCTCGAAAAGGAGAGCGTAGAGAGAAATCCAGGTAATTTACGGTGCCAATAGGATTTTCAAAAAAACCAAAAGGGATCGTGCCGTCTTGTTGAATAAGTGTTTTTCTATTCATCCTGTAACCCTAGGCTATTGGATTTTTGAATATACGCTTTTCCAATTTTAGTATGTCTTGCCGCATGAGCGGAACGTGCAATGTTATGTAACTTGCTTATGTCGCGCGCTAGTAGGTTGGTCTCGGTATTAATGGTATTCGATGTTTCTTGGACTAATTTTTCAAGTGCGTCGCTACACAGATGGCTAAATTGTTTGAAGCCGAGTTGTAGTTCAAGCAATGGTTGGACATCGTGACCTGTCTGATCAATAAGCTGAGCCAGTTGGTTGGCTAGGATCTCTAACCCTTGCAATTGTGTCGTGATTTCACCGATGGCTGTTGTTTGTTCAATAGGGACTTTGGTAGAGATCTGGTCAAGCAGGCATTGCATGGATCCTACATGGCTTAGGGCACCGGCCGCATCCTCAATAGCTCTCATTCTGAGGGACGTTCTCTCAAATGCCTCTCCTTCTTTTCCAATAAGATTATGTGCGGATACACGACAATCTTCCAATCGAATGCCACCGTGAGGGCAGGGATGAAGGAAATCAATTTTCATACCTTCCGTGCGATGGAAACCTGACGATGATGCTGGGACTAAAATAGCGCTAAAGCTCTTTTTGCCCTGGCTTTCCGAGGTTATTGCCAAGGTGATAAAATACTCAGCCAACGGCCCATTGGTCAGGTATGTTTTCTCCCCGTTTAGGATAAACTCTTCTCCCTCCCGCCTAGCTGTGGTTTTTAAATGTTTAGGGTGAGCTCCGGCACCAGGTTCTGATATGGCAACAGATAAGGTGACATCGCCGCGAGCAAGCAAAGGAAGTAGCATCTTTTGCACTTCTTTTGGGGCATCGCTGGCTATATGGATTTTCGTCATCAACCAGTGGGCGGAGAATACCATCGTGGCTCCGGGAACCCCACCAATTCGGCTCAAAATCTGAGCTGCTTTTGCTAAAGTATGATAGCTCGCCCCCTCTCCCCCAAATTCTTTGGGAACAGAGAGGCCGGCAAGGCCGTCAGCTGCAAAAGCATCCCATAGAGATTTTGGGAATTCTTGTGATGTAATTAACCGGTGGCGATGAGCGGCGATATTGGTTTTTGCAAACGCGTCAACACGTTTCAGTAAGTCCGCTTCTTTTGTGGCGGTTATCGTCATGGTGTTTGTCCCATTGATTATAAGTTTGAGCCATTATAACCGGTGAGTGGGGCAAGTGTATAAAAAGTGAAAAAGGAGTTTTATTGGCGAGATAAATCGCCAATAAAACTCGGGAATTTAGAATTATCTAAATTTTAATCGGCATTCGGCGTAAGAAGAACTTTTCCGTTGCGGCCTTCTTTCGCAGCATAAGAAACGGCTTCAGTGATTTGATCCAGGGTAAAGGTGGCGTCAATATTTGCGCGAATTGCACCGCTGGCGACCAACTGAATAATTTCTCCAAAGGCAGCTTGTTTTTCTTCTGGGGTTGCGACATTGAACCATTGGGCAAGCCAGAAACCACGAACTCGAATATCATTAAAAATAATGGCAATTGAAGATAAAACTGGGCCTTCCATGGACAGAGCGCCATAAGAAACGACAGTGCCGCCATAGGATAGGGCATCAACAAGTCGCGGAAAGGTCTCCCCTGCAACAGCGTCGATTGCCAACATTATTTTGGCGTCACCGGTGGCTTCTTTGATTTGGGTATTTAGATCGGGTCCGTCAATCAGCACCACATCACCGCCTAAAGCCCGAACTTCATCTGCAGCGCTTTCACGGCGAACAATGTTTACTGTTTTAATGCCGCGTTTCTTGGCAAGCTGAACCAGATATCCACCAACTGCGGAATTGGCAGCACTTTGAATGATCCAGTCTCCTTCTTTCAAATCAGCGAAGGTTGTGATCAAGAGCAAAGCGGTAATAGGATTTACCGTGAGCATAGAAAGCTGTTGTATGTCCGCACCAGCAGGCAACGGTATAAAGCCTGCAGCTGGTCCAGTGATTTCTTGTTTCCACGTGCCATTGCCACCAGGTAGCATGACTGTTTGTCCGATTGATAAATGGGCAACATCGGCGCCAACTTCGACAACTTCACCAACACCTTCGGCGCCAGGAATAGCGGGTAAGTTCGGCGCGACGCCATATTGTCCTGAAATTTGCAAGAGATTGGACGGGTGAATAGGAGTTGCGAGAACATTGACACGAACATCTCCCGCTTCAAGTTTGGTTTGAGGTACATCCTCAAGGAAAAGTACTTCGGCGGGGTTTCCAATTTCGTTATGAACAACTTGTTTCATAGTTCGATTCCATCTGATTAGTATAAAATTCCGTTGATCCAAGGGTATAGTTGGATCCTCGCTTGTCTTGTTGAGGCTTAATATAGTGAGAATATTACCTATTAAAATTGGTCAAAATAGCGTATTTATGTTGTCTTAAAGACAATAATAGAGATGTTTATGGATAAGCTGCGCGCGCTGCGTTATTTTTTAAAAGTTGCACAAACGGAAAATTTTACAGGAGCAGCTAAAGCCTTCGGTGTACCTGCCTCATCTATATCGCGTCGTATTCAGGATCTAGAGAAAGAACTTGGAGTCGAGCTTTTCTTTCGCTCTACCCGTGTTGTGCGGCTTACCGCCTTGGGAACGCTTTATTATGATCATGTACAAGCAGCTGTAAAAGCGATTGATCATGGGGATGAGATCGTAAGCCAAAAGTCTAAAGTGCCGACGGGAACTCTTAGGATAACTGCGATGCCCGGGTATGGGAAAGTTAGATTATTGCCGGTCTTGGAAAAATTCAGGGCTTTATACCCGCAAATAATATTGGATGTGGAGCTTACCGATCAGGTGGCAGATATGGCGCAAAGTCAGGCAGACATCGCCATTCGGGCTTCTGCCAATTTGCCGGAACGTTCAGTGGCGCGACGATTGTCTGGCAATCGATTTATATTGATGGCATCCCCTGATTATTTGCAGAGGCAAGGGACCCCCTCTTCTTTGAGAGAATTGTTAGGCCACCCTGCGCTTATTTATAGGGGGCCGAACGGCATATTGCTTTGGCAGGCGCAAATCGACCACATCTGGCAGGAATTACAGATGTCACCCACTTTTATCAGTAATGACGGAAGCGCATTGTTGGAGGCTGCCGTCGCCGGCCAAGGGGTTGCACTTCTACCTGAGTGGGGGATCGCAAAAGAGCTAGAGGATAAGAGCTTAGTAGAAATTGCTCTGAAAGATGCCACAGTTTCGGTGACCAGGGCATTAGATAGTGGCATCTTTCTTCTTTATAATCGCCCTAAATATAGTGTGAACAGGGTTAAGGTTGCTGTTGAGTTTTTGGTCACTCACTTAACTGTTTGAAGATTCTAGTTACTTTTAATCTGCCCTGCGATGGTAATGGATATACCAAACGCTATTACGCCCGCACCAGCCCATGTGAGTGGGTTATAATGCTCTCCTAGTATGACGGTTGCTGTCACAAGGCCAACAGCTGCGGCCACATAGCCGATTTGACTTAAAAGAACAGGGCCCCCTTGTTTTTGTAGACGGAAATATATTGGGAATGTAATGCCTGCAATCACCATTTGAGCAGTCGCAGCCCAAGGAGCCAGTTGCAATTGATGAACGGGAATAGTGCCATCTTGTACGAACATCAGGCATAAAAATATAGCAATGGAAAAGCTGTGGCTCCAAAAAGATAAAGTATCTGGGCTAGCACCTTCAGGCCAATCCAAAGAACGGTAAACATTTCCACAAGCGAGTGTCATCGGAATTAAAATCGCTGCCAATACCCAGATAAGTGCGGGAGCTTCAGGGGCCAATCCCCGTGTAACGCTCACTATTATAGCCCCCAACAAGCCGACAGTTATCCCGATCAGTCCAAGTTTGCTTGGGGGTTTGATTCGAAAAAGAAGAGATAGTGTGAGCGTAAAAACAGGAGAGAGGGCAAACATCAACCCCGTATATCCCGCCCCTGCATGGGGGATTACACTAAAGAGGAGTACATTGGGAATAACAAAGGAAATCAAGGCTGATATGGCAATATAGCGAAGAGTTCGACCTTTCGGTATCGTTAGGCGCCTTTTAATCAATAGGGGTGGGAGGAGTAATCCGGCAGCTCCTAAGGAGACGAGCATAGCCCATAAAAATGGGGAAATCTGCACTTCACCTGCGATTTTTCCTAGGGGGAAATTAAAACCGATTAAAGTGCCGGTCATGATCAGTAGAAGCGCTGGATTACGCATTATGCCGGAACCTGAATAAGATACGCTGCTGTTTGCTAAAAGGTGAGCCATGGAACATTTCCTCAGTCTTACTTGTTATCTAATTGTTCGATTTGTTGGGTTATTGCGGGAAGTATCCTGCATAAGCGATTTCATTTAATCCAAGCCGCTGGTTGGGTTTCTCCTGATCTTGTAATTCTTTTGGCAACTGAGAAGGGCTTGCTTGCTTTCCTATGGCAACGGCGATCTCGACACGAAATTGTTCTGGAATGTGCAAGTTTTCTTTGATGATTTGGCGATGCAAGCCGGCCATAGCATGGGCTTTATATCCAAGAGTTGTTGCTTGAAGCGCTAATTGTGCCCACGCAGCACCAGCATCAAAACTGTTGTAATGGGATGCTTTTTTGGACGCAGGATCATCACTTGGCACAAGAGTGTCTGAGATAACAAGAACAAGGGCAGAGGCATGGCGTGCCCAGCTTTGATTAAAATCGTCCAATAAAGCTAAATAACGCTGCCAGTTTTCATCATCACGACTGGAATAGAGGAAACGCCACGGCTGAATATTGTAGGCTGATGGAGCCCAACGAGCCGCTTCTAAAATGGTTAAAAGATCGTCTTCTGGTATTGTTGTCGCATCAAAGGATCTGGGAGACCAACGGTTAAGAAATATAGGGTCAATTGGGTGATCACTTTTTCTAACTGAAGACATGGTTCGTACCTTTACTTTTTCTATTTTGTGGTATAGTCCTTGTTGGGATAATACCACGCGCTGTAATTCGATGTCGAATAATTCGATGTCAAACTAAATAGGCTGAACTAAAGAATGAGTCAAGATAAAAAGAACGTGGGCAACAGGGCCGAGCAAGCCGAAGGCGTGATGGAAAATATTTTGGCGCAATGGCGCCGGGAGAGACCAGATATTGATCCAGCGCCTATGGCTGTGTGCGGAGACGTTTGGCGAGTTGGTGAAACACTGAAACAAGGCGTTTTAGCAAACCTGTCTGGTAGCGATCTTGATTTCCCGGCTTTCGATGTGATTTTGACCCTACGCCGTCAGGGACGCGGGAAAACCCTATCCCCGTCTGAGCTAGCAAAAGATAGAATGCTGTCGACATCGGCTATGACCAATCGGTTGGATCGGCTGGAAAAACGTGGGCTGATCGAACGTCAGATTGATCCGAATGATCGCCGTGGTCTACGTGTGATTTTGTCAGAGGAAGGATTTAATCTAGCAGAAAAATTGGTGGTTTCTCACGTTAAAACGGAGGAAGGAATGCTTGCCGCCCTGACAACTGAGGAGAGAGAACAACTTCGTATCTTGTTAGGGAAAATAAATAACTCGAAGTCTAAGTAGATTGAACAAGGGCTCCGCAAAATAAGTTTACAAACTGCGGAGCCCTTAGAATTTTCATGCTATTTTTGTGGTGTGATTTTATAGCGATAAATCTTTGGATATTCCCCTTTAGGATCCGCTGCAGAAGTGCCTGGACCCACTGTGAGGATATATTGCAAATCGCTTGCGAGAGTTTTTTCTGCAGTCGTTATTGCTGTCCAGGCAACATTTGTTACGATTTTGAAACGTCCGTTATTGAGCTTGTTCACATCTAAGTCTTGTACCTTATTTGTGTTTTGCTTGATCATGCCCCATGTTTTTTGAAAGTAAGATTTAAGGTGGGCTACATCCTGAATTTCAGCATTGGGATAAGACCATTGTTCAAATTCTCCGTCAGGCAGAAATTTCAAATAATCATCAAGAGGGGCGTTGGTATCAATCATGTTTAGCCAAGTACGCATGAATGTTTCTGCTTTTTTAGCAGACAATTCATTGGGCATGGACTTCTCTGCTGCCAATGCAGGATTTTGGGAGGATAAGAGCACAATAGCAATGGCTGCAGCGGCATGTTTTAATGTTGAGAAAAAAGACATTCATTGTTCCGGCTTTGGTTGTGAAAGTGAGAAAACTATAATGAATGAACATTCATTCGTCAATCGATAGCAATACCTCTCCAAATCATATTGAATGTTTCCTGCGCAATTTTCCGATCAAAAGCCACCTTTGAAATAATTGCGTGACGGCCTAATTGGATCGCGGGTGCGATGAGAATTGCATTTAATGCCCCCATGGGAACTTGCCTGAGCGTGCCATCTTTCATTGCCGTATTAAGAATGTTCCCAATCTCAACCGCCATTGCCTCGACAGCAGGTTTTCGGTTTTCATCAAGTAACTGGCCCGCGGAAGCATATTCTGAAAAAATGAAATCATTTGCGTGATCAAGGGCGTGTTCAAATAAGGCAAACCACATGTTTCTGATGTTGGTCGTAGAGTTTTTTGAAACATCGAAAACTGACATCATATGTTCGTGGAGTTCTGTTTTGATTTCGAGATAAATTTGCTGAAGCAATTCATTCTTATTGGGGAAATACAAATAAATTGTACCAGCCGAGACGCCTGCTCGTTTGGCAATTTTACTAACTGAAGCGCCGGCGAGACCGCCTTCAATCACTTCGGAAACTGCGGCGTCGCGAATTGCTTTACGCTTATTTTCATCTTTTAGTCGCACGTGTATATTGCTTTCACTGTCTACTGGATGGCTAACTCGTTATGTTATTATTCTTGGAAATGAATAACATAGCAGCCCTTCGTCTCGCCATATTAATATAATTTGGTTAAGCTTTATTGTCCGTTTTTACGCGGAAAACGTTGCTCACTTTGTTAAAGGAACATTTATGCCCGCTTTGCCCTTAGTCATTGCACCTAATCCAATCTTTCGAAAGGTGGCAGAGCCAGTGCTAGTAGTCGATGCTGAAGTTAAGCAATTAATTGTTGATATGTTTGCTACTGTATACGCTGAAAAAGGCCTTGGAATTGGAGCCAATATGGTTGGGGTCTTAAGGCGGGTGATTGTGATTGATTTGCAAGAAAATGGGAACAGGAACCCCATAGCCATGATCAATCCTGAGATCATAGAGGCATCGACAGAACAACAAACCTTTAACGAGGCATCTCTCAGTTATCCGGGGATTGATGCTGATATTACTCGACCTCAGGAAATCACGGTTCAATATTTAGATGAGGAAGGACAAAGCCAAAAGCTTAAGGCTTCGGGCTTTTTGGCAACGGTTATTCAGCATGAAAGAGATTATCTGGACGGACGAGTCTTCTTGGACCACTTGTCTCGTATTAAAAGAGAAGGGCTGACAAGGAAATATAAGAAATTACTGCGCCAAGACCCAAGTACCTGAACATAAACATCATAAGGAAGCATAATAAATGGTGCTGACAATTAGTAATCAAACTGCGCGTCGCCTTTGGTTAAATTCACATGGTTTGATGGAGGCACCTACAGGACCTGTTAACATTCTTCAAACAATAAAAAAGTTGGGGTTTGTACAATTGGATACCATCCAGAATGTTGTTCGCGCCCATCATCATATTTTATGGAGCAGAAATCAAAAATACCGCGAACCAATGTTGGATAATTTGCTCAGGAAAGATCGCGCATTATTTGAGCATTTTACCCACGACGCATCAATTCTCCCAATAGATTTTTATCCTATGTGGCGGCGCCAATTTAAGCGCTTGGGTGATAAAATGAGTCGCTCCAGTTATTACCGTAACAAAATTGATGATGTTCAATTGAAAGAAATTAGAGATCGGATTAGGGCAGAGGGGCCTCTTTCCACACAGGCATTTGATACCAAAATAGTCGGTGAGAAAAAAATGTGGTCACGCCCACCTCATAAATTGGCATTGGACCACATGTGGTATTCAGGGGAGCTAACAACATCCCATCGGGAGAATTTTCGGAAATATTATGATTTGGCGGAACGTATTATTCCAACCGAAATTTATGAGAAGAAATTTAATGATGAAAGTCAAATTGATTGGCTCTGTCATGCCGCTCTTGATCGTCTAAATTTTGGGTCACTGGGAGAAATTCAAAAATTTTGGGCGGCAACGGACAACGCCGAAGTAAAAACTTGGTTCACCCTAGCGGAGAAAAAACTAACGCAGGTAAAAATCGAAACGTCTAATGGTGAATGGGTAGACGCAGTTGCCACTGCTGATATCGAAGACAGGATCGCTAAAGCCTTAACGCCCTTATCTCGATTAAGAATTCTAAATCCATTTGATCCAGCAATACGGGATAGAGCTCGTTTACAGAGGTTGTTTGGTTTTACTTATCGAAATGAAATGTTTGTACCCGCAGCGAAACGGCAATGGGGTTACTATGTATACCCGCTACTTGAAGGAGATCGATTTATCGGTCGCATCGACTTAAAAGCCGATCGGAAGAAGGGTTGCCTGAAGATCGAAAAATTATGGATGGAACCGCGTATAAATCTAACCGAAAAAAGATCAGAAAAATTGAATTCAGAGCTTCGGCGGTTTGCCCGGTTTGCTGGGTTAGAGGCAATTGATATGCAAAATGCCGAAAATGTACGAACTGAGTTGACTTGACAAAAGACACCTAATGCCGACATGAGTAATCAACGCCCATATAAGAAGGTAAAAATTGTAGTATGACTAAATTATCTGTCCTCGATTTAGCACCGATCACTCAGGGAAGTACTGCAGCGCAGTCTTTTAAAAATTCTGTCGATGTGGCCCAGTTGGCTGAAAAGTGCGGGTATCACAGGTTTTGGCTGGCTGAACACCACAACATTCCCGGAATTGCCAGTGCCGCGACATCTGTCTTGCTGTCTCATGTGGGAGCCCACACCAAAACTATTCGATTAGGATCTGGTGGTGTTATGTTACCCAATCATGCGCCCTTGGTGATTGCAGAGCAGTTTGGTACTTTGGCTTCGCTTTACCCTGACCGAATTGATTTGGGACTTGGCCGTGCGCCGGGCACGGATGGTGTGACGGCACAAGCTTTACGCCGTACTTTGACTGGGGATGTGGACCGTTTTCCTAATGATGTTGTAGAGCTACAAAACTATTTCAAAAAAGCAGAGCCAAATCAGGGGCTTCAGGCCGTCCCTGGTGCGGGCCTAAATGTCCCTTTGTGGATTTTAGGATCCAGCCTTTATGGGGCGGAACTTGCGGCCTATCTTGGTCTTCCTTATGCGTTTGCCTCACATTTTGCGCCAACAGATCTTCATGGGGCCCTAAAAGTCTACCGGGAGAATTTTAACCCATCCGAGCAGTTGAAAGAGCCTTATGTGATGGTTGCAATGAACTTGCAGGCGGCAGATACGAAAGAGGAAGCGGATTTGATCTCAACTTCTTTGATGCAGGGGGTTTTGCATCTAGCGAAAGGAAATCCGGTGCAACTTCCTCCGCCTTTGGAAGGGTTTGCTGATGGGTTGGGAATGCAGGAGAGAGCGGCAATTTCCCGGTTTATGACATATTCTGCGATTGGGGATGCCGATCGCGTCAGAGATAAGCTTGTTGAATTTAAGGCTGCTACTAACGCTGATGAGATAATTCTGACGGCTCAGATCTTTGACCATAAAGCGCGCTTACGTGCTTTTGAAATAGCAGCTGAGGCAATGGAAGACCTGTAGAGAGTTAGATTGGAACGTATGATCATATGAGACGTAATTTCCTCAAATTGTCAGGGGTTACCAAGCGAGACCGCAATCAGGTCATTGCAGAGATTAACGCCGCTATCTCTGAGGCTGGAGGTTGGCTAATTGATCATACTCTCTTTTCAAATATTGCTATTACCTTGCAGTTCGAGCTGTCGGAAGAAGGTATCAAAGAATCTGAGAAAAGCCTGAGTAGATCGAAAGTGATACTTCAAGGGGATAGTAATGCGGATTTTGAAACGGCAATAACAGCATGTGCCCAATACAATGTTGATATCAAAACGACCTTGAATGTTACCTTCACTCACGATGATCCGGATTTACGAAGAGAAGTCGCGGCGGTACCGGGGTGATGCTCTCGCTGGGCATCTTGAGGAAGATAATTGGAGCGCGGGCCCATGGCCAGTTTCAGGTAGGACTCCTTGCTCGATCTTGTCGGCAAGGACAATAGTACGAATTTTGTCCACGCAAGCGATAATAATGATGAGACACCTAAATATCTGTCACATATCGCCTTTGGCGCGGCCAGCTTGATAAAATCTGCGGACGCGCTTGCATAGTGTGTCTCCCTTTTGGCAACGAAGGCAGGAGAGACGTAAGGGGAGTTTTAAGCCCGATAGTTTTACGGAAAATGACGATCGGGCTAAATGTTGGGAGGCCGAACAGGTTGACCTTATTAATCATCTGGTTAGTGTGGTGGGCAGCACAATGCACTTAAGGGGTAAGGGCAAAAATGAGAGAATTTAACACGACTATTCAAACAGATGACGGAGATATGGATGCATTTGTTTGCCATCCTGAAGAAGGTGGGCCGTTTCCTGCGATCATAATGTATATGGATGCACCGGGAATACGTGAAGAATTACGTGACATGGCGCGCCGCATGGGAACCGCAGGATATTATGTGGTTTTGCCCAATCTGTATTATCGCCAAGGTCAGGAAGGGAATTACGGATTTGATCTTATGCGTATTCGCGAGGATGACCGCGAACTTCAGAAAATGTTCGACCTGATGAATGCCACAACCACAGAAAAGGTTGTTGCGGATACTAGATCAATGCTGAATTTCATCAAGAGTGATGCCCAAGCGAAGGCAGGGGCTATTGGCTGCGTTGGTTATTGCATGAGCGGGAAATATGTGGTGCAAATCGGGGCTACATATGCCGATGAATTTGCGGCTATTGCCTCTTATTATGGCGTTGGAATTCAAACGGAAGAAACAGACTCCCCTCATTTGAGTGCCAGTAAGATAAAAGGTGAGCTCTATCTAGCTTTCGCTGAAGAAGATATATATGTCCCGGAACAACTCCTTGAGAGTATCCCAAAGGAAATGGAAAAGGCGGGTGTTAATTGCCGCGTAGAAGTCTATCCTGACACTAATCATGGTTTCGCGTTTCCACAACGTCCCGCTTACAATAAACCGGCCGCTGAACGTCATTGGGAGCGAATGTTTGCATTGTTTGATAGAAATCTGAAAAAACACATCGCCGCATTGTAATGTTGGGAATAACTAGCTTTTAGTTGATCGGTGATATTTTGGGAAAATAGCGGACGCGGTTTGGATCTGTGATGAATAGAAATAATCGAAATGCGGCTTTGGACTATTTAAGAGCCTTTGCAATTCTATTCGTCATGATTTTCCATTATGAAGTATATTATGGTGTGCCGGAATGGCTTGAGCCTATCGCGCGATTTGGATGGACAGGCGTAGATCTGTTCTTTGTCTTAAGTGGTTATTTGATTTCTCGTATGCTTTTAATGGAATATCAAAGCTCGAAATCAATTAATTTTCTTAAATTCTATACAAATCGGTCTCTACGTATCCTTCCCGTTTTCGTCTTTGTCGTAGGCCTGTACTTCTTGTTCCCTGCCTTAATTGAGGGGCGGGGGTTACAACCTCTATGGCGTTTTCTAACATTTACGCAGAACCTGCCGATTGATTTGCGAACTAATTCTTTTTCTCACGCTTGGTCCTTATGTGTGGAAGAGCATTTTTATGTTCTATTCCCAATGATTTTACTTTTTGTTTGTTCGCTAAAGCCCAGTTCCAGAATTGCTTGGTTGTTTATCGGTGTATTACTTGCGGGGGTGGCAGTACGCTATATTTCCTGGGCGGAATTTGTTGAGCCTGCTTTTGGGAGGCAAAAAATAGGAGCGGGGCTGAAGTGGATTTATTATCCGAGTTATAATCGCCTCGACGGGTTGTTGTTTGGGGTGATCACAGCGGTTATCACACTATACAGACCTGCATTCTCCCAAGTTGTCAGCAGAAATAAAACCCTTTTGACGGCAACAGGTTTTGCACTGCTTGGCGTTGGGTGGGGTATAGTTGATGGCAAGATCCTAACGCCGGCTTTCTTTGACTGGGCACCGACATTGTTTGTATTTCCTCTTGTTTCTCTAGGATATGCTTGTTTGGTGCTCGTTGCGGTGAATTCAAAGATGTCTTCAACGACACTAATGGCTCGTCTCGCATTTCATGTCGCAACGTGGTCTTATTCGACTTATTTGATCCATAAAATTGTCAACAAGATGGTCAATACTCATTTGACTGAGATCGTTGAATTAGGACCCGATGTACGATTTGTACTAAGTTTGGTTCTGGCAGTTTTCGCTGGTGCAATATTGTTTTACGCTGTTGAAAAGCCATTTTTAGCTATTCGCTCCAAGCTTAATAAACGTTGGTTTCTGACTGAGCATAAAATATCGGGTCAGGCACAGATATGATTAGTCGATACTGGAACTTAACTAACGTTCAGTGTTATTGTTTTAGGTTTGCATAATGCAAAAGGTATAGCCTCATATCAGGTTCATAAATCAAGAGACAGAACAAAATACGACCTATTGCTTTCGTGAATTTTCAATTCCTTGATAAAAAAAAGATCTCCGCTAGACTGCGCATTCAAACCTTAACGCGCGTTTTGAACGCTTATTGATTACAGGGAAAATAAATGAATTTTGATGCAATTGTACAGGGCAGACGCTCTATTCGTGGTTATAAACCAGATCCAATTCCAATGGACGTACTCAAGGAAATTATTGAAGTTGCGACCCGTGCACCTTCATCCATGAATACGCAACCATGGCATCTTCACGTTATAAGCGGAGAACCGCTTGATCGTATCAGGGCGGGAAACACGGAAAGAAATCTGGCTGGAGTTCCGCCTTCCCGCGAATTCAGAGTCGAGAATAAATATGAAGGTGTCCATCGTGACCGCCAGGTGAAGGTCGCGGTCCAACTTTTTGAAGCTATGGGAATCGAGCGAAATGATGCAGAGCGACGCCAGGATTGGGTACTTCGCGGTTTTCGCCAGTTCGATGCCCCTGTTTCTGTCATTATCGCATATGATAAAGAATTAGAAGGCGATATTCGTCACTTCGATCTTGGTGCTGTGACATATGGTTTGGCACTCGCTGCGTGGAGTCGAGGTATTGGCTCGGTCATTAATAGTCAAGGCATTATGCAATCCCCCGTCGTGAGGGAGCATGCAGGTATACCAGATAATCATGTAATTCAAACATCTGTCGCGATGGGATATCCGGATTTCGATTTTCCTGCAAACAATGTCGTATCAACACGCAGGCCGGTAGAAGAGGTCGCAACGTTTGTGGGCTTTGGCGACTAATGTCGTTTGATGCAGACTGCTCGATACCAAGAGCAGTCTGTTCGAAGGATTCACTGAGACGAGGGGGCCGTGCTTCTCAAGACATGCTTTATGTTTAGTTTTTCAAGAATGCCTTCTTTTTCCAAGTCACGAAATGCGGCATTCAAGTCTTTTAATCTGTGGGCACAAGGCGCCGTACGGCTCATTAAAATGTAAATTCCATTCGAAAGAATTGGCCATTGGAGCGCGACTACCTGCCCTTCAATGTCTAGGTTTTTTATATGTTTTAAACCCTCTATATATCCAAGGATTCCGTAATCGGAGCGCTCCCGATTTATCATTCTAATAATTTGATCGCTTTTGGGGATTTCATTAAAATCCAATCGCTCGGTTGCGAACTCATCGCCATAGGAGCCACCCAGCAATTTCAACCCAATTCGGCCGATAAGATCTTCAAATGACGCTAACGGGAATTCGTTTCCTTTTTTAACAAAAACGCGTATTTCGTCTTTCCCTAGTAGTTCGGAATAGAGAAATTTTTTAGCTCGTTCAGCGTTCCAATAAACACCAAGAACCATATCAAGTTCCCCAACCTCTAGCTGGTGTAGAATACGTTTCCATGGCAAATCTTTTTGTATTTCCAACGTTAAACCAATACGATCTAGTGCTAATTTTGCAGCATCAGGAAGGGTGCCTGTAAGCTCATCGTTTTTGTCTCTATAAACAAACGGATACCAATTGTTAATACCGTTGGCTGTGAAGGACGTGCAGGTCTCTGTAGCGCTCACACCGGTGGTTGTAACCAACAGGGCTATTAGTATAGGAAGGCAGAGAGCGGGTTTGGATAACTTCAAAATTGTCATAATTCTCCTTCTTTGGTTACCTGACGCGTTCAATATGGGATGATTTAAATATAAAAAGAGTGCGGATTAAGTCATACGATGCGCTCGGTTATTCTTTTCTGAAAATATGCATCTCTCTTCAAAAGGATTAAGAAGCAGGCGGTAGAAAAACCGTTTGAACTGAAAATCATGCACATCACTAAAATCTGATATCGAGCGGCGGTAAAGGGAGAAACCCCTGATAAAATCTGACCTGTCATCATTCCCGGTAAGGACACCAAGCCCACAGCAAATAGAGAATTAGTGATCGGGATTAGTGCTGTTTGAAAGGCGGTTCCTCTTGCTTTGTTGTAACTGGCACCATTATCGATTTCGGAGTTGAGCCGGTCTACGGCCAGACTTAAGCTAGTCATGGCGTTGGCAAAGACCATTCCGGCCAAGGGGATCATGAATCTTGGGGAAAACCACGGATCTATTTCTAAAACAAACTGACTGATCAGAATGAGTGTTAAGCCTCCCCCCATTCCGATGGAGATAAGGGCCATAAAATAAAGGGACAGACTATGTCGTTTGATCGTGTTCAGAGCGATCCAACTGGAAACTAGTATCATGACCATCAAGGTCGCCAAGACAACCAAGCTGGATTCGGTATCGAAAATATAAATTAATACATAGCCCACAGTCAGCAATTGAACCAGCATCCGCGCCATAGCATAAACGATATTTCGGTAGTCCAATTCCCATCGCCACATTAGCAAAGTGAGCAGCGCAACAGGGATAAATGATAACAACAAGTTGCTGATGGGAATTGCCTCGACAATCATATTTTTATCCCTTGGTCGCGGATGTGAACAATCATGTTGATAAGTATGCCGTAGATGTCCGTCTAACGTAATGCTGTCTTATTTTATCTATAAACATTGACATAAAACGGTCTCCCATAAATAAAGTTGTCGGCACATAAGGGTTTGGTAATCAATTTTTATTATAAGTAATTGTGAATATTAAGACATCGTTTAAGGCGTAATCGAATGCAACCAATTGTGTGCTCTGCAGACGGGCAATTAAACTCCAAGAAACTCAATTGGTTACTGCCGTCTATTGTTATTTTCACAACAGTCCTTGCTATTTCATATTTGTCATTCTTCCGCATAGGTCCAGACGATCTTGTGGCTGTTGTCTTTCCGCCTTGGATAGAGACAACGGAGGCATTTGTCGATGTCACAGAAAATGGTGGTTATCCGATCCGGAGCGGAGAAGTGGGGACAATTATCATTGCAAAATATAGCGATAGAAAAATTCTAGCAGGTTCAGATTCAAAAAAATCGTGGTTTTTTATGAGTGCGAAGGCGTTAGGCGCTTGTTTGCCCTTCGTCCTTACATAATTCACGTCGAGCCAGAAAAAAACATTTTAGTCCAAGTACGATAAAGGGAGCGTCCAATGAGCTTTTCCGAAATGCTGAATTCACAGACAGATCGTGATCTGAAAGCCCAGAGTCTGGTTGATATTAGAAAAAAAGCGAGTTGGTTTTACGTTGCAAGCGCGTGGTTTTATTCAGTCGCCGTCATCGTCCTTGCGACAATGTTTGATAATTCTCCATACGTTGTCGGGACATTATGCGTTGTTTTTGCTGGGCTTATTTCTTTGTTGGTGAAGTCAAACCCAAGTGCTGCGATGACGAGATATACAGTCTCTGCCAGTTTGATCGCTATCTGGATGGCTTTGGTATATTCATTATCTGGAAGCCCAGATGGTTTTATTCTTGATGGCCATATGGTGTTCTTCGTGTTAGTGGCTCAGCTAACGGCGTATTTTTGCTGGCGGTCCATGGCGATTGCTCTGTGTGCTGCAGCGGTTCATCATTTGCTTACATCATTGCTCATACCGCTAATGATTTGGCCGTCTGAAAATTTTATATACACGCATTTCTTCGTACATGCCGGTTATGTCGTCTTGGTGGGTGTTCCCGGGCTCTGGGTGGCTGCCACTATATTCAGTAAATTTAATCAGTCTACGCAGGCCTTATTAGATGCACGTGAAGCCGCAGAGGAGACTGTGCGAGTACAATCAGAAAATCAAGCGGCTGAAAAACGCCGGATTGAGAGCGAACGGGAGAGCCAGCGAATAGCCCAAGAAGAGCAAGCTCAAATTAAAGAAGACGAGCAAAAAAAGGCGGAGATCGTCAGAAAGCAAGGGTTGATAGAACTCGCGGATCAGTTCGAAAGTAAAGTTAGTACTGTTGTCGATCAGGTCGAACAGGCAACAGAGAAAATGTTTGGAAATGCAAAAGTAGTTTCAGAAGTCGCTGCTACTAATACGGCTCAAGTGGAAAATGCGGCTCAAACAACTCAGAATGCTACAGAAAATGTAAACTCTGTCGCGTCCAATGCGGATGAGCTAACGCAGGCGAGTAACGAAATTGCTAAACGCGTTCATCAGGCTGCTCAAGTTGCTCAATCTGCTACTGAAAAAGCAAAGAATACAAGTGATAGAATTTCTACTCTGGCAGAAGTTTCACAAAAAATTGGTGACGTGGTGAATTTAATTAGTGACATTGCAGGACAAACTAATCTGTTGGCACTAAATGCAACCATTGAAGCGGCAAGAGCAGGTGATGCAGGCAAAGGGTTCGCTGTCGTCGCGTCAGAAGTGAAATCTCTGGCAACTCAAACCGGACGCGCTACGGAAGAAATTGGTAATCAGATATCTTCTGTGCAAAAAGAGACGGAAAACGCTGTCGCAGCTATTCAAGATATCTCAAATGTCATTGACGAGATTAGTGAGATATCGGCTTCTATCAGCGCGGCTGTAGAGGAACAATCGGCTTCAACCGCTGAAATTAATAGTGGTATCCAGCGTGCGGCTTCAGAAGCGCAACAGGCAAATTCAGACATAGTTTCATTGCGGGGTGCTGCTGCGGAAACCCATACCTCTTCTAATGAAATGGTTGTTTCTGCGGAAGGGGTTGCATCCAACACCAAGGAGTTAAAAGGAGAGATTGAAGATTTCTTGTTCCAAGTAAGAGCTGGATAAACGATTGTTTTTAAACTGATGTATGTAAGATTTCTTGAAGATCGTATATTCAACTTAACAAAAGGCACTTCCGCACTGTGAATTTAACGTGCTGTTGACATATAGTTTCCTTAGGGGCAGTGCATACAAGCCCCTAAGGAAACGGTTTGGCCCAATATTACCGGTTTTCAATTCTCGTGGCAGAGCTCTCAGCTCAAAGCTCCATTTCAAAAGGATATGAATAAGCGAATGCTTAATATCTAATTCTTTTATTTTAAGCTATTTTCCAGTCCAAACGGGCGATCGTTTTTCGTTAAATGCCAGGCGGGCTTCCCGACTGTCGGCACTATCAAACGCGCTGGATACAGCGTCCAGTGCGGCTTCTGGCACGTCAGCAAAATCCATATCTTCTAAACGGTACATAAATTCACGCGTTCGGCTTAAGGCCAGTGGCGACATTGCCGCGATCTCTTTTGCGAGAGTAAGGGTCTCTTCTCGAAGTTTTTCTCTGGGAACTATTTTAGTGATTAGGCCAGATCGTTCCGCCTCCGCAGCTGAAATCGCTTTACCCGTATAGATCAATTCGGCAGCTTTCATACGCCCCATCAATTTCTGTAAGAACCATGTGTGCATGCCTGGTGGTGCGGCTAAGTTCGGGACCCCGGGATAACCAAAAGTCGCATCGTCGGACGCAATAACCATGTCACATCCAAAAGCCAGTGTGCAAGCGCCTTCACGGGCATAACCTTGCACCATGGCAATTATTGGTTTCGAAAGGGCTCGTGTTCGCTTAATGCTTTCTACATAGAAAAGGCGCAGAAAATCTTTCATTTCGGCGGCGTCAAACTGCTCCATCCATTTAAGATCAACACCAGCAGACAAACCTTTACCTTCGCCAGTGAGCACAATGACTTTGACATTTTCGTCTTTGTCCGACAGCTCCAAAGCTTCAAAATATTCCAATGTGATGTCGCGATCGATCAAATTTAAAGGAGGACGGTTTAGCGTAATCTCCGCAATTCCATTGGCGATTTCGTATTTGATGAACTTAAAGGTTCCAGTCATAAATTACCCTTTTATGGTGCGAAACTCATTTAAACATGAGTTTTTTTATTATTTTCCGAGATATTTTTTATTCTTCGTCGATGCCTCCGCATCGAACTTTCTGGGATTTTAAAACACCCACCTTGGGAAGTCACGGCCAAATTCCCTCAAGGGCTTACAGGCTCGTTGGGATTTGGCGTCAAGGGTGAAGCCGAACTAGCAACAGAAGGAATATATGCAGTTAAATCGTTTGAATTTCTACTCCTATAGGTCTCCCGAGTATCTTCCGTTTTCTTTGCCAATAGCCTACATACTTTTATCATCAGAAAAGACATAGTAAGGTTCAGTCTCAAATAATCGCAAAGTGAGATGCTGTGCATAAAAAAAGTACTCAGCCATTCTGGTTTGCGCAAGCGTTGCAGCGCGAGGACCCAGTTGCACCGAATGTTTTAACACACGATCTGCGCACCGAAGTTTGCATTATCGGTGGGGGCTATACGGGACTGTGGACAGCAATCCAGTTAAAGCAGAGAAAGCCCGAACTCGATATTGTTATTATTGACAAGGATCTGTGTGGGGCCGGTGCGTCAGGGCGCAATGGCGGTTGCATGCTGACTTGGGCTGGAAAATACTTCACTCTGATGTCGACTTATGGTGTGGCAGAAGCCTTACGCCTTGTTAAAGTGTCCGAGGAAGCGCTATTTCATATCCGTGATTTCTGCCGAGATCATGACATCGAGGCTGAAATACGGGTGGACGGGGTGCTGAATACCGCCACAAACACCGCGCAGTTAGGTGCCCTTGAAACGGTTATTGGGGCTTTGGAAGAGCAGAAAATAAATCACTGGCAACAATGGCCAGTTGAAGATGTGCAACTGGCCGCCGGATCAATGCAGCACATCGAAGGGGCTTTCTCCTCTATTGGAGGCAGTCTGCAACCAGCTTTTCTGGTGCGAGGATTACGCCGTATAGCACTGGAAATGGGTGTGAAAATTTTTGAAAACACCCCCCTTAACAGGCTCGATGAAGGTCAACCGGCGCTAGTAAGGACACCAAATGGCACAATAACGGCAGAAAAGGTTGTTTTGGCGCTTAATGCGTGGATGCCGACGATGTTTCCAGCCTTTAGCCGAAATATCATGTTGGTGTCATCCGATATGGCTATTACAGAGCCGGCCCCTGATTTGTTAGCCGAGGCTGGATTGGTGGACGGCAAGGCGGTAATCGACAGCCGCGCATTTGTCCATTATTACCGACGTACACCCGATGGTCGTCTGATGTTGGGTAAAGGAGGAAATATGATTTCCTTTAATAATTTTGTTCATCCCAAGTTTGACCAGCCAAGCCGTTATGCGGAGCAATTAGGTCGCGCTATACACCAGTTTTTCCCAAATCTTTCAAGTAGAAAAATTGATACAACCTGGACTGGCCCCTCCGACAGATCGACTACAGGCCTTCCATTCTTCGGTTTTTTGAACGGGAGCAAGAATATTGTGTATGGCTTAGGTTATTCCGGTAATGGCGTCGGACAGTGTTATGTCGGCGGTCAGTTTCTAAGCGCTATGGTGTTGGAAGAAGATAACGAATGGACGCGGTCAACTATGGCAAAGGGACCTCTTGGACGTTTTCCACCTGAACCGATCCGTTGGCTTGGTGCAATGATGGTTAAGAATGCAATTGCGCGGAAAGAACGCATGGAAGATATGGGGGGTAACCCATGGTTTATGGATAGGCAATTTTCAAAAATTGCTGCCACTACAGCAGGGCGTCTAAAAAAGGGTCAAAATTAGAAAACTGGTGCGCACCGTAAAGGTGAAAATGATGATGTTAAATCTTTTGAAATAGGGTAGTTTAGGTTATTCTTAAGTTGTCACGTCGAAACTTGAACGTGATGTTACCGAGCAACTTAAAACTAAACAAAATAAAAATATCTGGGGAACAGAAAAATGAACTCAGCACTAAACGAATTACTGAGGATCCGAAATCGTATAGATACAGGGCCGGTGAAAGTATTAGGCACTGACCCAATTTATTCTACTAACTTTAAAGTTGCTGAAACAGCTGCAGGAGTTCTTGCCGCCACTGGTGTTGCAATTTCAGATATATGGGAGATGAAAACCGGGCGCCGCCAAAATGTGTCGGTTGATGTTCGCCATGCGGCGGCAGCGATCAACAGCCACAATTATTTGTTCTTTGGACAACCTGATGGGAGCTATCAGCCGAAAGAAGACTCTCCGCTGGCACAAATGGCATACGATATTATAAAGGCTTATCCGACGAAAGATGGTCGCTGGTATTTGCCGCACCTTGGAATCAAACATCTGAAAGAACGAGTCCTTGGTATTCTTGGTTGTGAGATGACGATGGAGAGTATTTCTGCGGCTGTTGCAAAATGGGATGCCGAGGAACTGGATCAAGCCCTTGCTGAAGCCAACACATGTGGCGGCATAATTCGGAGCGAGGAAGAGTGGTTGAGACACCCGCACGGTCAAGCTTTAGCCGCTCAGGCCGTGGTTGAGATTGAAAAAATTGGTGATAGCGATCCAGAACCTTTTCCAGAAGATGGCCCAGCTCTTAAGGGTATTCGGGCCTTGGATCTTACCCGTATTCTTGCAGGACCTGTGGCTGCACGAACTCTAAGCGAACATGGCGCTGATGTCTTGATGGTTGCAGCAAAGGGAATTCCGCAACTCAAAAAATTTGTTATTGATCTTTCCCATGGTAAACGCAGCTGTTTCCTTGATCTCAACGTCGCGGATGAAGCCGTTCGCCTGAAGGAACTTGTTAAGGATGCTGATGTTTTCTCTCAGGGATATCGCCCTGGAGTCTTGGAAGCGAGAGGTTTAGGCCCAAAGGAATTGGCGGCACTTCGTCCCGGGTTGGTCTATACGACTATAAACTGCTACGGATCTGGTGGTCCCTTTAGTAATAGAGGAGGGTGGGAGCAAGTCGCGCAATCGGTAACGGGTATAAGTCATGAAGTTGACAACCAGCCTACACTCTTACCAGTTTATATTTGTGATTATATGACGGGTTATCTTGGAGCCTACGGTACGATGCTAGCGCTAGCCAAACGCGCTAAAGAGGGGGGAAGCTATCATGTGAAAGTGTCTCTGTGCCAATCAGCAATGTTTCTTCAACGTCAAGGGCGTACTACCTACCCAGAAGAGGGAATGGGACTCTCTCCAGAAGAAGTGGCTCCGTTGCAAATTGATAGTGACACAACATACGGAAAACTTAGGCATTTGGGACCGGTTATCCGGTTTTCTGAAACTACTCCCAAATGGAGTAGTCCAACGCCGGCACTCGGCGGAGATGCTGCTGAGTGGCTTGATTTGAGCTGAATAGCGGTAACCATTCTGGGGTGCTAAAATGGAGATTTGGTTGAGGGGGAGACGAAAAGTGAAGCCTTGGTTTACTTATTTACTTGCAATAATCTTAGGGCTCGTGATTGGAACCATTACAGTGCCGCAAATCGCAGGTTTTGTTGTGGCAAAGCAAACGATTGAAAATGGACCTTGGCAGACCTTTGATAAGATCGGCGCGACAGATGCGGATATGTACGTGCGATTTGTCATTTCAGTACGCGGGCTCTTTGGCTTGGCGAAAAAGGAAACGATCTACTTTAACGCCGAAACCGATAGCGACGGCCTATCACTCACATCGAACTGTACTTATAATTTGACCGGTGGCCCGATGGCAACACGCTGGTGGTCCATTACGGCTTATGGCCCAGATCACTATCTGATCCCCAATCCCGAAAAAAGCTACGCTATTTCAGAAAATAATCTAGATATCGATGATGCGGGGCGTTTCACCGTTATGCTTTCTCGTCAGCAATCCGGAGGCAATTGGCTTGCAACGGGCGCACCAAATGATGGCGAGCAAGCCTTTGCACTGACACTTCGCCTTTACAATCCTACTGCCGAGATCTATAGCAACATGACGGGCGTTGATTTACCTCAAATCAAGCGGGAGCATTGTGCATGAAAAAAGGTATTCTTGCCCTGATCATCATGCTTGCGGCGGCTGTGATTAGTCATTTTTCTGTTGTGACCCTTACACCCGACTGGATCATGTCACGCGTGTTCGCGGGCTACGAGCAAACAACAGGGGTGCTCAATCAACCTGTTCATGCTCCGCGACCAGATGCAACATCGCGCAAGGTTGTTCGGCCCAGCCCGGATCTGGTTTATACTATGTGCGCCTACGATCTTACGAAGGGTCCGCTCGTGCTGACCGGTCCAAGTGAAGATTTTTATGTTTCTGTTTCCGCATTCTCGGACCGGACGGATAATTTCTTTGTTATGAACGATACTGAACTGGTACCGAAAGTTGACGGCAGCCGGAAATTTTTTGTTATTCTGATCGCGCCAGAAGCCAAACAGCCAGAGGTTGCCGACGCACATATGGTTCAATCCCCCACAACACGTGGTGTTGTTCTGTTTCGCACACTAATTGAAAGCGAGGACAAGCTTGCAGCTGCGCTTGAAATACAATCGCAGCAGAATTGTGCCACCTGGTCAGGCTAGTTGATGTCTCTTTCAGGGCTATGGGAAGGTAACGCCCAAGGTCAGATTTGAACGTGAGGCTTGTAGATAAAGCCAAATAAGTGTTTGAAAATAAATCTTGTTTATTTGTTCTCATTATGTTCCCATTTTAATGAACGGGTAGGAGGATTATCTATATGGCAAAATCTAACAAGTTGAGCGAAAAGCAGAAAACTTTTATTGAGGCCCAGCCCCTATTTTTTGTTGCGACGGCCGGCCGTGATGGTCGTGTTAACGTTTCGCCAAAGGGAATGAATACACTTAAGATTGTCGATAATAATCGGATTATCTGGCTTAATTTGACAGGCAGTGGCAATGAGACAGCAGCCCATCTTGTCGATGTAAATCGTATGACGCTTATGTTCTGTGCATTTGAAGGGGATGCTTACATTCTCCGTGTTTATGGCCAGGCTAAAATAGTTCATCCGAAGGACGCCCTTTGGGAGTCTGCTCTTGCTGATTTTCCTGTTATTGCAGGGAGCCGACAGATTTTTGATATGACTATCGACATGGTTCAGGTTTCTTGCGGTACAGGTGTTCCGTTTATGGAGTTTGTTAAGGATCGAGCGGAAGACGAACTTGTTCCCTATTATGAAAATATGGGTCCAGATGGTGTCGAAAAATATTGGCGCAGAAAAAATGCCTTAAGTATCGATAACAAACCAACAGGAATTCTTGATGATGTTTGAGCTGAGCCAAGCATTTATGCTTATAATTTAAAGCGTTTTTTTAAATTAAATTTCTAATGTCGGTTACTTTTTTAATGTTTTTATTAAGTCCAAAACTCTCAAACGTACGGATATCTATATTTTGTTCGATTTGATATATTAGCAGTGTGTGCAGGTCAATCAGTGTAAAATGTTATGTTCTTCTAAGTTGTAATGTTGTGGGGACGATGTTGTGAAAATTTGGAAAAAACCAAGCACTAGAATAAGCAAAAATTCATTTGCTGTCTTAGCAATATTGTCTTTTATGGTATTTATGCCGTCTCAAGCTAAGATGCTTGTCGCTCAAGAGGTTGTAACCTTTCCATCAGCCCCAAATCCTATATCGCCGTTTAAACTCAAGAAAGCAAAAGCTAGGGGCATAATATTAACGCCCGAGCCTGGAATCCCATTGATAGGACATTTGTTTCGCCCCAACGTCGATGGCCGTCGACCTGCAGTAATAATTCTGGTTAGTGGCGATGGGTTGCAGTTATCGCATCTTAGCTGGGCCAAGCTATTGGCTGATTGGGGGTACGTAGCTCTAATCATTGATAGCTTTAGATCAAGGGGAGGAACAGAAGCCAAGGATACGCCTTCCGTTGGTATGCCGGCAGATGCAATGAACGGAGCTCGTTATTTGAAGTCCTTGGAATTTGTCGATGGCAATAAGGTCGGCCTGATGGGTTTTTCAATGGGAGGAAGTCGTTTGTTTTCCATTTTGGGAAAATCGGGCGAAAATAAATCAAGAGACGGAACATTTAAGGCTGGTATTGCTTTTTATCCCAACTGTATTGCCGATAGGGCATTACAAGTCCCTCTTCTTGCATTCGCCGGGGATAAAGACGACATAATGGCTCTTGGAAGCTGTAAAACAGCCCTTGAAGCAGCACCTAAAAACGAGAATGATATTTCCTTTATTATCTATTCGGGCGCGACCCATTTCTTTGATAACCCGAACTATCGCAAGGATATAGTGAAGGCGAGTACGAAAGCTTCTCCTCCAGTATATTTTTTAACCAATCATTATCATCAAGCCGCTCATGAGGACTCAATAATAAAAGTTCGGGATTTCTTGAAAAAGCATATTGGGCAGTAAGGGCCATCAAAAAATAGTGATCAGTGGTGCAGTTTAAGTCGCAGGGCATTGCAAAACTGAAATTCTGCGAAGAGTAATTCTTTGTTTCACAATATTTGAACTCATTGATTATTTAGGAAACTTCCTCAGAAAATTGACTTTGTTGCCGCCAGGGTTTCTGTAGGATGAGATTCACCTTCCGGAAGATCACCGGACATCACCTGTTTGTAAGCATGCCAGCTGGCATGCCCAATGAGCGGTAGCGTGACGATTAACCCTACTCCCGCGGTGGCCAAGCCAATTCCAGTGAAAATCACGATAATTGCTGCCCACAGGATCATTGCGTTACGGTTGTGGATGACCGCATAAGCGCTGGTAAAGAGTGATGGTACGAGCATTGATTTGCGGTCCATCATCATCGGCATGGAGAAAGCCCCGACAACGAAGATGCCTGTCGCGAAAACGGCACCAACAATGGAGATGGAAATACCGAAATAGACTCCTTCCATACTAAAGGCGCGCATCAGGATGATGCCCCAATCTGGCATGATGCCCGAAAAGCTTAGAGCAAATACTGTGAATGAAATGCGAATCCAAACCTGAAAAAGAAAGACGAGCGCCACGCCAAAACCAAAAATCCCTAGTTTATTATAACGTGCAGCGGTAATCGCAGCCAAAAAAGAGGCTTTCTCGCCCGCTGCATGAAGGCGGCTAATTTCGTAAAAGCCGATCCCAACGGCTGGGCCCACAAGAAGGAAACCGGTCAGTCCGGGCAGAATTAGATAAGACCAATCCATGAAGTAGAAACCGAAAGATAAAATCAAACCGAAGATAATAAATAGAGCAGCATAACTGACGCTGACAGCAATATTGGCTTTGAGGTCCGACCAGCCAGCGGCAAGCCATTTCCAGACATCTTCCGTGCTGACTTCTCCTACCAGAGACATTTCTTTGATTAGGAAAATGTCTCTCTTTGGCTCGTCATGCGATTGAGAGGGGGGTGTTTCGTGGGATTGCAACCCGCCTGCTGTCGCTGTTTTCGTAGGGGTTATTTTTTTTCCGTTCTTCATGCTTTCGTCCCTAGGTAAACATACCGTTCGCAGAAGTTTAAGAGTATTACAGGGCTTAGTAAAGTCATCTAATATGTGAAGAAGTATAGTCGATGCTTTTGAATATCAGAGTTGTCGCTAATGAATGTTTTGCATATATCTGATTTGAGAAAAAAGTGGTGTTCGGTGGTGGATTCCAAATACCGACACGCGGATTTATTCGTGCATCTTTCAGTGTGACAAAATACTCAAGATAGACCAAAGTTGATTATTCGTCCTATAGTACAAATAATCAATCTAATCGCAATGGGAGCAAACCTTGGGCCCAACCTCAAACAGCTATATTTCGCAACGCATTAAACTTCACTATGTGGATTGGGGTAACCCCGAAGCGCCACCGCTATTGTTAATACATGGTGGTCGTGACCATTGCAGGAACTGGGACTGGATTGCAGAAGAATTGCGTCATGATTGGCATGTTATAGCACCTGATTTGCGTGGTCACGGAGACAGTGGGTGGTCAACAGATGGTAATTACAATATTCAGGGTTATGTTTACGATATTGCCCAGCTTATTCATCAAAAAGAATTAGACCCAGTAACCATTGTCTCTCATTCAATGGGGGGCAATATTGCATTGCGTTATGCCGGGCTTTATCCGCAGAATGTTAAAAAACTTGTTGCTATAGAAGGACTTGGTTCTTCACCCAAGATGATCAAAGAGGCACAAGCAGTTCCAATATCTGATCGTTGGCGCGATTGGATTGACAAAAAACGCGATGCCAGTGCACGTACACATCGCCGATATGAAACATTTGAAGATGCTCTTGCACGCATGAAAACCGAAAATGGTCACTTGTCTGATGAACAAGCATTACATCTGACAACCCACGCCGTAAACCAGAATGAAGATGGTACTTTCAGTTGGAAGTTTGATCACTATATGCGCGTTTGGGCGCCTTTTGATATAAGCCCGGACGAAACCCAGAAGCTTTGGGGAGAGATTACCTGCCCCACCATGTTATGTTATGGCAATGACAGTTGGGCCTCAAATCCGGCCGAGGATGGGCGTCTAAAGTATTTCGAAAACGCTATCGTGAAAAACTACGATAACGCTGGTCATTGGTTGCACCATGACCAATTTGACAAATTTTTGGCGGATTTAAGAGAGTTTTTGTAAAATAATTAAATGTTTGGTAATGGACACAGCAGTTGCGTCGTGGCGATAAATGGTTGAACCAATTAATCATTTACAAAGTATTGAAATTTTTAGGAAAAAAGTGGTGCCCAGAGGCGGATTCGAAACACCGACACGCGGATTTTCAGTTCTGAAACTACAGCCACCAACACTGATAGAACTGCCAATCTTGCTGATATTTAGGTGGAACAAATAGGCCCCTAAAGCCCTTATAGGAACAGTGTGCCGGACAAAACCCGGCACACTGTTTATATTAAAAATTTCAAATATTTCTAACTAATAAAGTAGCTCCAATCCTGCTCGGATATGAATATTGTGCGATTGCATTGCTAAAATTTTTTTCCACTGACAATGCCCTTAAATTATCTTTCGTGTCAGTGACCGGGCCGGTGGAACCAAAGCTGCTTGGGTATGGTATAAAACAGAATCTCTCTACCGAAACAGAAGTTTGGCTACCCACATTTACCAACGGAGCTTAGGTGTCATACTCCAAAATTGACAATGTCCCTTCGCAGCGCGCAGCTATGAATCGAGAGACATTTTTTTTAACAGGGTGATCTGTATTCATTTTTACCATTGCCTCAAGAATTTGAGAGGCGAGCTGTCCCAATTGGTTCACGACTAATGTCGGATCTAGCCCGACAGTTTCGGCCAACCAACTGAAATGTCGCGGAAAGATCTTTGGAAACTCTTTATGGCGGGCAATCTTCATTGCCATTTTTCTGGTGAGATCTGGATAAATATTTGTTGCGATTAAGTCATAAAGCGGCGCAAGTCGGGGGCCTTCTTTCCCATACAGCAATGAAAAATTCTTCCCGTGAGCGTCATTGTTTCCGATCAGGAAATTGAAGATAACGGCGGCCATAAAATGATGGCTATCTTCAGTTGGTGCTGTTGAAGCGGCATCTAACAACTTGAAACACTGTATGAAACCCGGCCCCCCATCGCCTGGATACTTGTTTTCAGATCGGATTGCCATTGCCTGACAGAAATCTTCCTGATGTAGGCATGTCAATTCACCAACTTCATTCTTTTGCCGGTCATATCTCTCAATAAGGAGATAATCGGCACCCCCTGCCGTTCGAGCTTCTGTTTTTGCAACAGATAAGCCCACTGCAGCAGCGAGCTTCATGCAAAAATCTTCATTGTGAACAAGACCCGGAAACCTGTCATGGTCTGGTTTCAATATATGTGTTGTTAAGGCCCCATTCTGCGGCAACGACACCGACGTACCATCAACATAGACAGCAACCTTATCTTGCGCCCCGGCAAGGGTATGGCGAACATCTTTCTCTCCTGCGAATAACGGTGTCTGAGGTAACATTTTCAGCATTTCCGCTAGCTCTGCATCCGACTGAGTAAGATATCGTTTGGTGGGACGCTCAGTGTTTTCAGAAGGTGTAAACCAAACAGCGCCCGCGCATTCTAAACCAAGCAACTCAAGTAAAATTATATCTGATTTCGCACGTACCTTAAGGTTTCTTGCAACGAGGTTTCTATTCATGCCTTCCGGCAACAGGCCTGAAAAATACCCCTGACATTCCTTTTGCGTAAACTGTTTGCTTGTCAACGGGAGAGATTGGGACAATGGGATAGCATTGGCATTTTCAAGCCAAACGGCGTCATATACAAAGGTCAACCGGCCGATTTCATCTCGAAATAGAGTGCCAACTTTGCACTGGAATAAATGTACATCAAGTCCGGCTTTCAACGTCCCACGCTGTCCTATTTTGTTTGTCTCCATTCTATCTACGGCCTATCATAATGGAACGTTTCATATGCAATCCAAATCTTGGCAAGGAAGGTACGCAGTACTTGAACAAAAGCAATCAGAATCCGATCATCACCGCCATTAATCAACTCGTTGATCAATGGAACATGAACGACATGGAGATTACAGCTTTATTGGGATTAACACATGAAACATGGGCACTTATCAAAATAAATGATTTTATTGATCCTTTGTCGGATGATGTGATTACACGGGCCGAAATACTGATGCGTATCGACAGAGATCTAGAGGTTATTTTTGGCGGGAATGCAGAAACACGATGGGTAAAATTGGCTAATTCAAGCTCTCTTTTCAATGGAGAAACCCCAGTAAACTACATGATAAAAGGTGGATTGCCCGCAATGCTTGCTGTGAGGAATTACCTCGAGGCCGTTATGTATAGTTAAGGCTAAAAAATCGACAATAAAAAAGAACATGGAGGATCGGGTGTCCAAAATGAGAGCTTTACGCCGCAAAATATGCGTTGATTGTTGCCGCTAATCACCGCATATCAGTTCTTTTCCAAAGGAAAATGATTAGTTGCAGGAAAAGGATTTGACGGTTCCCCGTCAGCGTTTATGGGCCTAAATAACGGAATTGCATAAGAGAGTGTTTTTGGTTCATCGTAGCCGTTAAGGAGTAATGATGAGACAAAATCCCGAGATCCGACACACTGCGTCGGAACGTCTTGTTAAAGACATCCAACGTAAGACACGCAAACCCAAGGCAAAATCGAACGCTGGCATCAAATCCTTAAAAATAGCGTATTGTTAGAAAACTATTTCTTGCCGGGCGATCTGAAAAATCAGATCGAAACCTTCATTGATCACTATAATCATCATCGGTATCACGAAAGCCTCAATAACCTAACACCTGCCGACGTCTACTTCGGGCGCGGTCAATATATCTTGAAACAAAGGGAAAGGATCAAACAAAACACTATCAAATCAAGACGCTTACAATACTGCAAGGTCGTCGCATAATGTTAATCAACTGATGAACCAAAGACTCTCTTAGCTCAAACCAATGCTAAGCCCATTTTATTTGATGACGGACAATTTTTGAAAGCGGAATTAATATGGAGGGTGAAATATGAAAAATGGCAAGCTAGTTGAGAAGTTAAACTTCCATTTTTACGATACGAATTCACTTTTGAACGGAATGCTTTGTGCACACTATTTCTCCGTCATGACGACGACGGTGCCGGTCTCTCTGTGACCTAGCCTATTGTTGTGGAACGCGATTAGGGGATCGTCCGGAAAATCGGAAGCGGCATCTGTAAATGCCTTTATAGCCTCTTGGTGCTTTCCGTCCTCCATGAGCCCATAGCCCGTAAGATAGGCTAGGACGTTAGGCAGATTCATCTCGTCTGGGGACAGAGGTTCGTAGACTTTTACTCCCTTTGACTTACCCTTCAAAACAAGTTCTCCGATGGGCCGACCTATAAATGTGCTGGACTTATCAACTGTGTTTGCGCTGATACAAACATTCGTGCCCAGATGCTTGTTCACACTTTCAAGCCGCGCCGCGGTGTTGATAGCGTCGCCGTAGGCCGTATAGTCAAACATCTTGCTGCCGCCGAAGTTGCCCACGACAACGGTTCCGGAGTTCACACCGATGCGGGTCTTGCCGAAAGGCACTCCTTCGCAGTTTATCTTCACCGCATAGTTTCTGGCCCAGGCATCCATGGCAAGGGCGCAATCAATAGCCCGCTGGGCATGGTTCGACTGCTCGACAGGTGCCGAGAACATCACGACGACAGCATCTCCGATAATTTTGTCCAGCGTACCGCCGTGCTCGAATAGAATGGTTACCAAGCCATCAATGTAATTGTTGATGATAGGATGTGTGATTTCTGGCGCGGTGCGTTCCATCATGGAGGTGAATCCGGCGAGGTCGGTAAATACAAAAGAACACTCCTGTCGCCTTGTCGATACGCCAGCCCCGTCAGGCGCATCAACAATGGCATCGACCAGGTTAGGTGAGATATAATTGGCAAACGATTTTCGAAGAAAACGCTTGTCTCTGTCCACGACTAGAAATCTGTACCAAAGTGTAGAACCAGCAGCTAAGCTCATGGAAAGAAGCGGAAAAAGAATGGGCAGAAGCTGGCTATGGCTAAAGGCAAAAACAGAAGCGGCGACCCAGAAGGTACCTGCGAATGAGATGACCATCGTTGCGCTCACAGGACCAAATAACAGGACAACAACGCAAACCAGAATTGTCAGCAGGACCCGGATGAGAAAACGTACTATTCCTTCGGGCAGACTGAGTGCCGTTCCGTTCAATAGATTGTTGACTGCCGTAGCATGCAGATAAACAGCGGGTACAGTACTTCTGGCCACGTAATCAAATTGAGTAATGGCGGAAGCGATACACGGAACAGGGGCGCCGGAAAAGTCAGCGCGATTAATGAAGCGGTTTGAGGAAAGTTTGCGATCTTCTATATCAAGAACGGAACCAAGGATAACCACTTTTCCCTCAAAGGCTTCCCTGAAATAGTCAGTCCGCTTGTCCCGGGCGCACTGATAAAGGTCCGCCAGTGAATAGGTCGGGATTGCATCAAGAGCAGTACTGAATTTTAGTGCCATGCCCTGCCTTCCGACGAGGGGAAACCTGTTTCCGTTGAACTCCACCACATTGTCCATGAGTACCGGATCCTGACCGATAAATCTGGCAGCAAGCTCCATAGCCAGACCGGGAACTTTGCTTGTTTTCCCTCCGGTTGTCTCAAGTTCGAGGTAGAGAGGAACACTCCGGGAAACGCCGTCATCGTCCAGATTGATGTCGACATTTCGAATATTCCGACCACCACCGGCCATCATCGCAAATGCCCTGTGAGGTGTAATAGGCTCCTTGCCAAGCTGGGCCTGCCCAAGCACTATTCGGCCACTTTTCCTTTCCCCAGCGAGGCTCTTCAGCAAGGGCTGGTCAAAGCGTCTGTCTTTCAGATAGGTGCTTGCCGATGTGGGTAATATCACATCCCATCCCACCACTTTTGCATCGGCAGCCAATAACGCGGATTGCACTGCAGCTATCTGAGGTGTCCACATGACTTTTGGCAAGCCTTTGAAGGGGGGCGTGGCGTAAGTCTTTTCATCTATTGCGACCACAACGACGTTTTGCTGCGTGGCCATAAACCCGACTGGCAGCAGCAGGCTTTCTAGCCAGTGTAGAACATCAATGTCCAGGTTTCTGAAACGGTCAAATCCCGGCAAGGACAAAAGCGAGGCTATTAATACCCCCGCTAACAAGACCGCAGCGGCATTGGCAAATTTCTTGCGCAAGCGTTTATTATTGTAGATGTGACATGTTCCTCTAAAGCCGGATCAGGCGCGACAATAGTGGGGCCCTTTCGGTGGCTTTCCTGGAGATCCTGAAGGTCATTGACTTGTCTCCGGAAGAAAGCCGGTAGGCAACCTTCTTTTCGAGCCGGATACCAAGCTTTGCCAGATCAGCCACCCCATCCTGTACCTCCAGAGCTTGAACTGTACCTTTGCCGTCAAGACGGACGAGATTAATGACTGTTTCATCTCGACCAGTTCGGATCAGAGGTTGGGTGCTATTCACAACATAGTCAACAGCAACAGGGTTTTTGATTGATGCCTGTCTGAACACGATGGCACCAGCATCACTTTTGCGCCCGGCTTGTGTCTTATTCCGGCCTCCGTCACAAGAAAGCTTCTCCCGTTTGACACTGCCGCCCAGGACCCGGCTTTGGTCCTTTCCGATGAGAATCTCACCTCCCTGTATCTCTTCCCGGATACAAGAGTTTAGGTATCCAAGAATCATTGTTTCACCTTCTTTCAGAGTAAAGAGGGTGCCTTCATCCAGGAAGTCCATCAGTTGAACATTATCATGCGGGGCCGTCAGGTCTTCTACAATGGCAACAGGTTTTGCCTCCGCCAAAATAGAGAGAAGCGCAAAGGGTGCCACATAAAGAAACGGCCTGATTACTCTGTATAACGTTTTCATTCTGAATCTCCGGAGTTTTTGTGATATTCAATTGCGCCACATCTTTCATGGAGCCCGGTTATCTCACCGGATTCGCGCGCCCCCCACCGTCACCAATCAGCGAAAATGGTGCCCAAAATATTGGGTGGGCATAGGTGAATATTGCCT
>Ga0209826_1000204_pt1 | contig 42391 bp, 40 predicted proteins | sample GOMGulsemesocosm_5_FD_184637 | JGI IMG/M metagenome (GOLD analysis project Ga0209826, IMG submission 184637) | Methane-oxidizing microbial communities from mesocosms in the Gulf of Mexico - GOM15C Gulf of Mexico (SPAdes) (version 2) | ecosystem: Environmental > Aquatic > Marine > Cold seeps...
TAGATAGCTTACCTACGTCTGCAAATCAAGAAGATCACGTTTCTATGGCATGTTTCGCAGGTCGTCGCTTAGCCGATATGGCGGAAAATACGAATGGTGTATTAGCAGTAGAATATTTAGCAGCCGTACAAGGATTAGACTTTAGAGCACCACTTCAAGGATCTAAGATTATTGAACAAGCCAAAGCCATGTTACGTCAAACGGTTAGCTTTTATGATAAAGATAGATACTTCGCTCCGGATATTGTTGAAGCCTCTGCCATTATCAGTGATGGTGATTTAAATCAGTTTATTATTGAGCAGTTATTGCCAAGTTTATAATTATTAGCATTACAAACGATTAGTAAAAACGGGTGCCATAGAGCACCCATTTTTATGTCTCCTTGAAAGTTGCAATTTATCTATCTTGATGTAAATTTAAATAAGACTCGTTAACATTAAGTGGTTTGACTTTTACAGTAATAATAAAGGCTTCAATATGACAGATACTACTCAAAACATTACCAATGAGAAAAATATAATCCCAAGATGGTTCACAATTACCGCGGTATTAGCTTTGCTATGGAATTTAATGGGTGTGATGGCTTTTGTCAGCCAAATGATGATGACACCAGAAATGGTCGCTGAACTGCCTCAAGCAGAACAATCGTTTTATGCTTCTGTACCGTTGTGGGCAACTATTGCCTTTGCTTGTGCTGTTTTTGGTGGTGCTTTCGGCTCAATAGCCCTATTAATGAAGAAAACAGTAGCCGAGGCACTTTTAATATTGTCGCTAATAGGTGTAACGGTTCAAATGTTCCATTCGTTTGTTATTAGCAACTCCTTTCAAGTCTTCGGTCCTGGCGGTACCATAATGCCGGCAATGGTAGTAATTATAGCCATTGCACTAGTACGGTTAGCAGGCAGATCAAAAATAAACGGTTGGCTTAATTAATTTTATATAGTAAAACCATATGGTTAACCCCTCTGATGGCATGTCCCTATTATCACAAATAACAATGTCATCACATTAATTATTTAGGTAAGGTGACGGTGAACTTTGCACCACCGAGTGATTCAGAATCACCTATAGTAATACTGCCTTTATGCCAATCAATAACTCGTTTAACAATTGCTAAACCTATACCATGGCCTTTTACTTGATTTTGCTGATATATTCCTCGAACAAATGGCTTTAATATGTCCATTTTAATGTTCGAATCAACGCCTTCGCCATCATCCTCAACAATCATCACTACCGCATCACTCTGTGCTTTTAACTGTATATTGATTTGATTTTTACCATAGTTAAGTGCATTTTCAACCAAGTTGTTAACTAAAATATTAAGATAAGCACTATCGGCATAAACAGGGTAATCATTATCCGGTGTTATTAACGTAATGTTCGTACTGTCACTGGCTTTTGTTCTAATGCAATTTTCAATTAACGCTAAAAAGTCGCAATGGGTTTTGTTCATCTCCAGCATACTTTGGTCAAGGCGCGCATAAGAAAGTAAGGTTTCTACTAATGAAGTCATTTCATCAACATTATCACTGATCTTCTGTTCGAATTGACGACGAAGCTTAGGGTCATCCTCCTCTTGCAATGTATCAATACCAAAACGAATACGTGCTAGCGGTGTTCTTAAGTCATGAGATACGGCACTACTTAACAGTTTAACATCACCGATCAAATCTTCTATGCGCTGTGCCATTTGATTAAACTCAACTTCAATGTCTCTAATATAAGACAATGAACTTAATGTGATCCTTTGTTGCAACTTACCTTCACCAAATGATTTTGCAGCAGCCCTTAAGGCTAACAACTGCTTAATAAGTGGGTAAACCCAAAGTAGACTCAATAAGACTAATGCAAAATAAAACAACACAGTAAAAAAATAGTTTTGCGATTTTTTATCGGGCGATAATATCAATAAAGGAGATTTCAGCAGTAATACTTGATCACTTGAAGTTATATAATAATGAAAAGTTAGATGGCGACTTGTTTCAAGCAACAAAGGGGTTCCCTGCTTTACTTTGTTGAATAGTGGTAGAGGCAAAGCAATAGATTTACTGTCAACAAGTGAAAGTGAATATATTTCATCCTGCCATTGCTGAACAAACTTTCGTTGATTATCAACCGCCATGGTATTCAGACTATTGGCAAGATTCAAACCGAGCTTTTCTACAATAGCAACGGCATTGGTATCTTGAATTTGTTCTGCACTATTATATTGCTCATAGATACGATCAAACACCCACCCTAAGCTGATAGTGGCAATTATGACCAAAAATAACAGTGAGGTTGTTAAATTACGCATAGTAATTCCAGCAATTTATTATAAAGGAACTATTTCCAAGCATCTTTAGCAAATAAATAACCTTTACCCCAAATAGTTTTAATTCTAAAAGGCTGCGTAGATTCATCGCCTAACTTTTTGCGCAACCGAGAGATACGTAAATCAATAGACCTATCGAAGCCATCATAATCGAAGCCTCGAAGTTGTTGAACCAACTGGTCTCGTGTAACAAGTTGTCCTGCTTCTTCAGCAAGTAGCCATAAAATATCAAACTCATTAGAAGATAACTTGACCTGTATTCCGTTGAGTAGCACCTCCATAGCCAACTTATCGACCACTAAATTATTAAAAACTAACCGATCTGTTTGCGATGGTGACGTTGTGCTAACATCCGAGAGTTTCAAAGTAGCTTGACGATCTAAGTGCTTTCTAATTCTTGCTAATAAAGCTCGAGCCCTTACGGGTTTAGTTAGGTAATCATCAGCCCCCATTTCCAAACCTAATACTTCATCTATTTCTTCATCTCTAGCTGTTACCATGATGATGGCATTCTTAAATTCTGGACGCACCGCTTTGCATACATCAATACCGTCTAACCCTGGCAGCATACCGTCTAAAATAACAATATCAGGATGATGTTGTTGAATAAATGTTACCGCATCATCGCCTCGCTCACATAGTGATACTCGATAATCTTTAGCAATTAAATACTCTCGCATCCACTGAGCAAGTTCACAATCATCTTCAACTATCAATAGATGTGATTTGTTTTCATCCATAAGGTAAATGGTTCCTTAAAACATTCGCCAACTGATATTTTTTCGGGTGTTTTTATCATACACCCAAGCCATTTCTATCTCTTTGATGATTAAATCATCCTTATTTTCTTGTTTCCGTAAGCTAAAAAGAATATTTTCATCTGCAGACATATCTCGCTGGAATTTCCCAGACTTCACGTTCGTCCAACACCGCAATGCGTTAGGTTGCAATGATGAAAACAGACAATAATTGCCTAGGTGTTGAGCCCGCCAGTTGATTTTAACATCAACATAGCATAACTGCCCTTGACGCATGGCAACACATTGATCAGGTTCGATAATTAATGAATATTTAGTTTGTTCTTCTTTAGCAAAACTCAACGGTGCATAGCCTAAACTAGCCCCCATAATCAGCAAAACTAAGTATGACATAAATTGGTAGATAAACGTTTTTTTAATGAAGTAGTTCATGATTATTCTCCACTAAAAAACATAACTAACAAGAACACCAACTTCCGTTCTTTCTTCAGCCCTATCACCGAAGCTGCCAGCAAATTTCATCACCGGACTATTAGAGATACTGCTCGCAAAGTCAGTATATTTGAAGTAGCTTTCAAAGAGTATGTTAGCCGAAATAGGATAACTCGCTGAAATTTGTGCTGTAACATCAATGCCAGCATCCGCTTCATAAGGGCCAAAGTGTTCTGTTGCCTCTTCTGCGGAGATGCCATAATAATGATCAAGCATTTCTTGTGAACGGTATTCTAAACCAATACTGCCATGTAATTCCCAATTCTTAACTTGCCAAGATCTCCCTAACCACATAGAAGCATAAAAAGCATCGTCATAATCACTGCTCATAGCATAAGGAGCTAACATGAATTGTATCGTGGTCTGGTCAAAATTTCCTGTAGCCCTTAAACCGATCATATCTGTATTATCAAAGTGCTGAGATAATGTTTTTCCTGTATCGATTATTTCAACGTTTATTTCACCATGAGCATTAATAGTACTGACATCAAAATTCCAATCGGCCGTATTATATAAATTATAACCAATACTCAAACCTTCATTACGTTCGTTAGCACCATAGGAAGCTTCAACAAAAAGTCCATGCCATTGGTAACGGCCATTTAAAAACATTGAAAAATGGTTAACTTCACTTTCATATGGGCTTACTTCAATTTTATAACCATACCCTAACTTTAAGAAACCACCATTTCGATCTTCTTGTGCAGGCATTGGTGCCTCATGTATAGCCTCTTCAGCAAATAAGTGATTTGAATTAATCGCTGACAAACTAATGAGTAAACATAAAGAGAGTTGTTGTATTGTTTTTTTCATGTGAATCTTCATTTGATCATTATTAGGTGTAGAAATAATATCTAATCCTGTAAAAAAAGACGTACCAGATGTTACCAATATGTATCGTTTTGTAACACGGTTAATTTGTAGTTAAGCAAAACTAGCAGTAATGATTAGGTTATTTATTGATACCTTCTCTGTACTTTAAAGCTTATCAATAATCGCTTGTGCTGTTTTAAATGTACGAATTTCTTGAAACAGCGCATCAGCTTCAGTGTATTGTAGTTTCAAATATTTAAGCCATTGTTTGATGCGGTTAGGGTAATATTTACTCTTATCACCATAGGTTTCACAACGAGTATAATCTAGCAATAATCTTTGCACTTCATGCCATGGCATGACCGGAGCTAGTTGCGGATCTTGATGTTTAATTACTTGCGCTAAATTAGGCATCATCAATGCCCCACGGCCAACCATAATATCGCTACAAGTAGTAATTTCTCGACATTTTTTTGCATCACTTTGGTTAAAAATATCACCATTAGCAATGACAGGAATATCAATGCTTTGTTTTATTTTAGCAATCCACTGCCAATGAGCGGGTGGTTTATAGCCTTCTATTTTCGTTCGAGCGTGCACGGTTAGTTCATTAGCACCAGCAGATTCAATCGCTTGAGCATTTTCTATAGCGAGGCTTTTATCTTCATAGCCAAGGCGAATTTTGGCGCTAACAATAGCGTCTTCAGGCACAGCTTTTTTAATTGCGCTAACGATTTGATAAAGGTTTTCAGGATCTTTAAGTAGTATTGCGCCGCCACGATTTTTATTGACCATTTTTGCTGGGCAACCAAAATTAATATCAACGCCATGTGAGCCAAGTTCAATCACTTTAGCGGCATTATCGCTCATACACGCTGGATTTTGACCTAAAAGCTGAACTCGCACAGGTGTTCCTGCCTGCGTTGTACTACCATATACGTCGGCATTTTTTAGTTCTGGGCAAGAACGGAAAAATGCCCTATCTGAAATAATTTGATCTACCACGCGTACAAACTCTGTAACACACAAATCATAACCACCAACTTTAGTCAGCAAGTCACGCATTAAATGATCTAGCACGCCATCCATAGGCGCTAATATAACTCGCATAATTACGTATTCTTATTAGATTTGTTATTGAGGCGTTTACTAATTAACCAGCACAAACTTATGGTTGAAAGCGCAATTAAAAAATGAACAACTAGTGTGATAAATTCAGCATTTTCTTGCCACAAAAATACGGGGCCACGATAGGTAATATAAAATAAATCTAATGCAGAGACGTGCAACCAAATAATTATAAATAATAATTTTAGCCGGTGGCGAGCAAGAAAGGCTTTAGAAAATAAATTCAAACGATAACCCGATAATCCAATAAAAGATGAGTACGGCTATTATAACCAAGTGAGCAAGTCAGGGTAAATAAACTTGTAGCTCAACACGTGTTTAGCTTTTTCACCACTAACAACTCTTCTTGTTTCGTTTATCTTTTCTGGTCCAAAAAGAGGAGGATCTAACATTAATGCTTTCGCTGCAACTTGATAATATTGCTCTTTGCTTATATGAGTATCACTTACGCCATTAAAAATCCCTTGCGGTGAATTAATTTGCATTAAGGATTCAATTAAACCGACGGCATCTTGTTGATGAATTAGATTTACAGGCGCTGTTGAGTTACTGAGTGTTTTGTTCGCCAATATAAACTTTCCTGGATGACGTTCAGGTCCGACTAGGCCAGCCAATCGAATGACCGTTCCTTGTTTAGAGTCTTGCTTAGCTTCTTGTTTAGAGAAGTTTAGTACCGTTTGTTCGGCAGTATTGAATACTTGTACTTTTTCTGTAGAAAAATTGAGTGAATTTTCTTCATCAACATTACCTTCTAAGCCATGATAAATAGCAGTACTCGATAGTAAAATAATGCGTTGAACTAAACCCCGTTGTTGCGCAGCACTTACAAGTTGAGTTATTTTCTCTGCGTAATCAGCTCTTCCTTGCTTAAACTGTGGAGTAATAGCAATCACTAGACTCTGTTTGGTAAAAATATCGTGATGAACAAGTTGCGTTTTATCTGCTGGCAAAGTTAGTTGTTGGGCATTAATTCCTTGCTGATTTAACTTTTCAACATTAGCAATTTTGCTGCTAGTAGCAAGCACTGAAATGTTTTTATCTAACAAGCTAGCAGCCAACGCTTTGCCTAACCAGCCGCACCCTATAATACCAATAGATAGGTTATCTTCGATTTCATCAACATTTTTAGACATTATTTTTGCTGCTCATATTTTTTGATTTTTTCAGTTACTTGAACAGCTATATCATTAGGCACTAAGATGGATAAGCTATACTGGCTTATTTTCCAACCTTGGTCTGTATGAACTAACACACCAGAGCCCCGACAATAGCCATATTTGCTATTTTCCAATACCTCATCAAAAAAGGCTACTGAGTTTTGCTTAAGTAGGTTGATATTTCTCTCTTTAGCCACATATAACCACCCCTTTCCTTGATCAAAATAAGGTAGAACAAAAGCGGTGAATTGTTGTTTAGTCCAACGTTCACTGGCATCAGTTCCTAAAAATATAGCGTCATCGGTTAGTGAGTTTAAATATACTTGAGCATTAGCATTAGCCGCAGCTTGATGAAACTGATCTAACACCTTGTTAATCGCTTGCTCTTCTTTAGCACTTTGCGCTACGACAAAAAAACTCACAAAGGCTAAAATCATCCATAAATATTTACTTATCATGTTCTTACTCTTTATTATTTATTATTTATTATTGAGTTGAGGAATATGCTATTTAGGCAATATAAAATAACTGCCTTTGAATGTAGCTGCAATATTTTCACCACAGTATACTTTCGCAACTAGATTAATTCTGGCCTTTTTACCCCGTATTAAATTATCAAACTGTCCTGAAACATCTTCTTGAACAACTTGTCCGTAAGCCAAGCCTTTAATTGGAGAGTGGTAGCGAATATTAGCCTCAGCCAAAACAATATCGCCATCTAAGTTGGTCTGTGTTTGTTGCTGCTCTTTTAAAGCAAGATACACCCAACCCCAGCCAGTTAATGTTGCCAAAGTATAAATACTGCCGGCAAACATCGTGTGATGCAGATTTTGGTTAAAATCGGCATCACATAGAGTAACTAATTTGGCACTGTCAAAATAGCTTATTTGTAAATTCATCGCTTTACTTACTGGAATAGTCTTATGCCATATTTCTTGTAAGGCTCGCGCTTGTTTTTCTTTATGTTGAATATGAGTTTTCAACTTCTTAACCATACGATAGTGTTTAACTGTATCAAAAAGCGTATGTGAATAACCTTGATTTTCATATCCGAGCTTTTGATAAAACCCCACTGCATCATCTCGAGCATTTAAACATATTTCACTCATCCCTAATTTGCTAGCTTGTCGCTCTAACGCGTTTATTATTTGTTGCCCTAACCCTTGTCCTCGTGCCTCTTCATCAACAGCCATATAACGAACTTGCCCTTGCTGATTAGTAGTCTTTTCTAAACGACCTACCGCTAACACTTTAGCTTGTTCATCAATAATCATTCGATGAATTGCATACTGATCTTGTTCGTCTTGCTCACTTCCTAGTGCTTGTTGCCATGGTTTTCTTAATATTTTCCATCGTAGCTGATAATATTGTGAAAAATCTTCACCAGTATTTGGTGCTCTTAAGGTCTTCATTGTCTATCCTTATTAGAGAAACTATTGTTTACAATAAAATTAGGGAATTATGCAATTAACAAAGCACGTTGCACAAGGAAAATTAACGTATTTAAACCAAGATAATGAAACCATATCGGTTAGCGAGAATAAACATTATCGATGGCTCGCTTTTGCCTGTATAGACGGCGATCAAGTTATCCAAAGTGTTATGCTTAAACGTAAACCTTGGAAGTTAACTTTGCCCCATCAAACGGCACTAATGTTACCTTTATTATTTTTCAAACCAAACAACATGGTTGAACTCGGCTTAGGCGGCGGTAATATCCAAAGATTTATTAATAATGTTTCGAAAAAAATAACCATACACAGTATTGAGCATAACAGTATTGTGATCGATTGTTTTAACCAGTATTTCAATCCGCAAGATAATCCAGTGCATGTGATATTTAACGATAGTAAGCAATGGTTGCAAGATAATAGTGTTAATTACGATTGGTATGTTTGCGATGTTTACCAACAAGAAATACAAAGTTACAACAATGCGGTTAATCAATTGGAGTACATAACCGCGAATATAAAACCAAATACCTGTTTATCTGTTAATTTACCTGATGCCAATGACAACGAAGTTAATTTATTATTAACGATATTAAAACAAATATCGACAGATCATGAAATAACCTATTTTCATGTACCAAACTACTTAAACATTGTTATTCATTTGATTCCCAAAGAGTGGCAAACATATAAGCGAATAAAACGAAATAACCACAGTTATTTACCCAAAAATACTTTTTCAAGATGGAAAGGATTTTGGCAGCATGGTAAAAAAGTATCATGTTAAATTTGGCTAACAGAACAATGATACTAATTCCAAACAAATCAGTATAAAAGCTATCATTGTTGATATTTAAAGTAAATTCCCAATATTACTTTGGAAAAAATCTAAGAATATACGTGTTTTCACTGCAATATTTCGACTTTGATACAGCACACTTAAGCGCTGAGCAATTGGCGCTTTCGTTAATGATAAACGCTGCAACCAATTCTCTTGTGAAGAGAATTGCAATACATAGTCTGCCAACTTACACAAACCAAGATTTTTTTGGGTTGCTTGCAAACGCATTTCAGGGCTTGATAGGATAATTCTATTTTCACCATATACAGCTTGTACTGTATTAGCATCGCGGAAAAACCACGGCTGGCTATCTTCTGATAAAATACACGGGTATTGTGATAAGTCTTCAGGCGTATTAATGTTACTCGTATCAAAATCTGATGAAGCATAAATAGATTGTGGAAAACTCAAGAGTTCTTTCCCTATCCAATTAGACGGGGGTAGTTCTTGCTCATGTAGCACAAAGCATAAATCATAATGATGATCAAATTCAGGCATAGCCGCAGAGTAATGCTGACAATTAAGCATGATCTTTGGATACAGTTGAACAAAGTCCACAATTAACGTACTGATCACTTTATTAAAAAACTCTAACGGCAGCAGAATATTCAACTGTCCTTGTGGTTGGTTTATCAATGCTCCAACTTGTTCTTCCACTTTATTCAACGCGTCTATATGACTTTTACAAGCGCAATAAAGTAAACGGCCACTTTCCGTTAGCGTTTGATTACGTGTTGTTCGAATTAATAATTCACTACCCAACTTAGCTTCTAATTGAGATAAACGTCGGCTTAGGGTTGATTTGGGCATCTTCAGTTTGTGTGCACCCGCGGTAAAAGTACCGGTCTCAACCAACGTGACGAAGAGTAACAAGTCATCCAAATTTGTTATCATTAAATACCACTGTTTCATTTATGGAACAATGATTCCTATTAAACACATCTAATTAAGTTAACGCAAGTCGCTTACACTGCTGTTTGTTCATCGCATGATATTTAATTAAAAAATAAGGATAAAATATGACTAATCAAACACAACTTACCTCTATTAGAGAGATTACTTCCGAGCAATACGAAGAAGAAGTAATTCAATTCCAAGGCGATGTCCTTGTTGATTTTTACGCCCCTTGGTGTGGCCCATGTAAAATGATCGCGCCTGTAATTGAACAAATAGCGTTAGAAAACAATGCTCTTAAAGTGGTAAAGGTTGACGCAGATAATAGCCAAGAGTTAATGGCAAAATATGGTATCAGAGGTATTCCAACGCTTCTATTAATAAAAAATGGTGAACAGATAGCAACAAATGTTGGTGCTGCATCAGTCAACAAAATAAGGAGCTTTGTTAACCAATAGATTGAGTTACATGAATAATAAAGCACTGATTAAGTGAACAACCTAACAGTGTTTTATTTCGCACGGTCACTTTCAAGTAAGGTTTATATTGCATTGGTAATATTAAATGGAACGATAAAGTACGCAGTGCTTGTAAACTTTATTGATCTAATACAAGCAAATTAAAAACTATTTCATTACAATACATCAATAATACCCGAGCAAATTACTCAAGCATTATACAAGGCACATCAATGATGCAAATTACTGACTTGCAAAAAGAGCAAAAAATCACTCCATTACTTCGTTTAGGATTTCGCCCATTTTTTCTTAGCGGCGCAGTTTTCAGTATTGTCGCAATTATACTTTGGTTATTGATGTATAAAGGCGCAGTAAACTTACTACCTTTAGGTGGTGGTTACTGGTGGCATATTCATGAAATGATTTTTGGCTTCGGTTGCGCCATTATTGCTGGTTTTTTACTTACAGCAGTACAAAACTGGACAGGAGTGCGTGGTGCCCAAGGCTCTACATTGCTCATTTTATTTTTACTTTGGTTGGCTGGTCGCGTGGTAGTACTTTTTCCTAGTCTATTAGGAGAAATATTAACGACTATTATTGATTTAAGCTTTTTGCCCGTCGTTGCTTTTGTTTTAGCAAAGCCCATTATTGCCATTAAACAGTACCGCAATTTATTCTTTGTGCCTTTATTAATGCTATTTACGATAGCTAATTTAGAAATGCACCTTGCTATTTATTTCCCTGACACTTTTACAGTAACCTTTTCGGCCTACGCAGGTGTATTATTAGTGACCTTTTTGATGTCAGTAATGGCTGGGCGTGTTACACCAATGTTTACTGCTAATGGCACAAAAACCACAAAAGCAACTCCGCTACCTTGGTTAGATAAAATAACGAATGGCAGTTTAGGCATAACTATGTTTTCACTATTATTACAACCTGTAGTTGGTTTTTCTGAAACTTTCTTTGGTGTAATATTAATTATCGCTGGCATTTTCCAAACGATACGCTGGATGAGATGGCGACCATGGATCACCCTTGGTGTTCCGTTATTATGGTCTATTCATCTCTCTATTAAATTTATTGCCTATGGTTTAATTATTTTAGGTTTGAGCTATTTAATCGATGAAATACCTAGCAATCACATTTGGCATTTATTAACCGTTGGCGGAATGGGTGGTTTAATTTTAGCCATGATTTCAAGAGTATCTCTAGGTCATACCGGTCGCCCATTGTCACCACCAAAAGCTATGACTTTAGCCTATATACTTATAACATTGGCTGCATTGATTCGTGCGCTTGGCCCATGGGTCTTGCCTGAAAAAACGCTATTATTCATCGATATTAGCGGTACTTTTTGGTTATTAGCTTTCGGTATATTTGTTGTCACTTATGGACCAATGTTAATGAGCGCAAGAAAAGACGGTAGACCGGGATAGAAATAACCATGCGTACAGTATTTTTAGATAGCAAAACGTTTAGTTCAAATATCTCCTTTTCGGCAATTGAACAACAAGTAACTTCCCTTACTTGTTACTCAACCACCACGGCAGATCAAATCCTTAAGCACTGCCAAGGTGCTGATATTGTTATTACTAATAAGGTTGTATTCACTGCTGAAATATTAGCAAAACTTCCTCAGTTGAAACTTATTTGTATCGCTGCCACAGGTTATAACAATATCGACATTGAAGCAGCATCAAAGCACAACATTGCAGTAGCCAATGTTAGTGGCTATGCGGGTAATTCAGTTGCTCAATATGTATTAGCTCAAATGCTCGAATATTATCAACAAACTTGTCATCATAACGCTAATACTGAACAAGGACATTGGCAGCAAAGTAAAACCTTTTGCTACCATGGTAATGCGATTACTGAGCTAGCAGGCAAAACTTTAGCTATTGTCGGCTACGGTAGTTTAGGCAAAGCAGTTTCTAAACTTGCTGATGCCTTTGGTATGAATATATTGATTAGTGAACGTCCAAATAGTGTAGAAATCCGTCAAGGGAGAGTTAGCTTTGAGCAGGCGATATCCCAAGCAGATATTCTCAGTCTACATTGTCCTCAAACTAGCGAAACAACAAACTTAATTAATGCAGTTGTGTTAGAAAAGATGAAGCCAACAGCCATGTTAATTAACACTGCACGGGGGGCATTAGTTAGCAGTGTTGATTTATTAGCTGCATTAAAAACGAAACAGATCGCTTACGCTGTGCTTGATGTGTTAGAGCAAGAACCACCACCTGCTAACCACCCGTTATTAGTAGCGTTAACAGAAAACAACGTAGATAATTTAAAAGTCACTGCACACATAGCGTGGGCAAGCAGTGAAGCACAACAAAGGCTGATTAATTTACTTGCTGACAATATAGCCGCTTTTAAGTGTGGTAAAAAGCTCAATAGACTTGCTCCTTCGACTGCTTCGCGCTCAGGATGAACGGATACGCTCAGAATAGACGGATACGCTCAGGATGGACGGATGCGTTCAGGGTAGACGGGTACGCTCAGGATGAACCGGAAGTACCCGCTTGCCCTGAGCCTGTCGAAGGGTCGAAGGATCAAGGCTTAAAAGTAACTATCCTTAATTTTTCCATAATGAAAATAGCCCCACTGGCCAACTCGGCGCAACGGTGCAAAAGGAAATTTAGGTAAAGCTGTATTATACAAAGGCAAGTTTGGCAGTGTTTTTCCTGCTATTTTTTCTGCTAAACGCTTACCTGCTTGCACCGAAAAAGACACACCACTACCACAATAACCCATAGCATAAAAAACATTTTCATCATCGCTGCCTTGTTCTCCTTGATATATATGCGGTAAATCATCAAGCGCCATACAAATCCAACCAGACCATGCATAATCTATATTCAATGCAGCAAGTGCTGGAAAACTGGTTTTCAAGACTGACAGCAAACGTTGGGCATAATAAGGATCGTCAGCGTTTTTTCCCGTAATGGCTCCTCGTCCGCCAAATAAAATGCGGTTATCCGGTAATTTTCGATAGTAGTATTTAAGTGCTCGTGTATCCATGATCACATTACTTGTTAAAAAATTACAAGCAGCTATTTGTTCAACTGATAGCGGTTCAGAAACAATAATTTGCGAAAGCACAGGTAACGTTCTATTTGTAACTAAGGGATGAAACCCCTTAGGTGTATAGCCATTAGTCGCAATTACTACTTTTTTCGCTTTCACTGTACTTTTGGGTGTAGCAAGTAAAACACTATTCTTTGCTTTATTATTCACAAAGCTCATCGGTGTTGAGGTATGTACTTTTACCCTTGCTTGGCGCGCTAACTTTTGATAGCCCCAGGCGAGTTTTAGGGGGTTTAGACCAAATCCATCTTGATAACGAATTGCACCATAAGCATTTTCATCTGCCATGAAACCTTGATGCAATTCTTGTTTTGATAGTACTTGCACATCATAGCTGAACATCTGTTGCTGTAATTTTGCCTGAGCTTGCAGCGATTTAAACATACTTGGCTTATGCGCAACTTTGATATAACCCGCTTCTTGTTGGTCACAGTCAATACCTTCAGAAATTAAACTATTAACTGTATCTACACCCGCACACATTTCATTATAAATGCCGCGCATGACTTCCTCACCCCATTGTTTTTGCATAGTGGAATAAGGTTTTCTTCCCGATGATTTTAAAATAAACCCTGCGTTTCTTCCGCTACATCCCCAAGCGGTTTGATTTGCTTCAAACACATGCGCCTGAATGCCATGCTCACGAGCCAAATGTAATGCGCAAGAAAGTCCAGTATATCCCGCACCTATAATGGCAACGTCAATATCAATATCTTGCTCAAGTTGTCCGTCATCTTCTGGCTTATTTTCTTTATTTCCTCCTGAAGCATCTGCCCAGTAACTATTGGGATATTCAATGCCACATCCAGGTGAATTATCTAACATAGGATCGTACATTTTATTCCTTCAATTTCTTTGTGTGTTTCATAGACATTTATTACGTATCACTTTATTCTTACTAAAGAATTTTATATTATTTTATCTGGGATAATTAAAGCATGAAAAAGCTTTATCTTGTAGTTGTTTCATTTTTTGCTTTTTTACTTATTGGCTGTAATGGTCATAATGGAGATAGCGCTAAAAACTCACCTCAAATTGTTACGAATATTGAACTCTCACTTTTAGACAGTGATGGTAACGCTAAACAAAGTTTTGCAAAAAATGAAGTCATCACTCTGCAAACTAAGGTGACTGATGAAAATAATGATTTAATCCCCAACAAAGCTGTCAGTTTTTCCGCATCAATTGGCTCTTTAGCCATAACATCAAAGCTAACCAATAATGAAGGTTTAGCGATAGTTTATCTTACTAATGAGTCATTTTCATTAGGTGCTGGTACCGTTAGCGCAAATGTAGGGGATATCACAGCACAAGGCATCGATTACGAATTTGTAGAGTCTGATGCTTCTGAGTTTTTACCAAGTTTAACAACTGTAATGACGTTAGATGACGTATCAGTGAACCAGTTTAAAATAAATCAGGAAGTGCAAATAACCAGTACATTAACAAATGGGAATGGTCAAGGTATTGGCAATAAAATCATAACGTTTACTGCTGATATTGGCACACTTAATACGACTACCGCTTTAACCAACAGCCAAGGTATCGCCAATGTTATTTTAAGTGGCAGCGAGAAAATTATTGGTGCTGGAGTTTTAAGCAGTAGTTACACGTTGAATGGAAACATCAATACAAATAGCACGTTTAATTATCAAATACTCCCAGCTGATGCGATTATAGAGAGCGATATACGTTTAGGTTACTTTGACGAAAACAATATTTTTGTAGAAGGAAAGATAGAGTTATCAGTAGAAAACAAAAGTATTAGTGCTGGTGGAACACTAGGGCTAAGTGTTGATTTAGTTGATGAAAATGGCGACTTAATTGTTGCATCTACTCCCGTAACTTTTACCTCTAATTGCGTACAAAACGGTAATGCAAGTATTGATGAATCGGTATTAAGTATTAATGGCACAGCAAGTTCAACGTTTGAAGATATAAATTGTGCCGGTGCAACAGGTACAGATGATATTTTGTTAGCCAGTGTAGCTGTGAATAACATTACCAACACCGCAAGCGAAACGATTAATATTAATGGAGAGCAGTTAGGTTCAATCGAATTTATCTCAGCAGAACCAAGCTCTATAGTTCTTAAGGGTACTGGCGGGCAGAATCAACAAGAAACTTCAACAATAACATTTAAAGTAAAAAGCCAATTAGACAACGTTTTAGCACAACAGGAAGTTAACTTTGCACTTAGTACTTCTATTGGCGATATCAGCTTAAGCAGAATATCAGGCTTCACTAACAGCCAAGGACTAATAAGCACACAAGTTTCTGCTGGAACAGTACCTACTGCGGTGCGTGTAACAGCTTCGGCAAGTATGGACTTTAATGGCGAAATGGTTGAAGTACAAAGCCAATCTGATTTATTATCTATTAATACTGGTTTACCAGAACAACGATCAATGACAATTGCTGCTAGCGTATTAAACCCCGAAGCAGACAATATAAGTGGTGAAGAATCAAGTATTACGGTTTGGTTATCAGATAATTTTCATAACCCTGTTCCTGATGGCACAACGGTTAACTTCACCACAGAAGGTGGTAATATCGAGCCTAGTTGTTCAACCATTAATGGCAGTTGCTCGGTTACATGGATAAGTAGCGAGCCAAGAGTTGACGACCATCGTATCACTATTTTAGCAACGGCTTTAGGCCATGAAACGTTCTTCGATACTAACGGCAATAATATTTTTGATGACAGTGATGGGGACCCTATTCTTGATGCTGGCAATAGTAATAATTTAAATATTGATTCAGGCTTTGGGAATTATCCCGCACAAGCTAATGGCTTCTTAGATATGTCTGAAGCATGGCGAGATGACAACGAAAATAGTGTTTATAATAATGGTGAAACCTTCATCGATTATAATGATGATGGTACGTTTAGTGCTGCCGACAGTTTATTTAATGGGCCACAATGTCAAGGTGACAATTGTGCTGGCGAAGGTATGCGTAACATTCATGTTAGGAAGGCAATTCGATTAGTTATGGCAAGTTCAACTGCTGAGTATAAGTTAACAAATGGTACCGGCGGTACTGTGTATCAAAATTCATTAACCAACTATAGCACGTCACTTCCTGACGTAGCCAATGGCGGTAGTCAATCATTCAGATTTTACTTTGCTGATACTGGTATACCTAATCAAACAATGCCATTTGGCACTACAGTAGATGTTTCTGTTAGTGCGGGGAATTTGCAAGGAGAGTCTAATTTTACTGTAAGTAACAATAGCCAAGAAGGCTTCAGTAGCATGGGATTTTTTGTTACTCAAGAAGCCGGGAGCGAACCACAAACCGCAATACTAACGGTAACAATCACTTCACCAAGTGGTATAGAAACACGTTTAATTCGTGAAATGGCTTTGTTGTAAATCATGCCAAAAGTTATCTATGATAAGTTGACGCCAAAATATTTCAAGCAGGCTATTAAACTTGCTAATGAAGTACATGGTGACGGTTATATAAATAATAAAAGCATTGCTGCTTGGACTGCGCGCGGCATAAGTAACAATAATAATTGCGGTTATGTCGCACTTATTAATAGCAATTCAAACACAAAGGCTGATAGTAAGCTCATTGGTTTTCGTATAACTTTTGCCGCAGAGCATTGGCAAACAGATAAATGGTGTAGCCCTCATTTATGGAAAGTACCTGAAGATAAATGCTGCTACTTCAAATGCAATACAGTTGATGAAAAATATCGTGGTTTAGGTATAGGAAAAAAACTCCTGCAACTTTCTATTAGCGCAGCTAAAAAACAAGGAGCACAAGCAGGCATTTCACATTTATGGAAACAAAGCCCCAATAATAGCGCTGTTGCCTATTTTACTCACTGTGGCGGTGAGTTAGTAAAATCTCATCCAGATAAATGGAATGAAGATAGTAAACAGGGTTATAACTGTATTATATGTGGATATGATTGTCACTGTGAAGCTGCTGAAATGATTATTCGATTTTAATTACGAGAACATTTTAAATTGTAATTAAGCATGCACTTCAGAATAAACATGTTAACTGAGCTCTTTTATTAATTCTGCCAACTGCTCAATTTTCACATTGGATAACTGACGATAATCAAAATAAGGGCAAACAATTACCCTTTGCGATCGGTTAAAAGCAAACTCATTATCAAGCCAGATAAGGTCAATATTAAGCGCTCCTGTACTTAGTAACGATTTTGCATAGGTTCTACCCATAATGATGTGCACAACGTTCTGATTAGCACTGTTTTTTATCGGTTTTAATACTGGCGCACTAAATAAGAGTGACGTGTTTGAATAAGCCTGTAATAAAAAATCATCTCGATATTTTTGCCATGTTGGAGCCAAACTAGCAAAGTGAAATTGCTGCTTATCTAAAGCATACAATAACTTTGCATAAACATTAAAAACCTTCCGCCATCCGTTACCACAATGTTGACCTATATAAGCAATTTCACCGGTCGTTAAGGCAGTTAATTGTACTAATTGCTGGTACTCATAAAGTGGTGGTCTGTTAGCAATATATACCGCGATTTCATAATCATCACTGCCAAAACCTATAGTTTGATCATTCACTGCTATTTAGGCGCCAATCTATCGCTAATTTACCATGATTTACTAACCATAGGTTGGCTTTGGAAAAAGGTTTGCTACCATAAAAGCCCCTATAGACAGACAAGGGTGAAGGATGTGGGCCGTTTAATACTAGGTGTTTTACATTGTCTATATTGCGGCCTTTCTTTTGAGCATGAGCGCCCCATAAAATAAAAACACAACCATCATTATGTTGATTAAGTTGCTCAATAACTTTATCGGTAAAGGTTTCCCAACCTAGTTTTGCATGGGAGTGTGCTTGGCCTTGCTGTACCGTTAGTACAGTATTTAGCAATAAAATCCCCTGCTGCGCCCAAGCAGTTAAATTACCATGACTTGGAGTAGTGAAATCATCAATATCTGTAGTTAATTCTTTATAGATATTAACTAAGGATGGCGGCACTTTAACCCCAGATTGCACAGAAAATGCTAAACCGTGTGCTTGACCTTCTCCGTGATACGGATCTTGTCCTAAGATCACCACTTTGATATCAGTTAAATCATTACACTCAAAAGCACAAAAGACATCTTCGTGTTTAGGAAAAATTGAAAGGCCTTGCGCTCTTTGCTCCGCAATTTCAGCTTGTAACTGGCAAAAGTAATCTTGCGATTTTTCTTGCTTAATTATCTGTTGCCAGAAAGGTTTGATCATAATGATTATCGCTTAACTTAAGACCTTTACTTTAATAGATAAGCACGTAAGTCAGCAAACTCATTACTCATCTCTTGAGATAAAATAGGCTCGCCAGCACAATCTGCCAACTCTTTTGGCAGACCTAACGGTTGCCCTAAAATACTTTCAACTACGTCTTTAAATTTAGCTGGGTGAGCTGTACCTAAGAAAACACCAAATTCACCATCGACCGCACTATATTGCAGTGCTTTATAAGCAACAGCTGCATGTGGTTCACTGATATAACCCAATTTACCTAAACCAATAACGGTTGATTGAGTTTGCTCTTCATCTATAGAAACCGAACTAACACAACCGGCTTCAACAATACCTGATTTAAGCATGTGTTCTACGCGCGGCCAGTTATTAGGATTACTTACATCCATAGCATTTGAAATAGTTGCAACCGTTGTATTTGGCGTCCACTGGCCTGTTTCTAAATAACGTGGCACAGTATCATTTAAATTAGTAGCAGCAATGAAGCGTTTAATCGGTAGGCCCATCGCTTTAGCAAATAAGCCTGCCGTTAAGTTACCAAAATTGCCACTTGGAATTGAAAAAACAATATCACCTAAATCTTTTTTAGCACGAGAAAGCTGGGCTACAGCCTCAAAGTAATAACAAATTTGCGCTAATAAACGGCTGATATTAATTGAGTTGGCAGAGTTCAATCCAATAGTGGTTGCTAACGCTTTATCATCAAAAGATTTTTTAACTAATGCTTGGCAATCATCAAAATCTCCGTCAACCATAAGCGTTTCAATATTATCGCCTAGGGTAGTAAACATTTTCTCTTGTAACAGAGATATTTTACCCTTGGGGTACATGATCACTACACGAATATTATCAATACCATGAAAAGCATGAGCAACTGCAGCACCCGTATCACCTGACGTGGCCGTTAAAATAGTTAATGGCTTCTTTTGACCTGTAGCTTTAGCATCTTTAGCAACAAATGCTTGTAAACATTTGGCCATAAAGCGAGCGCCAAAATCTTTAAATGCTAATGTTGGGCCATGAAATAATTCTAAAATAGCACGATCGTTGCTGATAGGTTGCAATATAGCGGGAAAATTAAAAGCATCGGTAACAATATCAGTTAATTCTTTTTCGTTTAGGTCTTCTTCAACAAAAGGGTGTAATATTTTTACACTGCGCTCAACTAACGGTAGCGATAATAATTCGTCAATATTGTCAAATTTAGGCATAGTCTTTGGAAAAAACAAGCCTTGGTTTTTACCTAAACCCTGTTTAACTGCTTGTGCAAAACTTACTTGCTCGTCATTCTCTTTTAAATTATAAAATTTCACTTTTTTATTCCTAATAATCTTAAATCTGTTTTTGTCGATCATCGCAACGCCCAGAGCAATCTTAACTTATATCTCTACCGCGCCTGCTTCATCTACTTGGCAAACATGAACAAAGCCAAGTGGTGTTTGTAAATAATTTTCTTTTAACCATAACGCATAGCTTTGTGCTTGTTGCTCATTATCGCAAACACAAAACAAGGTTGGGCCTGAGCCTGAAATACCAACAGCGAGTGCACCTTTGTCCATCAAATAATTGTGAGCTTGTTGGTATTTGGGTAATAAATTAATTCTATAGGGCTCAGCGACTACATCTGTCAATACTGAAAATGCTTGTCTTTTATCTTGCCTGTGACAAGCGTCAACAAAAGTAGCTAAATTTTGACCATAGTTTATCACATCGCTACGGCTATAACTTGTTGGCAGAACATCGCGCGCTGCTTTGGTTGACACTTCAATACCCGGATAGGCCATAACATAATAACAGTCATTAAAGCCGGGCAAGACCCGATTGATCACTTCAGTATCTGGTACCATCAATTGCAGGCCGCCTAAATAACAAGGAGCAACATTATCGTAATGTAAACTACCGCTTATTTGTGCTTCCATTTGACCTGTCATTTTCAACAACGTTTTTTCATCAAAACTAAAGTCTTGAACTTTTGCATAAAAAGCATTTAAACCTGCAAGTGCCGCTACCACTGAACAAGCACTAGAGCCTAAGCCACTACCCACTGGCATTTTTTTATCTAACGTCATATTTACTAAAACAATTGTTTGCCCTTGTGCAATTAACGCCTGATTAAATAATTGTAAACATGACCAAACGATGTTGTCTTCTTTCGCTGAAGGTAATTTATCAGCAAAAGCGCCAACAACAACTAGGCTATCTTCTTTTGCACTTTCAACCGCTCTTTGTACCGTGACAACATCACCTAACAAGTTGCCGTCAATAGGCTTAACAGCTAAGCCTAAAACGTCAAAACCAACGCTAACATTACCTATTGAAGCCGGAGCAAATACTGATACACTTTTTTGCTCTCCCACTTCGCCATTTAAAGACCCACTACGCGAAACTTCACTTAAATCCATTAGTGCTGCTGCTCCCATGCTAGTGTTCTTAAAATATCACCAAATACACCAGCAGCTGTTACGGCAGCACCTGCGCCATAACCACGTAAAACAAATGGTAGTGGTTGATAATAGCGACTATGAATTGCCAGCGCATTTTCACCGTCTTTTATGCTATAAAGCGGATGACTACTATCAACCGCCTCAACCGATACTTGGCATTTACCATCAACGATATTGCCAATATAGCGAAGTACTTTTCCTTCTGCTTTTGCTGTTTCACAGCGAGCGCTGACATCGCTATCTAGCTTTGAAAGATTTCTCATAAATTCATCAACATCGCCACTATCATCGAAATCATCAGGTAATACTGACTCGATGTTAATGTCTGATAGCTCCAATTGCATACCGGACTCACGGGCCATGATTAATAATTTACGCGCGACATCCATGCCACTTAAATCATCACGGGGATCTGGTTCAGTAAAACCATTTTCTTTTGCGATAGCAGTCGCTTCTGATAACAACATGCCTTCATCAAGCTTTCCGAAAATATATGATAAGGAGCCCGATAAAACGCCTTCAAAACGTTGTAATTGGTCACCAGCTTTAATCAAGTTTTGTAAAGTATCGATTACTGGCAAACCAGCGCCAACTGTTGTTTCATATAAGAATCGACGATTAGTTTTTTGTGCTGTAGAGCGTAACTCTTGATAATACTGCCATGTATCAGTATTCGCTTTTTTGTTTGGCGTAACCACATGAAAGCCTTCAGCTAGATAATCCACATAGCTCATCGCTAACGCTTCATTTGAAGTTGAATCAACTAATACAGGGTTAATTAAATGGTTATCGCTAACAAACGCTTTAATATTTTCTGCATTAACTTCAACCGCTTGTTTGTTTTGTGCACCTTCAACCATAACTTCTTGCCAGTTACCTAGATCAATACCTTCTTTATCAAACACCATCCCTTTAGAGTTGGCGATACCATAAACTTTTAAGGCAATATTTTGTTCTTTCAAACTAGCTTGCTGGCGGGAAATTTGGGCGATTAATTCACTACCGACCACACCACAACCAACTAAAAACACATCAATGGCTGGTTTATGTGAAAAGAAATTTTGATGACTAACTTTCATGGCCGCAGTACACTTTCTTTGCTCGATAACAACAGAAATACTGCGTTCAGATGAATCTTGTGCAATGGCAACTACATTAACTCGCGCTTGCTCTAGTGAGCTAAAGAATTTTGCTGCAACGCCACGCTGGTGATGCATACCATCGCCAACTAATGAAACAATTGATAATTCACCTTGTAAAGTAATCGGCTCAAGCAAACCATTAAGTAGTTCTAACTCAAACTCTTCTTTTAAACTTTGTTCTGCTTGTTGCGCATCAACTGAGTGAATAGAGAAACTAATACAGTATTCACTTGATGATTGGCTAATCAGTACCAAAGAAATACTTTCTCGGCTCATTGTGGCAAAAACACGACTTGCCATACCGACCATGCCTTTCATACCTGGGCCTGAAACATTAACCATAGTTAAATCATCAAGGTTTGATATTGCTTTAACACGTTTTTGCTGATCATTTTCGCTAGAAATCAACGTACCTGGTGCTGCTGGGTTACTAGTATTTTTTATTAAACATGGAATATGATATTGAGCAATAGGACCAATTGTTTTGGGGTGTAAGACACTGGCACCAAAATAAGATAGTTCCATTGCCTCTTGATATGACAAATAATCAAGTAATTTAGCATCCTTGATCATTCGAGGGTCGGCATTATAAACACCATCAACATCAGTCCAAATCTCACAACATTCGGCCTGCATACAAACGGCTAAAACAGCTGCAGAATAATCTGAACCATTACGTCCTAAAGTTGTAACCTGCCCATCTTCATTATCTTTACTAACGCCCATACCAATAAAACCAGGCATTAAAGATACTTGATTAAGTTTTTCATATTCTGCTGAAAATTTCTCTTTAGAGAGTACCAAGTCAGCAACAGCATTTAATGAAGATTCATTAGTAAATAGAAACTTTTCTGGTGATAATAGTGAAACTTGTAAACCTGATGACTGTAGAACAGAATCAAGAATTGCAACACTTAAGCGTTCGCCTGTACTGATAATACGAGCACGAATATGATCAGGACAATAAGACAACAAGGTAGCCCCTTGCATATATCGCTGAAGTTGATGCTCATAATTAACTAATGCTTGTTCACAATGTTGAGAGTTAAACTCGGATAAGCTTGCAGATAAATCTTCAATAATGGTGGAAATTGCTCGTTTAAAGTGCCCAAGATCTGTAGTTAGCTTTGCCTCATCACTGATATTTTCAGCCATTGCTACCAAATGATTTGTAACCCCTTGTGGTGCTGAAACCACTACAGCAACCTTTGAAGATTGGCTTTTATCTTTGATGATGTCAGCAACTTGACGAAAACGCTCAGCTGAAGCCAACGATGAGCCACCAAATTTAAGTACACGCATTATTTTTTCCTTTCTTGAAAGCAATTTTTTACAAAAAAAAAGCCCGTAACCTTTGCAGGTCACGGGCTTCGATAAAATTATTTTTTTTACACGTTAGCCTGCGACCGCCATTTCAATTCGGGTGGTGGTGGTAATAATGGTAATTTGGCTAGATGTAATTTTCATGGGTATTAAAATGCCTGATTTACTCGGTAGTGTCAACATATATTGCCCATCTAAAATCAGAATAAAAAGTTATAGGCTATGCATATATACCCAAGCCACTTCAAGATGCTTGAGTAATGTGACAATTAACTTCCTATCAATAAGTACACACTGGCAGCAGAAAGCAGTGTAGAAGCAATATATATAAATGTCATTTTCAGGCTGTAAGTATTTAGTCTCATCACTATTCCTTATATCTTATGGATAAATAGCGTCAATTAATTGCTTGTTATCAACAATCAAGCTAATTTCATGCCATCAATTTAACTTGGAATAATTGTAACTAATAGTTGAATGAACAATTGCAAAAAATAGTTACTTAAATGTAGAAATTTGTAATACGCTTATTGATGCGTTGGAATGCGCCAATGCAAAGCTGATTGATTGGCTTTAATCCACTTTTTAGCCTCAATATAGTCAGGAAAGTATTTAGTAACAAGTTGCCAAAAATCTTTTGAATGATTTAAGTAGTGTAGGTGACACAATTCATGAACAATAACATAGTCAATAACGTATATTGGTAACATCATTAATAAGTAATTAAAGCTCAGCTCACCTCGGCTATTACAACTCCCCCATCGGGCGCGATATTGTCTTATTTTGATTGAGCTAGGAACTAACTGAGTTAACTTAGCGTAATACTCAACTTTTGGTAAAATAGTTTTTTGAGCTTGTTGTTTAAAGTAACGCTCAATGTATTTTTTTACCACTACAGCCAATTGTGATTTATTGAGTAATTTATTCTGAATGCGAACAGGCAAAACAATCGTAAGTTCTTTCTGATCATTAATTAGATCAGATAAAAACGTATCAGATTTTTCACCTAGTTTTTCAGCACAGTTAGCAAAAATGATATTAAGCGTTACAAGTTGCCCAAATACGAATAGTTTCGAACCTTGGGTAAAATTGCAGCAAAAATCGGCAGTTTGGTTTTGTTCGGTGATTTTAGCTCTTAACCAAGCATCCTTTTTCTGAATAAATGAATTAATAATTTTTTCATCTACATGATAAGGTGCACGAACAAAAACATGTCCGTGTTTTACTTGCAATGAAAGGGTTTTACGACGACTGCGTAAAACTTGGTAATCTATCATTATGATCTTTTTTTAAGCAAAAATATAGCAAGTTGATCAACTTGCTATTAACTCACTTCACTTAATTTAGCCTGCTTTGACTCTACCTTTTTTTCCGGCGCTTTTTTAGCTGCTTTTTTAACTGGTGCTTTGTTTGGTGGCTTTTTCGCAAGTAAAGCAATTAAAACTTCATCACGATGCTGAGCTAAGTAAATACTTAACTCTTCACTTACGCTATCACCAAGTTCTATTGGTGAATGTGCAAACACATCGGCCAAGTTATCAGCCATATCCAACATTTTGTCATATTCATCTGCTGATTTCTTATCCATAAATGTTTTTGCCTCCACCCCGTGTCTAATGACGACGAATCGACTTTCAACTGCCATTGTTATTCCTTAGTCATGTTAAAAGAAAGCTACAATAAAAATTAAAATTTTATCGCGATAAGCAAATAATATCACAATAAACTACAAAACTGTATATAAAACCAGTTGATTTATTGTTGTATATCAAAATTAATTCATTAAATAGATCTATCTACCTTACGTTAAATCACATCTACACACTCTTTCGTATGTCTAACTATTAACAAATGTAAGGGTTTTGTAACACTTAATTGTACATTTTTGAAACAAGAAAAACACAATCAATAACTTAGTGAAAATATAACCATTATTCACTCTTTTTTGGTTACATCCTCTGTATAAAACTTAACAACTTTTTACCATAAATAGCGCACTATTAGTTATACCAATTGGAATAAGTTATTGACCAACTTAACGTTGCAATCAATTAAATCACTTGGTGCTGAGCGAGGCAAGTGTGTTTCGCAAATTAACTCTATTGGAGAATATCATGACAAAATTTAAAACTACACTTATTGCCTTAGCTACTGCTGTTCCTGCTCTTGCTTTTAGCTTACCCAGCCAAGCCGCTATGAGTACTTATATGGAAACAGCACTAGTTGATGTTTGTAAAGCAGCAATGAGTAATAAGATTAATAAGTTCAGTAATACGGCTAAGTCATATAACTTAAAGGATAAAACTATTGCTTTAAAAGTAATGTGTAATGGTAGTGATATTATCAGCTTTGCTGAAAACCATGGTGCCGATAAAACAGCTGCTAAACTACAAAGAAGTATAGGTAATGTTAGTATTATTGATACTGCTGCTGCAACTAAATTAAGTGTAACTTTTACCGAGTAGAATATACTCAAGTCAGTTCAAGAAGCATATATTAGGACTAATTTTAGTATGAATGATTAAACAAGAGCACTTTCACCTATAGTCGTTAGTGCTCAGTTTAATATCGCTCATTTAATGTTACCTAATCAGTAAATAATTTTTCAAACCATGAACGTTCATCAACCTTCTCTTTCAAACAACTTTTTTGCATTACTATACCTGCTGAAATTGCAGGGTAATTGATAGTGTTATCACATTGGGAAGTGACTGCATGTCCGGTTGTATTTTCAAATAAAGTCAATGTAATTGCATCAGGTTTAATATGGCTTTTATTAACGACTCCTCGTTTTTTAATAAAATCAGAGAACAAGACTAAGGCTCCGCTACTGCCTGTCAAACCTGTTGGTTTATTATCATCTTTACCTAACCATGTGGTAATTAGGTGGTTTTTATCATAACCAATAAACCAACTATCTCGTAAATCATTACTTGTACCTGTTTTCCCTGCCACTTTAAAGTTTTTTAAGCGCCAAGAAAGTGATTTAGCCGTGCCTGTTTCTGTTACTTTCGTTAGCGCATAGTCTATCAAATAAGCTGCATTAGTTGAAATCACTTGTTCATTCTCGGCTGAAAATTTCCACAAAGTTTCTCCTTTACTTGAAGAGATGATATTTATCGCATGCGCCTGCTCAGAGTAACCTTGATTTGCAAACGCCAAATACATTTGGTTTATTTGCAAAGGCGACATGTTAATTGAGCCCAGTAATATTGAGGGACGCATAACAATATCTTTTTCAAAACCAAGTAAATGAATGGCATCAGCCACATTTTCTAACCCTAAAGTCATTCCTAAATTAACAGTTGGAATGTTGAGTGAGTTAACTAAACCATCTATTAGCGGCACTTGATGACGATATTTACCATCATAATTTTTGGGTTGCCATTGTTTGCCTTTCTTACTTGCTTGAGCATCACTAGCCTCTACTCCATTTATTAGCGTAATGGGTTCATCGGCAAGTAAGGTGGCAAAATTAAATTGTTCAAAGCGCTCTAATGCGGCTAAATATATAGCAGGTTTAATTAATGAGCCTATGGGACGTTTAGCATTTATTGCTCTATTAAAACCTGCATAGCCACTTTGTCTATCTCCTACTATCGCTCGAATTTCAGCATTATTGATATCTGTAACAATCATCGCTGCTTGTAAATTTTTCTGCTGATATTTTTGTTCTAATTGCGCTAACTGGCTAGTAACAGTCTGTTCAAGTAATTGTTGAGAAAGATGAGAAAAACCAGTGAATACTCGTATCCCTACTTTTTGCTGATAAGTTGGTAAAAGTTGATTTAGTTCTTGTTTTACTAATTGTAAATAAGCTGGAAACTGTTGAGTTTTAAAGCGCCTGTTTTTCCGTATTGATAACGGTAAGTTAACCACTTCTTTGAACTCTTTTACAGAGAGGAGGTTTTGTTCAAACATTAACCTAAGAACTAAATCTCGGCGCTGCTTAGCTCTAATAGGATTACGCCATGGGTCGTAATAACTGGGTCCTTTCACTTGCGCAACTAACAGTGCAATTTGTGCACTATTTAACTCTGCTAGAGTTTTTCCAAAATAAAATTTAGCTGCTAAACCAAAGCCATAGATACCATTAGCATAATGTTGTCCTAAATATACTTCGTTAATATAAGCTTCAAGTAGTTGATCTTTGCTATAGCGAACTTCAATGATGATTGCCATCATCGCTTCTTTCAGTTTGCGAGTAAGTGTTCGTTCTCGTGTTAAAAACATATTTTTAACTAGCTGCTGAGTTAACGTACTTCCACCCTGCACCGTGCGACCTGCACGTAAATTATTATACAAAGCTCGCAACATGCCCACAGGTGAAATACCTTGATGATGATAAAAATCACGATCTTCAATTAAGAGTAAAGTATCTAACAACTGAGTTGGTGTGTTTTCTAATGCTGTTAATACTCTGTCTTCTTTATTGTTTGGCACTAATCGAGCCAGCAATATTGGCTCTAATTGCAGCGCCATTACAGGGACATCATCATTAAAAAGTTGGCTAATCTTTCCTTCAGAAATATTGATGGTTAGCTGAGTAGCCTCGGTAGTGCTCACCATTTCAGTTTGTGGAAAAGCAAATGGGCGACGATATATAATCATTCTATTAGCTGATTGAGCATATTGCCCTGAAGCAAACACAGTTGTTACCTTCTGGTAACCATTTAACTTCAGCGACTTACCTAAATACTCAAGCTTAAGCGGCTCACCAATTTTTAAACTTTCAATTTGACCATAAATTTGTGCTGGAACTTGCCAACGTTGACCTTCAAAAGTTTGTTGTACTTTTGCATCAAGATAAATAGTAAAAATAGCTAATGCAAAAACAAGTGCTACAGCAAGTTTGGCTCCGGTGATGGTCATTCTACGCAGCCATGTTTTTGATTGCTTAGGATCACGCATTCCTTGCTTATTTTTAACAGGTTTTTCTGATTTTTTGCTAGTTTTCTTAGTTGACATTAATTAATACAATCCTAACTTTGGTTCTTCAAGTGACGTTTAGTTTTATTTGTGGGCTGTGCATTAGCAGGGTCATCCGGCCAGAAATGTTTTGGATAACGCGATTTCATCTCCTTTTGTACCGCTTTGTAACTGCCTTGCCAAAATTGTACTAGATCTTGTGTTACCTGAATGGGTCTTTGTGCGGGTGATAGTAATTCTAACAATAACGGCATACCTTGGTGCCCATTAATATCGCCAACTTGAGGCGTTTGTGTTGAGCCATACAATTCTTGCATTGGCATTGAGACTTTCGGTGATTTTTCTTTTGAATATGTGATCGGGCAATGTCGACCTGTTGGGCCTATATAGGCACAGGGCGCAGCCTGTTTCAGTATTTGTTGCTGTTGATAATCAAGTTGGGACAGTAACATTGTTGATAAATCTAGTTTGGCTAGCTTGGCCGTTGATTTTATTTCACCAACAAAAGGGCTAAACCACTCATCTAAGTTAGCAAGCAAAACTTTGTCATCAATATTGGGTAACTCATATTGTGCAAAGAAGCTAGTTAACCATTGCCAACGGGCTTTCAAAGTGAGGTCTTTGGCTTGCCAGTTAAGAAAACCCAAGCCTTTTCGTGTTATTAAATCACACCACATTGCCGCTATATTTTCTTTCGACAAGGTGTTTGTGCTCACGGTTTCCCGTAATATCAATGCAGAAAATTTAGTTTGCATACGCGCAATAATTTTTCCACTAACATCATCAAATACCGCAACTTCTTGTTCAATAATTTGCTCATTAAATATTTGCTCTATTTGCGTTATGTCAATACTTGCCGCTAAACGCACCCGAAGTACACTCTTAGATTGAATTAAGTCTGCGATAACTAAAAAGTTTTCACCTGCTAATGCATCTTGTTCATCAAGGGTTACCCCTTTACCATTAGCACAAATGAAATTTCCTGAAGATCCACGTGCCTTGGCCACCCTTTCAGGGTAAGCATAGGCGAGTAACAAGCCAACACTTTCTATAGGTAAAACACTTAACGCTAACAAGTTAATATTATTTAGCCCAACACGTTTAGCTAAGTTTTTAACTTGCTTAACAATATTAGCTAAAACACCGTAAGGTTTACTAAACATAGAGATTAACTTAACCACCCTATGCGTAATATCACAATCAAACCGGCTTTGCTCTACAGGGAATATATCTCGCTCTTCTAGTAACGCAGCTAAAACGCAAGCTAAAAATGTTAGTTTTTCATCATGTACTTTCGTTGAAAGGTGCTGCATTGAAAGGCTCTGTGCAGAAATTATCATATGAGCAAATCTAGGGTGACAAGAAAACTGCGCTACCATTTCCCCATGTCGCGTTAACTTATTTTTTTTATCAACAATGGCTAAACTTCTCAGCTCTTGCCAAGCTTGCTGTTCTTTTATGCTTGTTGGCAATTCTAGCATGGGCAAATCAGCTAGAATATTTACCCCCCACCGTGCAGCTTCTATTAAGGTTGGTAATAAGTCTGCTTGCGCTATCTCATTAACGCTTTGCTCTGGACGGCGTTCAAATTCATCTTGAGCATACAAACGAATACAATGTCCTGCCATTAAACGTCCTGCTCGCCCTGCTCTTTGTATAGCTGAAGCTTTGGCAATTTTCTTTTGAACTAACTTATTCATCAAACTAGCACTGTCGTAAATAGCAACTTTTTCTAAGCCACAATCAATAACTAAATTTATCCCCTCAATAGTTAACGAAGTTTCAGCAATATTGGTTGCCAAGACTATTTTTCTTGAGCCTTTTTTACAAGGTAAAATAGCTTGTTGCTGTTGCTTTAGCGTTAAATCACCATACAAAGGACACAATAATAAGTCATCAGCAATTGAATCGGCTAATGCGTCTGTTAATAAGCGAGCAATAAAGCGAATATCCGCAACGCCCGGCAAAAAGACTAAGATAGAGCCATGATGTTTTCGAGCCTGATTCTTAATAACATTAAGTGCATGATCTCGCCACTGGTGACTATCTACAGGAGAGTCATAGGCAATATCAACAGCAAAGCATTTGCCTTCACTAGACAGTGATTTAGCATCGGGCAATGCTTTGATTAGGTTATCAATATCTAATGTTGCTGACATTAACAAAATTTTTAAATCTTCACGCAAACCTTGTTGTACATCTCGGGTTAAAGCAAAAGCCAAATCACCATGCAAACTACGTTCATGAAATTCATCAAATACGATTAAAGCGCAATCACTAAGCTCTGCATCATTTTGAATAATTTGCGTCAAAATGCCTTCAGTGATTACCTCTAATCGCGTATTTTTTGATATTTTTGTTTCATTACGAAGGCGATAACCAACAGTTTCTCCTACAGACTCATTCAGCTGACTAGCCAAGTAACATGCTATATTTTTTACCGCTAAACGTCGTGGCTGCAGTAAGTATATTTTTTTCCCAAAAAGAGCTTCATGGTTAAGTAACCATAATGGCAAGCAAGTTGATTTACCCGCGCCAGGGGGGGCTGACAAAACGACCGTATTGTGTTCAGACAGTGTTTTACAAAATTGTGTTTTAATTGCCTCTATTGGCAAAGAAGTTAATACGGACATAAAAATGATGTTATAGAGAATAGATTCTATGATAACAATTTTACTTCACAAACCCAAAAATTAACTAATATTTTGATTTTGACTGTGATAACAACAGTGCAAATATTTGCCTTATTAGTCGAACCAACAGAAGTAAGTTGCGGCAAAAAGGTTAGGATAGAAGCAACTAACTTAAAATTAAATATTATATAAACTTGCAAAAAAAATAAAATATGCTTACTTGGCAAGCAACTTAAAAGTTGCTATCAATAGTATCCGATGAAATTTATTTGAAGGAGATACTACCAATGCAATACTCAGCACACGGAAGTTATACTATTGAGCAACAAAACAATATTTTATTGATTGATGCGCAAGGCCCTTTTAATGAAGTTACCACTGAACAATATCACCAAGATATTAAACTTATAACTAAAAAAATGAGTGGCAGCCCTTGGGCTTCGTTAGTTTCTTTCACAGGTAACAGTGTTTTTACTCCTGAAGCAGAGCATAAGTTGATTGAAACTACACAATACCGAGTAGATAACGGCATGGTTGCAGTTGCAGCTGTCATTATAAATAGTCCCTATGCTGATATTTTACAAATGCAGCTACAGCGAATATATCAAAGCTGTTGTATTCAATTTAATTTTTTTACTAATGCAGAACATGCCCAAAATTGGCTAGATAGTTTTATAAATTAGCCAACCCCCCCTTTGTTAATCGAATTTAATATCGTAAGCTTTACTTCTTTTTTAAAGTGTAAGGCTTACGCATAAAGCTACATGTAAAATCTGCAATATTGATTAAGCGCTACAAGCATTTTATTGCAGACATCACCTTAAATATATAATTAAACGGCAATACATTTTCTAATGTTTAATTTTTAAACATCTTCCTTTCCACCACAGATAAAGAAAAACTCCGCCTTCAATGGATAGTTACAAAATCACATATTTATCATCTATTGATGATGTGTTTGTAAAAAGGTAAAGTTGAAACATTAAATAAACATTTAGTCGAAAATCTACCTTCAGAAAAGAAGATTTTCCCTCGCCTAATAAGTTGTTATGTTTTTCGGAGAGTAAATGAATACTCCTGAGCAATGTAAGAGGCAGAAGTTTAAAACCCGAATGAATTCGTTTTTTGAACTGCCATTTGGCAGCTAATTGTTTAGGTAACTCTCAAGAACATTAAACGGAAAATTGGAGTATTAATCGCGTTATGAAAAAGAAAATAAATGGAAGTTGTTTATGTGGTCAAGTTACGAGTACTGTAACGGGACCTTTTGAAAGGTTTTATCAGTGTCATTGCGATCGTTGTCAGAAAAAGACAGGTTCAGCTTTTGCCTCACTTATTTTTACTTCGCCAGAAAAAATAGAATGGAAAACAGGAAAGGACTTAATTAAAAGATTTGATTTACCACAGGCTGAACGTTTTAGTAATTGTTTTTGCCAAGAATGTGGCTCTCAAGTCCCTTATATTAGTAGAGATGGGGCATTTTTAATTATACCTGCAGGCTATATTTCAGATGATCCTGAAATTAAACCAACAGCCAATATTTTCTGGGAAGAAAGAGCCTGTTGGTTCGATGAAGGTCAGTCAGCACAGACTTTTAAAAGATATCCAGAGTAAATTTACATAACATTACGCTAAAACGGAAAAATACAGTTGGCTCGCGCTTCACGCATTTTAGCCACAATACTTTTCCGATTATGTAAATGTTGGCATGACTAGAGAAGTATGAAGCAATATCGAACTTTATATGAACTTGGAGAACTCAAGATTATTTTCTACTGCTGTTCTTGAGCACTAGGTCTATATTGACTACAATAATGCACTTTCTATTTACTTCAGGTCACTAACATGAACGACACTAAATCGCTTCCAGACTTACCGGATCGCCTTTCAGGTAATCCTCGTAGCCCACATCATGTGGAAGAAATTTTCGAGCACAATATTGGTATTCGGCTTAACGGCAAAGAGCGTTCCGATGTTGAGGAATATTGCATCAGTGAAGGCTGGGTAAAAATAGCTTCCCCTAAAGCGTTAGACCGTAGAGGACAACCGCTTATGATGAAGCTAAAAGGAACTGTTGAAGCCTTTTATAGTTAATTAATTTAGGTCTTTTTGTTTTGATACGCTGGCGGTAGGCAAAGTAGTGCTAAACGCAAAGAACTGACTAGAAGGAATCATCATTTTGAATAAGTATGCACCAACCCTCTGGATAATTGGAGGTGTTCTGCTCATGTTACCGAGCATATTAGGCAACGATAGATCTGAGCTGATTCCTATAGGCATAGTTTTTATGGTTATCGGTATCGCATCTAAAAAAAATATAGAATAAAATAACTCTAAAAGTCATTGATAAAGAAATATAAGTACAGGATAGGTACTATCGACATATAAGGCAATAACGCCGGATTCGTAACGCTTGCTCGGTCCACTTCGTTTCATGTTTTAGCCAACAATTTTTTTGCCCTTTATTTGAGTGCTTGTAGAGCGGTCGGTAAATCACCCCACTCGGTTGTGTTGCTCTATTAGTTTCCATAAATAAGTCCAAATAAATGTGGGTATATACTTTTATGTACTTCATTCCGGTTAACACCTTCACGGTCAGTGCATATTGATACACCATTTGCCTTATAGGTATGCTCACATTTGTCTAGGTAAACAAAATGCCCCTCACCATTGTCTAATACAAAGTTTTTAGCTTGTGGTATATTTTTCGCGTAATAACCTGCGTGAGTATCATAAGTTAAAAAATCATTTTGCTTTGAGCCGATGACTAACACCGGAATTTCAATGCGCTTTAAACTCTCCTCATTTGTCACATGACCTAATGCAGGATCCATCGCTATTATACGTTTAATTCTTTTATCTTGAAAAGACTCACTTGGATTATACCCTTCTTTTGCAGCCTCTAATTGGTGTTTCATATAGCCACAACTTTTATCTTCCTTAGAAGCTAGGCTTGCGCAATACGTTTCTGCCTTACGTAATTCCAATTGACTACCAGCTAAAGCGGCAACGGTGGCTCCACCTGAAGAATGACCAATGGCGGTAACATTAGTCCAGTCTATTCTTTTGTTAAATATTGGTCTATCAACATCTGATTTAATGTGATTTTGACTTAGTTGATTGAGTACAAAAATCACGTCACGAGGACGTTCCCAGAAACGTAGAACTGCGCTCAGATCAATGGTTTCCTGACCGTATACCCAAGATTCACCATAATGGTTTAAACCTACAGTAATAATTCCTTGAGAAGCCAGAGCATAACCTATCCAATTATAACCCCTCGCAGCTCCCATAGCACCATGAGAGAAAACCGCACCTTGGTCTAGTTTCGCATTTTCAGCTAAACATAAAATTGCCTCTGCACAGTCATTTTTAGCAGGAAACCAAACGGTAACTTTTACAGGACGTTGTCGCTTTTCATCATACATGTCGATATGTTTAACTTGAACATTGCCTTCATGCTGCTGGCTAGTTTCAATTGCACAAACTACCTTACCGATTAACACCCATGCTAAAACAAATACCAGGGTTGAAAGTTTTTTAATTAATCTGTTCATGTTCATTATTCCTTTTAAATGAAAAATTACAGGAACAGTATATATAGGATAATTTACATCCGTATGTGCCAAAAGTCATGAATAACAATTTAAGTCAGTTCTTGCTAGCGCAGGTGTATCAAAATGTGGCGAAAATTGGAAATGTGTTCTACTCTTTTTATGAACCAAACCAAGGAGAATGCTGATGTTCAAGCTAAATATAAAGAAAATATTACTTACCACTGCTGCACTCTTGATCGCTGGCACAGTCCAAGCAGGCGATAAAAAAGTCCTGATCACAAAAGCCAAATCCGCAGCACCATCTATGATTAGTGAAAATGCCACAATAATGTATCGTGGAGAAGTTCTCGTAAAAGGAAGCAACGGCTGGATTTGCTTGCCGGAAACCATGCCCGATGACAATGCGCCAATGTGTAACGATGCGGTATGGATGGAAATGATGGGCGCAGTGGGCGCTAAAGCCCCTTTCACTGCAACCAAAATGGGATTTTCTTATATGTTACAGGGTGATGGAGGCGTGTCAAATTCCACCCCCTACCACGCAGATCATATGAATGCGCCCGACTTTATAAAGGAAGGGCCGCACCTGATGATTATTGTGCCCAAAGCTGCACTTAAGGGCATCACCAATGATCCCCATGCAGGAAGCCCTTATGTAATGTGGGGCGAAACTGATTATGCTCATATTATGATTCCGGTAGCGGATAGGGAGTAAGTTAAACAAAGACCAAATAAAAGTGTCCGGCGAAAGGCCGGCTCTTTTGATGTTGAAAAAGGAACTCTTCTTATTGAATGAGTTTCATAAGCTGTTGAATTAAGACCTATGCCAATAACCCAACGTTTACCTATTCAGGCATATTATCGTGTTGTTTAATGTGAGCTTGCGCTTATCAAATACCATAATAGGTATTTGCTTTTAGGTTGCCTTTGCACTTATCTTTAGGTTAAAGTGGTCTTACCACTAACCGCAATTATGATGTTATAAGGATTTTATTGTGCCTGTTTGGGAATGCGTCAATCATGGTCCTGTCAACGGTATTCGAGTAGGACGATTTAATAAAGGTATCAATACAACATTTGTTGTTTACGCTTACCATGACATATTGATAGACACTGGGCCTAGCAACCAATGGCAACATGTAGCCCCTTTTGTTATTGAACAAAAAACAAATCATGTCCTCTTAACGCACTACCATGAAGATCACAGTGGCAATGCCAACAACATCAAAAAAAACCTCTCCATCCCTGTATATAGCAATATACTTTGCCACCAAAAAGTTAAACATAATTTTTCTATTCCTGCTGTACAGAAAATGATTTGGGGATCAGCAAAACCAGTTAATACAATCGCAATATCGGATAAATTCACAACATCTGCTCAGCTTGATTTGGAAATGATATTAACACCCGGCCATACCGATGATATGTCATGTTTTTATGATAACGAAAATGGCTTTTTATTTACTGGCGATTTATATATTGCCTCTAGAGTACGCTATCTACATAAAGATGAAGATTTGCAACAGCAATTAAATAGCTTAAACAAAGTCTTAAGCTTAGACTTTGAAACCGCTTTTTGTCCACATCGTGGCATTATGGAAAACGGCAAAAGAGACCTAACTAAAAAACGAGACTTTATTGTTGAACTCTCCACTCAGGTTCAATCATTAGCAAAACAAGGCATGCCCGCTAAACAGATAAAACAACAACTACTTGGCCGAGAAGGCATACTCACGTTAATGTCTAATTTTCAGTTTTCAAAACGCGGCTTAATTGATGCTTGTTTGAAGCTATCCCTTTAACTTCAATAAATTCTCCTTGATATTTAACGCAATAAAATCATTTGGTATAAACGAAATAAGCCATCAGTGACCGAATCTATCTAGCACTGCTATACATTTCAACCTGATACTTTGAATGCCAACGATGACGAAAGGAATTATTGGCTAGGTGAAATATATGTCTTCTGAAATGCTCATAGTTGACGTAACCATTTGAAAAGCTTATTGTCAGAATAGAACAATAAAGAGACCATCATAGGTTTATATTTAATGTATCACTTTAAACGAATTATAATTTTTTTCTTGATGTTAACATCCCTGAATGTCTATTGTGATGACGTTGTGATGATCTTTGGAAAATCATTAGCTCCATATATTATCGAAGAAGATAATAGTGGTGTTGAACTATCAATCATTAAAGAAGCACTTGCTTTGGAAGGACATAAATTAGTACCTGTATATACTCAACTTGAGCGGGTAGCATTCATGTTTGATCAAGATAAAGTTGATGCAGCACATCGATATATCAAGAAAGATAAACAAAAAAGAAGCATTTTTTATGGTAACGTTACTTTAGAGTACCATGATGTTTTTTTTACATTGCATGAACGAAACATTGTAATAGAAAGACCTTCAGATCTGAAAGGTTACACCTTATTATCTTTTCAAGGCGCAAAAAATCATTATCCTAGATGGCTACCAGAAGATTACAAACATTCTCAAACGGCTTCACAAATAAATCAAGTCAAATTATTACAACTAGGTTTAGTTGATATTGTGTTATCTGACAAAAATATTTTTAATTATAACTCTGAATTATATAAATTATCGTTAGATGGTGTACTTAAAGGTATGCGAATGCATGTTTTCACTTCCCCATTTAAATATAACCCGATATTCAAAACAAAAGAAATAGCTAAAGCATTCAACACTGGCCTAGAAAAATTAAAAAAATCTGGTAGATACGCTGAAATCATGTCAAAAACCCTACAAGCTGACATGGCTATAACCAGTGTAGTTGACTTAACTTTGTAAGTTTTCAGTTTGGCTGAATAGCCGTTGTTTAAAGCATAAAAAATTTCAGAATTAATTTATAAATGCTCACTTCCGCAGTGTGGTAGCAACAGCCAGCTGAACTTGCGTAATATTGGAGTTTAGCTTTATTGCTATAAGTAGCTTAAGCTGTGTCACAAATAAATTGTGAGTGAAAAACATGAGCAAACACCTCAAATTAGACATCGTTTCCGACATTTCCTGTCCTTGGTGCATTATTGGCTACCAGTCTTTAAAGCAAGCATTAACTAAACTAGCACCTAATATTTCAGTAGATATCACCTGGCAACCTTTTGAACTGAATCCTAACATGCCCAAAGAAGGCCAAGATATTACCGAACACCTTACTGAGAAATACGGTATTAGTGTTGAACAAAGTGAGCAGAATAGAGACATGATTAAGCAACAAGGATTGGAGCTTGGTTATGAGTTTGGCAATAGAGGCGGTGGTCGAATTTATAATACGTTTGATGCACATAGGCTACTTCATTGGGCCAAAGAATATGACAAACAGACCGAACTTAAACTTGCCTTATTCGATTTGTATTTTAAACAAAACGGCAATCCCAGTGATCATCAAAGTTTGCTCGACGTGTCACAACGTGTCGGTTTAGATAGAAAGAAGACGAAGCAAATATTGGAGTCAAATGAATACGAAAAAGACGTCCGAGAATTGCAGCGTCACTATCAATCAGCAGGGATCAACTCTGTGCCGGCAGTAATTGTGAACAATAGACACTTGATCAGTGGTGGCCAACCAGTGGATGTTTATGAGCAAGCGATGAGGCAAATTGCCCAAGAGGGTTAAGTAATAAAACCTCGACAACAAATGAACGGCCGTTAAAGAGCCAGTAAAACAGAAAGTTTTATTGGCAAGCTCTGTAACTATTAAAGCTAAAAAGTAGTCCCTTAAAGTATCCCTAAACTAGCCCCTTTCTTTTCCCTGACACTTTCTGCTACATCTTTATATGGGAAGACCATATAAGATAAGCACTTGAATTATTACGTTTCATAACCACCTATTATGAAAGGCTATCCCCCGAGACACCATAGTGAACGATAACAGCAAAACCAACAAACAGCTTAATTCAGATGATAGTTCTTCAAAAAATAAGACTAAAGCATTCATCAGCTTGTTACCTATTTTCGCTTTTATAAAACCCTACAAACTAATGTTAGTTTTGGCATTATTGGCTTTATTAATGACTGCAGCAGTTAACTTATCTTTAGGACAAGGGGTTAAGTTTGTTATCGACAGTGGTTTTATTGCAGGCTCAATTGAACAATTACAATCGGCTATTTTGGTATTGATTGGTTTAATTAGTTTGCTCGCTATAGGTACTTTTAGTCGCTTTTATTTAATGTCTTGGTTAGGTGAACGTGTCAGCGCCGATATTCGAAAAGCCGTTTTCAATCGAATTGTAACTTTGCATCCTAGTTATTTTGAAGAAAACCGTAGCGGTGAATTAATGTCTCGCTTAACGACTGACACCGCTTTATTACAGTCAATTATTGGGTCGTCCTTTTCAATGGCATTACGCAGCTTTTTAATGTTAATTGGCGGATTAGTGATGTTGATGGTGACTAATTTAAAATTAACACTCTTTGTGATTTTTATCGTGCCTATTATTTTAATACCCATGATGATTTATGGTCGTAAAGTTAGAAAGCTAGCGGAAAGCTCCCAAGATGCAATTGCTGATGTTGGCACCTATGCCGGTGAAATTATTCAAAACATAAAAGTTGTGCAAAGCTATACGCATGAAGTAAAAGAACAAGCGGCTTTTGCAGATGAAGTAGAAAAGGCCTTTACTGTCGCCAAACGACGAGTAAAGCAACGCTCATACTTAATCGCTATCGTTATTTTTCTTACCTTTGGTGCGATCAGCGGCATGCTGTGGGTAGGCGGTATGGATGTTTTAAAAGGTGAAATTAGTGGTGGTGAATTAGGCGCATTTGTTTTTTACGCCATCATGGTCGCCATGTCGGTCGCAACCGTTGCAGAAGTATACGGTGAATTACAACGAGCCGCAGGCTCTGCGACTCGACTGTTAGAATTACTTGATATTGAAAGTGATATCAAAGAGTTAGTTGCTCCTGATGTATTCAAGAATAATGCCCAATCAGTAATCACATTTAAAGATGTCGATTTTTGTTATCCATCACGTCCAGACAGTCCTGCACTCAATCATATTAATTTAACCATACCCACTGGAAAAATTGTCGCTTTAGTCGGTCCATCAGGCGCAGGTAAAACAACGTTATTTGAATTATTACAGCGTTTTTATGATCCCCAAAAAGGGTGTATTTGTTTTAATGACACCGATATTACGCAACTGAAATTGACTGATTTACGCCAGGCCATGGGCATGGTACCTCAGCACCCTATATTGTTTAGCTCTGATGTTTGGCACAACATTCGATATGGTAAACCTGAAGCAAGTGATAACGAAGTGATTAACGCCGCCAAAAGAGCACACGCCCATGAGTTTATCAAACAATTACCACAAGGTTATGGCAGCTTTTTAGGTGAACAAGGTGTACGTTTATCAGGTGGACAAAAACAGCGTATTGCGTTAGCTAGAGCTATTTTGAAAGATCCTAGTGTATTGCTGCTTGATGAAGCAACCAGTGCTTTAGATGCAGAAAGTGAATATCATGTGCAAGCAGCATTAGATGAATTAATGACTAATAGAACAACATTAATTATCGCTCACCGGCTAGCGACGGTAATTCATGCTGATTTAATTGTTGTTATGGACCAAGGAAAAATTGTTGGTACTGGAAATCATAAGTCGTTGTTAAAAAGCTCGAAATTATATCAACGACTCTGTGAGCTACAGTTCGATAAAGCCAATGAAGAAGCGGAATAATCAGTTTGTTTAAATTAAGCACGTCAGGCCAATAACAGAACAATAACAATGCTTTGATCAGTATCAATCACCGTTACGACTTTATTTGATAGTTTGGTTAATAAGCCATTTACAATTTACTTTTTAGTATATGGCTATTATTAAAGGAGTATTGCTTATGTTAGCTCACTTGTTAGAAAGAATAAGCAAAGATGAATTTGAAACCCTTTCAGAAGATATCAAACTATCAATGTCTGAACATACAGAGTGGCTGAGAAAATTAAATATTGCCGTTATATCTAGAAAAAAATTGATTGATAAATCATTTATTGCTCACGATGCTCACCTGCACTGTAAGTTCGGTAAATGGATGAAACACATTTTGTCTGATGAAACTTTCCAGGAAGGCTCTTTTTTAGAAGTAGACCAATTACATAAAGAAATGCATAACTCTGCTAGAGAGCTTATAGCAGCAATTGACCATGACTCCATAGATCTCGTAAAACAATATGAAAAGTTTTCAGCTATTCAAAAAGTGTTTTTTGATAAAGTAATGTTGATATTTGAATTTTCCGTTGTTAACAAAAATCAGTTCGACATAACTACTAAACTTATGAATCGTAGAACCGTAGATACGGTATTAGTTCATGAGCACCACTTAATGCAAAGAAATGATGATTCTAATTGCTGCATTGTTATGGCCGACATTGATAAATTCAAAATTTTTAATGATACCTATGGACATGACGTTGGAGATAAGGTGCTTGAGCACACAGCAAGTGTTCTTCATGAATCGTTACGACGTCATGATACGGTAGCTCGTTTTGGCGGAGAAGAGTTTTTATTTGTTCTTCCTGATATGAAAATTACTGACGCCGAAAAAATAATTGAACGGATTAGAAAAACATTAGCCAGTTCTACCATAGAGCATCTTGGGAAAGACATTGGGGTAACTGCATCTTTTGGTATCACACAGTTATGTCAAAATTGTAATATTAAAGACTCAATTAAACGTGCGGATATTGCTTTGTATCAGGCTAAAAAATGGGGAAGAAACAGGTCAGTATCTATTGATATTGAACTACTAAACAATCTTGATGTAGCTTATGATGAATTATCAGTTCAAGAACGAATAGACCTGTTCAAACATCACTGTAAAGCCATAAGTTAATGTAGATTAATTTGAATCTTACCATACAAAATCAAGTATAGGCTTTTACTTAAAAGGAGAACTCTGTAGCATTAGCAGAAATTAGCAATTATATATTTCATAACGTAAAATATAAAAAACGTTATTACTCATTCTATTCAATGAAAATTAATTTAAAATCTGCAACATTAATTAAACGCTACAAACGTTTTCTTGCTGACGTAATATTTGCTGATGGCAATACCACTACAATGCATGTAGCCAATACAGGCGCAATGACAGGTTGCGCTGAACCAGAAGATACTATTTGGTATAGCACATCCGATAACCCTAAACGTAAGTACCCCTGTAGTTGGGAATTGACTCAAACTAAACAAAATCACTTTATATGTGTTAATACACTTCGAGCGAATCAATTAGCCGAAGAAGCTATTTTAAATGGCACTATTACTGAGCTGCAAGGCTTTGATGAATTACAAAGGGAAGTTAAATATGGGGAAGAAAACAGTCGTATTGATTTCTTATTAACTTGTGACCAAAAACCCAATTGTTATATAGAAGTTAAAAGCTGTACTTTACTTGAAGGTGACCAAGGCTATTTTCCTGATACAGTCACTACGCGAGGACAAAAGCATTTACGAGAACTAATGAACATAGTAAAAAATGGTGATAGAGCGGTATTACTATTCACTGTATTACATACTGGCATCAAAAGTTTTAAAGTTGCTAACCACATTGATGAAAAGTATGCTGATTTACTACAGCAAGCCATAAATTCAGGTGTTGAAGTACTCGTTTATAAAGCAAAAATCACCCCTGAAACTATATTTTTATCTGAAAACATTAGCGCATCTTAAATCCGTATAGTAAAAAAG
>Ga0209826_1000206_pt1 | contig 42175 bp, 36 predicted proteins | sample GOMGulsemesocosm_5_FD_184637 | JGI IMG/M metagenome (GOLD analysis project Ga0209826, IMG submission 184637) | Methane-oxidizing microbial communities from mesocosms in the Gulf of Mexico - GOM15C Gulf of Mexico (SPAdes) (version 2) | ecosystem: Environmental > Aquatic > Marine > Cold seeps...
CAGGTTCATTCCGGTAGCCCTTCTTATTTTATTTTTGTTTATTATAATCAGAAGCCGATCAAATTCCAGTCGCGGATTTCAGTCGCCAGTGCGATACCGTGTAATTATGCCGCTAAATACATGGCCTCGTAAACTTCATTCGACGTTTTATACGCCGAGCAATTTCTAGGCCTGTTGTTGAGTTTGTCTTGAATTAAAGCAATTTCTTCGTCGGTTATTTTGTCCATAGCCATGCCTTTCGGGAAGTACTGGCGTAATAATCAGGAATATTTTATTTAAAGCGGCTATTCCTCGAAGGTGCAGCTTCTGATTCAGACCGCGGCCTTTCTCTGAATCCGTGCAACGGTACTGGCAGTTGCCGTTAATTGACCCTGTTCATTGTACAACCTTCCCTCAAGAAATCCCGTTTTATAACCGTTTTTAAGAATTATACCCTCGGCTCTAAGCCAACCTGCTCGCGAGACTTCCAGATAGCTGGTGTTAATTTCCAATGAAGACAAGCCAACTGCGTCTGGATTGCTGGCAAAAATCGCATGACTCATTGCTATATCTAACATGGCCGTTACGAACCCGCCCTGCACAACATCCCCTGAATGACAAAACTCCTTGCTGACATTAAATTCAAAACAGACCAGACCTCGACTCTCATCGAAATCAACCATTTTCCCTCCTAACATTCCGACGAAATGTGGGGCTCTTTTATTGAGAAGGGTGATAATCTCAGCTTTATTTTTTGACATAATACCTATCGATCATTGAAAGGGATTCAGAACGATATATTAAGGTAGGCTGAAGTACAACAAGTGAGGCTATATAGGTTTCTGGGATGTCGGACCAATCCATTTGCCATCGGCCACTTGGCCGTCGCTTCTTTTTATGGAAGGCCTTTTCCTACTTCGGCGCGTAGTGAACAATCCAGCGGTTCCGCGTACTATGATCAATCATAAGGCCACGCTCTGCCATCATCTCTTCAATATTACGATAACTGAGAGCATAAGCGCAGTACCAACGAACACATTGATGGATAATGGCTTTCGGTGTGTGGCGACCTTTGAAGGTGATCATGGATTGCACGGTTTTGCAGGGTTTATAAACATCATTCTACCATACGACGATTTAGGGTCGCTGGATGCAATAGAACCAAATTCGCGCTTCCAAAACACATTTTGTCACCGGCCCATGAACCCAACAACCCGGGCTCCTCTCCGATTTCTAGTCGCAGCAATCCGGCTGCACCTCCGTATGATCCGGATAAGCTAATAACACTCTATATCAAAGCACTCACTAGACCAATAGCGTTAAGAGAACCCAGCACTATCTCAAAACCAAATCCTTGCTTAGTTCGCTTAGTAGGTTCGCCATCTGTTACCCAGCTTACACCGCGCCCTAGCGCATATCCGAGATAAAATAATGTTGTGCTTATGAGAGAGGTCAGCTTCATTTCTGGCGCCAGAATACCTGACAAAGCAACAAGACCAAACAGCGCTGTGATAACTCCCGCACCGCGCATTTCACTCGTCAAATCGTGGTCGTTTCGTAAATTGTTTGAAGAATCACTCAAAAAGGTGTCCAAGCACAGTGAACTGCTTGGCCTAAGCAGACGCATGGTCCCTGCAAAAACTAGCAAAGCCCCTCCTAAAAAAAGGGTGATGCTTTGAAATACTTCCATTCTTTACCTCATAATATTTGGTCGATATCTATGAACATGTAAACACTTGATTTCTGTACGTGCCCACCACATTAATTCATAAGCATTAGGCCGGCTTTGTGGCTTCTGTCATTACCAACATTTCTTTATTGGAAAAAACTGGGCTAAGCAAACTCTTCTTACTAAAACCTTGCAGGCAAAACTGATAAATCTTGCCTAAGGACTTAGGATAATTAATCTATTTATAAGATTTAAAAATTTCCGAATAATTACGCGAATTTACGGTCTTCCCAGTTTCTATGAAGTACTTCAATCCAAAAAGGTGTTGAACGAGACCTTTACCCAATTGACCTCTCATCAAATATTTCATAAATCCTGGAGAGAATGAAACAAAAGAAGTCATCTTTACTTCCGTCACTTCGTTGCTTGTCATACTTCCAATTGAAGACAACTCATAGGTGGCAGACATCTCTTTTATAAATGGAAGGTTGTGTTCCGTCACTACAACCGTAAAGCTATTATTTTCATCGATTTCAGTTATCTTTTCGTCGAGAGATAACTTGTCATTAAACTGGCAACGCCTTGTACAATTCAATTCGCCTCTTGTTGCCTTGTGCATATAGTTTGAAGATATGATCCCTGGATTGTGTACATGAACATCACCATACTGAGTGAACAGAACCTCCCATATTTTTTCTTTTGGGGCATTAATTACTTCTCTAAATTCTGATTTGTTCATTAATATGTTTACCTCGAATAGCACTGCACAAAATTCCTAAAGCCGCAAAAACCGAAAGTGGTGCAAAGCGGTGCTTTTAATTTCCCGGCAATCAGTCCGTTGGCAGTAGCCCGCCACAACAGGGTCATCTGTACAGCTATGACATGTAAAAGCACAGCGACACTCTCCAGATAAATTGGAAGAGGATCGCCCTACTATAGTTACTTACGATTTTGAAGTAACCTAGCTTATATTAGTGACTTCAATTTCGCAAGTAATTAAGTTAATATTCCTGAATCGCTGCAGAGAGGTTAAGCATGAGTTCTGACAATCAATTTTTACGTTCTGGCTGCCCTATTGTGAACGGCTTGGATATATTTGGTGATAGGTGGACATTGGTTATTATTAGGGACCTAGTCTGTGGCAAAGAAACTTATTCTGAGCTAGCTGACTCACCTGAGAAGATACCCACCAACAGGCTGGCAGAAAGATTAAAAATGTTAGAAGCCGAAAATATGTTAGTAAAAGAGCTATATCAGTCGAAACCCAAAAGATATAAGTATGTGTTAACCAATAAAGGGAGGGATATCTTACCAATTCTTCAAGACATCGCTAAATGGGGTAACAATTACGTCGAGGGAACTTGGACTCCCCAAGAGTGGTTTATGGAGGCTGTCTGACGTCAGGATGGACTTCCCAGGGTTTATTAGGCGCTTCTAGTCTCGAATATTGTAGGCTTTCTACCTTAATGTAGATTTCTTCAAGCGCGTCCATGCCTATGCACAAATTACAGTAGAATAAACCCACAGACAGGCATTAAAGGGCAGTTGCGATACCGCCGTTCTTTTTCAGCTCCCCCCAGTATTTCAGGGACACTTTGTGGATACGTCTGTTGCAGAAACAGGCTAGAATAGACAAAAAAAGTAAAGAGACGAAGAGTTAACAAACCTTGAAAAACAGCTCAACACCAAGAATCACACCGCCTGAACCGAATAGAACTTTTTCTGTTGCGCCAATGATGGACTGGAGCGACTAAAAATAAATTAGTTAACAATCAAAGATTTTGTAGGGATAACATTTCTCTGGGGATTGATTGGGGACATTTGGGAAAGGTTGCGACGCGTTTTTGATCAGATAGTGAGTCTAAAATGTGGCATCCTCCACCGAGTAGCTATCAAGCCTCTAGAAAACTTGGGTCTCGCCAATTGTCTGGCCCGACGCCAATTTGTCGAGATCCGCATCCAACATGCCAGGTTTAACGCCCGCCTTGATCTCCTTGCATGCGAAGCTTATACCGGAAAATCCAATTGTGAATGCCCCTATCCCAGTGAGAGATTTACACTGAGAGCTGCCCCGAAAGCTATTCTAGAGCTGGGGCTTGACCTACCTACCCCATGCGCCTAACATTGGTTATAACTTATGTAATAACGCCGGAGAGTTGACATGCTGAAAGTCAAAGTCACAGCAGTGGGAAATTCCATGGGAATATTGCTGCCCAAAGAAGCATTAAGCAAAATGAATGCAAGCAAAGGCGACACTCTCTATCTGGTGGAAGGACCCGAGGGCTTTACCTTGACTCCTTACCAGCAGGATTTTGAATCCCAAATGGATGCTGCTGAAAAAATCATGAAGCGTTACAAGAATACGCTGCATGAGCTAGCAAAATGAAAGAACCGAATTGGCTGCTAGACGACATTGTCACACTGATTCATCAAAAACTGTTAGCCGAACATGGAGGAGGCCAAGGCCTTCGTGATGGTAACCTTTTGGCATCCGCACTTGTGAAACCGAAGCAAAAGTTTAACTACGAGCCCAACACATCCATCTTTGAACTGGCCGCCGCCTACAGTTTTGGTATTGCAAAAAACCATCCCTTTGTCGACGGAAACAAAAGAACAGCATTTACCCTCGGAGTGTTGTTTATTGAGCTCAATGGGTTTCAATTTATGGCTCCTGAACCCGAAGCTGCGGTCACGTTTGAGGCACTTGCAGACAGTAAAATAGATGAATTTGAACTGGCCGCCTGGTTTATGCGTTACTCGTCAAACACGTAGGCGCGCAACGGGTGCTGACAATTACGGGTCAGTTACTTTGACGGCACCATCAGCACTGAGACCAGCCCATCGTTATTTCCGGCAAATCAGCCATGATGTTATGCTGGTTGCTTTGGAACCACACGAATTAGAACAATGCCCCCAACCTCTACAACAAACACACAGAGCCCAGCCATACAGACAGGCTCCTCGCGCCCTGCCCTCGACCGCAAATTCACCATTGCGCCCATGATGGACTGGAGCGACTAAAAATAAATTCGTTAACAATCAAAGATTTTGTAGGGATAGCATTTCGCTGGGGATTGATTGGGGACATTTGGGAAAGCATTGCGACGCGTTTTTGATCGCATCGTGAGTCTAAAATACGGCACCCTGAACGGAGATACTGCCTAGCCTCTAGAAAACCAGGGTCTTGCCAGTCTGGCTTTATCTTCATATTGTGCCAGTTAAATAGTTGTACCCGGCTCAACAAGCCTTAGAACCCCCGCTTTACACAAGTAAATTCCAAGGGTAGAATTTGGAAATGACTGACATAAGCCGAAACCTCGAAAATCATATTAGCCACCTACTGACACTATTCCCTGTGGTGATGTTAGTGGGCGCACGACAAACTGGAAAAACCACATTAAGCCGAATGGGAAGGGCCGAGTGGCACTATTTCGATTTGGAGAACGCCACCGACTATGACTTTATAAGCCGTGACTACGACTTTTTCTTTCAAGAGTATCCTAACCACATTATTTTTGATGAAGCACAAGAATTGCCGGAATTATTCCGTCAGCTTAGAGGTGTCATTGACACAAACCGCAAGCAAACAGGCCGCTTTATTTTAACGGGCTCAAGCTCTCCAGAATTACTTGAGCAAGCCAGCGATTCCCTTGCGGGTCGCATTGCCATTGTTGAGATTGGCACACTAAAAATGAATGAATACAGGCAGCAAGCCTTACCCCCCATTTATCAAATTTTTGAGCAAGTATTAAGCGCTGATTCTCTCGATTACATCAAATCACTCGATTGCCCCATCGATGATGTTATTCCGTATTTCCTTCGAGGGGGCTATCCCGAACCTACGCTCACCGATGACGACTATGCCTATAACATCTGGATGGAAAACTATTACAGAACTTATGTAAACCGTGATGTCAAAAAGCTGTTCCCCCGCCTTGATGCCATCCGTTACCGCCGATTTGTAGCCATGCTCTCGTCGCTTTCAGGGACCATAATCAACAAGGCTCAATTGGGTCGCTCTGTAGATGTATCAGAAGTCACCATTCGTGACTATCTGGACATTGCCGATAAAACATTCTTCTGGCGAACGATCCCATCTTATGAAACCACTAAAAGTAAATCCACGGTCAAAATGCCCAAGGGTATTGTCAGAGACAGCGGCATCAATCACTACCTGACGGGCATCCATTCCAGGGAAATATTGGTTCGTAGCGCTCAAGTTGGGCATAACTTTGAGTCATTTATAATCGAGGAAATTATTAAGGGCATTCAAGCCAGTAAAGTTACTCGCTGGGACTACTATTACTACCGAACCAAAAATGGCGCAGAAATTGATCTAATACTCGAAGGCAGTTTTGGTCTCTTGCCCATTGAGATAAAATTTGGGCAGAAGACAACATTAAAACAACTCGTATCCTTACAACAATTCGTGAAACGACATGATTTACCCTTTGGCATTGTGGTTAATAACAGCACTGAAGTGCGAAGACTAAGCGAAGAGATAATTCAGGTGCCCGCCGGATGCCTTTAATTTCACGATCAAATCAACGCCCCATGCATGTGATATTATAATTTATGGAAATAGTAAATAGACGTTTCACCGTTGCGCCCATGATGGATTGTAGCGACTGAAAATAAAATAGTTAACAATCAAAGATTTTGTAGGGGTAACATTTCTCTGGGGATTGATTGGGGACATTAGGGAAAGGAATTGCAAGAGTTTTTGATCAGATTTTAAGTCGAAAATGCAGTATTCTGGACTGAATCGCTATCAAGTCTCTTGAAAACCAGGGTCTTGCCACTCTCGTCCTTTGTGGTAACCTCTCGGAAAACCTGAGCCGACTCATGACCATCCCCACGCGGGGTGTTGAACGGTCTCAAGCAGCGAGTCTGTAGAAATCCGGGGATATCTCTTCAAGAGGTGGGTGAGGGATGCAGTTAAGGGAACTTTCTTTGTTATTCCTTTTTGGCCGACTAAAAATTAAAAGGGTGAAATACTAGCAAAAACCGGAATAACTGAGCCATACTATAGTTAACAATGACGGGTCAATTTTTGATGCCAATACTAGGTCAATTTGAAGGCTATTTTGCAGACAAGTGCACCCCGATATAAAATTAATGCTGATCAAATGGGATCTCATATATATTGACTGCCTCGTTGCCCAAAGGTTATGGCGACACTCGGAACCCATCGGCGAGAAATCAGGCTTACCTCATACAAAAGGAATTTCCTATGAAAAATAACCTAACTATAGCAATCCTATTATTGATGCCGTTTTTATTTGGCCTAGACTCGCGGGCTGAAGGCGAGGACATTTACTCGGTGATCAACAAAAACCTGGAGAGACTTGATTTAAAAACGAATGATGTAAAAGAATCGGATATAGAAGGCCTTTGGGAGGTAATCACAGATAGAGGATTGTTTTATATAAGCAAAAATGGCAAATTCTTGATTCATGGAAAAGCTTATAAATTCGAAAATGAAATCGTAAACATTACAGAAAAATCGCTAGCATCTGTTCGTATCAACGGTATGAGGAAATTTCAAGATTCAATGATTGTATTTCCGGCCAAAAATGAGAAACACCAGATAACGGTATTTACCGATATAACTTGTGGCTATTGTCGTAAACTCCATTCACAGATTGACTCCTACAATGAATTAGGAATTTCGGTCCGTTACCTAGCATTTCCGCGTAGCGGAGTTTCGGGCCCAACATTTAGTGAGATGACAGCAGTTTGGTGTGCGGTTGACCAGCAGTCTGCATTGACCCAAGCTAAAACTGGCGATAGCACTCCGCTGGATCAGACAAGTACCTGCAACATGCCCATTGCCGATCAATACGCGCTGGGATTGCAGGTTGGGGTGTCTGGCACACCCGCAATTATGACGGATGACGGAAGCATGATTCCCGGTTATCAACCTCCAGCACAGCTTTTCACTTTGCTTGAATCAAAATAGCCAATAAACAACAAGACGTTCTAAACGTTTATAACTCAACAAATTTGTTGTTATTGAAATACCCTGTTCATCATACTCAGTTTATTCTGATCGTATTTAATTTCTTTTCTATTTAATACCGAAGTATTAACAGCATTTTTTACTGATATTGGCTGCTCAATATTTTTGCTGCCAACCTGCCATTTCCTCTCCATGATTTCTTCAATAATAGATGCTGCTTGCAGACCTAAACCGTAGTGATCAGGCGTGGCAGCAAAAGAAGCTAAGTTTAATTCACCCAACGAAACTATCGATTCGATCCCAGCAATGACTGGCAACTTAGCTTTACCTAGCGCTGGCAACCAGGCTGCTCGAATCATATTGGAATTAAGCAAAGCGTTATCATTAAGCATCCAAATTGCGTCTACATTATTATTAATTAAAGATATAAGAGCAGATTTTAACTTTCCCTTTAGGTTAGTATCTTTGTTAGGTATGGAAACTGATACTAACTCAACACCTTCCAAGCGACAGTCCTTTGAATTTTCTTCTACAATTGACGTCATCCACGCACGATGCACCACCCCCACCCTTTTGATGGGCGAAGAAATAACAGAGCGCATGTTGACAATGCTAGTAACCGCAGGTATTTCATACCGAACACCAATAGAATTTTTAATTGATGCCAAATACCGGTCGACATGTAACGCGGCCACGGCAACGCTGGGCGGGAATACGTTATTGGGCTTGGAATTTTGATATTGCGAGTATAACTTTAAGGCATTATTTCCTACCAAAACAATAATTTTGGGGCTATGCGTTTCGATATGTTTTTCGATATCGGTCGCAACGTTACTCCTATTTAGAACCACGACTTTAAAGGCTATCTCACCAACTAAATCTTCGGTGACACCTGAAATAACACTGTTAAATGCTTGGCCCTCAGGAGTAAATATAAGCCCATTGTTCTCTGCATATATTGGAGAAGAGAAAATTATTGATATTAATAATACTAACTTTCTAAATTGAGCTTGATTGGTTTCGGCCTCAATCATATTGAGCATGGCCATGATAGCTAAAGTGACTACAAGATACGCCATTGATCCACTCCAATTACCTCATTCAATTCCGAGTTAAAACCTTCAATACAACTTATGAGGTCTGCATTGATACTTGCGTTAGCCGAAGCAACGCCAACCAAACCTACCTCAACATCAAGCTTAGTAGCAACTAAATTCAAGCTTGAGATGCTCTTCATGTTTTCATATTGATTTTTTGACACTAACACAGCATCAACCAGGCCGAAGGTGAGTAGCCGTAGCAAGTCCGAATTTTTCGAAACCCTTCTCAGTTTCATATCAGCCTGGAGTAGCTCCGATACAAATTCGTTCATTCGCCCGCGGCCGAGTATGTCTACTACGCCAATTTTTTTATTATTAATCTGACTTACGTCAAATACATTGTCTAACGAAACTAATAAACTATTCCCTTTAGTAGAGCCATCCTGCATTCCGCGCACAATCATTTTGAAGCCAAAGCTACGGTCTATTGTTGGAAAAGGTGCAATAATTGCATCCGGAGGAGATCTCATAAGTTGAGCCCTGAAATCTGTTCCCCGGCCAAATACAACCATCGAAAAACTTGGGCAGGCCATAGCTACTTGTTGCTGAAAAAATCTTGCTTGTACGTCTACTGGCGAGAAAATATAAATATTCTTTGCGACAGCAGGTACTGACAGAACTGTGAAAATACAGAGGACAGCGACAAACTTCCATTTCATTTTAAAACCCCTAATCAGAACACTTCATTCAGTACGGTTAGCTTTTTAGCATCTCCTCTGTTCAATTTTTCTCTTCGCGCAGGGAGTATTCTCCAAATTCAGCATAATGCACCAAACTGTTTTCCGCCAACATAAGCGGTTATATATAAGTACAATTATGATAGCCTTCTAAAACACTGCCTTTCTAACTCAACTGGCGATATCCTGTCATTGCCTCCATGGCGGCGCGCTGGGCGGTAGAAAGGCTTAATGTCGTTAACCATCTACGACCGAGCCTCATTCCATATTTTGAAGATCATTCGTTTAATCCGTTCTGTGGACTGCTCCGACTTTCCCGAAGACTTGCGAACCGCCCCAAAATGAGTTGTTGCTACCCGTCCCCACCTTAATGAGAGGGATCGAACATATTGATTTCCGATAGGTCCTATGCACTTATAGCAAAGTTCCAGCGTTGACATTTCTAACCAGTACAAAACTGATTCGTTGCCGGTGTTACATGCAACAAATTAACCGTTATTCGGCATTCAATTCGGTGAATTTACCGCCAATCATTTGGTAATAGCTAGGCTTGGCCGTTGCGGCATCGGCATTTAGAATAAATAGAGCACTGTCGCTGTTATACTCAGAAGCAGTTAACGAAGGCAGCTCCACGACAACCGCTCCAGTCTTGACGTCTGTAATGGCCAACATCTGACAATCTGCTTCACAACCCGCCGATACCACCGCATAGTGTCCCGCAAAGTTAACACCGCCATCTAAGGCCTGCTGGATCTTAGTAGGAAACGATTGAGCCAACTCACTACTGCTTAAGTCTAGTTTAGCGATAGGCCCTGCATAGACCGTCTCGATTGGATAGTCCGAGAATGCATAAGGGTGCGTATACTGCACTGAAAAGTTTGTTAATGAGATAGCAACGCGTTGACTGCCATAGGCGGAATAGACACCCCGCAATTCATCATCTACCAACTCAACGTCATCATCAAAATAAAGGTGTTGTTTAGAGTCTCCGCCTGAAACAGTGTAAAAAGACGTCCACTGCTGGGTATTTTTGTTTTGCGCCAACAAAATTCCCCATGAGGTATAGAGCTGAAGATAGAGCACCTCCTTTATTATCCAGTTTTCGTTTTCAGCGATATTCTCAATCAAAAATCTAGGTGCATAATAGTCTACGTAAGCCTCCTCATACTGCTGTTTTTTAGACAATGCATCAGGTTTCTCTTCATCTTCAACAGACCGATAAGATCTAAAATCGTCTAATATTGAGTCTAACTGCTCAATGGAGAATGTCTTTACTGATAATTGAACATTTGATTCCAAATGAGTAGATACATCAGTTTCGTCAACAGAAGGGCGCAACCTCCCATGGATCAAGTTCAACTCCGAAAGCTGTAACTCTTGAGCAAGCTGATTAGATTTCGCGCTCTCCATATCGCACTTACTAGGCAAATACCGCCTCTCTATAATCTTGTACTGAAAGGTATTATTTTCGTGATCTTTATAAAAAAACAGCAAATCCTGGATATTACCGTTGGCTGATCCCCCGCTATTTAAGCGGAATAATAATCTATGACTTCTATCAGGAGCAGAACAAACAGTAATAAAATTTACAAAGTCATACGCAATATCCTCCGTTGAGAAGACAGACTCCCCTTGATAATTAATGCGAAGCGGCAAGCCCATCATATTAGAGACTCTGGCGTCACTATCTCCTGTTGACAACCACTGCCCATCCATCGCAATCATTCCGTCACTAAGCCCTATTGCCGTACTAATAAGCATCGTTTCTAGGGGGCCTGCAGCATTTAGACGGAGATCGATACGTTGCCGCTGCAAGTAATTTTCGTCGTACTTAAGGTCATCTTCTGAGCCCACGACCTCCATTGTGTGAATAGTAAAGTCTTCCGCATGGGCAATTGCGTTTTCATCTAGAACAACCGCGACAACACAAACAATGAGAATCATAAAATACCCACACAATTTGAGACGAAGTTTTCGATACTTATTTGTCTCTGTAATATCTACTTGAACCATAAAACTCCTCTCACTTTTTAGATGAACGGCCTATTTATGAAAATAGTAACCCTCTTTGGGTTCCTAGCTTTACCATACTACTATTATTACAACCAGACGATAGAACCCTAGCATCCATCAAAGAAATGGCAACTAGACCTTTGAATCATAAATCAATCTTTACCTACGACCGTAAATGCAGCCCAATGCATTGGGTGTTTCAAACACCCTCCATATTTGTAACAAACATCACTGACAATGAATTCATTTTGTGTTTTATATAAAGCATCCTGGGCCGACGCCTTCTTATCATTAAGATAGTTTTTATAAAACGCTCCCATAAAGCTCGCGCTGCTTCGGCTATCTATATTCCACAGCGTTGACATCACAGCCTTCGCTCCCGCATTTTGGAAGGATTGCTTTAATCCGCTGACTCCTTCGTTTATATTGACTTCACCTAACCCCGTCTCGCAAGCGGACATAACAACTAGTTGAGTTCCTTTGAGATCTAAGGTTAATATTTCTTCCGGAGTGAGAACGCCATACTCCTCCTCACCTTTCACCGCCAAATTAGCATTTGTAAATGCTAAACCAGCATTATAATATTCATCAACTCTCGCTTCCGGCGGAGCTACAGTCTTACTTTCTCTATAGAACCCATGTGTAGCAAAATGCAATATCTTAGGAGATTCAAGCTTTAAAACAGCTTCTTCGGTTGATTTTTCCAAGGGATAATAGTGTACAGTTCTATAATCCTTGTCTTTCTCCAAAAGCCTCTTGATATATCTGCTTTCCATTAGCGCATCAGGCAATGCATTAAACTTCAAGCCCGCCGATTTTTTAACAAGTGTCGTACTTTCTCTTCTAGTAGATCCTACTGAATCATATTCGCTTTTTTGGTCAGGGGAATACAACCCGGGTGAAAATATCGCCGGAGGCCCAGCCATAAATTCGACCGGTTTAAATACAATATCTCGGCCCGAAGTGACATTGCTAATCTGAAGCCTTTGAACCAAAAAAGGAGACTCCTTAGTTTTTTTCAAGGCAGCAAATGGAAAGATACTCAACCCGCCATCCGGCGCAATATAAACCTTTTTTATCCCCAGCAAATGGGATTCCAAAGGCCTCCAGATTCTTTCATACAGCTTTACGGAAACGTTGTTAAAATTACCTTTCGCTGGAGCTTTCATTCTTTTCAAAAATGAATTAATAAGCGAATCTATTGACGACATTTCCCCGAGATTCACTAACTTTACAGGCTCTTCCTCACTCTTAGTTGTCACTATCGCCAATAGCCCATAATGCGATTTAAATAACTCTTTTTCCGAAAGGGAATATGGCCGATACACAATGTAGTCTATAAACGCCTCATCAAGATTTAGGTTTTCAATAACATCAGCCGGGGTAATGACTTGAACAGTTCGCCCATACTTGTATGCCATTGAACCCAATTTTGATTGCTGCGCTTCTATCTCACTCACAAGTCGTGCAGCCTTAACGGACGCGCCCTCCCCTCTAGCCAATAGTGAGGAGAGAGCGACTTCATTATTCATTAAGGATTTTGCTAAAGTACGGGAAACTCCATTATCATCATGGGTCAATATGTGTATTTGGGTTTCAATGTCTAACAAACTACCTTTCCTATTGAGCGATAGAGATAGAGCCCGCCTTGCGCTTTCATCCGTATCGTTCGAAGAAAATAACGTATAGTAAAAATCCAGCCCCGCTCGCTGGGACTGGATATATGATCTTCGAGTAGGCTTATTAGCTCCCCATAAATTATAGGTTAACAAATAATTCATTAGTGGTAATATTTGATCAGAAATTTCCTCCGCCTTGTCAAAGGCTCCGCTCTCGTAGTACAAACGCCCTAAATATATCTTGCTTTCAAGCACCTGCTCTGTCTTAACGCCATACAAATCTATTCTAGCCTGAATATCCTTTTTAAATATCTGTTCAGCCTGGTTATATTTTTTTTGTTTTTGCCGGAGAAACCCATAATTTAAAACAATATCTAAGTGCCTTATATCCGATGCCGAATATATTTCTCGACTTATTCTTAAAACCTCAATATAAACACGCTCGCTTTTGTTAAGTTCGCCGGCAACACGATAGAAAATAGCCAACTGGTTAAGAACATACAATATTTTGTCTTTTTCGCCCCAATATTTACTGATCGTTTTATCTCTGACATCAAGCATTTCTCTCTCGGCTTCACTATATCTATATTGTAAAGTGAGCGACTTGGCTAAATTGTTTTTAATACTTAGTACTGACGTCGTAAATTCGCCCTGAGTTATATTTAGGGAAACATCGATCGCCCCCCTAAAAAGCTTATCTGCATCAGAATATCTTTTAAGATCTAGATATAAATTCGCCAAAAGCACTGCGTTGTTTACCCAATTTCCAGACTCTTCCTCACCGACATCCTTATAATATGCCAGAGATTCCTTATAAAACTCTTCAGATTTCAGTACCCGACCTTGAGCCCTATACAGATCAGCAAGCAACCTTTTAACATCGACAATGTCACTCATGTAATATGGCGATTCTTTCGCTGCTTTAAACATTACTAGCACTTGATTAAGCTGCTTTTCACTATCGGCGTAGAGCCCTTGTTCATAATAAAGAGTAGCTAAGGAAGTTTTAATATCTCCAAGTGGCTTCCTTCTAAACTCACTATCTTCCGACGAAATTAAATTAATTGCTTCCATATAGAATTTTTTAGAGCTCGCATAATCACCTTGGGACTGCTTCAACCTGCCTAGACTCTCCAGCAAGTGCCAGAAATATGGCTCTTGTGTCCTTTTACCATCCCGGCAAATTTGTAAACCTCTGATTAACAATGATTCGGCTAGACTTTCTTGTGAATCAATAGATAGAATATTAGATAGCCTGATAGTTGACTCAATTAACGAGGGAATATCATTGACAGTTAACGCTTCCTGCCTCAACACAATTGCTTTTTTTAACAACTCTATTCCACTGTCAGAAACTGAGCCTGGCGTTGATAGGTAAGCCGTGCCTACCACCTCCATCAACTCGATGGTTTCTAAGTTCGACTCCCCTAGATATTCTTGCGCATAGTCCAGTGTTTTTTCATACCAGCTAACAGCCAATTTAAAGTCATTAGCGCGCTCATAAAATTGCGCTTTACCAAGTATTTCTTCAAAATACTGTTCATCAAAACTCGCGAAGGTATACTGGAAAAAAAATGCCCCAAGAAATAGAATCGCGACTTTTTTCCCATAAAAAAGGAGCCCTAATTGGACTCCTTTTTTAATATTCAACTTAAACGAAGAAATCACTCTTTGGGCTTCATGGTGCCAGCAGCCATGTCAGATGCTTCGCTGGTTAACTTTAGCTTGTAGTCTGAACCATAGCCTTCAGGAAAGCCATCGCCACCTGAACTGTCGCCAGCCTCCGCTCTATAAGGAGTGCAATCTTGGAGATAACACATATCACCCGGAGCCGTTCTAATAGCGCATTCACGTAGAGCTATCTTTGCTGCCCTTCTTTGTGTGTCGGACCACCCAACTCCATATGAGTATTCACTTGCTGCCACGCATTCCCACGCTAATGTCTCAAGAGACGTTGCTAGCAGCATTCCGAATGCCAATATCTTAACCTTCTTCATTACTATCCCCTGTATTTGTCACTCTAAATGTAAAACAAGATCCAATTATTTCTTTTCTAGGCAGTATTCATAATAGTCATTTAAATAAGCGTTCACCTTTGATATCTTTATTTTTTCCCTTCTGTCCTCTTTGCACATGCCATCCTTGAACCACCTCTCCACTACAGGGCAAAAAGTAGCTTCAAAATCCGCACCTGTATACCTACTGTCACTTGCTTCTTGAAGCTCTTCTTTTTCCACACAAGACAAAGCGCCCTGATGAAAAAAAACGGCTAAAAAATAAATTAATGCTTTTAGTTTAAGTGATTTCATAGTAGATCAATACCTCTAGAGTTTCGTCTCATGAGAATATGGTAGCCACCAAAATCACTGACTCTATGTAGCATGCTCCCATTCAAGTACAGTCGGCAAACGGTTCTGCTCATCGGTTCGTTCAGCTTTGTAGTGTAACAATGCGTACCAAACCAGTGAATATTGGTTACGGGCCTACCAATATTGCGTGTCTGTATCAGGCGGATGGTAATCCATCAGGCCTTTCCACATAGATGGGGTAATTGTGCGCCTACCTATCCTACTTATAGCCACCTAGACTAATAACAGCCCATCATTTCGATTATGCACTAAACATAGTACACATATATTCGAAATAAAAGTTCTCAGCTAGATTTAGTACATTAGACGTTTTCAAGGCCCCACGCTTAAGGGACCTTACTTTCACTACAAAAGCTTACCTTTAGGCGAGAAGCCGTCAGCAGGCATAAAGCCATCATCCAAAAATAATATCCGATGCCAAGTATCCCCTCTACTTTCAGTGACATCACCAAAACCACCGACGTAGTGGTCCCGACGCCATAAATCAACGCAATAAACCGATTAATAGCTTTCGACTTGATAAGTAAAACAACTGGGGATACCAAACCCAACCAAATCGGGATACTGAAAACAACCCAACCGCTATGCTTAAACGGTGCAATAAGCAAAACTAGCGCTACTTGCCAACCATATGCATCCTCATGCAAACCCAGAAACATAACCAGCGAGCCTATTTTGGGGTCTCCAGTTGGGATAGTAATTATAAGCAGAAACAACCCCAAAACCATCATAAACCAAGCCAGCCACAACATTTGTGTCGCTAGTTCTATTTGTCGAAAATAGGCAATCATAAACAAGTCGGTCCTATTTAGTCCGTCAACGTTAATAAATACTAAATCTCGATAAGGTACTGAGCATACATGGACAACAGCTTACATAGTTTTCGAAAATGCCTGACTCACCTATCTCGCGACTCTTTGAGCGCTCCTCTAGTCGTTTGAAATACCGGAGAATAAAACTGTGATCTATCAGTTCCAGAACTATTGTGATGGACAGTAGCCGTCAGAAAAACATACAGTGAATCATTAGAAGCCGCATGAGTGACAGGAACAAACCATAGAAAAGAGACCAAATAGATTATCTTTACCAACAACCTCATACCGTCACCTCCAAAATTAAATTGATATTCACACTATATACGTTCAGATAAAAAATTCCATAACAAGAGCGAATCTGTTAACAGAAAAATTCTAGCGTCAACTGTCCGATGATCGATGCACATTGGAAATTCTGGTTTTTGTTATCTATGCTATCAAGAGAGGTTTACATAAGGACAAATCCCGCAGGGCCCCAGATGATTTGGATAAAACCAACAACGTATAGGAGTCGGGACCGGAAACACTGCTTTTGACTTGGTAATTTTTAGCCTCAAAATATATTTGAGTTTATTTCTTTAAAATTGTCCACTTTGACGCCAAGCCAATCCTTAGCAAAAGGTCTAGGTTCAAAAAAAAATTCGATAACTATCAGTATGACGAGACGTTCCAGGTCCATCTTTGGGCTATACTTGTTTCAACTACAACTACTAGGAAACGTAGCTGATAATGAGCCGACTAGAAGAATTAATCGAAGATATTTGCCAGGTATTACTTGATCACCCTAATCAGATTGAGCTCAGCCAATTTCAAGGCGAACAGACTACGGTAATACGACTCAAAGTAGATCAGGAAGATTTCGCAAAAATTGTTGGCCCAAGAGGTGAAATAATCGAAGCTATAAGAACAATACTGAAAGCCGCATCCAACCAGCAAAACCAACGAACAATTATTGAGCTTATTGAATAACGATCCCCCTTTCTTATCCGAGAATTTCTTACTTTACAGTGGCCTTCAGTAAATCCGCCCATGACTTAGCATATCTTTTAGGCTAGATTTCTTGCTTGCGAATGTTAAATCTCACAGAACGGCTATAATTAGCCACCGAGCAAAACAATCAAAGAGGAAGTTTGTGCTAATGACTGACAATGAAAGATATTCTTTGCCTGCTAGTCCGTTTAAATCGCAGATTGAGCGTTCCATAGGTTTAATCCAAAGAAATGCAGCCAAACTTAATAAAGATGATCGCCATTCAGTTGAAAGCGTCTTGTATTACACAATTGAAAAAAGAATGCTTGGAAGGGCTTTTGAAAATGACGAGCAAACCTATCTATCCGGCCTCTTGCAAGACATCACAAGTGCTAAATCCGAGTTTGATCAAGTTTGTTATCAAAATGAACATGCTAGAGAGGCGTTTTCGCAGCTAAAATATTCGATATTGAGCTTAATTTCATAGGCGTGGGCTAGCCGAATTGGACTGATTATCGAGATTCAAATTGCTCACCATTACCAACTCACAATTAATGAACTTAAAAAAGCCGGAATCGTCGCAAATTTCTTCTTATCTATCATGCTTAGTTTTTTTGTTAATGACATTGTAAACCTCCCCTTTTTAGCTGCATCAGTAATTAGAGCATTCCAGCGTCTATCGTTGCCGTACAGCAATCTATTTTTCACTTTCCCCAGAGCTTTGGGGATATTTTGGGGGTACAAACACTCCAAAAACAGGCTAAAATAGGCAAAAACAGTAAAGAAACTGAGAGTTAACAACCTTGAAAAACAGCTCAACACCAAGAATCACGCGGCCTGCCCCGAAAAGAACTTTCACCGTTGCGCCGATGATGGACTGGAGCGACTGAAAATAAACTAGTTAACAATCAAATATTTTGTAGGGATAACATTTCCCTGGGGATAGATTGGGGACACTAGGGGCTTGCCACAGCCTATGGCAACTCAACTTCAACAAGGTTTGGCGCTTTGCCGCCCGCCAATTTGTCTAAAACCGACATTAACGAATCTACTGAGTTAACTTTCGACGAAGACACGCCCATTCCCCGCGACAACTTTGCGAAATCCAGTTTGCGGGTATTGGTTTTCTGCGAAGCCGTTTTGGAATTAAACACAACAATCTGAACGTTCAACTTTTCGCGTGCAATGGTCCAAAGCGCTTGGATAGTATGCATAGAATTTTGGCTATCGATTAAAACGAAAACGGGCCGGTTTGGACTGGCAATAGCGGCACCAATAGATACGGGAAGCGCTTGCCCCTTAGCATCTCCTGTCAGGCTCAATAAATCGTACCTTGGCGCTTTAGACAGATAAGTAGATAGTGCCGATGGCGCTATATTGCTTTCATCAGAGATAATGGCATTTTCCGGCAACATGGCTGCGATCGCCAGACAGGCTTTTTTGATATTTAGCTCACCTGTTGGCGGCTCAAGCGTCTCACTGCTAACAGATTCCACGTCACCCTTTATACCAAGTTCAGTGCTCAATTTTCTTAGACTGGATAGGGAATCTTGAGAAAGGGAAGCCAACGCCAAACAATTGATATTGTTCGTCCCACCCACTAATGGGTTGACGGCTTCAACCAGTATTAAGTCGTCAAATTCGGATAATTGATTCGAGTCATAGTTGATTCGCTCGATATTCGGCAGCCCCCCACCACCGGCCATTCGAGCCGGGAATGCTTCAGCAAATAGCGTAGCGCCAGTGGCGTTGGCAATGCTCGCGGCAAGCGACATCGCTTCAGCGTTTAAGGCCTTCCCGCCTAGCAATATGGCACACCTTCGCTTCTGTTTAAGAACGGCTGCAATGTCTGCGATTGTGCCATCAGAGGCACTGATTGGGCTTGGTTTTTGTGTTGGTGTGGCGGCCAGTGCCCCCTCCCCCCAAGATACATCGGCGGGGAGAATTAGGGTCGCCACACTCGCAGGAGCGGTGCTTGCTACCTCAATGGCCTCGAGTGCATCTTTACTTAGCTCAGCAGTACTTTTTGATGTGCGAATCCAGGGCGAGACATTGCTAGCCAGCGTTTCGATATCAGATTGTAGTAGGGAATCATACTGTATGTGACTGCTTGCATGGTCACCGACAATATTCAAAACGGGTACACGAGCTTTGCGGGCATTATGCAAGTTGGCGAGACCATTTCCTAAACCAACACCCAAGTGTAATAAGGTCGCCGCAGGCTTATCGGCCATTCGTGCATAACCATCGGCGGAACCTGTGGCCACACCTTCAAATAAAGTTAACACCGCTCTCATGTCAGGCGCATCATCCAGTGCTGCAACAAAATGCATTTCCGACGTGCCCGGGTTAGTAAAGCAGGTGTCTACGCCTGCATTCAACATCGTTTGAAGTAGTACTTGAGCCCCATTTGACATGGTTTGATCCTTATTGTTTTGCAGAGCTGATCATGGATGATGTCGCGACCTGCAAAAATAGTGTTATCGAATGCCTTCGTTTTTGATCGCTGATAAATAACGACAGCGACACCATCAGGGCGCAATCACATTTTTTAGAACCCTCGCCAAAGGCGTCGGCAGATGCTTCAAGCTATTTAACAGGGAAGGCAGAATTTTTAGTTTTAGACCTGTAATCGTCGGAGGTATTACCACCTCAATTAAGTGAGGCCCAGACTCTGCGAGCGCCTTTTGAAGTTCGCTTGCGAAACCCTCACAGGTATCCACGCGAACGGAACTCATTCCCATGCCATTGCCGATCTCAACAAAATCCAGATTAGGGCCCTTTAAGTTCAACTGGGATTTCGCTTTGGGGCCCGCATCACCTTCAACCCCAACTCTTTCCAACTCAATGTTTAGAATCGCATAAGAGTAGTTATTGAATATGATCGCGGTTACATCGAGCTGTTCCTGAACCATGGTGGATAGGGATTGAATGGTATACATCGCTGAACCATCACCCGTCATGGCGATGACCGGTCGCTTGGGGCAGGCAACCGCTGCGCCAACGGCTACCGGTAAACCTTGACCGATGGCGCCACCGGTTAAAGTGAGCAAATCGTGTTTAGGGCAACCTACCGTCTTTGCCATAAGTTTAGCGCCAGATGTTTGTGATTCGTCGGACACGATGGCATTTTCAGGCATAAATGCGGCAATGATGTCACAGGCCTTATCTCCGGTCAGTCTTCCTTTTGGCAGCTTTGTTTTGACCGGTTCCTGCAGATCCGGCTCAACCCTAGTCGCGCCAAGTTGTTCTGACACACTCGTTAAGATTGATGCGATATCATTCTCTGGGGTCACGAGGAAGTGAACGACACAGCCATCTGGCACCAAATAACTCGCCTTACCCGGATACGCAAAGAAGGACACCGGTGGCTTTGTGTCAACAATAATAAGATGTTTTAAGTCTCTAAGCTGTACCTCGGCCATCTCAGCCAAATAGGCGAGCCGTTCTGTTGTTGGCCTACCGTTGCCCCGCTGCATGCGAGCTGGAAACGTTTCTGAAATTAAGCGCGCACCACTTTTCTTTGCAATTTTTGCAACGTGGCTTAGGTGCGGTTCCTGAAGTGCGCGCCCACCCACCATGATGGCACAGTCTTTACCTTTCTTAAGTGCCCCTAAGATTTCATCAAGGGCGATTTCATCAAGGGCGGCTTCAGGCCCCTCTTGTGTCAGGAAAGCTGTCGCTTCAATCGCAGGCATTGCCTGTACTGGCTCGACATTCTCAACGAGCAATACATCTTCTGGTACGATCAGTGTTGAGATTTGTGTCGGGTGGCCCCTTGCAACAGACACAGCTTCTACAGCATCACTCGGCAATTTCTCAACGCTTTCTGAAGTATGCACCCACTGGGAAATATTGCGTGCAAGCGCTTCGATATCTGATTCACGCATGACATCCACCGCCGCCCCGCCCACTCGTGCCTGACTCAGCACAATATTGATCAGCGGCGTCTTGGCTTTGCGAGCATTGTGCAGGTTAGCCTGGCCATTGCCCAAACCAAATCCATAGTGAGATAACACAGCAGCGGGTTTGCCAGCCATTCTCCCATATCCATCTGCTGCCCCCGTCGCCACACCTTCAAAGAGCGTTGGAACGCATCTGAATTTCGATTTCTCTGAAAAGGCAGAATCCAGATGTTTGTCCGCGGTATGCACACTGCAGAAACAGGTATCCACACCCGCATTCAATAAGGTCTGTACTAAAGATTGGGATCCATCTGGCATATTTTTACGCTCTTTTTCAAATTGGTGATTATCCCCTGTTCTATTGGCTAAGTAAGTCAACTAGTTTACAGTCAGTTGTTATTATTGTGAGCGGAGGCTTGATGAAAGACATCTATGAATCGGGAGGGTGGTTCAAGCCACTGCCTCCTGCCCTACAAGATAAGGTTCTGGCGGTAAGCACAGAAAAAACCTTCGCCGATGGAGAACTCATCTATTCTTTCGGCGACCAAGGTAATGCTTCATATGTCATTAATGAGGGCAGGGTTAAGATCTGTCAGCTAACGCCGGACGGCAGAGAGTTCATTATCGGGCTTCTGGATCAATTCCATTGTTTTGGTGAGCAGGGGGTGATCGACGACTCACTGCGCGTGAATAGCGCCTACGCCTTAGGTACAGCCCGCCTGCTCATACTCCCAAAGTCCAGCTTAAAGCGTTTACGTAAAGAGCATCATGAAATCGCTGAGGCCCAGTTAAAGTTCATCAACTATCGCCTCAGAACGGTGTTAAGCCATCTCAACACTCTCATGTTCTCCCCCCTACAACAACAACTTGCCGCCCGCCTTCTCCTGATTGCCAAAAGCAGTGGCATGCCCACGCCGAAGGGCATCGAAATACAAACCACGCTGACTCAGGAGGACCTAGGAAAGCTCACAGGCGCCTCGCGTCAAAGTATCAACAAAGAACTCAAGGAGTTACAAAAAATAAACGTCCTCGAGATCAACAATAAAAAATTAACCGTTCTCGATATGGCCGCTCTTGTGGCACTCAGCCAACCCAAGTAAGCCACCCTATTTACCTGCGTCATTGAAGTATTTGAGTTTTCGTAGCAAACACATCATGTCTTTTCGATGGAGTAGCGCTTCAGCACACGCAACACTAAATTTTTCGCCGCCACATATTCCTTCGTGCCAGCCCAAAGCGTTACATCTACTTTCTCACTACTAATATCCAGTAAGGTAAAACCCGTCGTTTCTTGCGGCGTTAATTGATCTTCAACACGCAACGCTTTTGGGTGCTGAGCCTTTAAACCCCGAGCGGCAGATAACCAACCCATACCGCCCACACCAACGGGGCCGCTCAAGATGGTATGCACAGGATTTTTGCTCATATCCAGGTCGCCACTTTGCGTGATGACACCACTACCCAGCAAATGTAAATCGCCGGATACAACAATCGGTTTACGATTTTTTTGCTGATGAATAGTTTGCACCAGGCGTTGATGTTGATTCCACCAACCCTGCTGCCATAAATACTTACCGCCGCCTTCATCGCGATGAACGGGGGCCAACATAGTACCGTTACTGTCGATTGTATCTGGATACCATTCACGCCATTTTCCGGCTGTCCAACCTATTGGATGCGAGGGGAAGTGTATTAACTGCTGGCAGTCGCTGGATTGTGTGGTTTCTATTAACCATTGTTCAACCGTATTGGGAATTAAACCGGCCTCGTCACCTTCAAGGCTGAGTTGTCCGCCACAATCATAAATCAGCCCGTGGAAAAGATTTCCATATTGAATCTTGCCAAAATGAGTCGATACCTGAAGGCCATCTTGTGTTTGATGCCCAGGAAAATTTTTAGGTAGTTCATCTTCGACAATATATTCCGGAAAGTACTGTGCTTGTAACAGGTTGCGTAAATCAGTGTGGAAGTCATTAGGCGGAAAGGTCACCAACTCCGGGGTGGCATCGTCGTTATCAAAGTAGTCATGATCATCGGTGATAAAAAATACCGGGGTTGAGCGAAATCTAACACCGTAAGCACGGCCAATTTGTTCGTCGGCAATGGCCTGCAAGGTAGACTCATTAACAGTGCCTTTCGCGGCTTGTGCGTTGTCAAAAGTGCCGTAACTTTCCAGAAAATATTTGATCGCCGTTTTTACTAATACACTGTCGGGGTTGTCAACCCAAGAGCGGTAGTCCCAATAGATGTGGTCGCCGTTGGCAATGATCAAGTCCGGTTGTTTCTCCAGCATCAGTTCAAAAAGTGTCTGACGGTAGGCTACCGGTCTAAAGGCGTCACGCCCACCGGGCAGTACCGGCAAGTCGGGCCCACCGGCACAGGTGTAACTAATAATACGCAGCTTTTTCGCTTGTGACGATGGGGCCGGAAACGTTTTAAGCGGCCAGCTATCACACAAACTCATTCCCTTCTTATCAAACAGCTGTAGTGTGTATTCCGAGTCGGCGCTAAGGTTGCCGACCCGGAATGCCCAGAAGCGGCCTTTGGAATCCTGTTGGCTACCCGCAATGACCTGCGCTTTTTTATTAAGGTAATGTATATGAAGGTAAGGCGTAGCGCGCGGCTTGTGGAAAGAGACCTTGATATTGAAAGCCTGATGACTCACGAGGGGCAAGATGTGTTGAGTATCACCCTGATACCAGTTGCCTGAGGGAATATCATTTATCGTGCAACTACTCAAGGCCAGGGCTGACGTGCCTAGACCGAGCTTTAAAACATCCCTACGTTTGTGACCTGATACTGACATATTTACACCTGCTATCTATCACCTAAAAAAAGACAAACCGAATTTTTCGTTATTACATTTTGTTGAGAAAACCGAATAGCGCCTCTGAAACTTCCTCTAATAGCTCTGGCCCGGTAATGATTTCAGCACGATCTTTCATTACGTGATGATAAATATTGCTGCCAAAAAATCCCATCAGCGGAGCGTAACCCCGTGCGTGTATAACTTCGGTTTCACCGGCAATTAAACCGTCGATAATGGGGATCGGGAAAAGTCCGGGTACGCCTGCGAATTGCCGGGCCGCTTGGGGCCATATGCTCAAGGAGGTCACAAGAAAACGACTGCGGTAGGCTTTTTTCGTAAACTCCAAACCGTCAGGTAATTGCTCCGCATCAAAAGTTGCTATACCTGCCCCCAGATGAATCCAGAGTTTTACTTGTTCAGGAGGGGGAATAAGTCCGCGATCGTCAAAGGCTTCTTCCATGCCTTTGTTGCCCATCTCGTGCCCGGAGTTAGACAGAAAAAGATAACTGGTGTCACTGTCATCTTCGGCCGCCCACTTCACCAGAGCGCGCCATAGCGCAATGCCTGGGCCCCGTTCGCCCGCCGCGTGTGTCCAACCGCTTTGTGGCGTAGACACAATCACCCATTTGCCCGTGCGCTCCCGCTTGCCAATCGTATTGAGACCCTCGGCTGAATCGTCAACTCGCCCGGAGACGACCAAGCGGGCAGTTTGGCCTTGCCTCGCGGCGGCTTCTAATTTTTCTCGGTCTTTACCGCCAACCAGTACGATTGGAATACCGATCTCCTGCACGGACAGATTTGCATTCATATAGATAATTTCACCGCTGGGCCCTTCTGTGACGGCTACAATGGCCTTGGCTCCGGCGTGTCGGGCGCTATCAATTGCTTGCTTGTATTCTGGAATTGATATCCTTGAGCGGGGGCGATAAGGAAAAATTACCAATGCGATGGCTCCGTTAAGGGCTTGATTATTGCCCTCCTCCCGCCACGAAATCAGCGGAGCCTCCAGCGATTGCGATAGGGGAATCACCGGCCATTGTGGCTCTGCCTCAATTTCCAGATTACCGATCTGTAATCGGGTCTCTTCGGGAAAGAATTGCCGCACAGAAAATCGCTTATGCTCTACGGAAAAACCGTTGGCTTCCAGGTGATCGCTCATCCATTTGGTGGTTTGGTGGTCCACTGGCGTTGCTGTTCTATGAATACCCAAAGCGTCGTAGGCTTGCACGTCGGCGTAGAGCGATGGGCCTTGCAAATACTTGGGAAGTGCACTCACCTCACCCTGTACAGAATCATCGGAGCAGCCGCCCAACAAGAAAACTGCACCGAGAGATCCGATTTTTAACCAAGTCCTCCAGATAGGAAATACGCCCTTCATAAGCTTCCTCATTACTATTTCTTGAGATTATTTTCGTTCATTTCAATGCGGATCAATTGATTTTCCAAACCTCCGGAAAGAAAAAGAAAGAACATTCTCCAGTCACTATAAATTGACCATGCTGGTGCGGACAAGGCCGCTGGCTTGTTGCCTTCAAACAGGCGATGTCCCAGGACAGAAGCCAGGACGAACAAACCAAAACCCAAGCCAAGCAAAGGCCACGACGCCTTAGCCAAAGCGGCAAACACACACAGGAGAAATGCGCTCATTCCGATATAGTGGAGACCCCTGGATATCGGGTTCTTATGCTGCGAAAGATAGTCCAACCAAAAACTGTCATAATTATTATGTTCCATGGCAAAGCGCTCCTTAAAAAAGCCCAGCAGAGTTTGCTGGGCAAAGAGAGAACGATACTTTAGTCATCCACTAAGATCGCGGTTTAATCGAAGGTATAGCTAGCACGCACACCAACGGTACGTGGCGTTCCGATTAAGCAGCGAATTAATGTGCCGTCATCGGAAACAGTACCAAACAGACTGCCCGCAGGTTGATCATACATAGTGGTGCAGTACGCTTCATCGCCTACATTTTCCACAAACGCCGAAAGGCTCCAGCGCTGGTCTTCGTCATTGAGTCCAATACGAAGGTTGGCTAGCGCATAGGCAGACTGAACGGTTTGGGGATTATTGTTGGTTGAGGTGCCAACGTTGCTATCATCAGTCCAGGAGAATTCGCCGCGAACAAACCAGTTCATTCCGGTATTCCCCAAGCTATCTTCCCATTGAGCGGTCAGGTTGGCTTGATGTTCGGGGGACTGGTTATTGGCTTCTCCAGCGAGATCCTGGGTTCCTGACCCGCCGGGTAAGCTAGAGGCATGATCAAACGTTAAGAATTCAGAGTTGAGATAGGCATAACCCAGAGAAAGAAATAGTTCTTCTCTTGGCATGTATTTTATATCCATCTCTAGCCCTTGTTGGCGTAACTTACCGGCATTGGTGACGATAAAGTTAAGATCCTTAAAGGAGCGGTCCTGGAAGTCTTCAATTTCAGTCCGGTACAGAGTAGCGTTGGCCGTTAGGCGCCCGTTTTGAAGCGTGCTTTTAAGCCCTAGTTCGTAATTCATCACGTTTTCAGAGTCAAAGATGCGCTCGCTGTTACTGAGTGCCGTGGTGGAGGTCTGGGAATTGAAACCACCGGATTTGTATCCTGTTGATACCGTGGCAAACAGCATAGTATCGTCACCGACAAAATATTTACCATTGGCAAACCAGGTTATCTGATCATCATCAAACGCTAACTCGTGACTTTCAGAGGCGGCGAGAAATGCTGCCGCAATGGGGTTGTAGGCGATAGCATTGAACTCCGCAGTTTTGCTGTCATCTGAATAACGTATGCCTGCGGTGATATCCATTTTCTCATTGAGATGAAAGGTGCCCTGGAAAAAGGCCGCCATGGAAGTGGCATCTTGAACATAGGTGGATACGATTGCGTCTTCTTGAGCAAACATATTACAAACGGCCGTTAGACCAAGGATGCCGGCAATAACGGGGCAGAAATCTTCACCTAAATGCGCGTCCAAATCAATGCCATAATCTTCCTGAAAGTAGTAAAGACCCGCGACGTAATCAAAGCTGTCGCTTTCAGGTGAAATTAGCTGAATTTCCTGGGAAATGGATTGACTGTTAAAACCCGTTTCACGAGCCACATCATCCGTAGGCATACGAAATACGGAAAGCTCGTAGTAGTCATTGGTCCAGTCACGGTGGGATGTAACTGAGCGTAAGGTGTGTCCGCTAAATATATCATTGAAGCTTACATCCAGTGTTGCGCCCCACTGGCGATCACTGATGACATCGTCGTGTCTTTGGTGAATGGTATGATCGAGACCACCTGTGAGATCGGGGGCATTACCTCCGGTCCGCGCGTTCATATTGGCCGCACGGCTGTCGGTTACTGAATCCGGGTGAACGTCAATGATGCTGCCATTACCTTCGATTTCCTGATAATCGAGGCGTAATATTGCAGTCAGGTTTTCGTTGGGTTCGTATAAGAATGATGTCTTCAAGCTTTGATTACGATTTGATCCGATACCCTCGTTGCCGTCGAAGGTGTTTTCTCCGTAACCATCCAAATTGGAGTAGTTAGCGACGACTCTGGCTGCCAGGATGTCGGTCAATGGAGTATTGGCGATCATGGTTAAATCGCCGAGGCCATAGTCACCGATGCCTGCGTCCACCTTCAAGGAGGTTTCATCCAGGCGGGGGCTTTTGGTGCGGATGTTCAGTGCGCCCATTGACGCATTGCGACCGAACAACGTTCCCTGCGGCCCGCGTAAAACCTCAACCACTTCAATGTCTTTCAGGTTACCTAATACGGCACCCGGGCGAGGCATATAAACACCATCGATGTAAACGGCTACGCTAGGGTCAATGGCATTGTTACCCACAGAGCCTACACCGCGCACGATAATGCGTTGGTTAACCGACTGCGCGCCTTTTGAGATACTCAGGTTGGGTGTGATTTTGCCTAGACCTGTCATATCAGAGACGCCGGATTTTTCAAGAAAATCACCGGAAAAAGCGGAGATGGAAATGGGGACATCCTGAATACTTTCTGCCCGCTTGGTTGCCGTGACCACTATTTCTTCAAGCATGAAATCGGCGACTGTGTCTTCGGCCAGGCTGTTGTCGGCCACCAGGCCAAGGGTTAGGGCTATACTTTTCGCAAGAGGTTTTTTGATTGTTTTCATTGTCTGCGCTCTCTTTACTGTTGTTGTTATGGAATTCTGTTTTCTGCTGTTTATTTTTGGCACTTATGACACAAATGATACAGCTATTATTTGAGAATTCTGTCACCTACTTTACAGTTAGTGGCAAGTCACTAACGATCACAAATTCAGGCACCTAACTGACAAAGATCAGGCTTTACTAAGGCTGCGCTAGAGGCAGCACTAGAGACTGCTTGACAGTAAATTGAAAAACGCTCCACGCTGCGACGTGAACGATAATCTTATGCACGCGTCCGCATCAGCAGACGGCCGGAAACCAACAGAGGGTTTTCCGGCAAGTGGGACTGTACCCGCCTGCTCCAATCCGGCACAGATTATCGCAGCGTGCCTATATTTGATGGTAGGTTTTATAAAAAATGACAATAAAAACGGTAATTTGATCATATACCCATCGTGTAATTGACGGGATAGTAAACCCTATTTTCCAAGAAAGTCAGTGTTTACAGCGTAGTTCTATACGCTCTCTCTTTCCCTCTTCGGAGGGGCTTTTTATAGGGACCTTCGATATGAATACATATTGGAAAATATTTACTTTCATTTAGCAAAACTGTTTCTTTCCAGTTTGTTTGATTTATGTCAACCAAGCATGTGTTAAAACGTTGAATTAACTACGTTTTCGCAATCTTTCATTAGAGGTTTATATAAAGTTGTATAACATTGAAAAGAACTTAATAGTATTTGGCCTACTTTTTCTGCTAAGTGGTTGTGGAGGAAGTGGCAGTAGCGACTCTCCTACCCCTCCTCAATCTCCAGTAAGCCCTTCAGTCTCGCTCTCTGCTTCTTCAGAGAGCAACACAAGCAACAGCGAATTCACTTTAACATGGTCGTCCGCTAACGCCGACTCTTGCGCCGCATCTGACGACTGGACTGGAGAAAAGGCGACCTCAGGAACGGAAACGCTAACAGAAACTGAGGTGGGCACGAAAACTTACACACTTTCGTGCCCTGGGTTAGGAGGAGAAATTTCTGCTAGCGTTGTGGTTGAAATAACGGCTCAAACGCTTACTGGCCAATGGGACCATTCACGTGTTCCTTACGGCACTGACGACCCAGATCGACAGTGGCTGAATATCCATTTGGCGTACGACCAAACAAAGGCATCCCCCATTTATCTGTTTGCCCATGGCAATGGTGGTTCGGCCAATGGCATGAACGAAAAAGAACTCCATGCAATTGCAGGGGAAGGTTATTCGGTCATCAGTTGGGAGTCTATTCCGACAATTAACAATGGTGAAGATCTTGCGATAGGCCTTGCTGATGTTCAAATCATGTTCGACTGGGTAAGAGCTAATGCAGATACCTATAATTTTGACCCTGATAATATAGTTGTAGGCGGTCGCTCTCGTGGTTCTATAATTAGTTGGCAGTTGGCACATAGCGGTCATCCTGCAATTAAAGGTATTTATATGTATAACGCACTGCCACAAGGTGCGTGGCAAGATACTGATGCATGGAACCCGGCGAATGAAGTAACTGTCGATAGCCCTACTACTTATTTAGTTTATGGCCCAGACTTTGACGATGATGATGGTCATAACCCCATGCATGTTGATCCCGTGATTGACCGTTACGAGGCGCTAGGCATTGGTGACAGAGTGACACGTTATGTCGATATGTGGGGTGACTTTCAAGACGGGAACGGTAACTGGACCAACGATGGGCAAATCATGCACTATTTCCCTGAGTTTGTTGCCAGCCTTGACGGAGTTGATAATACACCTGCCACTGGATATAACACTTTATTTATGGGGCACAGTTTTTTTGCCCCTATAGCCAGACAAATACCTTTTCATATGACGCAACTTGGTATCGATGGTCATAGTCAGCATGTCGAAATGTCAGGTGGCGAAACGGGGACACCACCAGCACTGTGGGAAGACGAAGGCCACAGAAATAAAATTCAAGCCATTCTTGACACAGGACAGATCAATTTATTTGGCATGACTGCCAGCCCAAGCAGCGAAGGTTATACTCTTTGGATAGACTACGCCTTATCTAAAAATCCAGACACAAAAATCGTAATTGGAACACCTTGGTTAGACTTTCCTGCCGATTATAGTGACGCGGTCAGTTATGAAAGCACAATAACTGACGGCTTGAATAACAAAATTAAAATCGATATTGACGCACTTAGGGTACTCTACCCTGATGTTGAAATTATCAGTTTACCCTATGCCTTTGCAGCTATCGAACTCAGACACATGTTTGAGGCGGGTCAACTGCCAGGCGTAACAGAGTTAATAGGGAACAACCTTCAAACTTCAATATTTTCTGATCAAAAAGGTCACGGACACGGAAATGGTATTTTACTGGATTTAGCTGAATTTATCTGGCTAATCCACATTTATGATATCAACTTAGATACCTATGAATATAGCGCCGAACATAGCATCGACTTAAAAGAGCTTGCCAAATCCATTACAAATCAATATGCCTATTACTTTAATTAGATAACACCAAGCCCATTTTGTAGAGTCAATAGACAGAAGCAACACCTATAGGCAATACAATAACAGGCAAGGCTATACCACAAGGAAGGTTAGTAGACACCACTCTCTGCAATGCCCTTACTAAGGTATCAAGCTGTTCATGGCTGGGGCCCGCTACGTATTGCAGGCGAAGATTGACATAAGGCAGGTGAGGCGAACCATCAACCAAACTAAACTCTACTTTCTGTCCTGATAGTTTTATTTCAGCTGACTTGAACAACAAAGATTCAGCAATTCCTTTATAAATTACGGATAGTATCTCTTCGACCTGACACCCAACAAACAGGTCGCTTGAATATTCAAAAGTGCCAATTAGCATAATTTTTTATCCATCATATTTCTGCCTTCTACTTCATAAAATTGATTTACCCAATAATGACTAGGCAGCGCTCTACCAGCCAGTACATACTGATGCTGCCAATAGTGAATACGCTTACGGTACTGGCTCGGCCTAAATAGGCTTGCACCCATGTCATCTGCTTTAGAATATTAACGGCACTGATGACCGCAACAATGAAAACAATCTGGCCGAGTTCGACGCCTATATTGAAGAATATTAAGGCATTAATTTTCATATCATAGGGCAGACCCAAGTCGGCTAACACACTGGCAAAACCAAAGCCATGTAGCAGGCCAAAAACACAGGCGCTAGATAAAGGGAATCTCCAAGTCCAGGTCTGCGTTTTTTGTTTGATGATTTCGGCGGCTAATACGGCAATACTTAAGGCAATGAGAACTTCGACCAGTGGTGCGGAGATGCGTACGATATTTAAACTGGCTAGCGCCAAGGTGATAGAGTGGGCTAAGGTGAAACCGGTAATAGTGATAAGCAAGCGTTTGGTGCCGCCTGCAATAAATAGTAGGCAGGTAATAAATAACAAATGATCGAAACCCACTAAAATATGTTTAGCGCCACCGAATAAGTATTGTTGCGCAACCTGCAGTGGCGTGATCTCTTGTGGCAGATTGATTTGGTTTTCCTCTGGGGAATTGAACAGCTCAATGGATTCGCCGTCGAGACGGCGCAATACGATCAAGGAAGAAAGTGCAGGGTTTGCGCCGGGGTAGCTGATATCGACGCTAATAAGGTGATCACCCATACAGCGAAATGATTTTTCCCCCACTAAACCAGCGCTGTTTTGACCGGAATAAATGCTACAATCGGCGCCAACAATATTAATGCGAGGTTCATGCTGAGCCGCCATTACCGGTGGTATTTTCCACTTAAGCTGATAGTCAGTTGTCGCCGTTTGGGTGATCTCTATATACACCGGCCGGCCTTCATGCCCGTAGATATTAGGGGCGATATTGATCAGCAAAATTAACACTAACCCAGTAATAAGCGCTTTCATAGATTCAGACTAGCGCGTTGAACACGGTACTTGCTGACAATTTTTTCGACCGCTTGCCGTAGTAACTGTTGATGTTGCTGTCGCTGGGCATCGGCCAGTACTACACCGGCCACTTCCGTCAGTGTGGGCGCCCTTGCAGCGCCAAGGTGATTAATGAGTAGTAGATGCCATCCGTGCTCGCTGGCGATGGGGCCCTGCCATTGCTCACTCGCAGCCAATTGGAATAAGGCTTGAGAAAAACGTTTGCCAAAATGGCTGTTAATGTAATCCTCACTACGCTCTATATAATTCCTGTGGTAAAGAAACCGTTCGCCCAGGTTCCCAGCACCTTCAAAATTAACTTTGTCTTGATTCAGTTTGTTCAACAGTTTATTAGCTTGGGCTTGGGCGTTTAATTTCTCGCCAGTATTACTAACAAATACATGGGTGAAAGTAGCATTGGCGGCAATCGCGTAGTCTTGTTTATTTTGTTGAAAAAACTCATTCAGCTGGGCTTCGCTTAGCGGTGGCATTTCGTTATAAAACCCCTGGGCTACATATTCCATTTTTTGAATCAGTCGGCGCCGTAGAATCTCATCGTTCCGGTCTAAGCCAAGGTTAAGCGCTTCGCGATAGAGTGCTTCATCTCGGATAAAATCATTGATCAGTGTTTCGCGTTCGGTTTGGTCCAATTGCTGTAGCCGTTTTGCTGCATCGCCACCGGTAAAACTCTTGGTCTGATATTGCAAGTAGCTCAGCAACGCATCCTGGCTAACGATAATCTCCGAAGACCGCCTATCAAGGGCGCTAGGGCTTGCAAAAAATTGCAGTAAGGCATAGAGACAAACTCCAGCGATGGCAAATTGCAGCAGGGGCTCAGCGAATAACTTAGACATAAAACAATCCTAGGGGGTATACCAAACAGGGGAGGTATATGCCCGTTCTTGAATGCTTGCAGGATATTGGCCAGCCGATTCTTGTTGCAGCGCCTTGGCGTCGTAACTTGAATGCCTAGGGGTCTCAATTTGCAGCACTCTCAGGTAGTAAAATGCTTTTTGATCGCTATTGAAATCCGGATCGGTCCACAAGGTTGCCAGTTCGGCGGCGCCTTGGTCGTTGCTGTAGCTCAGCGTGTTTGGGTCGATTGTTGTCGGCAGGGCATCAAGCTTACCATTATCATCAAGCTGGCGCTCTCCAGCCCAGGCTACGTTATACACCCGCTCATGTTGCTGGCCTTGCTGGTCTAACCAGCCTTTGATTACCTGTACGCGATCGAGGTTAGCATCTATGGGGTCTTTCACGGCACGAATCAGCAGCTGTGGTGCTTGTTCGCTGCGGCTTAAATCGCCGCCCATGGGCACACCCTTGGCATAACCGATTTGCGCAAATTGATTGGCGTTGACATCGTCCTGGGTAAACCCCCAGCCGGCAAAAAACCGCACTTTAAGACGCGGCCCGGTGGTGGCGTAAACCTCTTTACGTTTAAAGGCGGCAAATATCGCTTCACGGTTATTTTCGGGTGCCCAAACGGCAGCCAGGCCTTGCGCAGCCATACGCCAGTAACTGCCTCTCTCAGTGTTTTCTTTGTTTTCAGGAATGGAGTCTCGGGCTGTTTTACCGAGAAAGTTAGTTTCTTCTGCCGAGGCTAAACCGGTATGACTGTCGGTGGAGCCAATCACGCCAAATTTATAAGGGTTCACTCCCGTCTTTTGTTCAATCGCCAGGCCGCGCTTAAGCCCCGAACGCACGTAATCAGCGGCACCAGGCTCGTAGTCTTCTACCGTCTGCTGAATGTAATGGGGGTAGGTTTCAAAGTCGGCAAAGGGGTCGTTGGGCGATAACTCTGGGTGTGTTTCAGAGTCGCCTTTAATCTGGGTGATTTCTACAATGGGTTCTCGGGCTACTCGAATTTTTGCATACTCGGCAGTGATGGTTTCGCCTTTTAATGTGGTGTTGGCGAACATATAGCCTTTTGAAATATTGGAGTTATGGGGGATGCTGATAAAACGGCTGCCGGTAGCTGCCTCGGTATCACTTAGCCATTGCCAAAGGTCTTCAGGATACTGGCTTTGATCAGAACCGTAGGGCAAATATTGCTTAGCTTTGTCGGCGCCGTCGGGGCTGATTACGATGCGATGTAAGTTTGCGCCGGTGGGTATTGAGCTCCACTCCCAGCCGATAATGCTAGTGAATTTACCCGGTTCGTTATGGCGCTCGGCAGCATCCACAATGTCCGACCATGCAGTGGTTTCCATTGCGGTAGTATCGCCAAAGGCAACATCGGCCATCACATTGTTGGGGTCTTGCACTGGGTCGGCGCCGGGGATTGTTGCAGCTTCTGGTAACATTTTTGTAAAGAACGACATGCCGTCGTCGTCGTCGATGATATTTGTCAGTACCTTAATGGCAAACCAACGTTTGATACTGCCTAGCCAGCCCATATCAGCTAGCTCAGCCTGATCAGTATGAATTGCCCGGATCACCCCCATTATCTCAGCATGATCCGCTACCACAAGAAAATCCAGCGGGGTTTTAATCTGCACTCTAGCACGGTGATACGGGTGTATTACTGGCAAGCCTTTTGCCCAACGATAAGCGGTGTCGGGGTCTGCGCTTTGATTGCGATTGAGAAAAGCATCTAAGGAATAGCTAGTGTGCAGGTGGGTATCGCCAAACAGCACCTGACTGTCTTCAGAATACTGCGCAGCGAAACTGGTTTGGCTAGCGGCCGTGATCGCTAAACTTACCGAGATGGCTTTTACTCGTGATTTTACGGTCATAGGGTTGGTCCAAGAGTTGGCTAATTTACGGTGACATCACCACTGATGACAATAGGGTTGAAGCTTATGAGTAACGGACAAGCTACCGTGGGTTTTAATGCACCTTCAGTACGGCGGACGACCCTATATTCAACGGTCGCCCCCCGACGTGTAAAGTGTTAGAAGCGATAGGTTCCTTTTATAGCCCATGTGGTTGGAGCACCCAGTGCACAACGCATGACAGAGGTATTGTTCACAGGATTAACCGCCCCCAAGGGTGCACCGAAAGCCTGGTCGAAGATGGTCTGGCAAAAGTCCTCGTCGGTGAGGTTATTACCATACAGGGTGACATCCCACTTTTCCGAAGCCGAACGCAGCCCCAGGCGCGCGTTGACGATAGAGTACGAATCCTGCATCGACTGGGGGTTGTTGTTGGAGGAGGCGCCAACATTCTGCTCATCCACCCAGCTCCAGCTACCACCTACAAACCACTGCATGCCATTGCCAAGGGTCTGGGTCCAATCCGCGGTCAGGGAAGTCTGCAACTCCGGGGAATACGTCCGGCTCTCGCCTTTCAGGTCTTGCGGCCCACCACCCGGCAGGCCCGGGGCACCCTCGAAGTCTAGGTACTCGGAATCCAGGTAACCGAGGCCCGCCACAATGCGCAACGGTTCCATCGGTGCCCACTTAATGTCTACTTCAACGCCCTGCTGGCGCAGCTCACCGGCATTGAGCACGATAAAGCTCAGACCATCAAAGGCCCGGTCCTGAAAATTCTCGAGGTCCGTGCGAAACAGCGTGGCATTGGCCGTCATGGAACCATCGAGCAGTGTCGTCTTTATCCCCAACTCATAGTTCGTTATTTCCTCGGGAGCAAAGATTCGCGCCTCTCTTCCAAGCGGTGTCCGCCCTGACGGCTGCGAGTTGAAACCGCCAGACTTGTATCCGGTAGACGCGGTTGTAAACAGCATGATGTCTTTGGTGACATGCCAGTTGACATTGCCAAACCAGGTCGTTTTCGAGTCGTCCCGCTCCATGCCCAGCACGGTCTCATTCGTGGCAAACAGTGTGGCGGCCGGGTTATTGACCCCAGCGATATAATCACCATCCTTCTCATCATTGGACCAGCGCAGGCCCAGGGTGGCGTTCCAGGCGTCGCTGATGTTCCAGGTGGCCTGTCCAAATGCAGCGATACTCCTCAACTCCTGTGTGAAAGTGGTGGTTGTTGCACCCTCCTGCTGACTCGCCTGGCAAAGGGCGCCCAAGCCCGCACCGGCGATGGCGGCGATAGTCGGATTACAAAAGGCTTCACCCAAGTCCCGTGACAGGCCGATGTCGTAGTCTTCCTGGTAGTAGAACAGCCCGGCCAGCCAGTCCACGGTTTCGCCGCCCGGTGACGTCAGTTGAAATTCCTGCGATGCAGTCTCGGTGTAGTAGTCGGTAGTGCCAGGCATCAGCGCGACGGCATACCCTACATCCCCGTCCGAATAAGTGGCCTCCCAATCGCGAACAGCCGTTATAGAACGCAGCGTCAGATCATTAGCAAATTCGTAGTTGATATCAACCGACAAGCCCTTCTGTTCGTCTTCGTGCTTGTCGTTTACGGACTGGTGAACTTTCCAGTCGTAGGAATCTTCCGTCGCCGGCGAGGCGCCATAAAATGCCGTTGTTCTTCCCTCGAACGCCGGGGTAATGGTTGAATTCAGCAGCTCAGGGACAATCCCGTCCATGTTGACTGCGGCGTAGTCCGCGGTCACCAGCATCGAGAACTGATCGCTAAAATCAAACAACAGTTTGCCGCGGACAATGAGATCATCCCTGGCGCCATACTCTTCCCCATCGAGGGTATTCTCGCCATAGCCGTCGCGGTCGGCGTTTTTGAAGGAGAGTCTGCCGGCGACGCTGTCACTGAGCGCACCGTTAAAGGAACCACCAACTTCGTAGAGACCATAGTCACCAACACCCGCTTCAATCAGACCCACGGATTCCTGCGAGGGGTTTCGGGTTGTGATGTTCATGGCACCGGCGACGGTATTCCTGCCGAATAGGGTGCCCTGGGGGCCGCGCAGCACCTCGAAGGAATTGATATCCATCAGCAGGCCAATCACGGAGCCGGGACGGGGGTAATACACACCGTCGATGAACACACCCACACTGGGCTCAATGGCATTGTTGCCGGCCGCGCCAATGCCGCGTATTTGTATGCGACTATTGGAAGGTTGTGAAGAAGCGGCGATGTTGAAATTGGGGGTTATATTTGCAACTTCTGCAATCTTCTGGATTCCGTTCTCTTCGAGGAAGTCGCCGCTGAATGCAGTGATGGATATAGGCACCTCCTGGATGCTCTGGGCGCGCTTCTGGGCCGTTACGATCACTTCTTCTAAGAAGCTCTCGGTCATAGCAGCCGCGCTATAAGTAGCGAAAGCGATGGAAGATACTAGCGTTTTTATTTTATTCATGTGGTACTCCTGCTCGTTTCTTTTGGTGTGACGGCCGCCTGACCTTTAGATTCCCGCGCGAGCGGATTTATAATCATGAAGTCAGGCACAAGTAATGGATTCTCTGGCATTAACGGTTTCATGTTATTGAGCCAGTTGTTTAAAGACGGTTCGAGCGTAAGCCCTAAATGCTGCTCCATACCCACCATGTAGCTAAATACCACTTGCGGAAATATGGCAAAATCTACCAGTGACGGTTCTTTACGGCCGCCGAAAAATGGCCCACCCTGCAAATTCTCAATCAACTGCAAAGGAATACGCGCTAGCATTTCTGATAAGGTTTCTGACCTGTCTACATCACACATCATATGTTTAATGAATGGCGCCATTTTCAACAGGTCAGGCCAGGCGTTACGAACCTCATCGGACAAAGGTGTTTGGCTGCTGACAATTGCGGCAAGTCGCCATGCTTGATTTCGAAACTTCGCGCTCATCTCGCCTTCATAGGCGGATCGGAAGCCAGTCAAAATAAGACTATCTGTTACCCACGAATCCAGCGCTAAAATACTGTCCCTTTCCTGCTGAGTGTTGCCGAACAAGGGCTTTTCAGGAAATAATTCGTCTAACCATATCGCCAGCGGGGTAGAGTCGGTTCGCCACTCATCGCCGATCTGTAAAACGGGAACCTGGGCCTGCCCGGTGAAGGCGATCTCTTTGGGATCCATCGGATTGACGGCAATAAACTCAAAGGGCAGGTTTTTGTAGTAGAGACAACAGCCCACCTTGCGCACAAAAGGACTTGTTGAGTAACCGTACAGTTTGATTTTCACCAATTAACACCTCTATTCATTTTTCACTTGCGTGAGAGACTTACCAATACAGCTAGACTAAGGCGTCAACCGGGCAGCTGCGATTTTTCTATGCCTTTAGTTTCACCCTGATTACGTCGCAAGAAAATGTCGTTTTTACCGTATTTTTGGTCTTTTTTCTCGAAATGAACCCATGGTCACATGGCAGTTAAAAATAAAGTCAAAAAATAGAATTATTTATGCTTGGATCATTAAAAGCACCAGAAACTTTTAATAGCTTAATGAGTATCTACTGAGTGTTATGACTGATTGAACACGCCCGCTGCCTGGTGCGGACTAGCCCTCTGCTAGTAAAACCCCAAGAAATCATCCCCATGCATATTCATTGAACAAGGAGTAAAATAGCACTAGCCAGTATCACGCCCAGGGTGCCCAGCATCGATAAAGGACGCATAAATACAGGCAAAAGGCGAGAAACAATCGTCACATAATGAGTCAAACGGGATAATAGAAAAACCGAACCTAGAATCAACAGAGTATTTTCCGCCAAACCATTAAGCTCGTTTAATAACAACAACAACAAGCCCATCGGCACATTTTCAACAAAATTGGCATGGGCGCGCACCCGCTTCAATAAAGTTTTATCCCCGCCATCGCCCAAGCTGATTTTACTTGAAAACCGATAAGCTCCCACTCGCAGGGTAAAAATCACATGCAGAATACCAAAAATTGCGGCAAACAAAAAAGTTGTTTCAAGTTGCAAAGCGTTTAACATGACATGCATTCCTTAATAAAAAATACAAATTTTTACAACGAATAAATAAACCTAAGACCCTGCGCTACGCCTTTTTTTTATCTCCAATGGTGCACTGTAGCCGTTGGCTCCATATAGTAGACACTGCGATTTTATCGCTTTGATAGCTGCTTCAACAATGAACCAAAAGCTTTATTGCCGCTACTTTCAAATATTTTATCCAATAGCAACGCTCCTAGTATGGGTATATTGATGGTGCCTTTGGATATCCAAACAACCTTGGTGGCGCCATTGACTTCCTCTAGCGTAATCGTCCCTTGTTCATGTTTAAATGGAAGCGGACTGGATTTTTCGATCAAGTAATCCAGACGGTGTGGCCTTTCAAAGCACGTAATTCTCTCATCAAATTTAAATGCTCCCAGATCGACGTGCCGCAAAGCGCCCAAACCGTTTTTTTCGGAGTCACCCGGTTCTAAGAGCTTTGCATTTTTTACGCCTCTGTATTGAGAAGCCCCCTCGTGATCAGACAATATTTCAAACACAGTGTTAATATCTTTATCAATCACTCGTTCTACATAAATATTAAACATCAAATTGCTCCTTTAATTTCCCCATAATTTTTTGGAAATACTGCGCCATAACCAAGAGTCACGAAAACCTTGATAACGAAGGGCGATATGTTCGCCCTTGGGGAATAGGAATTGGATAGTCGCGCTTATAAGCTGAAGGTGCTTTTGCTGTTTCTCATTTCCTAAACGGGCGCATTGGGCCGCCCCAAACTTCCTTGTAATTCGCCCGCTCTACTCTCTGGCTGCAACGTAGTTCAAGAAAGGGCGTACAAGCCGTTTCATTAAACACTTCCAGCACAGGTTTCCTTTGCTCTGGGCTAAGTTGATCAACCCAGTCCTGCAGGCGTTGCAGAATATACAGCGAATAACTGCGTGCAAAAGATGAAATTTCAGTACCGCGTACATTGAACTGTATAGGTCCGAGTGTCCGCTGAGTTTCATCGGGAAAAATAGCAGCGCCCTCCTCTACACTGTTCTCCCCGAGCCATTGGTTGTGCAACGCAATGTTAGCCTCAAGCTCAGGCAAGTAATCTGCAGCCACCAATTTCATCATCGCCTTGAGTGTCTCAGGTACTTCGCCATCGGCAAAAAAACCTTCTGGATAATCGATGTATTCAGGTGCACAGATGCCAGGCTGGTTCATGCGTTCGGTAAATCGCACGACCGCTTGCGCCCGATTCTTTAGTATCGCCGATGGATAGGGGTCGCGCGCCAAATGAGCATAGAGCATGATCTGCAGGCCATAGTCCCCCAAGGAGGGGGTTGCACCAACAAGATAGGGATGCTCCTCCAAGTGGTCATTAAAAGCAGCAAGGAAGTCCAGGAAACTTTCTTCAATAGCCGGGCCTGTCGCCTCGGTCACCCCCAGCGCCCCCGCCCGCTCCCGCATAGAACCTGTTAAACTAGTCGCCAATTCCGAACGCTGATCTGCGGGCAGACTGGGAGCCATAAACAAACCAAATTGCTGCTCGATGAACGGCATGTTTTGCCCATCAAAAAACCAACGATAAAACATGCCCGCCCGGAGCAGCCCCTCCCCACCAAAGAGCTCAAACAAATGGGTCACTGCGCGAGCCACGGCACCTTCGGGACGCGAGGGTAGTTTTTCCAAGCCTCGCTGGTCGAGACAATCCAGAATATCGCACGTGTCCTGCACAAACAGGCCATCGTCAGTCTCCAGCACAGGAACCATCATCCGCTGAGTGGCGGGAATGATATCCCCCATAAAGCGGGGGTGACCGATAGCACGCTCTTCAAAGGGAATGCCTTGCTTAATCAAATAAGACCGCGCCTTTGCGGTAAAGGCCGAGAACGGCGCGCCATAAAGATAATACATAATAAATTAATTCTCCCAGATGATGCTTTCGTAATCTGTGTCGGGTTTTTTATCAATCGTGTAGTCAACCGCCACTGGCGCTTCAGCGAGTGAAGGCCACAAGGGTTCCACCATTTGGCTGTCCAGTGAATAGAGTACTTTACGAAGTTGATTGAGTTTCTCTGGGTGTGACGTGGAAAGATTATGCTGCTCGGTTGGGTCTTCGTTGAGATTGAAAAGCCAGGTTTTACCGTTGTGTTCCAGTAGTTGCAGCTTCCAACCCTCTTGTTGTACCACTTTGTATCCGCCAGACCGCCAGAACAGTGGTCGATCAAGCGTTGGTTGTTCTGGGTCAAGCGCCACCGCAAGAATGTCGCTGCCGTCGATAACGCGATCCTCCGGTGGCTCAATTCCAGCGGCGGCAAGCACCGTCGAAAAGATATCGATATGCGCGACGGGTGAGTTATATTGGCTACCCGCGGAAACTTTTTCTGGCCACCTAATAAAATATGGCGTACGAATTCCGCCTTCAAACAAGGTCATTTTCCAACCACGGTAGGGCTTGTTCAGGTCGGGTAGGCCGACGTAATTCGCGCCGCCGTTGTCCGATGTGAAAATCACTATGGTGTTGTCCGAGAGACCATTTTCTTCTAGTGAGGCCAGCACCTGGCCAATGCCTCGGTCCAGGCCACGAATCATGCCGGCATAAGTTCGTTCAGTATGGTCCTCTATATGACTTAAAGCGTCATAGTCCTGCTTTTCCGACTGTAAGGGTGTATGGGGTGCGTTATAGGCCAGATACATAAAAAATGGCCTATTACGATTAGCCTCGATCGCCTTGACGGCTTCGCGACTAAGGTAATCTGTCATATGGGAATCGGGCTTGAATTTATCGCCCTTGTTGAACCTCACAGCGTACTTAAGGTTGGGCCAAAGGAACCTGTCGATTGGGTCGAAATCTTGCTTTGAATTAACAACCTCAGGATCGTCTTCCTCCATGAACAGCCCGCCTCCTCCCAGAAGACCCAGGAATTCATCAAAGCCCTGATCATTGGGAGTCAGCCCTTCATTGTAGCCAAGATGCCATTTCCCTATTGCAAGCGAATGGTAGCCTTTTTCCTTGAGCGCTTCAGGCAATGTAAGCTCACTGCCTGGCAAGCCTAGTGACCCTGGATCTGGATAGTTCTCGGCATTTTCCTCTTTAAAACTATCACCACTAATCATTTTCATGAATTGCGGTGATGCCGGCGTAAATTCAAACCCTACCCGTGTGGGATACCGCCCTGTGAGCAGCGCCGCGCGAGATGGCGCACAGGAAGCATTACCGGTATACCCTTCGGTGAAATGAATACCTTGCGCCGCAATCGAATCAATCTGCGGTGTCGGTACACTGCCATTGCCGATACCCCCGCCATAGAAAGTAATGTCGTTGAAGCCCAGATCGTCTACAACAATAAGCAGCACATTGGGAGGCTGTTCGGTCACGCGGCTGGCAGACGGGGGCTCGGCTGGGCCCTGCTCCCAGACGACGGTTTGGTTTTCAGCAATAGGCGCAACAATGCCCGAAATAATTCCCGGTAAGTAATACCAATACTGTGACAGTAAATAGCCCCCGGCCACGACAAAAGCGCCAACACCGATCAATATCTTTTTCATAGT
>Ga0209826_1000208_pt1 | contig 42142 bp, 40 predicted proteins | sample GOMGulsemesocosm_5_FD_184637 | JGI IMG/M metagenome (GOLD analysis project Ga0209826, IMG submission 184637) | Methane-oxidizing microbial communities from mesocosms in the Gulf of Mexico - GOM15C Gulf of Mexico (SPAdes) (version 2) | ecosystem: Environmental > Aquatic > Marine > Cold seeps...
CAGTGTTGCGGTACCTAAAAAAGCAAAAATACCAACAACATCTGTTACGGTTGTGATGATAACACTGCCTGCAAGCGCAGGATCAATATTAAGACGTTTCAATAGTAATGGAATACCAACACCTGCGAGGCCTGCCGCGGTCATATTCATCAGCATAGCAAAAGCGATAACACCGCCTAACATTAAATCTTGCTTCCATATAGCAACAACAGTAGCAATTAAAACCGCCCAAATCATGCCATTAAGAAAACCTATTGCTACTTCTTTGTGTAATAAGGCACGGGCATTACTGTCACCTACATGCCCAAGTGCCATACCGCGGATAACGAGAGTTAAGGTTTGGTTACCTGCAACTCCGCCCATACTGGGTACAAGTGAGTTCAACACAGCTAAAATGGCTAATTGCTGAAAAAGCCCTTCAAACATACTGGTAACAGCAACAGCTAATAAAGCGGTGATTAAGTTAACACCAAGCCATAATGAGCGCTGTTTAGTACTTTTGATGACAGGAGCAAAAGTATCCGCTTCATCATCTAAACCTGCCATACTCATCATAGAATGCTCTGCATCTTCACGAATAATATCGATAACGTCATCAATGGTAATACGACCTAGCAGGTGGCCATTTTTATCGATTACAGGCGCGGAAAACCAATCATGTTTTTCAAATAGTTGAGCAACTTCTTGCTCGTCTATGTCGGCTTGAACCGCTTCAATTTCAGCATTGATTAAACTTGAAATAATCACTTCAGGATTTGCGGTAACAATTGCTGCTAACGATACCGCGCCAATAAAGCGATTATTTCGATCAACAACATAGAATGAGTCGGTTGATTCTGGAAGTTGCCCTTTAAGGCGTAAGTAACGCAAGACAACATCAACACTTACCTCTGGACGTAAGGTGATAGTATCTGTGTTCATGATACCGCCAGCGGTATCTTCATCATAAGATAGAGCCGTTTCTACTCGGCTTCTATCTTGTGAGTCCATTGAGTTGAGTACTTCACGAAAAACGCTATAGGGCAGTGTACGTAATACTTCAGCTAAATCATCGACATCCATGCCTTCAGCAACGGCAGCCAATTTTTCAGGGCGCATGCTTTGCAGTATGCCTTTACGTACTTCTTCATTTAACTCTTCAAGTACTTCACCGTGATGCTCAACATCGATAAGTTGCCATAAAACAGGGCGAGTTTTTGAGGGTGAAGATTCAAGAAATAGCGCTAAATCGTAGGCCGACATGTCTTGCAGTAATTTGCGGACATAAACAAACATACCACTATCAAGTGCTTCTTTAACTTGATGTAATCTTTGTTGAATATTTTCTTGTTCTATCATTTCAGGCATAAGAATATTACTTGAAAGTTGGTGAGCTACATATACCAACGCTATTAAACTCTCACTAGGTGGAAATCTAATAGACTTAATATTTTACATGGTTATGTAGATGGTTCAGGAACAATTGCTAAACTATCTTTTACAAAAAGTTAGTGTTTTTCCTGAGCGAAATGCATAAGCACGATATTTAATTATTTGTAATCAAGTTTATCGTAACTTTGTGTTTTTTTCAGCTTTTTGTTTCTTTGGTGCAAATTATTCGTTTTCATCAAATTTGTCAGAAATTAATTGGCTGATAGCTTGTAATGCTTGTGGAGCATCAATACCCTGAGCTGTAACTTTTACTATTTTTCCCTGCCCACCAGCCAATAGCATGATGGCCATGATACTAGCGGCATCAGCATCTTTACCTTCAAGGGTTAGGGTGATTTTTGCTGAAAACTGCTGGCAAAGTTGTGCTAACTTACTGGCAGCACGTGCATGTAAACCTAATTTGTTAATAATGGTTAATTCTTTACTTACTGAAACATTACTCTTTTGTGCTGAGTTAGATTGGTGACTCATAGTAAAACCTATTCTTTACTTTTTTTAATATCACGATGATGGATTTGTACATCTTTTTGTTCTTTTCTAAAGTTATCAGCTAATAGCTCAGCAATGTAAACTGAACGATGTTTACCGCCAGTACAACCAATAGCAATAGTGACGTAGCTACGGTTATTACGTTCTAAATGAGGTAACCAAGTCATCATAAAGCTATTAATTTGCCAAATAAATTTAGTTACTATTGGCTGCCTAGATAGAAAGTCTTTTACTGGTTGCTCTAAACCAGTATAAGGTTTTAAGTTTTCTTCCCAGTGTGGGTTTGGTAAAAACCGTGCGTCGAATACATAATCAGCGTCAGCAGGTATACCATGCTTAAAACCAAATGATTCGAATACTAGCACCATGGTCCCGGTTTTCTTACCTAAAATACGCTCTCTAACTAAGTCAGCCAATTGGTGAGGACTTAGTTGGCTTGTGTTTATATATAAGTCTGCATTTGTTGAAATAGGCGTTAAAAGCTTTTTTTCTAAAGATATTGCTTGATCAAGTGGAATATCCTCTCTAATTAATGGATGTAAGCGTCTTGTTTCACTAAAGCGGCGAATAAGATCATTATCGTCAGCATCTAAAAATAATGTTGTTACGTCAACTGCATTGGGTAGGTATTCTATGACCTCTATAATATCGTTAGGATCTTTTGGTAAGTTACGAACATCCAAGCTAACGGCGACATTTTCATAATCATTAATTACGGTATGTATTAAGGCTGGTAACAAGTTAACGGGAATATTATCTACACAATAATAACCTAAATCTTCTAACACTCTTAGCGCAACTGATTTACCTGATCCAGAGCGACCACTAACAATAATAAGTTTCATACTTTTAAGTTTCCGAGTTACGAGATGATTAGTTTGAATTGACTCGTTTCGAATACAGTGTTCGTAGCTCGTCACTACTTACTCGCAACTTAATGAGTTTGTTGAATAAGATTAAACATTTCTCGTTTGTTAGTACATTTACGCACTTGTTTAGCCGTTTTACGGTTACTAAGAAGCTTAGCAATACTTTGCAGCGTTTCTAAATGTTCTTGGGTATTATTTTGAGGTACAAATAAACCTATAAAAACATCAACAGGTTTGTTGTCTATCGCATCAAAATCAATGGCCTGCTCAGTTGTTATAAATATTGCAATGGTTTTGTCAGTATTACTTAATCGACCATGTGGAATAGCGATACCGTTACCAATGCCTGTACTACCAATTCTTTCGCGGTTAAGTAAACTCTCAAGTAAATCACTTGGATTAGAGTTACCTAGTTTATCTGCGGCAAGTTGACAAATTTGTTCAAGCAGACGTTTTTTACTGCTTGCTGGAACTGCACATTGTATGCAGTCCAGCGTTAAAATATCTTGTAGTGTCATAATGTTCAAAAAGTGATGTTAATGTTGGGTTATTTTGCCTTTGTATTTGAGTATTTGACGATCTAATTTATCGACCAAGGTATCAATAGAAGTGTACATATCAGCGTTCACTGCCGAGGCGTGGACTTCAGCACCTTTTAAATGTATTGTCGCTTCTGCTTTTTGATCCAGTTTTTCAACGGTCAGTACAACGTGCACATTATTGATGTGATCAAAATGTCGTTCTAACTTGGCAAACTTTGTATCAACATAATCGCGTAATGATGAGGTTACTTCTACATGGTGACCGGTAAGATTAATTTGCATAAGCGTGATCCTTATTTAGCTAAAAAAATAATTCGTTATAATAAACTCTTGCGTTGATTTGACGGTGGAATAGACAAAGACTCTCGGTATTTGGCTATGGTACGTCTAGCAACATTAATTCCCTGCTGGGCCAGTAAGTCGGCCATTTTACTATCACTTAGCGGTTTAGCAGGTGTTTCCGCTAAAATGAGTTTTTTAATTAATGAACGAATAGCAGTTGAAGAGCATTCTCCGCCATTTTCAGTGCTTACATGACTTGAAAAGAAGTATTTTAATTCAAAAATCCCTCTTGGTGTGTGCATGTATTTTTGTGTTGTTACTCGTGAAATAGTTGATTCGTGCATATCTACTGCTTCGGCAATATCATTGAGCACCATTGGACGCATCGCTTCTGCGCCATGTTCTAAAAAGCCTTGTTGGCGTTGTACAATGCAATTAGACACTTTTAAGAGGGTGTCGTTACGAGACTCTAAACTTTTAATAAACCATTTTGCTTCTTGTAAATTAGCGCGAATAAATTGCCCATCGTTACTAGACGATTTTGTCGTTTTAGTCATGGCGGCATATTGTTTATTCACTGATAATTTAGGCGCGGTGTCAGGATTTAACTCCACAACCCAACGACCATTCTTTTTTTCAACCGAAACGTCTGGAATTACGTATTGGTCATCGCCTTTAACCACCGCATCACCAGGGCGAGGGTTTAGGCTTTGAATTAAGCGTATAACTTCGCGTAATTGCTCTTCTTTGAGTCGAGCTTTACGCATTAATTTACGATAATCACGATTACCAAGTAAGTCTATATACTCGCTAATGATGAGTTTTGCTTCTTTTAAATAAGGCGTGGTTGATTCAAATTGGTTTAATTGAATAAGTAAACAGTCGGCAATAGAGCGAGCGGCAACGCCAATAGGGTCAAAAACATTAATTCGTTTTAAAACCGCTTCTACTTCATCAAGTTCAAGGTCTTCAAGTCCGACACTTTCTAAAATATCTTCACTTGAAACGGTAAGATAGCCCGCATCGTCTACTGCTTCTATGATGGCTATGGCAACAGCTCTATCTGTTTCAGTAAAAGGCGTTAACTCCATTTGCCAAAGTAGATGATCTTGTATGGAGTCTGTGGTTTCACCTTGATAAGTATAATCTTCACTCGGGCTGCTAATAGCTCCTGTGTTAGATACTCCAGCGCTGTAACTTTCTTCCCATGTAGTATCAATATTTAGTTCTTCAGGAATATCATTTTTTTCCATGACTTCAGTGGTGGTAATTTCATCAATACTAGCTGATGCGTCTTCACTACCATCACTTGTTGATTGCTCTGAGCTTGTTGCTGTAGCAGAAAATGCTTCTTCAAGATTATCTGCAGCGTCTGCTGAATTATCATCAGAGTCTTGTTGCTCATTTACTTCAAGTAGAGGGTTGCTTTCAAGTACTTCTTGAATTTCTTGTTGAAGCTCTAACGTAGATAACTGCAGCAGCTTGATAGCTTGTTGCAGTTGTGGCGTCATCGTGAGTTGTTGTCCTATACGGAGTTGCAGAGTTGGGCGCATCTACCTTATATACATCCTATTTTTGTTTTTTTATTAACTTTATGTGCTTAATTTATAATCGTTAAAGGTAAGCATAGTCTAAGTTAGCTGTGTATGTTGTAACTATAGCGTGAATTGCTCGCCTAGGTATACATCTCTTACTGTTTGATTGGCAAGAATTTGATCCGCATCACCTTCTGCAATGATTTCTCCGTGGCTAACAATATATGCATGCTCACAAACATCAAGGGTTTCTCGAACATTATGATCGGTGATCAGTATACCAATACCGCGTTTTTTTAGGTGAATAATGATTTTTTTTATATCACCAACTGAGATAGGATCAACCCCTGCAAAGGGTTCATCTAGTAATATAAATTCAGGCTCTGCAGCGAGCGCGCGAGCAATTTCTACACGTCTTCTTTCACCACCAGATAAGCTCATACCTAAATTGTCTTTAATATGATTAATATTAAACTCTTCAAGTAAATGTTCTAGCTTTTCCTGTCTTTCTTGTTCGTTAAGGCTTTTTCTTGTTTGCAAAATAGCCATAATATTGTCAGAGACAGTTAGTTTTCTAAAAATAGATGCTTCTTGCGGTAAGTAGCCGATGCCAAGGCGTGCTCGTTCATGCATAGGGGCAAGGGTGACATCTTTACCATTGAGTATGATCTGACCATCATCATTAGGCACTAGACCAACAATCATATAAAAAGAGGTGGTTTTTCCTGCACCATTAGGACCTAATAAACCAACAATTTGTCCTGCACTTACGGTTAAACTAACATCTTTAACAACTTTTTTAGTTTTATAAGACTTTGACAAACCTTGCGCTATTAAGGTTGATTTACCTGAATTATTTTCAGTGTTATTGGGTGTTGTCGTCATTATTTTTCTTATTCTGTTGAGCTTTGATTTGGGCTGGTTGTAAAATCGTAGTTACTGATTCATTCTCGCTACTTATCGCTTCTAATTTTTCAGTTAACGTGTTGTATGTAATCGTTTCACTGGTTACTTTACTGCCAGCTTGCTTCACTTCGGCGTTACCCGAAACTGTGATGATATGGAGGTCTGGCTGATATTTTATTTCATTTGCTTGTAAGCTGATTAAACTGCCATCTTCTAATTGTTGTTTAAAAATAGCTGGTTTGCCTTTGGCAAGGTATGTGTCAGACTTCTGTTTGGTTTCTTTGTTAACGGTACTATATACCTGAACAATAGTCGCATTGATAGAAATAGAGCCTTGGCTGATGCTTACCTCATCTAGGTAACTGGCTATTTTGTTTTTTAAATCAGCAGATTGACGTTTAGACTTAATGGTGATTTCTTGGGTGAGATCTTTCTTGGCTGCATTTACTGGCGCAGATAAAATGAGAAAGAGAGAGGTGAATAATGCCCCTTTGCTAATGTTTTTAATTGTCATTAAGAGATTAACTGTTATTTTTTTTGTAAATAGTACGCACATGTTCGGTTAATGTCATCTGTTTGGTGTTTAAGTCAATTATTAAGCCAGAGCCATACATAGTGAAATCTTTTCCTTGTACCATCACTGTTTGGTCAGAACTAATAATATTAGTATTTAAGTCGAGCTCTAAATATTTACAATATATTTCTTGTATCAAACTATCTTCATCGGTAGCTTTTAAGTGTACGCGATGATTCAAAATAACCCTATTGTTTTTATAAAGAGTTGCTTCTTTTGCGCTAAGTTTCCATGGGTGGCTTATTTTTTTAGGTCGAGAACTAGGTAAAGGGTTGGCTAAAGTACCATCCGTTGTCGAAGGAGTATTTAATGCGTTTCTTGTTGACGAGCTTTTCGGAAACAAGGTGTAATTAGGTAATTCAAAGTGCGTTACTTCAAGTGAAGCGTAATGCTCCATGCGATCAGCCATTATCTCATGAGATAATTGCCCTGTTTCTGTGTAGATTTTACTTTTAAGCGCTTCAGCAATAAAGTCTGGGGTGAGTTCTCGAACAATACTTTCATTGGGCTCTGCTTGAGAATGACGCCATTCAACAATACCATAAGCCATGGCGCCTAATAACAAGATAGACAGAGCTAAAACATTTGTTCGTGTCATATACTAGCGCCAGTAGCACTATCAAGGGTGCCTTGGCATTGCATGATTAAATCACATACTTCTCTTACTGCGCCATAACCACCACGAACAAAAGTGGTATAATCAGCTTGTGCGATTACTCCTGGGTGTGCGTCTTGTACCGCAATACCTAAACCAACTTGCACAATACAGGCTAAATCAGGAATATCATCACCAATATAGGCAATTTCATCAATATCTATACCTAACGTCTTACTCAAATCAATAAGAGCAGGGTATTTATCTTCTTGTCCTTGTATTATGTGTTTAACATTAAGCGCGGACATTCGGTTGGCAACAATGGTAGAGCGTCTACCTGTAATAATGGCGACGTGAACGCCACTGCTACCCAGTGCTTTTATGCCAAAACCATCTTTAGTATGAAAGGCTTTTAACTCTTCACCGTCGTTGCCTAAATAGATTCGACCATCTGAAAAAACGCCATCAACATCACAAACCAATAATTTGATTTTTTTAGCCCTATTCATAATGTTTTGAGCAACATCACCATATAGTGTATTAGTGTTTATATTATGATTAGCGTTCATTATAGTACGCCCGAGCTGAGTAAATCATGCATATTCATAGCACCTATTGGTATTTGTTTTTCATTAACGATAATCAAACCATTAATTTTTTTATCTTCCATAATATGAAGTGCTTGCGCTGCAAGCATATCAGCTTGAGCTACGGTAGGGGATTTGATCATTACGGTGGCAATACTATCTTGATGAATGTCAATTTTAAGATCGAGAATTCTACGTAAATCACCATCAGTGAATAAACCCACAAGTTGATTACTATCATCAACCACAGCAGTCATTCCTAAACCTTTGAGTGACATTTCAACTAAGGCATCTTTTATTAACGCATTTTCAGTGACAATGGGTAAGCGTTCACCTTGATGCATTATGTCACTCAAACGTAATAATAAACGCTTACCTAAGCTACCACCGGGGTGTGATAATGCAAAATCATCTGCGGTAAATCCACGGGCATTAAGTAAAGCAACAGCAAGAGCGTCGCCCATAACTAAAGTTGCCGTCGTGCTTGACGTTGGTGCTAACCCTAATGGACAAGCTTCAGTCGTTACTTTTATGCAGATATGAGTATCTGCTAGTTTTGCCAAGGTAGACGATGTATTTCCTGTCATGGAGATAAGCTTAGCGCCAATACGTTTTATGACGGGAATTATTGCTAATACTTCACTCGTTTCACCTGAATTTGAAATGGTTAAAACCACATCATCTTTGGTGATCATACCTAAATCACCATGGCTTGCTTCGCCAGGGTGAACAAAAAATGCGGGTGTTCCTGTGCTAGCTAAGGTCGCAGCAATTTTACCGCCAATATGACCTGACTTCCCCATACCTATAACAATAACGCGTCCACGGCAGTAAAACATCAACTGACAGGCGTGCTCAAAGCTATCATCAATATATTGTAATAGCTCAATTATGGCTTGTTGCTCAATGTTTATAACGTTTTTGGCAAGTTCTTTAAATTTTTTCATGGCTCTGCTTAAACTAGTGAGTGTTTAGTGCGTCTTAAACTTTAATGGATAGTCGTTTGGCTAAAAAGTAGTATTTGATAAGCAATAAAGCACATCAATAATAACGCACCTTTTGCACGAGTCAGTCTAAAACTGCCTGACTTTCGACTAAAACACAATATAAAGAGTAAACCTGTAATTGCTAACATGACAGGTGCATCGCGAAGTGATGCATCTGGATTAACAGCGCCAGGAGCGATAATTCCAGCGAAAGGAAGTACGGCTAATATATTAAATATATTAGAACCGACAATATTACCCATGGCTAAATCATCTTCTTTTTTCAAAATACTAGCAATGCTTGCGGCTAGCTCTGGCAGGCTTGTTCCTATGGCAATAATTGTTAGGCCAATAACAAGATCACTAACACCGTAAGCTCGGGCAATAAACGTGGCTGAATCGACTAAAAAATGAGCGCTCAATACTAAAAGTGACATGCCAACAATAAGCCAGATAACAGATTTTGTGGTGTTTATTGCTTCAGGTAATTCTTGTTCAGCTTCTAGAATCATGGGATCATTTAAGTTATTATTTTTTCTTTGTTTTAACGCTTTGATTAACAAAATAGAAATAAAAGCAAAGAAACTGACCATTAAAGCAATGCCCTCAGGCAAACTGAAAAAATTATCAGAAAGTATCCAATAAGTCAGTGCGGTTAATATGAGTAGTAGTGGAAGCTCTTGTTTAATGGTTGAAGATGAAACGACTAACGGCTTTATGAGTACCGTAAAACCTAACACTAAAGCAATGTTAGCAATGTTAGACCCAATAGCATTGCCAATGGCTGTATCAGGGTTGCCTTGTAACGATGCCGCTGCAGCTACCATCATTTCAGGCGCTGAAGAGCCCATAGCCACAATAGTTAAGCCTATTATCATTGGTGAAATACCTAAATTTCTTGCCAATGATGAAGCCCCTAAAACGAATTTATCAGCACTCCATACAAGTGCAATAAGGGCAACTAATAAAATACCAACTTGTTCTAACATTCATAACTCCAATTATATACCCAAGCAACTTCAATATGCTCGTTTCAAGACGTCTGAGCGATTATCTTCAATCAATGCCTTGCCTAAAAGCGTTTCTAATTCCAGCTAAATTCTGCACTTTGAGGTGGTTTGGGTATATCCCCAACAAATTAGAACTATTGGTATCGAATGTTAAATTGTCGCCCGTTGCGACTAAAAAAAAAAGAAAATTATGCAAAATTATGCAATAAATAGCAAAATAGTTTGAGTTTGCTTTAATTTTAAGCATGAATTGAAATTAAAGTGATAAAACCTCTCTCCTTTACGTTTTATTTACATTTCTTGACATTTTTTATTAATTAAATGCTTTATTTTTAGTGAACAATTTTAGGCGCTCAGGTAAAATCACTCCTAATTAGCATCATAAAAGTAATACTCTACAAATAATAATGACAGTAACTGCAAAGCCTAAAAATTTAGTTGAGATAAATAATTTGACCTTTAAACGAGGTGAAAGAGTTATTTATAATAATATTAATTTGTCGATCCCCAAAGGAAAGATTACCGCTATTATGGGGCCAAGTGGTATTGGAAAAACCACTTTACTACGATTGATTGGCGGTCAAATACGTCCTGAATCAGGACAAATATTGTTTGAAGATAAAGATATTCCACAACTCTCAAGAACAGACTTATATGAAACCCGTAAACGCATGAGTATGTTATTTCAAAGTGGTGCGCTTTTTACTGACATGACTGTTTATGACAATATTGCTTTTCCTATTCGTGAACATAGTCAATTACCTGAAGCTATTATTGAAAAAATAGTCTTAATGAAATTAGAGGCTGTAGGTTTACGTGGAGCACGTGATTTACAACCAAGTGAACTTTCTGGTGGTATGGCGCGTCGTGTTGCATTAGCCCGTGCTATTGCGCTTGATCCTGAACTGATTCTTTATGATGAACCTTTTGCGGGACAAGATCCTATTTCTATGGGGGTCATTGTTCGCTTAATTCGTTCATTAAGTGACGCTTTAGGTTTAACGTCTGTTGTTGTCTCTCATGATGTACCAGAAGTGATGAGTATTGCGGATTATATTTACATTATTGCGGAACAAAAAATTATTGGTCAAGGTACACCAGAACAAATCAGGCAAGATGAATCTCTTTTGGTGAAACAATTTGTACAAGGTGAAGCTGATGGTCCTGTGCCATTTCATTTTGATGCACCAAATTATCAAGATGAATTAATTAAAGGTTCATCTTCGGTAAATATCAAAGGGAAGACGTAATGCAAAAGTTGCAATTATTAGGCAGAAACACATTAGCTTTGATTAGTGGCTTAGGCTGTGCCGTTATTGTCTTATTATCGGCCTTATTTCATCTGCCAAATTTTCGTAAAGGCACACCTTTATTGTTGCAACAACTTTATAATGTTGGTGTTATGTCGTTGGTTATTATTGTCGTATCAGGTGGTTTTATTGGTATGGTGCTAGCGTTACAAGGTTATACTATTTTGGTTGGTTACGGAGCCGAAGCAAGCCTTGGTCCAATGGTCGCTTTGTCATTACTGCGTGAACTAGGCCCTGTTGTAGCTGCTTTATTATTTGCAGGCCGAGCAGGCTCCGCTTTAACAGCAGAGATTGGTTTAATGAAAGCAACAGAGCAATTATCTAGTTTAGAAATGATGGCAGTTGATCCCCTACGCCGTGTTATTGCGCCACGCCTTTGGGCTGGTTTTATCAGTTTACCTTTGTTGGCTGCAATATTTTCTATGGTCGGGATTTTAGGCGCTCACCTTGTAGGTGTTGATTGGCTTGGTGTTGACGGTGGAACATTTTGGTCTGTAATGCAGGAACAAGTAGAGTTTAAAAAAGATATTCTCAATGGTATTATTAAAAGTGTTGTTTTTGCTTTTGTCGTTACTTGGATTGCTGTTTATAAAGGTTATGATTGTGAACCGACTTCTGAAGGTATTTCAAGAGCCACTACCGCTACTGTGGTACAATCATCATTATTAGTATTAGCATTAGATTTTATCTTAACAGCATTGATGTTTGTAAAATAATTGGGATTTAATGTAGGTGGATTAGGTGAGCTTCATGCTTACAAATAGAGTAGTAGGCGTGGTTTTACCGCGCTTATTAATTAAAAGATAAATAGTTTTAAGTTTTATTATTAAACAGATAGAAAGGCGTTTGGTGAAAGGCATGATGTCAAAAAAAGTAGAGTTAATGGTTGGTTTTTTTGTTGCTTTAGGTATTGCAGCATTACTTATGCTGTCGTTAAAAGTTGCTCATAATGGTATTGCAGGTGGCGGTGAAAGTTATAACCTTTTTGCCAAATTTGATAATATTGGCGGCTTAAAAGTTCGCTCACCTATTAAAGTTGGTGGTGTTGTCGTTGGTCGTGTGAGTGATATTTCTCTCGATGAAGAAGATTATACTCCTATCGTTACGATGGAAATATATCAAGAATATAATCAGTTTTCAGAAGCAACCTCCGTGGCTATTTTAACCGCTGGTTTATTGGGTGAGCAATATATTGGCTTGCAACCAGGTTTTATGGATGAATCACTAGAAATGTTACAGCCTAATGATTATATTGAAGATACAAAACCAGCTTTAGTACTGGAAGAATTAATAGGGCAATTTTTGTTTAGCGAAGGAAGTGATGACGAGTAATGAACTTTTTTAAAACCGTATTATTGTTAATTAGCTTATTGAGCGCCAGTACTAGTGCATCTGAGCAAGCAACTAGTTTGCTCGTAAATAAAGCAGAGTTACCCTCCAATGCTTCCCATATTTATGTTGATAAACAAGATCCTTATTTAATGATCAAAGTGGTGGCAGGTAAAACATTTAAACGTTTTGCCGATGAGCAGCAAGCAATACAGGCTAATCCAAATATCCTTAAAAATATTATTCGTGAAGAGTTGATGCCTTACATCAATTATAAATATGCTGCATTCAAAGTGATTGGCAAACATTTAAGCAAAACGAGCGCCCAAGAACGAAAAGATTTTGTGCCCGTTTTTAGAGAATATTTAATAACCTCTTATGCACAAGTTTTCACTCTGTATGAAAAACAACCAGTGGAGTTTGCGCCAGCGAAAAATTTTACAGGGAAAAAAATAATCGCGGTAGACACTCGTATTATTATGGCAGGAAGAGATGACATTGACGTTTCTTTTAAAGTGAGAAAAAACAAAAAAACGGGTGAGTGGAAAGCATTTGATATGATAGCTGAAGGCGTTAGTTTACTTGACAGTAAACAAGCTGAATTCGCTGGTGTTATTCGTCAAAAAGGGCTGGCTTATGTCACCGAGCTGTTAAAAAAGAAAAGTGATAGAAATATTGTTTTTAAAAATAACCCTACTAGCTCAGTTAGTAAAAATTCAACGCAAGAAAAGCAGATTAAGTAGTGACTAAACTTGTAACTGAAATAGTATTAAATATAGCTGAAAATAATAACTTTTTAACGGGTGAATTAACTCGGCAGACGGTTATGCAAATATCAAAAAATCAGATAAAACAGTTGATTTCTCAGCCATTTTTAATAGTAGATTTAAATCAAGTTACTCGTATTGATACTGCTGGTCTGGCTTGGCTTTTCTTTTTAATAGAGCAAGCAAATAATGCTAATTGCCAATTATCTTTTAGCAACGTGCCAACTAAATTGTATAAATTAATAGGTTTAAGTGGTGTCGACGGTTTTTTACCTGTCACTCATAAAAGTTAGAACGAAACAATTAAGGAAATCCCTTGGAAGTAATCGAAATAGAAAAATTAATCAATGACGCCTTAGAGCTTGATGAATTACAAGTTAAGTTTGATGGTTCGCAATGTAGTGTTGTAGCCGTTGCAGATATGTTTGGTGACTTATCACGTGTTAAACGCCAACAAGCCATTTTTGCTCCATTAGCTGGTGCAATTAAAGACGGTAGTATTCATGCTGTTACGGTTAAGACTTTCACTAAAACACAATGGCAACGTGATAAATTATTTAATATGTAATTTATTTGTTAATGTGATGTTTTCTTCATAATTCATTAAGAAAACTGCTCAATGAACTATTTAATGTGATATTGTTTTTAATTATATACATAGAGTACTGAATAAATAGTTCTCCCTATTAATCAAAATTTAAGAAAGTAAGTTATTTTGGACGCATTTAAAGTTATTGGTGGTAAGCCGCTACGTGGTGAAGTCACTATCTCTGGGGCTAAAAACGCCGCACTCCCTATTCTAATGTCGGCATTATTATCAAAAACACCCGTTGTTTTTAATAATGTTCCTCAGTTAAATGATATTTTAACCACGGTAAAGTTATTGGGTCAATTAGGGGCTAAAACAAAATGGTTAAGTGAGAATCGATTAGAAATTGATGCTGGCAATATTACTCAATGTTGTGCACCTTATGATCTTGTTAAAACGATGCGTGCTTCAATATTAGTACTAGGTCCTTTATTAGCGCGTATGGGACATGCAGAAGTTTCATTGCCTGGTGGTTGTGCTATTGGTGCTCGTCCTGTGAATTTGCATATTCAAGGACTTAAAGCTATGGCGGCTGATATAGATGTTAAAAATGGCTATATTGTTGCTAAAAAGCAAGGTCGTCTTGAAGGCGCTAATATCTTTATGGATATTGTTAGCGTTACGGGTACTGAAAACTTAATGATGGCAGCTGCTTTAGCTAAAGGTAAAACCGTTATTGAAAATGCAGCGCGTGAACCTGAAATTGTTGACCTTGCCAACTGTTTAATTAGTATGGGTGCAAAAATATCTGGCGCAGGTACAGACACGCTAACTATTGAAGGTGTTAGTGAGTTACACGGTAGTGAATACAGTGTTATGCCTGACCGAATTGAAACAGGAACTTTTTTGGTTGCAGCGGCTGTTACTCAAGGTAAAGTTAAATGTTTAAATACTGATCCCAGTGCTTTAGAAGCTGTTTTATCTAAATTAACAGAAGCAGGTGCTGATATTACCACGGGCACAAATAGTGCGGGTGAAGAATGGATTGAGTTATCAATGACTCAAAAACCAAAAGCAGTAAATGTTAAAACCGCACCTCATCCGGCTTTCCCTACAGATATGCAAGCTCAGTTTATGACCTTGAATGTGTTAGCAGAGGGTACAGCAACCGTTATTGAAACCATTTTTGAAAACCGCTTTATGCATGTGCCAGAATTACAACGCATGGGTGCTGATATTGCTCTTGAAGGTAATACAGCCATTGTTAAAGGTGTTGATTCATTAAATGGCGCACAAGTAATGGCGACAGACTTACGGGCATCAGCAAGTTTAGTGATTGCAGGTTTAGTTGCTAAAACACCTACCCAAGTTGACCGTATTTATCACATAGACCGTGGTTATTTAAAAATAGAAGATAAACTACAAGGGCTAGGGGCTGATATTACCCGTATCAATGTTGATTGATTGGCATCAATTCCTCAAATGATTGTTTTTTAGTAATATACTCAAAATAAAAACTAGATCATAAGATGAGTGTCAATTATCAACACAGAGTATACCCTCGGCTTATTTACTTCTTATTTTTATATCAAAAAGTAACCGTTTGAATTGTTTTTATTCTTTTAATGAATATCTAATTCAAACTTGGTTACGACAGACCGTGCTATTCAACGTAAAATTCCTGCTATCAAATTAATACTAGTCTTCACTGGCCAGTATGTTTTCTACATGCATCAGGAACAATAAATGAAAATCAGCACAATTCTGTCATTAAGCTTTTTATTGGCTTCACCTTTATCTTTTGCCACTAACGGTTATTTTACCCATGGGAAAAGTATCATTGAAAAAGCGCAGTCGGGTGCAGGCATAGCACAGGTTAATACTAATTTTGGCTTGAATCTGAATCCTGCACAGATTAATAGCAGTGAGCAAGTATCTGGTTTTGAAATAGGTACTGTTTTATTTTCGCCATCTAGAGAGTATAGCGTTACGGGGCAGCCTAGTGTTCCTGTCGGTACGTTTTGTGGTAATCAATGCCCGTTTAGCATTGGTAATGGCAGTCAGACAATAACCAGTGATAATGAACTTTTTCTTATTCCACAGTTTGGTGTTAGGTATCAACTTGATGATGTGAGTCATGTTAATTTTTCTTTTTTTGCTAATGGTGGCATGAATAGCGAATATGAAGGCGGTTCGGCTCAACTTGCACCAGAAGGAACAAGTATTAAGCTTGATGGAACCTTTGGAGATGACACTACAGGTGTTGATTTAGCACAAATTTTTACAGTATTAACTTATAGTCGCAATCTCTTTAATGATAATCTCGCTATTGGTGCAAGTGTTTTTTATGCCTACCAACAGATAGAAATAAAAGGACTGAAGAACTTTGCTGGTTTTTCAACAAATCCTATGGCGCTGTCTGAAGAAGGACTCGACTCTAGTAATGGCATTGGTTGGCGATTGGGGGGGCAGTACAAAGTAACGTCAACTTTTAATGTTGCAGCTACATACCAAGCAAAAGTAAGTATGAGTCGCTTTGATAATTATGCTGGCTTATTTGCACAACAAGGAAAATTTGATATTCCCTCAAGCTGGACATTAGGGCTAGCATATAAAACTAGTCAGAAAAGTGAGCTTTTATTTGATTTTCAAACTATTAACTATAGCGAAGTTGCTTCTGTAGCTAACTCAATAAGTCAGTTGACTAATGGCTCTTGTATGCCTACACCGCAAGGTGGCGTCGGAGTCGGGTGCTTAGGTGGTGATCAAGGAGCTGGTTTTGGTTGGCAGGATATGGACATTTATAAATTAGCTTATAAAGTTGACTATTCTGAACAACTTACTTTAAGAGTTGGCGTGAGTAAAACCGAGCAACCTATTGCGAAACAAGAAGTCTTATTTGCTATTTTAACGCCTGCAGTGATTGAATATCACTACACGTTAGGGGCGTCATATCAACTTGCCTCTAAGAATTATTTACATTTATCCTTAATGTATGCACCGGAAAACTCTTTATCAGATCAAAATAATTTTGATCCTAATCAAGAGATTACTGTTGCTATGAGTCAATTAGAGCTAGGGTTTTCATACCAAGCTCGTTGGTAAATAATAACATTATAAATAAACCCATTTGAAAAAGTTAATATGAATTCATATTAACTTTTTTTATTTTATATATGCCAGTAAACTTGGCTAAGACTACTTACTTAAAGTATGCTCTGCTAATAATAAACGTTAATTTTGGAAACGCTATGAATGCACATGAATACGCATTACAAGCAAATGGCTCTTTTGCTTTGCCCGATGCTTGTTTTAAAGTGAAATCTTTGATGGAAGATGAAGATTCAGTAATCAGTGATTTTGCTGATGTGATCAGTGTTGATCCTTCTATGACGTCAAGATTATTACAAATAGCAAATAGCGCAATATATAACTTTCCAGGTGAAATAAGTACTATTTCGCGCGCTATTACCATTATAGGTACACAAGCTATTTACAATATGATGTTAGTGGATGTTGCGGGGTCAGCTTTTAAACACTTTTCTAACCAAGCAATTGATCTTAAACGTTTTTGGCGTATGAGTATTTATTGTGGTTTAGTGACAAAAAATTTAGCTATTAAGGCGGGTATAAAAGATATTGAGCGACTTTTTGTTGCAGGTTTATTACAGAATTTTGGTGAGTTGTTGGTGGCCAAAATCACTCCTGAAGTTGCTAAGCGATGTGAGCATTACAATCGCGACAATTTACCTTGGGCGTTACAGGAATTGGCATTAGGTTTTACATATACGGATATTTCAGCTGAATTACTTAAAATATGGCAATTACCTGAAAAAATCATTATTCCTATTCGCCATTTTAATCAAGCAGAAAGTCATCAAATTAATAAAGACGTTAAAGTATTAAATTTGGCGTCAAGATTGGCGCTGTTAGATAGCCATGAAAATGAGTTTAAATATGATGAAGTGATAGATGAGTCGTTATGCAAAAGCTTAAAATTAAGTAAAGAAGACATAAAGCAAGTGACTGAAATTGCGGCAAATGATGCAATAGGTATTTTAACCGTGATGAACCCAAAATTGTTTTCTAGATAAAAATTAACCGTAATAGTTGTAATCATAATTAACGGGCACATGAGCATAATAAATAAAAGTATAAGTAAAGGAAGTATATGAGCACATCTAGAGAGCATTTTAGCTCCCGAATTGGTTTTATTCTTGCGGCAGCCGGCTCTGCTGTAGGTATTGGTAATTTGGTTGGTTTCCCCGTAAATGCAGCTAAAAATGGCGGTGGTGCATTTTTACTGATGTATACATTGTTTGTATTTTTAATTTGTTTACCCGTTATGATTGCTGAAATGGCTGTTGGTAGAAAAACAGCAAAAGAGCCTGTTGGCGCGTACAAAACACTAAGTAATAATAGTTCTTTGTGGGGAGTTGCGGGACTGTTTGGGGTATTAACTCCTTTTATGATTGCTGTATTTTATATGGTGCTCACTGTCTGGATTTTTGGATATATTGTTTTAACAATGACTGGAAAATTAGATTATTTAGCTAGTGATGCTGGTTTTGGTGAATTTATTAATAGCCCATACTTGTTTGTTGCTATGGCCGTTGTTGTTGGCATTGTGAACTTTATTTTAGTTGCAGGTGTTAAAGATGGAATAGAAAAAGCCGCTAAAATTTTAATGCCTACTCTATTTGTTATGTTAACTATTATGGTGGTATTTGTATTAACCCTTGATAATGCGATGGCAGGCGTGGAGTTTTTCTTAATCCCAGACATGAGTAAAATAACGCCTAGTGTCATCAACGGTGCATTATCCCAAGCATTTTTCTCGCTATCACTCGGTATGGGTATTTTAATAACGTATGGCTCATATATTAATAATCAAACTAATATCCCTAATTCAGCAAAATTGGTAGCCATTACCGATACAAGTGTCGCTTTTGTTGCTGGTTTAATGATATTACCAGCGATATTTTCATTTAATCCTGATGTTAACCCAAGCGAATTAAGTGATAGTTCGGTATCTTTAATATTCACTTTTTTACCTAAAATATTTTTAGCGTTACAAACGTCAATTGGATATGTTGGCGCTAGCTCAGTAGCTGCTTTTTTCTTTATTCTAGTGTTTTTTGCAGCAATAACGTCTTTAGTTTCTATTATTGAAGTGCCTGTTTCTTATTTGGTTACTGAAAAATACCATAGCCGTAAAAAAGCACTGTCTACTTTATTGGTGGTTGGTGGCGTTTTGACTGTTTGTGCCACCGTTTCCTTTGGTATGGTCACTTTCTTTACGGAATTCACTGCGTATGCAGGTAGTACAAAATCCTTCTTTGATATTATTTATGATGTCTTTTACGACACTATTTTGCCTCTTAACGGTTTTTTACTCTGCGTATTTGTTAGTTATCGCTGGAGGAAGAAAAATTTATCTGAACAATTAAGTATCGGTAATGATGGTTATATTGGCTCTTGGGTCGAGAGGTATATTAATTTTTCATTGGGCACCTTTATCCCTGCTATTGTATTGGTTATTTTCGTTAATACCGTAGCGCAGAAGTTTTTTGCTGTGAATTTGTTTGGCTTTTAATCCTATTAACTTTACATATATATTCTAAATATCTTACTATGATCGAACATGTTAATCCTATAAACCTGCTTGATTGCCAACGACTTTTTCACGGTCGAGGCCATGCTTATGAAAACTTATCTCATGTTAATGTCGATTGGTTGTCGCCGGTTATTTTAATTACCTTATATCAAGCAGTAGATGAAGTTTGGCTATTAGCACAAGCAAAAACACTACAGGCGATGATAACTGAATGCCAAAGTGTTCAAGTACAGCGCCGATATGAAAAATTTTCCCCAACACAAGTCTTGCTTGGTGACACTATCGATCACACGATTGTTAGTGAAAATGGTCTTTCTTATCATATTGAGTTTGGTAAAGCGCAAAATAGTGGCTTGTTTTTAGATATGGCGAATGGTCGCTCTTGGGTTTACCAACAGGCCAAAAATAAAAATGTGCTTAACTTATTTGCTTATACTTGTGCTTTTTCAGTTGCGGCAACGGCTGGAGGAGCTAGTAAAGTTGTTAATATTGATTTAAGTAAAGCATCTTTAAGTAAAGGGCGAGAAAACCATCAGTTAAATAAATTAGCAAAAAAAGAGGGCAAAAAAATTGTTTTTGAAGGCGTTGATATTTTTAAATCAAATAGCCGTATTAAAAAATATGGCAAATATGATTTATTGATTTGTGATCCGCCTTCATTTCAAAAGGGTAGTGTTAATATTGAACGTGATTACGCTAAAATCATTCGAAAAATTCCACAGTGGATGAATGTTGGTGCTAAATTGATGTTGTGTTTGAACTCTCCTGATTTAGATGAACAATTCCTAAAAGATGAAGTGTCACGTGAGTGCGTTGATTGCGTGTTTGAGCAACGTATAGCAAACCCTGATGTCTTTAAAGAAGCTCACGCAGGCAAAGGGTTGAAAGTATTAATTTTTGAATATAGACCGAAAAATTAGTAATTAAACGCTAATTCTTAGGGGCGTTGTTTCTTACCCGAAAGAAACGGGCAAACCTTGGTATGCCTGCTTGGGTTTTACCATTGTATTTATAAGTAATTATACTGCCAATTTTAGGTGGGTTAGCGCGTTCAGCATCCGTAAACCCTGACCCAATTTTAAAGACAATGCCGTTAGTTGTTTTCACCTTTAATGCACCTAACATTCCTTTATATTTACCTTTGCCTGGTAAGTAAGAAATAACTTTTGCTTCAGCATCTTGATGTTTTTTTAGTTTCATTATATTTGCTGTTCTACCTACATGATAATAAGCGCTACCAAGGTGAAGCATTAACCCCTCACCTTTATTTGCAATAATAAGATTAAGGCTGCTCTCTAGTTGGTCGATACTTTGTAATCTAACTTGTTTGATCATGGCTAGATAAGTTGAATTTGTTTGTTTGATTAATTGCCGCATCATGTTGATGCGCTCAGTGAAAGTGAGCGTGTTTTTAGGTAAATCAAAAATCATAAAGCGTACTTTTCGCCAACAATTCTCATCAATATTTGTCTTTCTAACACAAGACAGTGTTTGCTGAAATTGATCTCTGGCTATCCATAACTCACCGTCTATTGCATCTTTTGGCCAGTTTTGAGTAAACCATTTTGGACTGTGAATGAGATTGCCTTGTCGAGTTAATAGCTGTTTTCCATTCCAATAACCTCGCATGCCATCCAGTTTTTCAGAAGCCCAATAATCTTCAATGTTAGTAACGGCTTTATAAGTTGTTGCATGTTGTGTATCGGGTTTTGTTTGAGCTACTATTTGATTTGTGCAAAAAACACATAATAGAAAGGCAATTAATAAAAATTTCATCAGTAACATCCATGTTTTTGGTATTATTTCACTTGATATTAATACTAGTCTACATTTATAAGCTATGATTATTATTTGTGTAAAGATCTGTTGGAAAATAATTCAAGGACTGAATGTGTATGAACTTTATCAAATTTACTTATATTGTTATTTTATTATTACTCGCGCCAATTACGGAAGCGAAAACACGCTGTAAACCGTTATTAGAAAAACTACATAATATTCAAGCAATGCAACGAAGTGGCTATTCTTCTAAACGAGGTGTTAGTTTACGGGCAAGAGAAGATAAGGCGCGTGATAAATGGTGGCAATGTGAAACAGGACGAAGTAAAAAAGCGAATAAGAAAAATAAAAAACAAAGTAAATCCACAAATTACCAAGCCAAGATAACAAAAATAAAAAACGTAAAAGGCAAAACATTAAAAGCAGGAACACCATTTAAAACGAGTAATACGGTCGTTATAAAATCAAAATATAAAGGAGATAAAAATAGGGCATGGTTGGAATTTTATCAACAGCCAACACGATGTCATCGACCAAAAAACTTACAAGTGTTTGCTTCTTGTAGTGAAAATAAGCAAAACCAAAGAGAAGATTTTGAAAATATTTATGCGCCTAAGATAAGTTACGAATAAGAAACCTTTCAGTTTTGAGTTTAGAAACTGGGCACGAAGTAAGTAACACATTTTGTGTTACTTATATTTACGTTTACTCTCTTTATATTGTGCGACCATAGCATCTACATTACCTTGGCAGTATTCTCGTAAACCACTTAGTAGCATGTGTTTTTTACCATGACCGACTACTTCGTCTTTGCTAATTAAATCAAACTCTAACCAAGCATCGCCACGTTTACCTTCTATCGATAAGCTTGTTTGAGCAAGTTTTAAAGAAAGCGATTTAATATCAAGTCGTTCTAGGTTTATTTCCATGCTTTGATACATCACCATAGGGCGAGCAGGGTTAATCATGACATTATTTTCGGTCATTAATTTTACTAAAATATCAGGAAAAGTATGACCAGAAAAATCGACATAAGCCTTAGTTAAGGCGTTAATTAACGTAGGACAACGCGTCTTTTCACCATCAGCTTCAACTGTTAAATATATTTTGTCTTTATCGTCAACCACATTAAAGCTATTGTTGATTTCGTTAGGGAAGTTTAATGCAATATTATCATTAACCATACCAGAGAAGTTAAAGCTCATTTTTTTATGCAAACCTGATTTAGCAATGATTACTGAAAACAATAAATCTCCAGGTACACAGAAGCGTTTAGCTTCAATATTATGTAACGGGTTAAAATCATCGGCTACTTGCTTGGCAAAGTCACTGCCTTGCTGGCGAGTAAAGCTAATTTGATCGCTATTAATAGGGCAGTATTGCTCAATCAACATGGTTTCTTTCGATTTACTTTCAGGCATGAATCATCTCATTATTTTTACAAAGCGAGCCATTCTAACAGCGTTAGCGTAATAAATCGAAAAAATCAGCGGTAAAACAAACTAAGCAGACCTCTATACCCATATATAGGTCTAGAGTAAAAATAGGTATGGAATAAAATTTTTAGACAAGGCAAGTACTGACTAATTGTTCTTTTTGAATTTTAGTTAACTTCTTTAGTTGGTATTCTCGCTTGCTTGCTAAACTTTTATTTGGTGTTGTTTCAATAAAAGCCAGTGTGACAGGGCGTTTTGCTCTAGTATATTTAGCGCCAAGCTTGGTATGATTATGTTGGTGTAAACGTCGCTCTATATCGGTGGTAATGCCAGCGTATAAGCTATTATCATTACAACGTAAAAAATATACGAACCAAGTGTTATTTTTAGTCATTATTGTCGAACAGAGGCGCGTAAAAATAGGATGAATAAATTAATGGTAAAGAAAAATGTTAAATATATCAAATAATGTTAGCCTCGCTGACTGGGAAATAGAGCTTAGTGCCATACGTGCTATGGGTAATGGTGGTCAGCGGGTTAATAAAGTCGCGACCGCGATACATTTGCGTTTTGATATTAAACATTCAACATTACCTGCTTTTTATAAAGAAAGATTACTTGCTTGTAAGGATGCTCGTATTTCAAAAGAAGGTGTTATTATCATTAAAGCACAGTCTTTTAGAACGCAAGAAATGAACAAAGAAGATGCCCTGAAACGCTTAAAGGAATTTATTTTATCTGTAATGCTTGTGCAAAAAAAAAGGCGAGCTACCAAGCCGACTAAGGGATCTGTTCAGCGGCGATTAACGAGTAAGGCGAATAGAAAAACAGTTAAGCAGACACGTCAAAAAATTAAATTTTAACCGTTTCAATTTACAAAAAATCAATAGAGAGCACAAATGCCAATTTCAGCCATAGGCGCAGTAGAAAAATTAACAGCCCAACTTGATAGCAATAATCTTGTTCAATACCAACTTCCTTTAGCTGCGATTGGTGAGGGAGGTAAACAACAAAGTATCGATTTAAATCCATTGATTGGTCAAAAATTAACGCTGAACTTCCATAATAAAATAGCGTGCAAAAAGTGTGGAAAAACGACTAAAAAGAGTTATTCGCAAGGTTTTTGTTATCCCTGTATGGCTAAACTTGCTCAGTGCGATATGTGTATTATGAAACCAGAAACTTGTCATCATCATTTAGGTACCTGTCGAGAGCCGCAATGGGGTGAGCAGCATTGTATGGTTGATCATTTTGTTTATTTATCTAACACCTCGGCATTGAAAGTAGGAATTACTCGGCACACACAAATTCCAACTCGTTGGATAGATCAAGGTGCAACACAGGCCTTACCTATTTTTAAAGTGAGCACTCGCTTACAATCTGGTTTAGTTGAAACAGCACTAGCAGAGTTTATCGGTGATAAAACTAACTGGCGAGCAATGCTTAAAGGTAGTAATGAAGCTATTGATTTAAAAGCTCAAGCAAAAATACTTGTGCCACAAATTGAGCAGCGCTTAGATGAAATTTCTTTAAAGTTTGGTTGTGATGCTGTGCAGTTGCTTGATGAAAATGTTGTTGAAATAAATTACCCTGTCAGTCAATATTTGACAAAAATCAGCTCTTTTAATTTTGATAAAACACCAATAGTGTCTGGCATATTGCTAGGTATTAAAGGGCAGTATTTAATTTTTGAGCAGGGAGTAATTAATATGCGTAAGTTTTCATCTTATCAAATAAATGTTGAATATTGATTTATCCTCATATACGGGGATATAGTTCAAGCCACCTCAATATACTGAAACGATCATCTTAGCATCGCTTAGATATATTCATCATTTTCTCTGAAATTGTGCTAAATTTATAAGTAAGAAATTGTTTTAACTAATAACCTTTATCGGATGATTGTTTATGACTGCTACTGAATATGCTGACCAAGCGAGCGAACTCTTTGTTTTGTCAGATTCTTTTATTCGCATTAAAGAGTTGATTGATGATGAGTCTTCAACTATTGATGACATCAGTGAGGTTATCTTAATTGATCCTGCACTCTCTGGTACTCTTTTAAAACTCGCGAACAGCTCCTTTTTTAATTACCCTGGAAAAATAGATACTATTTCTAAAGCTGTTTTAGTGCTTGGTATAACCGAGGTTTACAACCTAGTTATTGCATACTTCACCACTCAAGCATATAAGGCAATCAATGCAGAGCAAGAGTATTTAGATAACTTTTGGGAGAAAAGTGTTGATTGTGCTTTAATGATTAAATTTTTAGGTTGTAGTATAGGTGTTCCTAATGCGGAGAGGTTATTTATTTTAGGTTTGCTGCATAATTTGGGTGAATTAATTGTAAAACAAATTTCTGCTGATAAAGTGACTGAATGTCAAAGTGACGAGAGTTGCTCTTTACCATGGCTTATGCAGGAAAGTCTGTTAGGTTTTACCTATGGGGAATGTGGCGCTGAATTATTGAAATTGTGGCAATTACCTTACAGCTTAGTTGCCCCTATTCGTAATCAAGATGAGAGTGATTTTAGTTCTATTAATACCGAAACTCAGCTACTTTATATAGCTAAACGAATCATACTTCAACAAACACTTGTAAAATCAAAAAATCAGCAGCAACTTATTGATGAACTGCAATTAACATCATTAGGTTTAGATGATGAACTGTTACGTTCAGCAGTAGATTATTGTGATTTAGAGCGTTTAAGTATTTTGTCGGTTTTAAGCCCGACATCCGCCACCATTTATTAAGCTGTCATCAATGGCATAACATTATATCTTTTAAAAGGGCGCGAAATTTTAAAAAGGTACTAAATTTTAAGTATTAAAAAAGCGAGTACTTAATAAGTATCTCGCTTTTTTTTGTGACTTTAATTAATTAAAATTAAAGTGCAACAATGTTCTCAGCTTGAGGGCCTTTTTGACCATCTGTAACTGTGAATTCAACTTTTTGACCTTCAGCTAAAGTTTTGAAACCATCGCCAACGATTGCGTTGAAATGAGCGAAAACGTCTGGACCATTTTCTTGCTCGATGAAACCGAAACCTTTAGCTTCGTTGAACCATTTTACTGTACCAGTAGTAGTAGACATAAGAATATCCTAATTTATTTATGAGTAATTTAGCTTTGACAAGCAGTATAATACTGAATTGAAAAAGCGGGTTTGCTAAAAAGAGTTGCTATTACTTATAAAACAGGACGTGCCACTCTGATAAACAGAATTCAACAGCGAAATGGTGTACAAAAATATAAAACTAACTTCAAGCCAAACGGATTATAAAGGTGTTGCTTATATTGTCAAGTATTGACTCGTTAAAATAGCAATTATCGGTGATTCAATTTTTACAACACTAAAAGAAACTAGGAATAAACTCCCTCTAAAAAGTCGAGAATAAATTCCTTATTATAATTAAAGTTTAAACTCTTGTACTGACTGTTGTAGCTCTTCTGATAGTTTAGCTACTTCATTACTTGAAGTGGCCATTTGCTGAGAGCCTGATGTGTTTAATTCTGCAATTGCGACAATAGACTCAAGGTTCTCACTGATTTCATGAGCCACAACACTTTGTTCTTCTGCTGCTGTCGCTATTTGTGAACTACGGTCAAAAGCTTCGTGAACTGAGTTGGTTACAGCTTCAAGCGCGGTGGTAGCTCCTTGAGTCTGTTCAAGACACTTGCTAGCTTGTTTTTTACCAATATCCATTACAGTTACAGCTTCCGTGGCACCAGACTGAAGACTCGCTATTGTTTGGCTTATTTCTTCTGTTAACCCATGAGTTTTACTCGCCAAAGAACGAACTTCATCAGCAACTACCGCAAACCCACGTCCAAGCTCTCCTGCTCGAGCTGCTTCAATGGCAGCATTTAATGCTAATAAGTTACTTTGTTCGGCTAGGCCTTTAATAATATCTAGAATGCCGCCAATAGACTCACTATCACTATGAAGTTTATTGATGACATTAGAAGCAGAGTCTACATCTTTTGCAAGTTGTTCAATTGTGACTCTATTTTCTTCATAAATAACTTTTACCCGTTCAGCCTCTTCATCTGCTTGTTTTATTTCGCCTAATGCATCATTTGCACTAGCTAAAACACTTTGTGCTGTACTGCTCATTTCTGTGGTGGCAGATGCAGCTTGCTCTACTTGACTACGTTGCTCTTCTATCGCAGTAGAGCCGTCTGCGGTAACGGCAGATGTTTCTTCTGCTGCGGCTGCAAGTTGTGAAGACCGATTGACAATTCCTTCAATCAAGTTGCGTAAGCTATCAATAAGTAGATTGCAGTTTTTAGAAAGCAAAGCAAATTCATCTTGACCACTTTCATCTAGCTTGTGAGAAAGATCGCCTGAAGCAACAACATTAAGCATGTCATTAACACGCGCTAAAGGGCGAGTAATACTAATTAAAGTAATGCGCGCAATAACTATAGCAATGATGATAGAAGCAATCATAATAAAAGTTGTTTGAGTGCTACCTGTACTCACTGAACTTTTAATTAACTCAGACGAAATTTTGGTCGCTTGGTTAGCTAAATCAACTTGTTTGTTTAATATAGTGCTGACTTTTACTGTATTTTCTTCAACTGCTTGCAACATATTTTTTGCTTGTTGGTTGGCATTAAGCTGTGATTTTTTTTGAGCTAAAACCTCCGAAACAAGCTCTTTAATATCTGTAATTATTTGAGTTAACTCTTCGGCTACATTATTAATATTATATGAAGTTAATTCAGTGGTTATTTCTCTTATTGCATATTGTGTTTCGTCTAATTCATATAAGATTTTAGTTTCTGCTGAATAAGCAGCGTTGTCAGATAACGCATCACGGCACTCAAATGATAAAGATATAATTAAGTTTAATTGCTCTTCTAACAGCTCACTAAATTTAATAGTACGCTGTAATTTGGTGTCAGCTAAGTCGTGATCGGTGAGATCAAGTAGCAATATTGATGCGTTATCAACTTTTTCTTCTAGTTTAGCTATTGTTTCTGTCAGTACATTTATTTTTTCTATAGATGATTTTCTATTGTCAAAAACGCCGTGGGCATTGTCGACAAATATTTTGTAAAGGTCGGTGGCTTTATTTAAATTGCTAACTAATACTTTTTCATTTTTGATCAAGGCTTTTAATTGACCAAAAGCAGAAGAAAACTGGCTGTCGGTATTATTAAAAACGCTTAAATTTTCTGATAACATGGCTAAATCAGTTTGATAAAAGCCTTTTAAGGTGGCGTTTTCCATTTGACCAAGTTCAAGCGATAGTTTGTTACTATTTTTGAGGGTGGGTATTGCTAATTCATTTTGATGATTAGTTGAGTGGTCAATTGTGTTTAAGTTGAACAAAGAGCTCATACTTGATGCAATAAGTAGAATTGAAATGGTGGCAAAGCCAGTAATTATTTTCATCGCTACAGTTAAATTCATATATATCACCAATTAGTTTTAAACAAATGTATTACATTATGTTAGTTTATTTTTATTATTTTTGAGTTAGTTTTTCTTAGCTTCGCATTCATATAAAGTATTTTTGATGATGGCTCCATTGTGTCGGCTACCATTCTTAATTATTTAATATTCTTAATTGATAGCTAATAAATAGTTAACAAATATTCAAAGATAAATACAGTTAACCTTTTGAGTATATCAAGCTACACAGCTTTTTCATCTTTTAATTATTAGGCTTATGTGCAGATTCAATAAATATTTTTTTATCGTGCCAGCGAAGCATGGTTAAATGATTTCCCCAAACACAGCCTGTATCTAAAGCATAAATGTTTGAGTGTGAACATTTACCCATCAGAGTGGCCCAGTGACCAAATACCCAAGTTGTGTGGTTGATGGTTGAAGATAACTCATACCAAGGTAATAATTTTTTCTGGTGTGATTCTTTAGAAAGGGGAGGGGCTAATTTATTTTCAAACTCTAATTGCTTATTTACAAAGCAATAGCGCATTCGGGTAAATGCGTTAATGGTATAACGAAATTTTTCTATTTTAGTGTTGGCTTGTTGCCAATCATTGGGCTGTTCGCCATACATTAATGATAGCCACTTTGTTCTGTTTTTGGAGCTAAGTCGTTGTTTAGCAAAATCTGCTTGTTCAATAGCTTGTTGTAAGCTCCATTGAGGAGATATGCCTGCGTGACTCATGTAAGCATTGTCTTCGCCAATTTGTTGCAATAAGGGCTGTTGTGCCAACCAATTCATTAATTCATCGACATCGTGAGCATTGAGCAACTTGCTGAGCTTATCTTGTTTTTTTTCCTTTTTTATACCTGCATAAACAGCAAGTAGGTGTAAATCATGATTACCAAGAACGACTTTTGCCGACTGCCCAAGTGATTTGATAAAACGTAAGGTGGCTAAAGAGTCAGGTCCTCTGGCAACAAGATCACCAGCTAAATATAATTGATCATTATCACGATTAAAAGCAACTTGCTTCAATAAAGCGCTAAGTTCACTGTAACAACCTTGAATGTCACCGACTAAATATATACTCATGACACCTCAAAATGTCTTTTTTAGGATATTTGAGCAATTCATGAGCAAATAACCTAAATCTATAACTGAAATCTATAACTGTTTATTTATTAGTGTTGGTATAGGTCTAACTGGTATAACTCATTCGCTTTGCTCTTCTGCTCTTTTCATGGCACGTCGTGATGGTTTCTTATCACTTTTTTCTATTTGTTTAACAGGAGGATTATCAACAATAAAATTGGCTAATTTGATGTAATCATCAAGTGTTAAATTTTCAGGACGCACATTAGCATCTATATTAAGAGATGCTAGTTGCTCAACAGATAGTAGTTTTTTAAAGCCATTGCGAATGGTTTTTCTGCGTTGATTAAAAGCGGCTAAACAAACCGTATTGAGTGCCGCTATGTCTTTTACTGGGTTTTTTATCTCGTGATGTGGTATTAAACGAACAATAGCCGAGTCAACTTTAGGCGCAGGTTTAAATGCTTCAGGGCCTATTTCCATTACAGGCATTACCTGACACTGGTATTGCGTCATAATGGATAAACGACCGTAAGCTTTACAATCTGGTCCTGCAGCCATACGTTCAACCACTTCTTTTTGTAGCATGAAGTGCATGTCTTTAACCTTATCTTTAAAGGTTAAAAGATGAAAAATGAGTGGTGTAGAAATATTGTATGGTAAATTGCCAAAAATACGTAAAGGCTTCTCTATGCCATCTTCACAGTTTACTAATTGAGCAAAATCAAAATTTAAGGCGTCTGTCTCATAAATCGTTAGGTGAGGGGCTAAAAAAGGGTGATGGCGCAACCTATGGGCTAAATCTCTATCTAGTTCTACTACCGATAGTTTTTCTGCTCGCTCAATCACAGGTTCAGTTAATGCACCAAGGCCAGGGCCAATTTCAACTAAGTTTTCACCAGGCTCTGGGTTTATTGCATCAATAATGTCGCTAATGACGGCTTCATTATGAAGAAAGTTTTGACCAAAACGTTTTTTTGCTTGATGACCTAAGTGGGTTTTACTGTTCATAAATTTTCTCTAGTTCTCACCTATATTACTGACTGCTATTAGCTAATTCAATGGCCGTTTTTATTGCTTCCATCATGCTACCTGAATCGGCTTTGCCAGTGCCTGCAAGCTCTAAAGCTGTACCATGATCAACGGAAGTTCGAATGAAAGGTAACCCTAAGGTGATATTTACTGATGATCCGAAACCTTTATATTTTAGAACGGGTAAGCCTTGATCGTGATACATACTTAAAATAGCATCTGCGTCTTTTAAATATTTTTCTTGAAAGATAGTATCAGCAGGTAACGGGCCTATTATATCCATACCTTCTTCTCTAAGTTGAGCAAAAGCAGGTTCCATTATGTCGATTTCTTCACGACCTAAATGACCATCTTCTCCTGCATGAGGGTTAATCCCACAAGCATAAATTCTTGGTGATTTGATACCAAATTTACTTTGTAAATCTTGGTGAAGAATGCGAGTTACTTTTTGTAAGCGTTCAAAGGTTATTGCTTTGGCTACATAGGTAAGCGGTATATGCGTGGTGACTAATGCAACGCGCAAGCCTTTTGTTGCCAGCATCATTACTACATCTGAGCAGTTAGCTTGATGGGCAAAGTACTCAGTATGGCCACTAAAAGGGACGCCAGATTTATTGATTAAGCCTTTGTGTACTGGGCCAGTAACAATGGCGTCAAATTCTCCTGACATGTTTTTATCACTAGCTACTTTTAATGTTTCAACTACATAAGCACCATTATTGGTGTCAAGAGTGCCAGCGATGCTTGGTTGGCCTAAAGGAATGTCAACAATGGTTAATGTGTTTTTGGCTTGTGGAGTAGCCTTAACTTTTGCGTCATAATCAATGAGTGTTATGGGTAAATTTAATTGTTTAGCGCGTTGTTCTATAAGTACTTTAGAGGCAACAACAACAATTTGCACAGGCCAAGGCTGTTGAGCAATAGTAATAACTAAATCAGGGCCTACACCCGCAGGTTCACCAGCCGTAATGGCAATACGTTTAGTCATGTTATTTATCCTGTTCAAAAATTTCGATGTAAGCCTCATCGCGAGTTTCTTTGATCCAACGAGCACTTTCAACACCAAATTTACGATTATGAAGAATTTGATAAGCACGATTCTTGTTCATTTGTGAGGTGGCATCAACCGTACGACGATCAGTTAATTTAATAATATGCCAACCAAACGATGAACGAAATGGTTTGTGATACTCGCCAATTTTCATTGTCGCTAATGCTTCTTTAAAAGCGGGATCATAACTTGTTGGGTCTGCCCAGCCTAAATCACCACCACGAGCTGATGTGGGACCTTCAGAAAATTCTTTTGCAAGATCAGCAAATGTCGCTTCGCCTGCCTTTATCTGGTTTAACATTTTTTGAAGCTGAGCCTCTGCTTTTGCTTCACTTAAAATTATTGAAGGTTTAATTAATATATGGCTTGCTTTAACTTCTTTAACTTCGACAATTTTACGGCCACGAATATCAAGTATTTTTACAATACTAAAACCTAAACCTGTACGAATAGGGCCAACAACAGTGCCTTTGTTTTTCCCTGCAATGACTTCAGAGAAAAGGGTTGGCATCTCATTAATATTTTTCCAACCTAAATCGCCACCCTCTAACGCGTTTGCACCACCAGATGAAGCAATTGCTATTTTTCTGAAGTTAGAGCCACTATTAAGTAACACTATAACCTTATCTGCGCGCGCTTTACTGGCGGTCATATCGGTTTGTGTTGCATCAGAAGGAAACTCAATCAAAATATGACCAAGACGGTACTCAACATCATTTGATGTTTGTTCTTTCATTAAATTTAATAAGTTAGATACTTCTTGTGGAGATATATAGATGCGACGACTAACACTATTGCGGCGCACTTCACCAGAAATTAATTCAGTACGGACACTTTCTCTATAGTTTTCATAGTTATTACCTTCATTGATAATACTCTGATGAAATTGAGATAATGTTAGCTTGTTTTCTTGAGCTATATTACTAATAGTTTGATCTAACTGAGCGTCACTGACTTGTACACCCATACGCTCGCCTAATTGAAGGATTAAACTATCATTAATCAATTTATCCATTACTTGTGTACGTAGAGTCTTATTGGAGGGTAGTGCTTGATTATTTTTTTTAGCTTGTTTTTTTATATTTTCAAGAAGATCTTTGACTTCAGATTCAAGCACAACGCCACTGTTAACAATAGCGGCAACTCGGTCTAATTGTTGTTCTTCAGCTTGTGCTATTACTTGTAATCCAGCATAAAATACACTAGCGAGCATTAACGGTTTAAGTAAAGTAGTAACTAAATTTTTCATGAATTTTGCATCTTCGTTGTTGTGTGTTGTTAATTTTTTAAGTAATAAGGGCGTTTATAACCAAAAATACTTGAATTAAACATGTCTTGTGTGCCAATGGTGCCTTGCTTGCCATTTAGCCCTTTAATGATGAATTCTAGTTCGAAACCACTATTATATTCATCGCGGTTTTCGTTAAAAAAACCACCATCACTCAAGTTTGAGTTTATATGCCTATGATAAGCTATACGTAAAGCCCAGCAGCAACTCTCATATTGTAAGCCCGCATAACTTTCTATACTGCGTTTCGATTTAAAATCTTGAGTTAGTCGTCCAACAAAAGCCCAATCTTTATTTATAGCGAAGTTTGCTAGCAATGACATTTGCTCTAAACTACTATCTGAGACATTACGAGTATACCTATGGTTCAATTGAACTGAATTATATTTATCAATTTGATAATTTAGTGCAACTTGACTCTTATTCGTGAAGCTTTCTCTTGTATTGTATTGTATATCGCTACTAATTTGCCACTTATGATTTAATCGATAAAATAAATTTGCAGCAACAGATGATTTTTGGCTTGTTAACTGATCGGTATTAATATTATCAATTATCTCATCAAAAATATTATTGTCGGATAAATATTGTATTCGGCCAACACTTAAACGGAATATTTCTAGATTAGATTGATTAAGTATTCTACTGGTAATACCCCAAGTATATTGGTTAGCGCCAGCAATTCTATCTAAACCACTATAGCTGCTGTCTCTAAATAAACCATTATAATCATCTTGTAATGTTGTTGTGTCATACAAACCAATGTTCGTTTGATCTTTTTCAGGGATATATAAATATTGAACTTTCGGCTCTATTGTTTGAGTATAATTATTACCAAATAAAGACATGATTCTATCGAAATTAATGCCGCCATGAAAGCGTACTTTTGGTAACGTGCGATTCACTGTTTTACTTAGTGTGCTACCTAGCTGAATGTCGTTTTGTTGGTAATAAGTATGTAATAACTTAAATTCAGAGTTTAAAAACCAAGCGGGTGTGGATATTGGAAAACTTAACCCTGCCTCTACGTGGTAACGATTAGCTCTAACTTGTTGCTTTGTTTGTGCTTGAAAACTTGTTAATTCAGAATAAAACTCAAACTGCCCTAATATGTTCTTTTTTTCAAATAAATTAAATGGTTGTCTGGCGGAAGCTTCAATATGAGGTAAGGTTTTATAACTTGCTTGGTGGTTACCTAAAACTTCAAAATCTTGCAGCTTCATTGTTGCTTGCCACTGTTCACCAAAGTATGATAATTCGCCTATTTGATATAAATAAGCATCATTAGAGTTGTATTGTTTAGAACCAATATCAACTAAATAATTATCATCACTGATGGTGGTATAATCCATATAAATACGAAAATTATCTGAAAAAGTGCCGATATGCTGAAATCTAGCAAGGTAGCGAGAATCATCATTTAATTTAATTTTACTGTCTTTATTTAGGTACTCTAAATTAATACTACCGTTTTGTAACCCTGACAGATAACGAAACTCTGTTTTAAGCTGTGTACCACGTTTAGACATATAATGCGGTGTAATAGTAGCATCCATATTCGGTGCTATATTCCAATAATAAGGTGCTTCTATTTCAACCCCTGAATTACTTGAACTACCTATTTTAGGGTATAAAAAACCACTCTTTCGTTGTTTAGATACAGGAAAAGTAAAATAAGGTAAATATAAAATGGGTATATCAAATAGTCGCACCTGCGCATGATAGGCTTCACCGACACTACCGTCAGCTGATATGGTTATTTCAGATGCTTTTATTTGCCAATCAGGATCGTCACCAACACAGGTGGTAAAGGTTGAATCTAATAAGCTTAGTCCTTCCTTTGAATTGATTTTTAATTCGTTAGCGCTGCCATGAGCAGGATTGCCATTAAGTTGATATTCCGTATCAAACATGGTGCTTTCTTTAGCTTTTTTATTGGCATTGAGTTCACTTGCTAGAATGTTAATGCTCTGGTTTTGATAATGTATGTTGCCTTGGGCATTAAATGTCATTAATAATCGATCAAAGGCAAGTTGGTCTGCTTTAATGATTTGGCTTTTATCAATAAGGGTTACGCCACCGCTAAAGTTAGCTATTTGATCTTTTTCAATACTCGAATATTTTGATGTTATTCTAATACTATCATCCGTTATTTTTGGTGCATTGATAATGGCTGGAACAATCGTTGGGATAACACATTGAAGTGGAGTTTGCTGCTTTTCTTCAGCGATAGCATGTGCTGAAAAGGCGATGCCAAATAAAATTATAAAAGGGAATGTTTGTCGGAAAAAAAGCATTTATTTGTAAATGTTGTCTTAAATATGCGTGATGAAGAGTATATGATATAGCAAATAGCTTACTATCAATAGTAGTAATTTAGTCAAAGTGCAGGGTAATAATAACAGTATGCGTATATGGGGAAAGGTTTTAGGTTTTTTATTTGGTTTTATGTTGAGTAAAAACTTATTTGGCGCCTTGTTAGGTGTATGGTTAGGTCATATGTTTGACCGTGGCCGAGGATTCGACTTTAATGGCGTAACGGGCGGTCAAGAAGATGATGTTGCACGTCAAGCTGCCTTTTTTTATAGTACGTTTTCAGTTATGGGTCATGTAGCCAAGGCAAAAGGGCAAGTGACTAATCATGAAATTGCTTTTGCTAGTGCTTATATGGATAAGCTCGGCTTGAACAGTGAGTTACGCCAGCAAGCGCAAGATGCTTTTCGTGAAGGAAAAACCACAGGATTTCCGCTTAAAGAGCGATTAATAAAATTTAAGCGTATTTGTGGTAATCGTCATGATTTATTACTTATGTTCTTAGAAATTCAGATTCAAGTCGCTTTTTCCGATGGCGATTTAGATGCTAAAGAACGGGAAGTATTGCATACCACCGCTAAATTTTTAGGTTATTCTGCTCGTCAATTAGATAATTTGTTAGAAATGATTATTGCCAGTGCTGCTTTTAATCAACAAGCAGGGCAGGGTTATCAACAATTCAATGGTGGAAACGCGTCTACAAATGCGGGGCAGCTTGATAATGCTTATAAAATTTTAGGTGTTAGTAAAGAGCATTCTAAAGTCGATATTAAAAAAGCCTACCGTAAATTAATGTCTCAACATCATCCTGATAAGTTAATTGCTAAAGGTTTACCGCCAGCCATGATGGAAGCGGCAAAGGAGAAAACTCAAGATATTCAAGCCGCGTATGATTTGATTTCGAAACAGGATAAATAGACTAAAGTGATGAGTGACGAGTTTATAGTTTCGAAAACACTACAGCTAAGAGTTTTGTGTTTTCGGAACTCGCCACCTTTCTTGCTCGTAACATACACTTACCAACCTATCGACTTTAACCAACTATTGATTTGAGTCATTAATTCTTTCTCAGGATAATATCCCATCTCATTATTGTTGAGTTGGCGTTGGCGATAATAGACTTTCATTTCTTGTTTTGATACCGCTAAACGTTGTGCTGTTTTCTCTAAAGCAATAGGATGGTCGTATCTTAGATATAAATCTAGTATTGGATACTCGCTATAAGCTATTTTTTTAGCGAAATCAGTATTTTCATCATTAATTAATTCATTATTGGTTAATATATAACTGCTTAATAAAATCACAGCATTTGGCATGCTATTAACCTGATGTGAATTTTTTTCATCAAGTAAGTCAACCAATATAGCGCCATGATTACCCTGCGTAACGATCACAACAATACCAGGATACTCATTCGCTATACTGAGTACTGCATTGATCATTGAAGTAAATTTAATTTTGTACTCATCAATAAGCGCTTTGTTTTCTTTTTGTTGCTCATCCACCTTTAATGCTTTAGAAGGATAGTTGTCTGGTTTACTAGCAGGTTGCACTGTGACGGTAGTCCAACCTTGCTGAGGAAGTTTTTTACGTAAAAAATTAATGGCTTTAGGACTCGTTGCTCCTTGTTGCCAATCAGGTAATAAAACCATTGTACCTTTATGATTTACAGTAGAATTTTCAGTGACTAAAGTAATGTAATCATCAGGGCCAGCTAATAAAGGTTTGATTTTATCGGCAGAGAGGTAATGTTTTAAATCATTTTTATGTTGCAGAAGAAGAGAGATTGGTAACTGAATTTCAGGAACTTTGGCTTTGGCGTTAGCGTCTGAATTTGATTTAGGTTTGACTACTTCTTTCGTCGACGTTGTTTGTTTATCTTGCTGGGCTAATACGCCATGACTTGCACAAGTGAGGAGCAAAATAATTACTGCTAGCTTGATTGATGCTGATTTGAGTAATGTTTTTTTAAGTAGCGCTTGCACAGTTGCCCTTTATTTTTATGTTTTTATTTAACTTCCTGCACTATATCGGCTGGTTAGCTGAAAGCGTTAATTAAATGGACAAGGCGCGACAAACGCAAGCAGCTCACCAGTAACAGGGTGTGTTAAACTCAAGTTTCTTGCATGTAACTGTAACCTAGAGCTTAACGCTAAGGCTTGCTCATGGGCATATAATCGATCACCCAAAATAGGATGACCTAATGCAAGCATATGCACTCTTAATTGGTGAGAACGTCCAGTAATAGGTGTTAATTCAAGTAAGGTACTTTCAGCTTTTGAATCATCTTCTTTAGAATTAAGCTCACTGTAACCTAATACTTGATAATGGGTTAAAGACTGCTTACCGTTTTCATGATCAACTTTTTGTTTTGGTCTATTTGGCCAGTCACATATTAATGGCAAATCAACACTACCTTCATGCGCTTTAACATGCCCAAATACTCTAGCAATATAGCTCTTGTTTGTTTTTCGCTGTTCAAATTGTCGGCTAATATTGACATGAGCTGGTTTATTTAGCGCCATAATAATGATGCCAGACGTTGCCATGTCTAAGCGATGCACTACCGTTGCTGTGGGTAATACTCGCTGGACTCGGTTCTGTAAGCAATCTTGATGCTCAGGTAAACGACCAGGTACACTAAGTAAACCACTGCTTTTGTTCAATACTACGATGTCTTCATCTTGATAGACAATGTCTAAATAAGGACTCATTGGTGGTTGATAAATAAAATCTGGATTTGCGCTCATGTTTATTTCTCTTTACTCGAGGTTTTAAGTAGTGAGTAGCGAAGTGAAACTGTTGAGAGGTTTCACTTCGTGATTCGATACTTCTTTGGCTCGTGATTTTTCGGTTGTGTTTAATTTGTTACCACTATCATACGCACTGCTTCAAAGGTTAATTGTGCTTTATCAATATAATGACTCAGCTCACTTTGTTGATGAGCAATGAAATCAATTTCGGCTTGACGAACACTAGGGTTAATCGCTTTTAGTGCAGTAAGCCTTTGTTGTTCTTGTTCAAGTTTTGTCTGCATGTTCGTTAAGGCTTTTGCTTGAATAGCTGAAATTTGTTGTTCACCATGGCCTTCAGCTTTAGTGACTAGCGGTCCGATTTGTGATTTTAATGCTTTAATGAGTTGCAATGCCATTTGCTTTTTAACAGGTATTAACTGTTTATCTAGCACCGATTCACTGACCTTGTCAGCAAGGTTATTACCGTTTTTATCAACGAGAATACGAATAGGTGTGGTGGGTAAGTATCGGCCTAATTGTAAATGTGCTGGCGCGGTCGCTTCTACGGTAAATAAGCATTCTAAAAAGAAAGTACCAACGGGTAGTGCTTCATTTTTTAATAACCCCATACTAGCATTACCAATTTCATCGCTTAGGACTAAATCTATTACACCGCGAACCATAGGGTGATCCCACGTTAATAATTGATAGTTTTCATTTATTAATGCGGTATTACGATCAAAAGTTATTGTTGTGCCATCTTCAGGTAAGCAAGGAAAGTTGCTATTAAGCATATGCTCACTTTGATTCAACGCAATCGCATTATCCGCTTTATCATCTTGCTGAACACCAAATACATCTAATGCTTGAAACATAAATTGAGGTAAATCTATTTTTCTGTCATTTCGTTCAATTTTTTCTACTAATTCGTGCGCTCGACCTTGGCCAGATGAATTTAATTCAAGTAACTTATCACGACCAGATTCTAATTCTGCCTTTATTTGACAATGTTTTTGCCAACTGTCACTGATTAACGTTTCAGCTTCACTTGAGACTTGTTGCGCACTTAATGCTAATGATAAGAGTTGCGGGCCGAAAGCCTCAAAAACTACGCGACCTGTAATACACGTATGTTCAAACGCTTGCATACCTTGTTGATACCAATCAAATAATAAATGTTGGGCTGAGTCTTCAAAATATGGTACGTGTAAACGAATAATTTCAGTTTGACCTATACGGTCAAGGCGTCCAATACGTTGTTCAAGTAAGTCAGGGTTGCTTGGTAAATCAAATAATACTAAGTGGTGAGAAAACTGGAAATTTCGACCTTCACTGCCTATTTCTGAACACAATAATAATTGTGCGCTGTCTTCATCTTGAGCAAAATAAGCCGCGGCTCTATCACGTTCAAAAATTGATAAACCTTCATGGAATACTGCTGAACGGATGCCTTCTTTAACACGAAGAGCCGCTTCTAAATCAATGGCAGTTTGTGCATGAGCACAAATCACTAAAACCTTTTCTTTTTTTAGTGATTGAAGTAAATCAATTAAATATTCAACACGAGGATCAAAGTTTGTCCATATTTCATTTTGAGGGTCTAAGCCACTTTCTAATGAAAAAAGCATTTCAGGGGTGAAAACATATTTAGCTTGTTTGGAATTTGCTAAAGTTTCAGGACAACCACTGAGCATAAATTCATTTAATGTTTCTTGATATTGTTCAGGCATTGTTAATGGTGCTGGGTGTGTTTCACGTGCAGGAAAGCCTTTGATGGTATTGCGTGAGTTTCTAAATAAAATACGACCCGTACCGTGTCTGTCTAATAATTGAGATAATAATTGTTGGCGATTAACCTTCTGTTCGCTGACATCATCACTGTTTAGTGATATTAATTGCTTGCTAATGTCAGATTCTTTTAGCAGCGTAGAAAGAGTGCTTTCTTGAGTAACAGATAATTGCTCGCCTTCAACCAAAGCATTAGCCGCATCTGCTACTTCACTATAGTGAGACTCTTCTTCGGTGAACTTTTCATAGTTGAAAAACCTGTCAGAGTCGAGTAAACGTAAACGAGCAAAGTGGCTTTCATGGCCAAGTTGATCAGGTGTTGCAGTGAGCAATAATACGCCTGGGATCACTTGTGATAATTGTTCTATACATTGGTACTCAAGGCTTGGCTTGTCTTGCTGCCAATTTAAATGGTGCGCTTCATCAACTACCATTAAGTCCCAATCTTCACTGATTAATTCGTCGTACCATTTAGGATTATTAGTAACAAAACCTAAATTAACCAATACTAACTGTTCAGTACTGAACGGGTTTGTACCATCTTCACCTGCGGTTTCAGCACATCGGTCTTCATCAAAAATGCTAAATTTAAGATTAAAGCGGCGTAACATTTCCACTAACCACTGATGCATTAAGGATTCAGGCACTATAATTAAAATACGCTTGGCTCGGCCACTAACCAATTGTTGATGAATGATTAAACCAGCTTCTATTGTTTTACCTAAACCTACTTCATCGGCTAGTAAAACCCGTGGCGCAAAGCGGTTACCTACTTCATCGGCAATATAAAGTTGGTGAGGAATAAGATTGACGCGAGCGCCTGTTAAACCCATTAAGTCAGACTGTTGCTGTTCATATTGATGGCGTAAACAATCTTTGCGTAGTCGAAACCAATCAAGCCTGTCTATTTGGCTGTTAAGTAGACGATCATGAGGTTTATTGAATTTTATAAAGTGATCGATCATCACTTCTTTTAATTGAGTTGCTTCGTTAGTATCTTGCCTAATACCTTGATAGGTAATAATGCCATGCTCTTCACTAGTCGATTCTACTTTTAATAGCCAACCTTCATGACTAGGGATAAGATCGCCTTGATTGAATATTACGCGAGTTAAGGGCGCATTTGCTTTAGCATATTGGCGAGATTCGCCCGTGGCGGTAAATACTATATTAACAAATCGGTGCTCTAACCTTGTAACGGTTCCTAATCCTTGATCTGATTCGCTATCACTGATCCAACGTTGACCTACCTGAAATGGCATAATAAAAAGCTCCAAAGTAACCTGAAAAGTATAGTGAAGATTAATCACTAAAAAAACGGCGCTATAGTACTCTTAATCATAGCTAGGATCATTAAATAATTCAGGAAAATGGATTATATGAATTAATAATTAATACGGGAGTGTTAAAGTTGTAAAAGCGCCTTGCTAAGTTTTTATTTAAATGTCACTGTTAAAAGGTATTTATTTTACTCTTTTGTGTTTGTTTTTTTGTTAGTAAATCATGGAGATTACTTATGACTGAAGAAAGTATAAATAATGATAAAACTGTTGAAATATCTTCTTCAGAAGAAAAAATTATCTATATTCTAGATACAAATATTTTATTACATGAACCTTTCGCCTTTTTATCTTTTAAAGAACATGACGTTGTTGTACCTATGACAGTGTTAGAAGAATTAGACTCCATTAAAGATAGGCGAAAAGACGTTAGTCGTGATGCTAGAGTTGCTATTCGTGCGTTAGAAGATACCTTAAAGGATGCCACGCCAGAACAAGTACTTGCAGGCGTAAAATTACCACAAAATGATGAACAGCACCCCAGTGGTTGTTTATCCATTATCAATGATTACTCATTAAATCAAAAAGCAAGAACGTTATCATTTAATGAAAATGACAATCGTATTATTAATGCCGCGCTATATATTCAAGAACATCAACCGGCTAATAAAGTTGTTTTAGTCACAAAAGACATTAATATGCGCCTTAAAGCAAAAGGAGCGGGTCTAGCACATGTTGAAGATTATAGAACTGACCAACTGATTGATGATATTCAATTTTTAACAAAAGGTTATCACCAATTTGAAGGTGACTTTTGGCAACAAATTAAGGATTGTGATAGTGAATCTGACGGGCGATATACCACGCACTTTATTGATAAAAAGATCCTTCCACTAAGTTACATGAATGAATACCTGATTGATGAAAATGAAAGTTTCGCAGGTAAAGTTACTGGTTGGAATGATGAAACAGTCTCAATTCTAGATTTAGGTCGAGAGCGATTATTAGGTAAAGCGGCTTGGGGTATTCATCCTAAAAACATCTATCAAGGTATGGCAATGGATGCTTTGCTTGATCCAAATATAGATCTTGTTATTTTAACAGGTCCAGCAGGTTGTGGTAAGACGTTGTTAGCATTAGCAACAGCCTTAGAACAAGTGATTGAACAGGGCTTGTACGATAAAATTATTGTGACTAGAAGCACGCCAGAAATTGCAGAATCTATTGGCTTTTTACCAGGTACAGAAGAAGAAAAAATGGCACCTTGGTTAGCCGCTATTACTGACTCTCTAGAGGTGTTACATAAACAAGATGAAAATATGTCAGGTAGCTTAGATTATATTGTTGAAAAGGCTAATATTCAGTTTAAGTCTGTTAACTTTATGCGAGGTCGCAGCATTCAAAATACCTTGGTGCTACTTGATGAATGTCAAAATTTAACAGCCGCTCAGCTTAAAACCATTATTACTCGTTGTGGTGAAGGCACTAAACTAGTGTGCAGTGGCAATCTGGCGCAAATAGACAGTAATTACTTAACCGCTGTGACATCGGGTTTAACCTATATTGTCGAACGTTTTAAAGATTT
>Ga0209826_1000209_pt1 | contig 41684 bp, 33 predicted proteins | sample GOMGulsemesocosm_5_FD_184637 | JGI IMG/M metagenome (GOLD analysis project Ga0209826, IMG submission 184637) | Methane-oxidizing microbial communities from mesocosms in the Gulf of Mexico - GOM15C Gulf of Mexico (SPAdes) (version 2) | ecosystem: Environmental > Aquatic > Marine > Cold seeps...
AAACAGCGTGCTGGATTATATGAGGCGAGAAGCGATGTCGCTGATAGGAGATTTTTTTCATCTACTGAGATTAGATCAGCATTAATTTCCTTGCCACAAAGTTAATGTGACGACGCCCTATTTCCGACGTAAACACATGAAATCAAATTCAAGCTAAAAATTCAGCAGCTACAGGCTAATCGTAAATGGTATCGTTGCAGAGATTGGACTGATCCAATTGTTCATTCTTATACAGTGAACTCGAAAATGGAAATTAACCAGTTTTCTTTATGTGCTTGGCCTTAATCTCCTCCCTCGCTTGCTCAATATATTCATGTCTTTCAAATTCCTCAGAACTCAATGCAGAGAAGCCCTTTGTGCTATACTTTTCCGTATTAGCATTACTTGAGCCATGGGTATCATCTTGATTGATGATCGCTATCAACTGTTGCTCAAAATACATTTTGCATTTAGGTCCTTTCGCGGAACCTCTAATGGATTCGAACGTATAGCCTCCTGCCATTTTTGTTCTCTTGATTTTTGCTGTCGAGGTTTCAGAATTATCTAATAAATCCGACATTTCTGAAATCAGCGCTTCTACTTCTTGCTTCTCAGTTTGGGTAAGAGCAGAAGATTTTCCTCTCAGAAATTTGATACTATTCGTCAAATTTCCATTCGTCATTGAACGCATTCTTTTTCTCAAACTCTCTATATTGATATCCAAATCATTTTCCCTAGTTTGATGAAGTAACGCGGGGATTTATCATGCTTACATTACAACGTTTCTACTGATCTAATTTATATTAAGCGATCAAGGCCGTTAAATCCATTCTCAGCTAGAAAGTGAGTTTGAAACTGCTCTGACCTATTTCTGTCTTTCTTACACTCTTTGAAAATACAATAAACGTGTTCATAATATGAGGTCTGGTAATAGCTATACATTATTGGAGGCAAAAAATTTACGCTACCAATCAAAGTTTGACCGTGCTGTTATGAATTTCGATCAATTCGATTTCTCTTTTATAGACCTGATGTAGACTAATTTGATCAGACATTGTCTGAGAAGGGAATATAAATAGCCGACTTCGAAACAAAACGAACTATATCGGGCAATGCTGTTTGAGACATAGTGCCACGCCATTACTTTACTGCTTTCCGAAATAATCACAGACATACAGTTAAAACTCATTGGTAGAATGTTTAGTGGGATGCTACACTTAATGCTTGATTATTAATTCTGTTTATCTTTATTGAGGGAGAAAAATGGAGCCTGAATCTCAAATATTTGAACTCAGATTTTCGAGCCTTAAGGCAAAGCAACGTGAAATTCGCAATACATTTCCGACTGATCATGGCCTGCGCATTCACCGGGCTTTAAGTTGGTTAAATCGCGCTGAGCTCGCCGGTGATGATTATGATGCTGCTTTTATCTTCTACTGGATCTCTTTCAATTCAGTCTATGCAGAAGATACAACTAGGGTGGTGAGCGGATCGGAACGCAGTGCGTTTGATGGCTATTTTGAAAAGGTTCTCTCGTTAGACAATGATCAGTTTATTTATGATGCGATATGGCAAAAATTCTCCAATTCCATTCGTTTACTGCTCAATAACAAGTACGTTTTTCAACCATTTTGGAACCACCACAATCAGCTAGATGGGTACGAAGATTGGGAAACACGTTTTGAAAAAAGTAAATTCAAAACGAAAATTGCGATGCAAGAAAGCGACACAAAAATTATTCTATCCATACTGTTTGACAGACTTTATGTTCTCAGAAACCAACTGATGCATGGCGGAGCGACTTGGAATAGTTCGGTGAACCGTGATCAAGTTCGGGATGGTTCTCGGATCCTTGGGTTTCTTATCCCGCTTTTTGTTGATCTGATGATGGACAATTCACAGCTCTATTGGGGAGCTCCCTATTATCCAGTGGTGGAATAATCTGACTAAACAAAAGGACGAGATGTATTGAAAATTCATCTGTAGCTCAGACGAAAACTCCTGTCAGATGATTGCCTTCTTTATGAGAACTGCGTGAGAGAGTTCCTATTTCCTAAACCACTTTTGTCTATTATGGAAAAGATTGTAAGACGAAACCTATTTGTTGCTGACATCTATAATAAAAATTTTCGAGAGTAGTTCGTGTAAAATATTTAGAAATTTCTCATTAGGAGAAATTGTTCGTTTGATGATATTTCCTCGCTGTTTTTCATAAGCATACCAGATTTCGACAATAACATTTTCAATGGGCCACTCAATAGTCGATATTTCGTTTCTATTTTCTATTAGGCGGCAACCCTCAATAATTGCTTCTTTTCGCCTTTTCGTGTCAGATTTATGCCAGCTATCGATCGTTAGATCAGCTAGGGGGATATAACTATTATCCAAGCCATACTTTGCCTGTTTTTCTTTGTTGTCTTTAATAATGATAAAAGCAGCGATTCCCCCAGATATAAAGGAGGTTGCCACTAAAATAGAGGTAATTAATCCTGGAAATATATCGCCGAAAAATACTGCCAAAGTAAAACAGAAGATCGAAAGGAAAATTAGTCCGGAGCTGCCGGCTTCACCAATGTTCCTGAAAATCTTGAATAAAATTATTAATCCAATTGTGCCGAAAACAAGTGCGATAATCAGACCAGTGCTTTCCCCGCCCCAGAACAAAGCAACCATTAGCCATAATATAGCCAACCAGAATATTCCTAATGCCCCGTTGGGTTTAAATGGTTCGTTGGACATTAATGCTCTCCCATCTAAGCTGGTGAAACAAGAGTTGTATTGCGACGGCTACTAAAGCCTCTTAATTTTAGATGGCGATACCTCTTCGTTGAGATCTGTAATCATTTTTGACCATGATTTGATCAGATCGAGATTTCCCCAAAAACCAGTGCTTGAGCTCGTTTGCGAGCCGAATACCTTTGAGTATTTGGTCGAATTGTTCATTCGCCCATTTTTTGTTATCGATGGGAGGAGACTTCATATAGAGCGTCAATCCGGAATTCCCTCCTATGCGAGGATTTACTGTCGCACCAAGATTGGTAGGCGTTTCCAAAAGGTTTGTTGTGAATTTCTCTGTGATCTTCTCATAATTATTTCCCAGGAACCTAGGTTGATGCTCATACTAAGCTTGACTGCTTTGGCATGTATGACACACTTCGCAAAGACTATTGAATTCGTTTCGATAGTAGATGATTTATTCTCGCTGTTGGGTAGGTTAATGGAAGCAGAAGAAAATTATCTAAAATCCATGTCGCGCACAAGCATCAATAGGCGTTTGAACTCTTCATTGTCTGTGTCACTTTTCCAAAAATTGATGAACTGGCACACGATCTGAAGATTGCCTTCCTCATAATGCCCATTGCTGTCAATTCGGTCGGGCGACGGTAGAAGGTTTTTGTCACCATTGGTAGCGTCTTCACTAAATATTAGGCCAGTAAGTGCGCAACGACCTTCCTGAAGGTGATACAAGGAAGTCATTAATTTTTCTAACTGCGCCGATGTCATCCTCAGTTCTTTATTTTTCGATGTCCGTTCAACAGTCTGTCCGTTGGAATTGCGAACAGTATTTTCGATCGAAAGGCACATAGCTACTATGGTTTTCTCGCTCCCCCCCAGGATGCGACCTTGGTCATTTCCACCTTTCGAATTTTCGAGTACGCCAGTAGTTTCCTGTTTCAACAGCGTTGAGAATATCCAGCAGAAGGAATGGGCGTCTATAAGACGTACGTTTTCTAAATCGGCGGCCACTGCTATCATTGGTCGCAGGCCTTCCAGGGTCTGATTATACATGACATAGTTTTCCCAACTACACTGTCGCAATGTAGTGAAATCGATGCCAAGCTCGCGGAAGGCGCGGTCAAATCCTGTAGGCTGAATTGGCATAAACCGATCCATATCCTTGAGAAAATAGAAATAGGCGAGCAGTGGATACTTACCACCCGTAAGCTCACTCAGGCGATCGAATGCCACCCCATCTTCCAAATCACCCCTATACAACCCGAAGAGTAGATCTTCAATTTCATGTTTCAGTTTAGGATCTGTTACTGCTTCTAGCAGTACCTTATGATCTCTGTTCGCATGTCCGAAGCGGTTCTGCCAGAAAACAAGATTGTTATCGAGGTTGCTGCTGCTTTCCTGAATCTCAATCGCCGCGATCATTTGGTTCAGAATTACACCTGATCCGATGTCATCCTCTGACCAATTAGGGGTATTTAGGAGCTCAAGCGCACGCTCGCGTAGTCGTGGTTTATAGTTTTCCCAAACGGCCGCGAGTCCTTCGTTGAAGTCTTTGAAAGGATGTCCGGATTTTTCCTCAACCAGATCCTGAAAGTGTTGATAGGCAGAATTGAGATCAAATTCAGTGTGAGGGATGATGCCCAGCGGACTTCTTGAAACTGATTTTTCACCCAAATACCAATCGAGAAAGCGAACTAAAGACTCGGAGCTCTCTACCTCAACCCTTAGCGTCGTTGATGCCGTTAATGGAAGCAGCGGACCAACTAAATTGGAGTTTCCGTTGGATGGACTATCCATCAGTCTTACGCCTTCAATTGTTGGCGGGGCTGGCGGTTCGAACCAAATACGCGTTTCAGCAGCCTCCCGGTGAACGGCCAAAACCTTCCCAATTGGGGTAGTGAAGCCAATTACTTTGTCTGTGGGTGTTATAGTCGGTTGCCCGAGCTTTGATTGAAGGATCTTCTCAGATTCTTGAATTGATAAAGTCATGATGTGCCCCAAAAACTAAGTAGTGCTTTAAAAAAGTAAAATATATTTCAAGAGAATACTCGGTTATATGTCAGGATTTTTCTCAATGGTTCGTGCCACCGAATGAGACAGGATTCCTTGTTAGTTCGGAAGTTTTCAATCTATGCATTTGGTTCTCTTAGTGACCTATATTGATGTTCTGAGAATTGATCCGATTGCAATAAACCATCGAAGTGACAAAGATTCTATAATTCAAACCAATTGAACCAGTCCTCCTGTCACCGCGAAATGAATCCACTTACTGAATACCGGCTTCCCTGTGGCTTTAGTTACGCCATTCGCATAAGCCTGCAGTTGCCCGGAATAACTGAGGGCAATTTTCTCCCATTCTGATTTCGCGCGTGGGGATGCCTTGTGGTCGATGAGAATAAAACCTTCGTCGGTCTCCAGTAATAGATCTATCCAACCGGCTATGCGTTGGCCTGTTTCGAGTTCGTATTGAATGGGATATTCTGAGTAATACCGTATAGGTTTAAAGTTGTCAGAAACGGTACCCAGAAAACGACTAACGCATTCTTCAGCAGCTTCTTTTGAAATGGTATTCTGCATTTTGTGGTTCGTAAGCACGCGCTTTGTAGAATCCTGCCCAAATATTGTCGTGGCTATCACTGCATGCAATGCTGATCCAAGTGCTGCCGGGTCATAGTCGCCTTTGATCTCAAGGCGATCGCCTAATGAAATTATTTCTCCAACCTTTGCCGTTTCAGCAGGCTCCGTGTTGGAGGGGCTCAATTTCAGGGGCAGAAATTCTTCTTTGTGAGTAGCTGTTAGAGGCCAGAATGGTTTGAATTCTTCGGTGGAAGTTATTGACTCTCCAGCACTCAATTCACGGACTCGGCTGGGTATCGAGGTACCATCGGGTAAAGCAAGCATATCACCGCCTGGCAGCATCCAGTCTGCATCCAATGTACCCATCCACGGGCCTGTATCCGTCTGGTTCGGCATAGTAATGATCAGGGCATCGCGGGGCCGGGTGAGAGATACGTATAACAATCGTTTTACTTCGGCGGTCTCCTGCTTCGAGGCGACAACTCCCTCTGGGCTTGCTTCAATTTCCTCAATCAGTGAAACATTCTGGCCCTGTAAGCCAAAGAACGACGGCCAATAGCGAAGAGTACGACCAGCAAGTGGATTTTCCAATGTTATAGGCTCTGGAGACGGCAAAACTGAAAGTCCCCAAATTCGTGGATTCAACTTCGCTTCAAGATCCATTGCAATCACAATAGGCCATTCCAAACCCTTGGCCCCGTGATGTGTGATGAGCTGGATCGCATCTTCACTTTCTCCCCCCGCCTGAGTGTCTTTCCCCGCGTCTTTCAAGGCGTATAGCCAAAGGATCAGGCCCGCAGATGTTGCCGGTTCATTTTGAGCCTCACACTGACCGATATAGTCGTCGGCATGCTGCAGAAGAGCTGAAAGATTATTCATGCGATGCTGACTTTGATGTGCGCTGGGGCCCCATCGAAAGGCACATTTACGAACATCTCCAGCAGCCATGGCCACACGGAGAGCTTCAACTGGAGTCAGAAACGGAAGGCGACTTCGCGCTGCTTTCAATGCCGCCAGTGGGCCATCTTTTATATCTTCCAGCCAGGCGTTTGATCGGACATCTGGATCTTTCAAGTAGTCTAGGCGTTTACCAATCCAGTTTTCTGGATTTTCGCAAGTCGTCAGACTGTGGATTTCTGCCGTGGCCAGGGTGTCTAGAGGATCAATGAGGCGGCGGAAGCATGCTATTGCCAAGCTAGCCTCGGGAGTATTCAGAAGGCCGGCCCGATTATAACGGATCGGTAGGTTGGCTTCAGCCAATGCGGTCGCTATTTCTTCTAAATTAACGTTTGTGCGGCAGAGGATAGCAATATCGCTGAATGTTGCTTTGCGCTGTTCATCTGTTTCTTTATCAACGATTGTTTTCCCATTCTCAAATAATGAGAGAATTCCTTCCACAAGGGCTTGGCTTCTCAGTTTTTTATTTTTCCCTGCGAGGCGCCAAAGCTCAACAGCGGGCTCGCCTGAAACAGGTTTTCGCGCGGCTTCAAGGGTCACCTGTTCCGCAGACAATGTTTCTGAAAACGCAGGTGCAAAAAGATTATTGGCATATGCCACGAGGTCTGGGGTGGATCGCCATGATTTTTCGAGTATCTCGAGAGATTGACCATCTTCAACGATGCGGTCAACCACAGCCGACATGAGAGAGGGATCAGACCCACGAAATCCGTATATGGACTGTTTCACATCACCAACCCAGATCACCTGATCCGCAAGCTGCGAGAGCTTGAGAAAGAGGGCTAACTGTATCGGGCTGGTGTCCTGGAATTCGTCCACCATGAGAAGTTGGAGTTCTTGCTTCAGGGTTTGTTTCACTGTTGGATTTTCGAGCAGCTTGTACAGGCGTTGCTCCTGATCAACGAAATCGATAAGACCCTTTCGGGTTTTTACCTGCTGATAGGCATCCAGTGTATCAGCAGCAATTTCAAAGGCTTTCTCGACAAAATTTCTGATGTCGTCTTGAAGCCGTGGGTGTTTTTCAAAGTCGATTGCAATATCGGCAATTGGCTCGGCGTAAGATTTAGATTTGGTGCCAGGCATTTTTTTGGTTAAAGAAATCCACTCAGCCCAAGTAACTCGCTTATTTTGTAGAGCTGTTCTTATGCCTTTGATCAAGGACAGGTAATCACGTGTTTTTTTCGTGGCATCATACTTTGTATCAATATCCGAGATCGCAGCACTTATAGTGTCGGCCAGGGCATTATCCAGGTTGCGACCTGTTGGCGCGGGGAAATGCGATAACAGTTGATCCGCACTGGACCGGCCTAGATGTCTGATATCATCAGCTGACTGGTTGTTGGCACGCGCCGCATCAACAATCGACTTTATTTCCGCGCGCCATTTCATCTGATTGTTTTTATCGTTGATCTGAAGACGGTGGCAAAGATCGTTCATTTGTTTTAAGGGAGTTGTATCTTTCTCAAATACTTGCTCCATCGCCCGATAGAAAACGATTTCACTCTGAACCTCATCTAGCACCTGCTGGTCAGGCGGCATGCCGGCTTCGAAGGTGAAACGCCGAAGGATTTCTCCGCAAATGCTGTTGACAGTACCAATCAGAGATTGTTCCATCTGATTTGCTACGTCGAGCCTGCCAGACAGTATCAGTTTGCTGCGAACACGCTCTTTGAGTTCGCCAGCGGCCAGCTTGGTAAATGTTGTTGCAATGACACCAGCAGGTTCAACTCTTCCTGAAGAGAGCATTTCTTCCATTTTTTCAGTAAGTGTATAGGTTTTACCGCTGCCAGCACCGGCACTGATGAAATTAATGTTTATGTTCATCCGTTTGTCCTCCAGCCGGTAATGGCAGAATAATCATTAAAACTGTCACTCGTTTTGGGTATCTCCAGACCATCCTCATCAGCCTTAGACTCGTCGGTAGGCTCGGTACCAGACACGGTCACTTCGATAAGACCCTGATCAAATTGTTCCTTGCGCCACCGCCAGGTATGTTCAAATCGCTGCCAGTATTGCGGCCAGTTTTCCTGATTTTCCGGAATAATACGTTCAGCACCTGGAAACCAATCATGATCCAGGCTGAGCATTTGAGCGTCATTCACGATGAAAAAGCTGAGGGCGGGAGAATGAGCAGGATTTACGCCAAAACGCATATGGGCGTATGTCGCTAACTGAAGATAGTTACTGGATAGCAAGGACTTGCGTCTATACGTTCGTCCGCCCCATTTTATATCAATTATGGCTTCTTTACCGTCATTGCGGGTCGCTAACAGATCGATCGAGCCTGTCAATTTGCCACCTATAAAAGTACCGTTTTGCCCGAGCTCCATCTGGGCACTGACTATTTTTGCCTGCTGTAACTGATCAATCAGGAAAGAGAGTGAATCCTGTAAAATACGAATAAGTTGCTGACACTCCGCCTGGCGCCCAAGTTCGAGCAAATTGGCCCCTTCCTGCTGAAATAGCGTTCGGGCGTGTTTCTCCACCCAATCAGGAATAAGCGAAATATCAATTGCCTGTATGTCCGTGTGGTTATTCAGAAAAATCTCGTAGAGGCGATGCGCTAGACTACCTTTCAGCAGGTTGCCGTCCTTCACCTTGGCAAGTGATCCTGGCTTTATTCTGGCTGCATACCGTAACAACCATTGGTAGGGGCTGTGAATATAGGCGTCGAGGCTTGAATATGATTCAAATCCTCTGGGAGGTAATTCTACATTTTCAGGTAATTTCCACCACCTGGCCAGGGCAGGAAGAACTTGAATTTCAAGCTCGGATTGAGAAATTTCCAGAGATGAAAGGACACCATCATCTCCGAGTGAGAATACTGGCAGGCCTTCCGTTAGACTGGATATTTGATCCCACACAGGGTGGTGGCGATCGACATCGCTGTGAAGAACAATAACGCATTTCTCAACGGTGTTCAGGATGGGTCTTAGCCATGCCTTGCCGAGCCATTTTAGTTGCGCATCTTCCGTCTGCAATTGAACACCATTATCTGCAAGTGCTTTTCTCTCAGCCTTGGACCAAGGCCAGCGGTGGATATGGTCAGTTGCCTGACAGTCCCACCAGACTACTGAGTTTACGGGGCCATAAAATGCACCAGCATGTTCTGCCCGAAGGGCTTTCGGCAGCCCTGCACAAGTTTCTGCCTGTCGGTCTGCGACTGGAGCGCCCGTTCCTTTCACGTCTTCGATGAGGCGCTGTACATTGTCTCTTGTTAGCATATTGAGACCGTGAGCCTTAAGGCGTTCGATGGCGTGCACAAATTCTTTGGTTTGATTTTGCGCAATGTAATACAGAGATTTCATGGTTGGATTTTCGGTTGCTTCCGTTGCCCCTACCAGCCAATTGGCGATCCTCTGAGCACGCTCAGTAAGTGTTGCGCTATCCACTCCAATCGTTGGTGAAAATCGAGGAGATTCCAGCCAGTAACGGATATTTTTCAGCTGGCGCTCTTTGGATTTTCCGTCTTCATCAGCCAAGCAGTGTTCAATCGCTTTTTCCCATTCAGCACTGCCTATACCTGGAACATTTGCGACAACTCGCGCCAACTGTTCGCGATGACGAGCTGGAATTGGCCCTAAGGAATGGGACAAAAACTGAAATAGAGCGGTTGTATTCAGAGGTTTCCATAGGAGGTCGCAGGCCAATGGCAATACTTGAAAAATGGGTCGCCAGGGTGATAATGCGCTATAGCCCAGGCGGGGACTGTTTGTTGCCTCAAGCATTTCGTCAAGCAAATCACCCCGTTTTTCCGCCAAGATAGCGTGAGATTTGTCTGGGAACTCTGTAAGCAGTGTTTGAGTGAGAAGCGAAGTCATCAGGAGACTGTCATGCACAGAACTTGCGCGTAACACAACGATCGAGCCATCACCACTAAGGCCGACTTTTTCACTGGACGACTGAAGGAGGTGCTGTTGCAGATTGTATATATCACTTCCTGCGTTGCCTTGAGGAGATATGTCTTCAGCTTCGGTGACAGAAGCACTGACAGCTTCAATCAGCCGTTGCCACAGATACGGAAAATCGACCAGTTTATCCAACAGATGTATAGACGCAATGGCGACCGGGTTATTGGCAAGTAACTCAATCACCTTCTGTATGCGCTGGCCGAGTCCTGGTTCTACCGCGCCCGCTGCAACTTTCTCGATAGCCGCCATATCGACAAGTTTGGGTAGTACGGCTTTGTCAAACCGGCCGTTCCATCCTGCGAGATACCAGTGATCCCGCCACTGCAAGAGTGTTCTAGCCACTGAAAATGGATCGGCATCATAGGAAGCATGATAAAAAGCATTTTTATGATTGGTTTGTTCAACGCAAGCCAGATATTGAATCATGCGGGCTGTGAAAGAAACATCGGAAGTAGGAATGCCTAGTTGGGTTTCTAGCAGGTTCAAGAAACCGTTGGGGCCAACAGTGATTTTCCCGAGCGCATCAGAAGGGGCAGCGGGCAGGGCGCCATCGGCTTTGAGGCCGAGAGAGACGTGAATTTTACTCGAAACAATTTCTAAATCGACAGCCATGGTGCAAAATCCGTTTTCTTGTAAGGAAATAAGGGCATTTGTATAGTTCGTGGTTAGGGCTCTTCTCTAAGATCAGCTAATAATTGGCGTTGGTTCGTTGTTGACTATTTTTTTGGTTCCGGGGGCGCTCTTGCCGGTATGGAATCTGAAATATATTCGGTTTTTACTTTGACCAGACGTGAATAGGTTTCATTCAAGCCCCAACGTCTGTCTGTGTAATGTTCCAGGGCTTTGCGGGTTTCCACTATCAGAGTTTCATTTTCAAAGGCAAATTCCCTTCGCACGGCGCACTTTTGTTCCGCTGACAGGGATCCCTTGGGAGCAAGGGTAAAGCGGGCGATTGTGTGCCAGTCAGTGTCTGCCGGTAAGGGCTCAATCAGTTGTTCAGTTCTGAAGCTACTGTCCGGGTTGATCCTTACTGGGACATAATCTCGAAAATCATTGTTGTTGAAGCTGTAGGCCCGTAAATGCAGTCGCATGCCGTCAGATGAAAAATTCATTGGTGCAATCCACTGCTCTGCAGGGTCCCCTGTTGTCATTGACGTATATTGCAGCAAAATCTTTTCTTTGTTTTCGAGGGCCCGGTTCAACCTGGCCAATATTCTTGGGTCACAGCTGCGTGTGAGTGCGGGCAATTCGCAGAAACTTTCTCCCTTGATTTCCCGTAACTCACTTTCCCAGTTGTTTAGAACTCCGCTTTGAAACAGGGTCACTGGAGTTGGTTGCGCGACATATCGTTTTTTTGCAGTGTCATATTCTGGAGAATTCTCTCCTGAGAGTGACAAATATTTTTTAAAATCGAGAGCGGCCTGAGCCATTGAAATGCCAAAACGATCAACAAGGTCCCGGCGGTTGGCTTGGCCCCGCCAATAGAACAGCTTGTCCAGAAACGCGATACGTTCACGCTGTGCATGTTTTAGGTTATTTATATTCATTCAATATAAATAACTTGACTCTAATGTTTTGTCCATATAAAAATTATACGTATAAAAAATAGTCGGATAAAATAATGAAAATATTGCATACTAGCGATTGGCATTTGGGCCGCCAATTTCATGGTCAGTCTCTCGAAGAGGATCATGCGGTTATTCTCGCTCAGGTTTTGATCAATGTCAGAGAGCATGATCCAGACGTATTGATCATTGCGGGTGACATTTTCGACCGCGCGTCTCCTCCGGCGAGCGCAGTTAAGCAATTTAACGAATTTCTAAATAGTGTGGCTCAAGAAAGCCGGGCGGCCATCGTAATTATTGCGGGTAATCATGATTCCGGCGATCGAATAGCGTCTATGGCGACATTGGCGGATAAGGGGCGCGTTTTGATCAGGGGTCCACTCAGTAAAGATGAACGTCCATTGATCATCGAAGATGAATTTGGAAAAGTAGCGATTACCGCTTTGCCATATGGATATGAGTTTGCGGCTAGAGAATGTTTTGAAGATATTTCTATCAGTAGTCCTGCCGATGTTTTGGCAGCGCAGTTGGAGGCAGGACGTATTCATGTGCCAGAAGGTGCGCGTTGGGTTGTTGTTGCACATGCATTCGTGGCAAATTCCACGCCTAGTGAGAGTGAGCGTCATTTGGTGGTCGGGGGTATTGAGACGGTCCCGGCAGACCTGTTCTCAGATGCTCATTACGTGGCGCTGGGTCATCTTCACCGTCAGCAAAAAGCAGGTGCAGAGCATATCCGTTATAGCGGTGCGCCGCTAGCTCTCGGCTTTGATGAATCCGAAGTGGAGAAATGCATGCTTCTCGCTGATCTTGCGGCTGACGGAGTAAGATCTATAGAAATACTGCCTTTTAAGCCGTTGCGAGCTGTCAGAACTATTAGGGGGCAATTCGCGGATATATTGGTGAGATCAGAGATATCTCCTTCCAATGACTTTATTAAGCTCGTCCTGACGGATGAAGGTGCGCTGATTGATCCAATGACGCGGCTTCGGGAGCACTACCCTAACGCGCTCGTGATGGCGTATGAACGTGATGAAAAACCAGCCGGGGCGGCCGTTGGCTCAACAGACGCCGATCTGGACGATCCTATAAAAGTGATTGAAGAGTTTTTCAAAGAAATCAGAGAGGAAGTCGCCAGTGAATCCGACATGTCACTAGTCGCGAAAACCCTCAACAAGTTGGGCGAAGTGGAGATGCGCAAATGAGACCTCTGAAACTAACCATGACGGCCTTCGGGCCGTATGCTGGTGAAACCGTAGTGGATTTCAAAGCCGCGCTTGATAAAGGCCTGTTCGGGATATATGGGCCAACAGGCTCTGGTAAATCTTCAATATTCAGTGCCATGTCGTTTGCCCTATTTGGCGAGACGGCCCGGGGGGGCCAAGATAGCTCTTCAGTACGATCTGATCATGCAAAATTAGAATGCATGACAGAGGTTGAACTCATCTTTGAACTGGGCCGCAAGCAATATTTGATCCGGCGAATACCTGATCAAATGAGGCCGGCAAAGAGAGGCGGTGGTGAGACCAAAGAATCTCATAGCGCTTGGCTTTTTGATGTGACGGGTATCCCATTCGAGGATATATCGCCGTCCAACACGGGAGTTGTTCTCGCTGAAAAGAAAATAACAGTGGTGAAAGAAGAACTCGAACGGCTGCTGGGATATGGAGCCGAACAGTTTCGTCAAATTGTTTTGCTGCCGCAGGGAAAGTTCGAAACTTTTCTGACTGCGAAGACTGATGATCGCATGAAAATTCTTCGTGAACTTTTCGACGTGTCGCTCTATCGACGACTGGCAGAAAAGTTCAATGAAGAGGCTGGTGAGACAAGAAAAAAAATAGAAGCGGACCGCAGCGCAATAGAAAGCCGCCTTGAACAGGAAGGTTTTGACTCACTGAATGCTCTCAAAGCTGGTATTGACACAGCAAATAAAACGCTTAATGAGCATAAGGCCGATGAACGTGCAAAAAAGTCATTGCTGAAGCAATCTGACGCAAAACTTGTTGAGGCCAGCAAAGTAGATTCAAAATTTAACGATAAGGAAACTGTTGATAGGGCTCTTTCTGAGCTTAACAAGCAGAGACCCAAGATAGAAGAACAGCGCGTCCAGTTAAAGAAGGCACGACTTACCCAACAAGCAACGGACCTTGAAACTGCTGTAGTTGCGGCACAGGGTAAAGTAAGTGATGAAAAAATAGCTCTTGAAGATGCTTCTGCAAAATTCTCAGAGGCCGGGCTGCATCTGGAAAAAGCTAAAACAAGGCTTCAGGAAGAACAAGATAAAAGCACTGAACTGAAACAGTTGCAAGACTATAGTTTGGATTTGAAGCGCTACAAAAAGACGATCATCAATGCCACAGATCTATCAAAAACGGTCAATAATAAGAGCGACAATGTAAATTCAGCCAAGCGCGAACTGAAAAAGGGTGAAGCTGCGCTTAAAGCACAAATAGTTGATAAACAAAAAGAGGATGCGAACCTGAAACTCGTGAGAGGAAGAGAATCTCAAAGAGAGACAATTTCTGTCAGTCTGGCGGAAGTGATGGCAGTTCTCAAAGTTGCTCGTGATTATCAACTGAAGCAGAAGGAGGTCAAAGCAGCTCAACTGTTGTTTGATAGCCATTCCCTGAGTCACAAAGCCAAAAGAAAACTGCTCATTGAAGCAGATGAGAATATGGTGGACGCTGAGCAAAACCTGTCCGGGGCACAAGCGCTGCATCTCGCCAAAACACTCGTTCCTGGTGACACCTGCCCTGTGTGTGGATCACTTGATCACCCTGATCCAGTGACTGGAGATATAGAAGAGGCGGGCCTGGATAAAGCATTTAGAGGCGCGCGTGATAAACTCGCCAAAGCTCGTCGCGCCGAGCAGGAAATGGGGAATAGGGTTTCAGAAGCTACGGGAATTCTCAAGGCAAGCAAGACGGCACTGGACAAGCTATCAGTGCCAGAAATATCTGTTGATGATCTGGACGGTCAACAGATCAAGCTTAAAGATGAAGTCAAAGAGCTAGGAGCAGTTGTTGATATCCCCAAGCTGGAAGCTTCCATAGTGAAAGCTGAAAGTCTTATCACGAATTCAAGTAAAGAGTTCGAGGCTAAGTCGTCTGCTTTGACGAAACTTGAAATTGAACTGGCGGGAGCACAAGGCGGTTATGAAGCCGCGCTTTCTGAAGTCCCTGAAGAATTACGAACGAGCTCATCTCTCACTCAGGTCTGCCAGGAGACTGAGGAGAAAACCGCCCATCTGATGGATGCCGTCCATAAAGCCGTTGGGGATGAGAAAAATGCACAAACCGCGTTTGCAACAGCGAGGGCAAACAACGATAATTCTCAAAAAAACTACGAGACCTACGTCCGTGAAATGAAGCTTCGTAAAGAAGAGTTTACCGGTCGACTGAAGAGACTTGAGCTAACGGAGGAAGAATTTGGTTCCGGTAAAGCTATAGTCCCAAAAATTCAAGAGCTTGAGCAGAGCGTCAAAAGTTTTGACGATAGCGTCTCAGCGAACGAGAGAAAGGCTCAGGAGCTGGCAAAAGAAATTGAAGGCCATGAACGGCCCGATATGCGCATTGCCAAAGAAGCAAAACAGATTGCAGAAACGGTTTGTGGCGAGGCTGTACACGCAACGGCAATGGCCAAGGCACGATTAGAACATTTGAACAAAATACTGCTCGGTATTTCAGATACCAAAACAGCTATTGAAAAAGCAGAGACCGAATTTGCAGGTTTTGGAAAAATTGCCGACGATTTTAATGGCAGAAATCTCTCGAAGATGGATCTCGAAACTTTCGCAATTGCAGCCATATTTGATCGCGTTCTGAATGCGGCCAATCAGCGCTTGGGACCGATGACAAGCGGGCGTTATTCTTTGGAGCGCATTAGAGAGGGCAAAGGCAGAGGGCGCCAAGGTCTGGATCTTGCCGTATATGACGTTCACACTGGTTGTCCGCGTCCAACATCAACACTTTCCGGTGGGGAGTCATTTATGGCGGCATTGGCGCTGGCTCTTGGACTGTCAGACGTAGTGCAGAGTATCAGTGGCGCAATCCGCCTCGATACAATCTTTATTGATGAAGGATTTGGCAGCCTGGATCCAGAGACTTTGGACCAGGCGTTGCAGACCCTACAAGATTTGGTCGGGCAGAGCCGCGCCGTTGGGCTGATCTCACACGTGGATCTCGTTCAGCAGGCCATTCCGGCAGGGTTTCAGATACAAAAGTCTAACAATGGAAGCTCAATTTTGCCTAGGGGATTGTAATGTCATGATATTCATAATTAAACTTGAAAAAAATTAAAAACCTTTGCCGTGCTCGTTTCCAAAGGCAGCTATGAGGAAGACATAACTAATTTAGAATGAAAGAAGCTTATTGATTGATGAAAAAAAACAAACGCAACTAATGGAGTGGTGTAAATGCCGACAAAGAATGAAAATTTAATTCCTAACGAAATAGACATGTCCAGAAAACCTAGGGCCATAACGAAAAAAGCTCTTAAAGTGTTGCGATCTATAGGTTTCCAGCATTATGTGTATATCTTACACCGACCAAATGGTGAGGCATTCTATGTCGGGAAGGGGCAAAATCATAGAATTTTTGAGCACGAAAATGAGGCCAAAAATACCCTAAATCGAAGCCATAAATTGAATGTTATTAGATCAATACAAAGAGTTGAAGAAGAAATTCTATACTCAATTCAGGCAGCGTTTGAAAATCATGATGAAGCAACGTTGGAAGAAATCAGACTAATCAAAAAAATAGGCAGGTACGATCAAGGTGAGGGGCCGCTAACAAATCAAACCGATGGAGGTGAAGGTACTCTAAACCCGTCCGAGGAAAGCAAAGAAAAACATCGGCAAACCCTATATGGGCAGGACGCGGATGACCCAGAAAGGGCTTCCGTAAATAAATTTTTTTCCGAAATTTGTAGCGTAAAATCCACCCCCATTAAACCAATCTCAAAATATGGTCGTTCAGTGGGAATTCTTCACAAAAACCGAGAATATATAGGTAAACGCCCAAGAAATGCTGGAGCATTAGTAGCTATGGCTGTAGCTCAAGGTGTGATTATAAAGCCCGGGATTGAAATTACTAGACGTTTTTCATTTGAAAAAATTGGCCTGATACTCGAAAATGGTTGCGGTCGAGATATGATGGTAAATGGCATGATTGAACTGTCAGATAAAACGCCAATGCATGAAACTCTCAGAATTACCGAAGCCGGAATAAACTACATACTTGAGAACTATAGTCAACGAGAGCTAATTAGCTTTGGCATTCTTGAGTAGCCCCAGATGGTGTTGTCATCTAACCGGTCGCAATGGTGAATTGGTGCACCTAGTGTAATCTGTTCTGGCGGCTTTCTATCTCCAATTTGAACTTCTTGTCATGAGATTTTCTTTGTTAGAGGGTTCGTGATGGGAGACTCTGTGTAAATATTGTGAATTTGTTATCATGATACTACTGTCACATCTGCGGGGGATATATGCGCAAGCTGTCGATTATTCTTTCTATTGAAATTTTACCTCTGGCATTGCACGGGCTGATTTTACACGTGGATCTCGTTCAGCAAGCCATTCCGGCAGGATTTCAGATACAGAAGTCTAACAATGGTAGCTCGGTTGTTTCGAGGGGGTTATGATTGGTTGCCGACGATGTGCAGATCAGTTTGCAAACAAATATTTCTGGGGTTTTGGGAAGTTGATCCATCGCATATGACAAATGGAGTCTGGATAATGATTGGTGGGACTGCCTAATAATAACGAGTTCGAAGATCATGATTTTGAATAGAAAATAGTTTCTGCGAAGGAATGAGAATGGTTAGTCGTTGGAAGAAAGAGGAAGAGCGTCAGCGTTCAAAAGCGAGAGCCGATCTTAATCCTGAGGAAATAAAGCGTCTCAATAAGAAAGAACAAGATGAAGAGCATCTCGAAACGGAAATAGGGAGGCTCCATGCGGACTTGTTCCCTGAGGAATATGACTTCATGTTTGATAGCTTTGTGGATGCGAAAGACAGGAAAATGGGTAAAGATCCGATGTCTGAAGACTATCGGGAAACGGTCAAGCATCGTCTTGAGATCATTGACACGATCAAATTGGCGAACAAGTACGATGTCAGTATTTCTTCCTCCGAATTTATTCAAAAAATGCTAGTGGATGGAAATCGAAAGACTCTAGACGAGTTGATTGAACAGATTGAAATCAAATACGAAAATGAACGGATTAGGTCCCGTGAGATTGATGAACCCCTGCAAAGATACCACTCGGCCCCCAACCTATTTGAAAGCGAAATAGTGCAGTGCGCTTATGAGCTGATCCTAGACTTAGTTTACAACAAAAACAAATTGGGTTTTGAAAAATATGTAATCAAGGACCTTCAGGCGAGGTATCCGGAAACAAGCAAAGAAGACGTCAAGAAAGCATATGACAATGCCCACTGTGAATACATGGATGACTGGTAGCCGCCTACTTTTATTACTGCTTAATGGCTGAATTATTTGGTAAACGCCAAAAATATGATTTTATTTTCAGAAAACGAGCTCATCCAGCTACCGCTTACAAATGTAAAAAATGGCTGTTATTATTCGTATAAATGACTAGTCTGGTAGTGCGGGTATATAACAAGGAAAATTCAACTATATGCAGCATTACGATATCATTGGAGATATTCATGGTCATGGCGATGAATTGCTCGATCTCCTGAAAAAGCTAGATTATCACTGGGTTGATGGATGCTACCGGCATGCAACCAGAAAGATAGTTTTTCTCGGAGACTTTATTGACCGCGGGCCAAAGCAGAGGCAGGTACTGCAAACAGTTATGCCAATGGTTCAGCAAGGAACCGCTTTGGCCGTGATGGGAAATCATGAATTTAATGCACTGTCATTTCATACAAAAAATCTGGTTAATCCGGGGCGTTGGTTGCGATCGCGTAGCAACAAGAACATTCAGCAACATAATCGGTTTTTGGAAGAATATCTGACGTCTCCAGACGAGCTTGAAAATATTTTGGCATTCTTTCATGCGCTACCGTTATGGCTTGATCTTGATGGATTGCGGATCGTTCATGCGTGCTGGGACGAAAAATACATAACTGCTCTTGGGAACAACCCAACGTTATCGGCAAACCTTCTGATCGAAGCAAACACAAAGGGATCAGAAGCGTATGACGCGATCGAAGCCCTGTTAAAGGGCGTCGAGTATACTCTTCCCAGCGGTATTACATTTTTTGATAAGGATGGTCATGTGCGTGATGCTGTCAGGACACAGTGGTGGATAAACGAGGATAGCCTGCTCGGAGATGTTGCGTTTCCGCCCGGAGTGCTCGATGGCAAAACCGGACAGCATAAAATAAGTGCCAGTGAATTGGTGGGTTATCCTGTTGAGTGTAAACCCGTTTTCCTTGGTCATTATTGGTTCAAAGGAGAACCAAAGCGGTTAGCACCAAATGTTGCTTGCCTGGATTACTCTGTGGCCAAGGGAGGCAAACTCGTTGCCTATCGCTGGAGCGGGGAACAGGTATTATCCAATGATAATTTTGTATTCGCGCCCTAACACAAACAACCATTAACGAAGTTTTGAGACTGAATAGGAAATGGGGCAATGGGGGCTAAAAACACAACTGGGGAAATTGCTGCAGCCCCAGGGTTAACTCAAAAACAAACTAATTACCTGCTGGAAATAATTGTCAAAGTGATGGTGGCACACCTTCGGAGCTCGCAAGGGGAGGGTATTGAAATCAAGGGGTTGGGCAGTTTTGAATTTGTCGCGTTCGAGAGTTTTGGATTGGTTAACGTCGTGACAGGAGAGAGGAAGTTGGATGATGTCTTGTTCCGGTATCATAAGAGGCTGAAATTTCATCCCGGTCGGCAACTCCGAAATAAGCTTGATCTTGCTGGGTTACTCCTCCGTTTCCATCCCGTTGACGAGTTCAACTCAAAGGACATTATCGGCACATTGACGCGGTCGGCACAGGATGAGCCAGAATAATGTTTTACTGGTTTCAATATTTGTAGAATGACTATGAGAGTTGCTTAACATGAACAACCACAAATTGGATAGTGAGATGGAGGGCGATCTTTATTCGATGATCCTCAATCTAAGATACGAACAGCTCAAGCAGCAATTGGGTTTTACTAAGTGGCCAGCTATTGGCGTTTACAAAAGTGTAAGAGAAAATGATGCCAGACAATATGAAGACATACCGTTTGTAGCAAGCGTCGAATTCGACGGCTGCGATCACTACATCTCTCGTGATGCGTTTGAATTTCAGATTGACGAAAATATCCTCAAAGGATTTCTGCTGAATAGGGACGAGCAAATAAGGAAATTTGTCGCGTTGTTTATGGCTGAATATTGCCCATTGGCAATTGAAGGAACTATCAGAACTTTCTTTATTGATGCTAAAAGTTTATTCGGACGAGATAGATTTTGTGATGAAGAAACACCTTATCAAATATATGAAGAGTTCCTGGAGAACTTTTCTGAAGGTGACAGGCTTTGGCTCCCCCAAAAAATTTCAGTAGCACATATATTGGATGACAGTTATCGCTTGTCGTTCGTTTTTGAGAATGAAAACGACGATAATTTTGTGACGGCTACAGGTGAGACGATAAAAGCAAACCGGTCCAGCGTTGTGTTTGACGTCGTTTGGGATGAAATTCGATCGCTTGAAAGTGAAGTTGAAGATAGACAACGTTTTTATAAGAAACTGAGTGTTTATCTGCAATTGGCATTGAAGCAAGGGGATTTTTCGTTCCTTGAGTGTACTAATTTCGATGAAAGTGACGAGGAGTGCCCCTTCGAAACCGGTGAGTTGAAGCAAGACGAAGACGGCCGTATTCATGCAGCTAATGACTACGACGGTTAGGTTTTCCGGTACTGTCACATTAACTCAATAATTGGCCAAATTTGATGTATTTATGGAATTCAATATCCCTTAAGTCATTGAAAACAATAATCCCGAAATTGTACTTTCCTAAATTTTATGGCGATAATAAGTTAATGTGACAATGCCCAAATTTCGAATATTGCGACGTAATTTTTAATGTTGCTTGGAATGAAGTTTGCAATTTGGAGGGCAGTTATGAGGATAGAATGAAAATATACAAAAAGTTGCATGCCCATTTAGTTGTAGCGTTGGAGCAGAAAACCATTGAGGCATTAAAGAGAAATTTAGAACATAGTTGAACATTACAATGCATTTATTCGGTCGGATCGGCGAAATCTTATCTGTCTCCCCCAATAATGGCGGTCGCCAGAAATTCCAAAAATGAAGAATTTGCAGTACAAATTGGGAGTGCGAACAAATAGCAGACTAAATGCCAACCACCAGTCAGAGTTGACGATAAACGAGATCAATTCTTGGCAAACAAGGAAAGGAATTTTTATGAATATTAAGGAGAAAATTGAAGTACGCCTAAACGAGATACAACAGATGATGAAATCTGGAAACAGAGAAGGCATACAAGAAAAAATAGCAGATGTTGCAAAATTTTGGTCAGCACTAAAAGAAGAAGACAGGGACTTTTTGAACGCTGTCAGACTAGCTGTAGAAGAAGACTTACCCTGGAAATAACCACGTTCGACAGTGCGTTTTTGTATTGGGACGCTTGCAGTAACCAACGTTCTACAAAGAACAACAGATTGGAAACAAAATGTCAGGAAACCATTTACCAAACAATTTGGAACCAACTGTTTGGCGACTGCACGTAAAACCGAGTTTACATAGTGGTGTTAGCCGCGAAGCTGTATTCGATCATTGTATAAATAATAATTTAATCGGAATTGGATGGGAGCTAGGTGATGAAGACGAGACTCCGAATTCTGTTGATGAATATATTAGAAGTAGCAAAAATCGGTACAAGGGAAAAAGAGATATTCCCTCAATCAAATTTGCCCGGGATGTTCAGATTGATGACATCGTGTGGACCCGCAACAGCGCCAACTCCTACTATATCGGTTTAATAACAGGCGATTGGAAGTATGTGAGATCCTCAAACCCAATTGATGCAATTATTCCAAATCAAAGAAGCTGCTTTTGGTATAAAATTGGATTACAGAACGAAGTGCCTGGCGCCTTGCTGAGTAATTTCAGATCCCCAAAAACACTTCAAGCTATAAGAGATGAAGTATTAGTAAAAAGATCCAAACAATACTTAAATAGAGAATTTAGGCAGCACATATACCCAGTCGAGGAAATTAAACCCGCACAAGATGCTGGCGAATTCTTTACTTTCATTGATAGCGAAGACTGTGAAGATGTTGTTGGGCTGTATCTGCAAAAACACAAAGATTATTTACTAGTTCCGAGTTCATGCAAACGGACAACAATGACCTATGAATATGTACTGATACACAAAAAAACTGGCGCCAAAGCTGTCGTTCAAGTCAAACAAGGGAGTAAAGTTCCTGATATGAGCAGGTTTAAATCAGACAATAAATCTGCTGTTTATGTTTTCTCGACAAAAGGCGAAATTAGTCCATTGGATGGGATCGAAATATTGGACCCTCTTGAGCTGTTCGAATTTGCACAGAATAATAAAGACTTACTGCCCGACAAAATCAGATGGTGGTTAGATCCCTAAATGAAGATGATAAAGTTCATAATGTCCAAAAGTTCATATTGAGGCTGATCTTCTACATTTCAAACTAATAGGGACGAATTTCGGCAAAATAGGAACCATCTTCATTTTCCATCCAAGAAACTTCGTAGTCGATGATTTCATCCTCAACATCAGGTTTATAGCCAAAGCACTTTTGGGCTAATTTTCCACATACGAATTGTCCGTCGTCAGGGTTTTTGGAACCAATGGCAAGTTAAACTAAGAGAGAGTTTGGCTCATCTGGTTGGTTTCATTATGCGGCGCGTTGTCTGTGATGCAAGCGTCGCGTTTCGAGTGTTTTGCGTTTGATCCTTTCTCGTTTGTTTAGAATGGCTTGTGCACGCCCGAAGTAAGCGTCGGCTGGCGTGACGTTGTTCAGGCTCTCGTGATACCGTTGATGATTGTAGTGATCGACGAAGGCTTCAATGTGGGCTTCGAGATCACCCGGTAGAAAGTAGTTTTCCAGCGAGATGCGGTTCTTCAGGGTTTGATGCCATCGCTCGATTTTGCCTTGTGTTTGGGGATGATATGGTGCTCCGCGAGAGTGCTTCATACCTTTGTTTTGCAACCACTCAGCCAATTCTCCGGAGACGTAGCTGGAACCGTTGTCGCTGAGCAATCTTGGCTTATGAACGACATGCACTTGATCACAACCCGACGCCTGCAATGCGAGGTCCAACGTATCCGTGACGTCTTCGGTCCGCATATTTGTGCAAAGCTTCCAAGCAATGATATAGCGGCTGTAATCATCCAAGATTGTGCTGAGATAGAACCACCCCCAGCCCAGAACCTTGAGGTAAGTGAAATCCGTCTGCCAAAGCTGGTTGATCGCTGTGGTTTTGTCTTTGAACTCGCTGGCTGCCTTGATCACGATGAAGGACGGGCTGGTGATTAAGTCATGGGCTTTCAGAACACGATAAACCGAAGCCTCTGATACGAAATAGCTTTCATGTATCGGTGAACGTTACCGCCAGCTCTCGTGGTGATAGCTCGGTCTCTTTCAAGGCCAACTTGACGACTTTGCGCCGCACTTCGTCAGGAATGCGATTCCAGACATGGTTGGGCTTTGGAGATTGATCCCTTAGCCCTGCATCCCCACGCTGCAAATAACGGTCATACCAGCGATAGAACGTGGTACGAGGAATGCCGAGCTTAGCCAAAGTTTGACGTGCCGACAGATGCGAGCCCTCAACAAGTCTGATGATCTCCAGCTTCTCAGATGCAGGATACCTCATTCGTCGTCGCCCCCATCTCCGGTTATGCTTTTTTTGAGAAGACGCAGCTCCAGCGTTTGTTCTGCCACCACTTCCTTCAGGTCACGGGCTTCACGGCGCAGATCCTTGACCTCGTCGGTGGTTGCAGCACGCGTTGTATCGCCAGCCAGCCGCCGCTTGCCAGCTTCCATGAAGTCCTTCGACCATTTGTAATAGACACCTTGGGAAATCCCCTCGCGGCGACACAGCTCGGCAATGCTGTCCTCGCCACGTAGGCCGTCCAGGACGATCCTGATCTTCTCTTCCGAAGAATACTGTTTGCGCGTCGCGCGTTTTATGTCTTTGACGATCTTCTCGCCAGGGCTTTTGCGTGTTCTGTTTGTATGTCTCATCTTCCACTCCTCAGTGGTTACAATGAGCCAGAAACACTCTCTTATCAAATAACGCTATTTGGACCCATAAGCGCTGACGTCAGACACGATACTGGCCGGTGAAGGTCGGCTAAGGGCCGAAAGTGACAGTGCGAGTAACCATGCGGAAGGTCTTGAAAGGGCTCGAAGCGGCCGTTTGAGACTTTCCAAATTCAGCCACTGTGAATGTCTGCTTTGGCTTATTTAACTTGCAAAATGAACACCTTCATGCATTTTGAATTATGGAAAAATTCAATCATGGCGATAAATTTGAATACGTCCAACTGGAAACCTTTAGAGAAAAAGGCATCTCTCGCCCACGTGTGCGTCCTGTGGGTGAACAATTTCGTTCGTTAAGAGTTGAGTTCCCAAGAGACATACGTTCTGAGCACCCCATTGGAACCCGATTTTATGCTGATGTAATATATCTTATAAAAATCGGTAAAAAGCAGCCATATTTACGCGCGGACACCAGTTCAATATCAGTCGTTAGAAGCTTTAAGCTTAATTTCATTGAACATGCGATCCTCAGACCTGATTCAATTAGTGGTAGATCATACTATTACGAGTCGGATGGTAATGTAGGGCCTGCTGATGCGTTTGGGACACTTCGAACTAGAGCTTATTTGGCTGCAAAGGATAAACTCGAAGTTAAAAGCGAAACTAAAGAGAGTCGTAATAGAGGCAATATAATTAGAGAATATGCGCTAGCTAGATCAAACGGTGATTGTGAAGGTTGTGAGCAACCTGCCCCCTTTATTTCTGTAAATGGGGATCCTTACCTTGAAGCTCATCACATTGATCCCGTATCAAATGATGGGTCTGATCATCCTCGCAACGTGGCAGCTGTGTGCCCAAATTGTCATAGGCGTATTGACCGTGGATCGGATGGAATAGAATATAATGAACATATTAGAAACAATATCCTGATAAAGGAAGATGAGTTGGATATTGAGTATGAGAGAGGATAAATTTTAAATAGGTATACCAATTAGTGCAATTTTGCTCGTAAGATCGGCGTTATCACGATGGAAATCACAGGAAAAATCATTGAGCTCTTGCCTAAGAAAACGGGGCAAATGGCACATGGCGTAAGCAGGAGTATATTTTGGAGACCGACGGCCAATACCCCAAAAAGATTTATATCATGGCTTGGGGCGACAAAATCGACCAATTCGATTTTAAACAGGGAGAGAACCTTGTCGTCTCCGTTGATTTAGAAAGCCGTGAATACAATGGTCGTTGGTATACGGATGTAAAAACCTGGAAAGTTTCACGGGCTGACGCTACGGCCGGCAAGAAAACCTCGATAATTTGATAATCCATTGGGCATTAACATGAGTATTTGGAGACTATTTAAAGAAACTTATAAAGGCACAAAGCATGTCATGTCTGAGATTTCTGATGGTGTAGAAAACCTCAGCAATGAGTTAAAGGCTATTAATCAAGAGCAAGAGATAATTAGGCCGATAAGAGACCTTCGTCATAATTGCAAAATGATGAATTATAAAACTAAAGAACTAAAAATATGTATTCCAGAACAATATAATACCAGTCACCAACTTTTAAATACATACAGTAGTTTATTAGAAGCTATAGGAGTTGTATGTGACTATGGAATCCAAAATCGCAATGGATGCCGTAGCGCAGTATTGGAGATTGTAAAAGCAATGCAGAATAGCGCGGAGCAGGACGATTTTCTTTTTCACTCCACCCCCAACAGCATGATTGATCTTTTCTTAAATGAGTACCCAATTGAGTTGTTAACAAAAAGGGGCTATCAGTCCCCCCCCTCAGGTGATTACTATACGGAAGACCTACTCAAATTTGACAGACTCAAATTTGCCTATACTATTTATGGGGAAGATATTGAATGTATGGCTAACTCAATGAATTTTGATGATGCATTAAAAAGAATGAACGCATTCAAATTAGCTTTTTGCCAAAAGTATAATTTGTGAAGCAGCGAGATATGGAGCGGCCAATTTGATTTTGAAACAACACAGGGCCTTGCAAACTATAGACATTCTAGTACTGCACCGTATCAAAGGCATTGGCAATAAGGCGCAGCTTGACTTAATCAAATGCTATAAAGAAAACCATGTAAATTCTCTCAAAGACCTTCTGAAACTCGATTTACACCAGACAGCAACTATTAAGAGGGCTGTAAAGCTATTAAACGAATTTTTCACAAACGACCTCTATGAAGTGACAAAAGAGGAATGTGAGAATGATCTAGCAGAGTGGCGTTCTTCAGGTATCACCGTTTTGGCATTTGGCAATAGTGAATACCCTACTCAACTCGAGTCTTTAGACGACCCCCCAACCCTGCTGTTTTGTAAGGGAAACCTAAATCTTCTGAGCAGCCCCAAATCGATCACTGTAGTTGGAACTCGCGAGAACACAAAACTTGGTGAAACGATAACCCGTAAGACTGTAGAGTATTATTCAAACTTGGGTTTTTGCATTGTTAGCGGCTTAGCTCTCGGTATCGATGCGATCGCACATCGTGCAGCATTGGAGAATAACGCTACAACAATCGCAGTGCTTGTTGACCTGGATAAAATATCACCACCTGGAAATCGAAATTTGGCTGAGCAAATTCTTAAACAAAATGGTCTGCTACTTTCTGAGAACCCTCCTGGAACGAAAGGTGTCCCCGGACTATTTGTAAAACGTGATAGAATTCAAGCCGGTCTAGGTATGGCTGTCTTTGCTATTGAGACATCAATTAATGGAGGGACTATGCATGCGGTTAAAACTGCCATCTCAATAAAGCGAGATGTGTATGTCCCCGATGCAGCTGCCGCTAGATACCCAGATCTAGGTATCAAAGCAATAAGCGGAACTCAATCGCTCGTTAGCGAAGGCCAAGCGAAGCCTTACACACGTGATGCCTACGATCAGATTTCTCACGCATTGGATCAATTAGTCACCTCATTCGAAGCTCGAGCTAACGAAAAATCCAACCTTCTATGATCAAGTGTATCATTCTAGATCTTGACGGGACACTAATTGATACCTCGGCTTTAGAAGTGCTCAGAACGCAGGGTCGCTGGAGAGACATTCCAAACGATCTCCACCGATGCACCCCCTTTAAAGAAGCCGTTGATGCCTTAAACACGGCGCGTGCCGTGGGTATTAAAGTTTGTATCTTCACAAACTCCCCGGCTAGTTACGTTCGGGACGTACTAGGGTACTTTGACTTATCCGTTGACTACGTAGTTGCTTTTCACGACGTACAAAATCGTAAGCCCGCTAGTGAAGGCGTGGAGAAGATCCTTTCTCATTTCGGATTCACCGCTAACGAAGCCTTTTATCTAGGCGATACTGATGATGATAGGACCGCTGCATCTAATGCGACTGTTGAGTTTTTCGCAGTAGATTGGGGGCAGGTTTCCAAAGTCGAGGAATCACATTCTGGCGTATCTAAACTTCTAGAATGCATGTGGAAAAGGCTCGGTAAAAATCATTTACCAAACCAAAGATCAAATATTATTCAAAACGGAAACCACTTTTTTTTGGGTTACTATGCATCAGGTACCAAGCAGGAAGTTTGGGCGTTTAAAGACAACAAACATCAAGCTGTGGACCGATGGATTAATAAGGCTGTTGAATTATCATGCTCCCTGCCGAAGATTGACTGTATTGTTCGGGCCCTTGGGCATGCTGAGATCGAAACACCTTCAGCTGATTTAGACTTGCCTCTTGACCGGTTGGGTTCGCAGCTGGCCAATTCTTTAAGCACTATTTATCTACCTGACTTCCTTCGGAAAAGTCGCGTGCTCGCAAAATCGGCCCGATGTTCAAGAAAAGAACGCGAACAACAAGTACACGGTGTTTATACAATTGATCCGAATACCGCAGTGTCTATTAACAATGACAAATTTACGTTCCTAGTGATTGATGATGTTTTGACATCCGGGGCTACATCTCGAGATATTACGCGCGCTTTGTCTGATGCCTATCCAGGAGCGCGAATTTATGTCTTCACACTAGTGAAAACTCTGTACCGCTCTCGAGATCGACGTGAAAGTTTAGAGACGCAGCACAACACCCAACTTATTGCGGACCTCTACACTGCCGGTTCTTCACCGATCAAGACATCAGAAAATGAGCATCCTGACCATTCTCCAGCTCAAACCAATTTAACAAGTAAGGCATTTAGCGCTAACTACGCGAATACAAACCATAATTTTATATTCCAAAACCTGAGATCATTCTCAATTGCTTCGGAACCTGATTCAAAACCTATATTGAGTGCAGTTTACATTCTTAAGAACATGCTTCAGCGTGGGAAGCCAACCATAGCGTCGCGCAAACTTCGCAAGAGTTTTGGCCTCGATCGATCCCAAGCCGTATTAACGCAAAAAAGTCAGGCTTTGATTACGCAAAAACCAGTTAACTGGCGACGACTAATCAGAGGAAATGTGAAATCTGGAAATAATCCTGCCAAGCATTTTTTTGATGAATTGATTCCTAAATATTTTGGTGAGTACAATTTTGTTAAGCAGTTGATACTTCCCGAGGTGCAAGTTTTCGATATGACACAGGTGTATGTCGAACAATTTCACAACAAGCAGGTGGATTTTTACATTCCACAGGTAGGGCTCATTATAGAGATCGATGGTCAACAACACAAAGGGTCTGCAAGTGACGATGAAAATAGGGATGCGTTTACCGATACGCTCGGCTTGAAAATTTTTCGCTTCACAACACAAGAGGTCTCTACAGAGAACCAAACTTTTATTAGTAAGGTTGAAAGCATTATCGATCACATACGATTAGTTGATCAGCTTGAACAAAAAGGTGTTCTGTGCCCCCCCAACGGCATAACACTGCAAGATTATAGAGCCGCATACCACGAAGGGATCGATACAAGTAGCCCGTATGTGCGACTGACCGCGGCGATCCGATTCCAGATTCTCGTTCTAGAGTTGATTGAACGTGGAGATGTCAGGTTAGGCCAGGACAAAAAGATATTTATTATCAATCGCGATGGTATAGACTTTGCACCTGCAGCTCTCATGGATATCAAAGACTTTTTGGGCAAACTGTTTACGCTCATGGGCCAGCCAGAATTGGAACTCAAGATTGAAATCCAAGAAGTTTCTAGTCTTTTGCATCCCCGCTCTGAAGGTGACTTGATAATCGATTTTAGTATCTTTGAGCGCTTCTGTGATTCCTTCCAAACCAACCACGAAGTTATATATGCACGTACTCACTATCTCGATTTTTATCGCGATTTCGCAAACCGAGATGCTATCACTATCGAGAACTCCATGCTGATGGATTACGACTTCTTTGAAATGTCGTGTTCAGAACCGGTAACTTACGAACTCGACCTGAGTCCTGGGAGTAGACAAAGAGACGCACTCAAATTTTTCCTAAACAATCTTTTCTTACCATATTTGGACAATGTCGATTTTAGGGAAGGGCAGATTGGAATAATCGGCTCTGCTCTGTCGAGAAAGGGTACTATCGGCTTATTGCCTACAGGCTCAGGTAAATCAATCTGCTACCAACTATCAGCCATCCTTCAACCCGCCATCAGCTTCGTTGTATGCCCAATTAAGAGCCTAATGTATGACCAAAAGGCTGATTTGGACTCTATTGGACTTACTCGCAGTAACTTCATAACTAGCGAACTCAAACCTGATCAGAAGGTTAAAGTTCAGAATGATTTTGGGCGAGGTAAATATTTTTTTATATTCATATCACCTGAGCGCTTTCAAACACACGAATTTAGAAGTGAGATGACAGCGATTGGGCTCGATCACGCTTTTGCGTATGCGGTTGTTGATGAAGCTCACTGTTTATCAGAATGGGGGCATGACTTCAGAACATCCTACTTGAATCTTGCCAATACTATTGAACGTTTGGCGCCTGATTCAACCTACATCGGCTTGACAGCCACGGCTTCAGTAAACGTACTGAAGGATATCCAATCGGAGTTTAGCATTCCTGATGACAATATTCGTACACCACTTGAGTTTACTCGCGAAGAACTATCATTTCATGTGCTGGATGATGCTGGCAAAAAGACAGTTGCGCTTCTGAAACTTGTAGGTGAAATGGACGCTAAATGGAATGGAGATGCCTCCTCTGGGCTGGAGGCAAAAGCAGGTATAGTATTTACACCAATAGTGAATGGGGCCAAAGGCTGTTATGAGTTAGCAAGCAGAATATCAACCACGTTGGATATGGACGTTCGCTTCTTTTCAGGATCAGCACCAAAGAAAGGAAGCTTAAAAAAAGACGCATTTGATTCTTACAAACAAGCGGTACAAAACGATTTTAAGGCCAATAAATACAGATTATTGACTGCCACCAAAGCCTTTGGCATGGGCGTAAATATGGGAAATATAGCTTACACTATTCATTATGGCATACCTGGTTCGATGGAGGCTCTGTATCAAGAAGCAGGCAGGGCTGGGCGTGACAAAATGCTGTTTACAGAAAGTGCGGCAGATTGTTACGTTCTGCTGACGAAAGAAAAAAATACTGCTGTTCTGAACAAAATTTGGGATGCATCAACTTCAATTACTGATTTGAAAAATAACGTTGGAGAATTGAGTCGTGAGAGCGACCTCAACACCAACTTGTGGCTTATGACAAATAGCCTCGACAGCATTGGTGATGAGTTCAAGTTGGTAAAAAATATTTATAATTGCCTGATGGAACATACCGAAAGCAAAACCGTAACAGTCACTGCAGCTCAGTTTCAAACCAATAAATCCAAATTTGAAAAAGGAGTTTATCGATTATTTCAGTTGGGGATCGTGTCGGATTGGATTATCGAGGATTTCTTTCAAGGAAAGCTGCAAATAGAATTCAACTGCATTGATGAGATCCAGTTGCAGGAAAATCTAGAGCGTACTGTCAGAAAATATGATCCAGACTTTGAGCTGGATGACGTCTTTTCGAGCGACAGTGAGTATTACCAAATTCTGTGCGAGCGGTTGAACAAGGGGAGGATTGACCGCACACAGTTTATCTTCCTCGTTCTTCTTGTCTGGTCCTACGATCATTTCGCCTACAACCGACGTCAATCGCTTAAAACAGTTTACGAACAGTGCAGTGAACTGGCTTCGGGGACAATCGATGGGGTTGAGTTCAAGAGCCGCCTAGAAGGCTACTTTAAATTTAATGAATCGAGCCAATTGCTTCATCACTTGGCTGAAAATTCTGCTGACACCTCAATTTGGCTCTCCGTCTTTTTTGAAAATGTGGATGAAATAGAGAGAAGACAAATTGTCAACGAAGACAAAATTTCTACACTCAAAGAACAACTTTCTCGCTTCTTAGAATCCTACAAAGATAACGTTTGCTTAAATTATTTGAGTGGCGTGATCCGGCTTATGTTTGATCAATTTGATGATGCTGATGGTGAACGACGGATGGCATCTTCATTAGACCGTTTGGTGCATCACGACAGGAAAAATGTGGAAATCCTGATTAAAGAAACCCTCAAACTAAAGCCACGTTTTTCGATCGAAGCCCAATGTCGTTTCGCCAAACTGATTCACGAAAAATTTCCCGAAACGCACATTCTTGAAATGATAAATACAGGCTTCAGTGACCCGTATTCTTATCATCAACTATTGGGACCTTTGGCTTCGCGATTAGAAAATATTACAAAAACCTATAAGGGGGTCCAATGGTAAATGATATTGAAAAACTAAGTCAGGTGATTGGTTCACTAGAAGAGCAATCAACACAAATGAGCGAATTCAATGGTATATTGGCTTCAGTAAAAGAAGCTCGTTTAGAAATTGAGTCAAGCAAAACAATATTAAAAAAGGTTTCTGACGACCATCAACAGTTTAGTAGAAACATTGATATTAAATATGATGGTTTCCATAAAAACCTAGGGGTTATCGAACAAAAGCTAGTTGATTTAGAGGCAAGGCAAGACGAGTGCTCACAAAAAATTTCTGATCTAAATATTTTGACGCCTGAAAGGTTTGAAAAGGGTCGCAAGGCTAGTGATGCCGGAATAGACCAAAGGATACGTGATTTGGAGGGGAAAATCGACACAGCGACACATGCGCATAGATCGACAATCAAAAAATTCGCGTTTGTCGCAGCACTTGGCACCTTGGTGGTGTTGGCAGGTGTAACGCTCATCTCGATGAACTGAACACCTGCGCCCTAGAATAAGAAATGCATGAGGCACCCTAATGAACCTGGGCGAACTAAGACTGCAATACCTGGATAAATCTCCTTATCCTTTCGACGAAACCATCAGGGAAGGAATCTTCACATCAGGCGAACAAACCGCTATCAACAAATATGGTTACTGTTTTGAAGCCATATGGAGTGGCAAGGTTCCATTGATCACAGATAAGCTGATACAGGCTTCCAAAGTACGCCCATTAACAGGAGCCTTGGATCTCACTGTTGATGTGGTATTGGATATGCTGGCAGAAGATCCAAAAGGAGTCGTTAATGAAGTGGTTTAATACTGTTTTTGTAATGCTCGTACTGGTCGTCTTCAGTTCGATCCCAGTGGCAGCTCAGCCAATGGAAATACACTCCAAGCATTGGCTCTATGGCTATCCTATGGGGACCCCGGTTACCAACGATCTTATAATCCGCGATAGCTACGCCCTAAGCTCCAACGACACAACAAAGCTTGCTGACTGGGTTGCATATCGACTTACACCTCAAGAAGTTATGGGCAAGCTTGACTTGAATAGAGTATGGAGAGCCGATCCTTGGCTTGGAGAAGACGAAACATTGGAGGCTGGCAGTTCCACCGATGACTATAAGGATGCAAGTAAGGAACCACTGGCTTTTGATCGCGGACATCTTGCTCCTTTGGGGTCGTTTAAAGGATCTAGGAGTGCCTCAGAAGTTAACTACTACTCCAACATTGCGCCACAGGCTAAGAACTTGAATCGAGGGCCTTGGCTGAAGCTTGAAGAGGTTGTGCGGCGATATGTGAAGAAGGGGAACACTGTGTGGGTTCTTACTGGCCCACTTTACGAGAGCCAAATGGACCCGCTACCAAAGGCCGATGAGGGGCATAAAGTACCTTCAGGGTTCTGGAAGGTTGTCCTGGCGCTGGAAGAAGGAGGGCTTAAGGTTGCTGCTTTTATTATGCCTCAGACTGCTGAAAGAAGAGCAGAATTGGAAGGGTTTATTGTAACGTTGGGTGACGTTGAAACTAGAAGCGGCTTCAAGTTGCGTGTAGGGCATCTTGTTGAGGCCATTACGGCAGCAACAAAAACTGGTTGGCTACTGAAATAAAAGAGAAATGAAGTTAAACGAATTCTATCCTACGAATTAGGTGATTCTAGTTGCCTAACTACTGCTGACTATCTTGAGAGAGATCTTCATCATCATAGTTGTCAGTCAGGTACCTGTAGATAGTGCTATATGCGGTGAGTGTGTTCTCAAGAGCCATAGATAGAAATTCCTGCTGCCTGAACGATTGTCCGAAGTGTTTGGGGTCACAGTTGGCCTGAACTAGTTTTTGGATTACCTCGCAAGCATTTTCGTGCCGAGGGTCGAGTTTAAGGTCAGTTCGGATATACCCTTCTAGCACCAGTAAAGCTCGTGGAGATCAATCCTAATTTGAGTAAAATGGTGATTAGTAAAGTTCGTCCCAATCGTCCTTCAATCCGTCAACACGGATAATTAATACAGGTTCGTTGCCATTCTTGGAAACGAAATGGAAACTGCTACACATATCTGGGACTAAGATCACTCAGTCTGACATATACCAAGTATACACCTACGCCTGTAAATATCTAAACGGTGCTGGAGAATTATTCCTCTTATACTGAAGAAATTCAAAGCTTAAAATAGTACTGGAAGCTTTTGAATTTGATCTTGATCTTGATGATAATTTGAAACTCTGGGTCGCACCGTACGAATTTGTCTGAACTATCAATATTAGCGTATGAGGGTGTTCACCTTATAGACCAAGTATACACCACCAAAAATTTAACAAGAAATTTGGAAACTCTATATTCTATTTATCTATTCTCTCAAGTGGTGTATATATATTGGAATAATTGAATTAAAAACATAAATTGTATGCGAGAATAATAATGAAGTTTGGGGGATGGGCGACAACTCTGTTGCTTGCGGGTTTTCTGGTCCTGCTGGGATATTATAGCAGTGTTGTGGTTGCTGAAACAGAACCACTAACAATACGGCTTTTCGAACTTTTTAAAGATAAAACCCTACCGCTTATGCTTGCCGTTGGGATGTTGTCTGCAGCCTTAGCGATTTTAATTGGATATTATGGTTTCGTCGTAAAGCCTGTTTTGTTTCAAATAAGAAAAGAAGAAAAATTTCTCAGGAAATATAGAGATGAAGAAAATTTTGCGGAAAATTTTGACATAATATCTGAACGTTTATCCAAAAATCCAATTGTTGGCCATAGCTGGAGAGAATTCTCAGAGACCTTGGTTGTTCCTAATGAAAACGTCACAATAGTTCAAAACACTGTGCGCCCACAATTCTTCATAAATTCCAGTAATGCGCACGAGAAAAGCCGTGCGCTCAAACTAATGCCGCACATACCAAATTATTTTGTGGGTATCGGATTGTTATTGACTTTTATTGGTCTGGTTGCGGCTCTGTTTTTCGCTAATAAAACAGTGGGCGGAGATATTACCCAAGCCGTTGACGGTTTGAAAGACTTGCTTGCAGCTGCAACTTTCAAATTTTGGACATCAATTGCCGGGCTTCTCGCCTCAATAGTTTTATCCTTCTTCTTCCGAATTTTCAATTTATCGATTGACGAGAAATTCAGCTTATTGTGCCGCTCAATTGAATCACAGATGCATTTTGTAACGCCTCAGCGGATATTCTTTGATGTGCGAGACACAATTGCTGAACAGTTAAGCGAAACAAAAAAAATAAACACTGAAGTGGCGATGGCTATTGCTGAGGGTGTTGGGCAAAAACTACAGGAACATGTTCCAACTCTCCTTGCAGATGCCATGCAACCACTAGTCAATGCTGTTGTGGAAAGTTCGCGTAAGGTGGGCGAAGGCGCAACCGATGGCTTAGGCAATATGGTTGATCAGTTCGCAAAAACCATTGAAGGTACGGCCGGAAATCACATGCGGGAGATGACGACAACCCTTCAGCAACTTCAAGTCTCCCTTTCCGGTATGGACGGTGTCATGAACAGTAGCGGGGATGAGTTCGCTAAACGGATGACGGAAGGATCGGAGCGTTTGGATGCGACTATGAGGGAAGTAGCTACTGCGATGCGGGAGGTTGTCGACAGCCTTAAAGTTGAAGTTGGTAGTGCTGCAAATGGATTTGGCGATAACCTGCAAAAATCAATTAGCCAGCTTTCTGACCAAACAGCCCAAATTGTCAAAGACATTTCGGAAAACAGTCGTACAGCTTCAACGGCTTTTGCCGGAGAAATAAACGCTGCTGCGGTACATTTGAAAGACTCCGCCGATGAGAATGCGCGCCAATCTGTTGAATTCTCCGAGAAACTTCGAGAAAATTTGAACGACGGCGTATCCAGTGTCCAAGGCGGACTGGATAAGTTGGGTAAAACCCTTGAAACTTTGGGAGGTCAATTGGCTGTACAAGGTTCGGAGCTTGACAATGTTTCCGATAAGAGCCGTGACGCTGCGCGTGCCATGGAGACAGCTGCTCAAGGTGTAAGAACCGGACTTGTTCCGTTTCAGGCACTTGCGGGCAGTATTGAGGAGAGCGGAAGGCGCATGGAAGCAACAGTTACCACAGTTGGGGAAAACATCGCTAGCGCTTCTGATGCTGTTGGTGGAATTGCATCAGGACTACAAGGTGTTCTCAGTAGTTTAGAAAGCTCCTGGCAGAATTATCAAACTAGATTTGAAACGGTTGATGAAGATCTAGAGAAAACCTTCACACAGCTCCATCAAGCGGTTGAACGCCAGCAAAGCCAAGTTGTCGAATTCGTTCGCCAACTGGATAGTTCGTTCGAAAAAGCACTCAGTGGGCTAGCCGGTGGTATTGACGGAATTAATGATGGTGTGGAGAATTTGACTGACGCTCTCGACGATATAGGCAAGAAACGTTCGATGGGCGTGGCAGGGGAATAACAAATGTCGGCGCCAAATACTGATGAGTGGGGATTAGTTCAGTCCGAACAGGAGGAGTCCGAGGAAAGTTATTTTGTCTCTATGACGGATATCATGGTTGGTCTGCTTTTTATCTTTATTATCATGCTGATGGCATTTGGTTTGATGTTGAAAATTGCAGTAAAAGATACTGAGCAAACAAGAGACAATGTCAGGGAAGTCGTTCGGCAAAGTCGTGATGAAGTAAAACAAATCCGTGACGTTGATGGATTTAGGGCAAAAATGCTTGAGGATATTGAAGTTCGACTGCGCAAAAAGGGTATTCATGTGATCGTTCGGGAAGAAAATGGCGTGTTGCAACTTCCCGATGAGATTCTATTTGATAAAGCAGAATCGAAACTGAATGCGCGCGGAATTCGGGCTATGAGATTTCTTGCAGAAGCATTGGATGTTGTACTTCCTTGTTATGCAAATCTTGCAAAAGGCAAGGGACACACACGTTGTCCCGCTGGAATAGTAAGTGATTTGCGGTTGGAAGCAATTTTTGTTGAAGGCCACACAGATAGTGATGGTTCCCAAGACTATAATTGGTCCCTATCTGTCAATCGCGCGATCAACACATATCGTGCACTTGAGGAACATTCCAGTGTTGCGACACATCTCAAAAATGACCTGGGCCAATTTTTGTTTAGTGTCGCTGGTTACGGAGAAAATCGACCGGTGGTGAGAGAACTTACTGAACAAAACAAACGTCAGAATAGACGCATTGATCTTAGGTTTGTCATGTATGTGTCCCATGATAAAGCATTAGACCGTGTACAGAAGCGTTTGGAGAAAGTGTTACAGGTCCCATGAGTTTACGTCAGGCCATAACGACAACACTAGGTTCAGAAAGTGCACTATATGTCGGGCGAAAGCTTCCGGAAAAACCAACACTCGTCCGTAGAGAGCTTGACATAGCGTTGCGGTTTGGGTTGGGAGGTAATTTAAATGCGCCACCAGATTTGGACGAGATAGCGGATCGGGTCCGCGGTTGGTTAAAGAATGCAATCGACCCTCTCAGCCGGCGTGATTTGAAATTTGCACCACTCTGCATCTGGGGTGGCGCGAACCCTATAGCGGAAAGCCCTGAATTGCTGGAGAAACTCTTGGCACGAATTAGAGAGGCAGGACGGCGTTCTTTGATCCGGGCTTTGGCAGCAGTCTATTTTAGATATTTTAAGACCGACCGCATCGGCATCAGGCTTGTGGCAGCCGCCTTGCGGAAAACAGTATCGCCAGATTTCAAAAAACTCTACGAATTGCATACTCAATTCGACGTATTCGATCCGGCGTCCACAGCAAACAAAATTGCCGGCTTCTGTTTAGAAAACGAACAGCTGCCGCAAACAGTTTTGAGAAAACTTGGGCTCAGTGGGCAACAAATCAACCAAGGAATTGGGCGTGAAGTTTATGTAAGCGGTATGCGCTTGATTTACAGTTTGCTAGAGAATGCACCATCATCGAATGTCGTAGGAATAGCGGCAAATTGGCATGGTGAACCAGGCACAGCTCCTTATTCGGATGGCAACCGAATTTTGGCAGAAACTCTGCTGATGTCAACTGAAGGACGTGATCTGAGCGAAGACTTAAAAGACAATATTCTCGACATTCTTGTCTCGCGAATTGGAGATCCACGAACTAAATCACATAAGTGGGAACAAATGCCCAGAGCTGCCGAGGTGGCCCGTCGCTGGTTAATGCGCTTAGCTCTCAGACAATTTTTGGATGTGGTAGATGATGTTGCTTACCCGGGACATTGGGATTATCGCCGGGCATTTTGGGTTGCCTTCGAAAAAGCCGGGGCAATTTCGGAAGCCTGGGTCGCTTTTGGGCCTGCAGGAGCACATCGAGCACGCGAAGTGTTTGGTGAAAAGACCGGTTTTGGAAATCTGGTCACAGGTTATGGTCGGTGGGGTGGTGTCAGTAAAGCTATTGAAAAGGGACATGCTGTATTAATTATGAAAATCGGTGAATTTACAACTGTCGATTGGAGTCACAATGGGCGTTGTATTATCTGGGAAACTCAAGACAAAACAAGTCCAGCACTTTATCAAACGAAATATGTGGCAGGAGATCTAGCACCGCTAGATAAGCCAAATGGGGGGTTAGAGCAAACTCATGCGGGCTCAAACAACTTCGCCTGGCAAAGACATGTCGCCGATTTTATCGGCAAAAAGACTGGCATTAAACTAAATGATAGAGATTTCAGGGTACATTGAGCATGAATTTTTCTTGGACATACGTCGTTGATAACGATGGCATCATTATCGAATGTGTTCGAAATCGACTTTTTGGAAAACCTAAAGTGCTTAAGCCTGCAGATTGGCCTGATACGAATGTTCTGAATGGACGGGCTTTTCTTGACCTTCTGGTGGAGCAGAAGCGTGCCGAAAGCGTGCCGGAGGGAGTTCGTCTCAGGCACCAATTAATTGCCGCCCTATCAGAAAATCAGGCGTTACTGATCGGCTTACCACCAAGCGTACCCTATGCCCTTGGTATAAAGAGCAATGGAACCATCGACCACCAAGGGTTTTCGGTTTCAATTGATTGGTCAAAAGGTGGAGCATTACCCAAAAGGTTGCAAAGGCAAGGCGCTATTGCCCGACAGGGAGATCGTCATTTTCGTATTCCGGAAGTGTTTTTTCAGATTTTGCAAGCGGCTGATGCCCTCAATGGTTTATCAGATGGCAACAGGTCGGAGCGCACCGAGTTATGGGTACCATTGCAGCGAGCACTGGAACAAGCGACTAAAGGCAGTATTCGTCCAGATGGTTATCTAGAGGACCTTAAGATTTTCCACGCTGCGGCGTTTTCTCTAGCCGTAGAGATGGACAAATCTAGCGGCATTACTTTTTCGCCGGTCCTTTTTGGAAAAGAAGGGCAAAATAAACATGAGTCCAGTTCCGATGAAGGGATGATGGCGGAAGACGACGATTTTGACATTGATGTAGTTTCGAGTAACCGGTCTGGTCTTGATATTCTTGCCGATGAGTCTGAACAGTTATTGCCGGAGGATTTGCAACAGGTTTTTTTAAATAACCGTTTTGATCGAGATGCTAGTTGCCGCGAAGCTTATCCCCTGAAACGCAATAGTTATGTTGTATTTGATAAATCACTTCGATCAGCGTTGGATTTCGTCAAGAAAAAGCAAACCGCCTCACAGGACGAGAAACGCGCGTTTCTCAAAAACCCAAGAGCTGCTCTGGCGGATAGCCTGGGAATAGAAACAGACTCGCCGGCTCTCAAATTTCTTTTTGTTGAAACAAAACAATATGCAGACCGGATTACCGGTATTGGATTGTGGGAACCTATAGTCCTGCCATGGTTACCAACTAACTCTAATAATTGGTTGCCGGAAAAAATTGGACTGACCATTAGCGGACAGAATGTTGAAGTCTCTCCTGAAGACGTGCCAGAGCTTAAACGTGCCTGCGAAGCAGCTTTATCGCAAAATAAAAAGCAATTTGAGTATAAGGAAAACAAGGACATCCCGGCAGACGCAAGTACATTGAATGCGCTCATTCAACTGGAACCCATTGCCTTGCGGCTTTGTCAGCCTGAAGAATACCCTGATGACGAGGATGCTGTGCACACTGTAGAGTTGGATGTTGAGGAGGATCTGCTTGGGCAACAGAAATATGCGCTGGAGCAAGAGGATAATCTCGAAAGCCTACAATATAAAAGCAATGTGAAGCCGAGAAGCGCAGCCATTTCACAGGAGCCGTCGGAAAATCTCATGGACCCAAAACGATTGCTTGATCATCAGAAGCAAGGGCTCGCTTGGATGATACAGGGGTGGGTTGCCGGTCATCCTGGACTATTACTTGCCGATGATATGGGGCTAGGAAAAACTTTTCAAACTCTCGCTTTTGCAGCTTGGTTACACGAACACTATGAAAAGAAGCTTGCACATCAAAGGGGTCCTATTCTCATTGTTGCGCCAACGGCATTGCTCCGGAATTGGCGCGAGGAACATGATAAACATTTGATGCAGGGCGGCATCGGCCCGATTGTTGAACTATATGGTAGTAAGGTTTCTGTTTATCGCAAGGATGGGATGGCCAAAGGCCAAGATGTTCGCTTAGGGCAAGCTTCTCTGGATCGCGAACGATTGATGTCGGCTTCGGTTATTTTGACAACATACGAAACTTTGGCAAACTACCATATTAGTTTTGCCGCTGTTCATTTCCCGTTGGTGATTTTTGATGAAATCCAAAAATTGAAATCACCGAAAACCATTAACACACATGCGGCCAATACGATAAATGCTGATTTCGTTCTCGGTTTAACCGGAACACCTGTGGAGAACAATTTAACCGAAATCTGGTCGATTATGGAGCGTGTTCATTCAGGATTATTGGGGGACCTTAAGACCTTCAATTCTGAATACAATGCCCAAAATACTGACAGCCTACGCATTTTACATAATACCTTAGCCGAACCTCAATTGACGACAACGCCGGTAATGTTGAGACGAATGAAAGATACGACTGACCTTGGAAAAGCCCTTCCAAAGAGAGAGTTTATTTCGATCCCAAGAGCCATGCCGGCGCTTCAAGCCGAAGTATACGAGGCATGTCTTGCGCAAGCCCGATCAAATACTGGTGAAACTCAGAAAAAAGGATCCATGCTTCGCATCTTGCAACAAATGCGAAGTATTTCACTTCACCCGGAACACCCTGAGCAAGTATTGGGGCAGCCAGAAAAATACGATGCCTATATTGGAAATTCGGCGCGTCTCAGTGTTACTATTGAACTCTTGGACAAAATTGCAAAGAGCGGGGAAAAAGTGCTTCTATTTATTGAGTTTGTCGCCATGCAAGGTTTGATTGCAGATATTCTCAAGCATCGATATGACATGCAAAAATTGCCATCAATCATCAATGGTAAAACCCCAGCTTCCCGCCGACAGGATTTAGTCAACGAATTTCAACAAGGGGCGATAGGAAACTTTGATGTAATGGTTTTATCGCCGCGTGCCGCGGGAGTTGGGTTGACGATTACAGCAGCTAATCATGTTATTCACCTTAGTCGCTGGTGGAACCCGGCTGTAGAAGATCAGTGTAACGACCGCGCATATCGAATTGGCCAGGATAAGCCGGTAACTGTTTATTATCCGATTGCCCGTCATCCTGTTCTTGAAAATGCTTCTTTTGATGTAACTTTAGACGCTCTATTGGAAAGAAAAAGGGCACTCTCACGAGACTTGCTTGTGCCGGCAGAAAGCGAAAGTGATTTTCAGGAAATTTTCGAAAAAAGTTGCGGTTTTTCTGATGAGAAAAAGGCGCCGAAGAGTGTTGCTCACTGACTTTTATAAAATTATAGAATCTAATAAATAAACCGTTTTAAACTAGAGGGAGCGCTGCATTATGGAAGATCTACTGAGTGATATGAATCTATTACTTTTGGCGGTTGCTGGTACGACGATCTTTGTGTTCATTTTTGGTTTTATATTTTTATTTAAAAAAGTTCAATCTGCACAAAAAGTCAACCAAGATAAAACCGGTGATCGTGACGAACTTGTTGCTCGGCATTGTCAGAGGAAAATTGCTTGAGCCGTGGTGAAGCTAGTTTTACCGTCGCCAAATGAAAAATCCATTCCGTTATTTCAAGACTTCACCTGAAATCATTCGCTTGGCCGTGATG
>Ga0209826_1000210_pt1 | contig 41683 bp, 42 predicted proteins | sample GOMGulsemesocosm_5_FD_184637 | JGI IMG/M metagenome (GOLD analysis project Ga0209826, IMG submission 184637) | Methane-oxidizing microbial communities from mesocosms in the Gulf of Mexico - GOM15C Gulf of Mexico (SPAdes) (version 2) | ecosystem: Environmental > Aquatic > Marine > Cold seeps...
ACAAGCCTTGTTGTTTAATCAATGTGTCATGGCTTCCTTGCTCGCTAATTTTTCCGTCTTCAAAGACGTAAACGTGGTCGGCTTGTTTAACAGCACTTAAGCGATGGGCAATAATAATCGTTGTTCTGTCTTGTAGAAAGGATTTCATTGCTTTGTGTAGCTGAAACTCTGTTTCACTATCAAGCGCTGAGGTTGCTTCGTCTAAAATAACTACCTTAGGCTTACTTAAGATCATTCTTGCTATTGCAAGTCGCTGACGTTGGCCGCCTGATAGTCTTATACCTTGACGCCCGACTAGGGTGTTTAATTGGTTGGGAAGGGCTTCTATGGTGCTTTTTAATTGTGCAATATCAAGTGCTTTCCACAATTCATCATCTTTAAGATTACGACCAATACATAGGTTGTCACGTACTGAACTGTTAAATAAAACGGGGTGTTGTAAAACGGTGGAAACGTTATCACGAACAATATCAAAGCCTATTTTATTGACAGGTACATTATCAAAATAAATCATCCCCTGGCTTGTCGGGTAAAGCCCTAGAAGAGCTTGCACCATTGTAGATTTGCCACCACCACTGGCACCTACAAGGGCAATTTGTTCGCCCGCCTTAATACTTAAGCTAATGCCGTTAAGTACATCGGGCTTATTGGCATAAGAGAAGTGAATATCTTCTAATTGTATGGAAACTGTATGTTTATTATCAAATGGGTTGATTTGGTGTGGGTAGCGAGGCTCTTCCTTTAAAGCAATGAGTGAGTTTATTCGAGTTAGCGCGGCTTTGGCAGAGAAAAAACTGAATTGTACGGTGAGTATCTCTTGTACAGGCCCCATCATGAACCATAGGTAACCAAATACTGCGAACATTTGGCCGACGCTTAGGTCAGAAAATACAACCATGAGCATTGCAATGGCGCGAAAAACATCAAAGCCAAACAGGAAAACCATAAAACTAAGTCTATTTGCGGCATCGCTACGCCATGAGAAATTACTCGCGTGTGTTTTTATATCCTTCGCTTTGTCAGACAGTATCGTCGTGTAATGCTTGCTGCGGTTATTAGCACGAATTTCGCTAATGGCCTCGAGTGTTTCGGTGAGTGCTTGCTGGAAAACTTCGAAGGCTTTGTTCTCATGGGTTTTTAAGTGCTTTACTCGTTTACCCAACCGAATAGTGAAATAAACAACCAACGGATTGAGCAGTAAGATAAATAATGCTAATTGCCAGTGCATCCAAAGTAAGACGATAGACGTACCTATAACCGTCAAAATGGCGACTAGTAGTTTACTTGTCGTGCCACCAATAAAATGATCAATTGTTTCTAGGTCGGTTATAAAGTGAGTGGCAACGGTACCACTGCCAACAGTTTCAAAATCAGCCATTGAAATATATTGTAATCGGCTTAATAAATCTTGGCGTATTTTGAACGTTATATCCTTAGCGGTAAGGGTGAATGACCTTGTTTGAATGACGTTGAAGATTAGTGATATGGCACGTAAAAGAAGGGTTAGTAATAATAGTGCTGAAATATATAAAACGGGGCCATGCCAACTGCTTGGGAAAATACCTTGTACGGTATTAATTGCAATGCCGGGTTGGTTGAGTAAAACCTCATCAACTAATAGAGGCATTAATAAAGGCACAGGCACGCTGGCGACAACCGCTAAAAGGGCAATAAGGTTAGCTGTTAGTAAAGACTTTTTGTGTACTTTAGCCATGTCCAGTATCGTTTTCCACTGGTAGCTTGCGGTGTTAGGCATTTTTAGGTGAGTTATATTTATGGCTGGTTTGTAATGTTTTAATTGTTCAGTACTAAGATATAGCTATCTGTATTTATTCATAGTTTACAGTTAATAATGCTGTGTATGCTATTGGTGTATTATTAAAGTGCTCATAACTGTATATGATGTTATGCCTTTATAAGGTCTGTTAATGGGTAAAGCCTGAAGTGTTTTTGATGACTTTGAAATAATTTTTTTAAAATAGGGAGTGGTAGATGGATTTAGGTATGGGAGTTTTAATGGGGTTTTTTATCGGTTTAGCGATTAGCTTTTTGTTATCAATTGTGTTGAGTAAGATGAAAAGTGGTGATGATGCCGCTCAGCTAAAGCAGAAGGAAGCTGAGCATGGTGTATATCGCAAGCAAGTGGATGATCATTTCATCAATACAGCAGTATTGCTTAAAGGATTAACCGAACAGTATCGAGATGTGTATCAGCATATTGCTCAGGGTGCTGGCGAACTTTGTTCTGAAGAAGCAAAAGCCTTACAGACGGCGGATCTAGCTGAAACGGCTTTGTTGGCGCAGCCAGTCGCTGTAGAAGCTGTTGATGAGGAAGCGGAAGTTGTTGAACCTACAAGTAATAATGAAGCTACTCAGCTGGATAATACGGATGACGCTGACATTCCGTTGGCAAGTGAAGTTGATAAAGAGAATGGTATCGAACCTTCAAGTGATGACGATGATATTCCTTTGGCAAGTGAAGTTGAAATGTCATCCGATATTGCAGAAGAATTAAAGAACCAAGCGAATAAAAAAGTAGATTAATTCTATAGCTGATTTTAGCTCCAGCAAGCGAACCATCGGCTAAGGATTGGTTTTGGGCTTGTCGAATACTGCGAAAGCAGATTTATGGTTGCTGCTGGTTACCGTGCTGGCGGCAATTTCTTGGATGTTTTCAAAAGAAGCCATATTGATTATGCCTCCACTATTGTTTACTAGCCTGCGGTTTTTGCTGGCGGGCTTATTGCTGGGGTTATTGGGTTGGCGTCAAATAAAGGTTTTACGCTGGGGGCAGTATTCGCAGGCAATGGTCGTTGGTTCGGTGTTCGCGGTTGGCATGTGCTTGTGGATTATGGGCGTTAACTCCGGAGTAAGCCTGAGTATAGGTGGTTTTTTAACTAGCTTGGCGGTGGTTTTTGTACCTGCATTTTCGAGTCTGTTTTTTAATGAATCCTTGCCTAAAAGCACTTGGTTAGCGATGCCTATTGCAGCAGCAGGTTTGGGCGTCTTATCATTAAAAAATGGTTTTGACTTGGACTCCGGGCAACTGTACTTCATCTATTCGGCATTCTTTTTTGCGTTCTTCTTTATTTTGAATACACGCGCAGCCAACTACCGAGAACAAATTGCTAGTCGCCAAGCAAGTGAGCGAGTTCCAGCATTACCTCTAACTGCCATCTGTTTGTTAACAGTGGGCGTGTTGTCGGGAGTGCTGTCATTTATATTAGAATCGTGGGCGGTGTTGTTAACGGCGTTTTCTACTGATATTGTTATTTGGGTAATGGCGAGTGCCTTTATCGGAACCGCGCTTCGTTTCTTTATTCAGACCTATGCGCAAAGTTTATCGGCGAGTAGTCATGGTGTTGTCATTATGGTGCTAGAGCCCGTATGGACGGCATTGTTCGCAGCTTTATGGTTTTCTGAAAGCTTATCCGGTAGTGACTTTTTTGCATGCTCGTTGATTTTTCTATCGCTGCTTATTAATCGTTGGTCATCTATTACAGGTTTGCTGAAGCCCCGCATACTTTGAATGCTTAGATTTGCTGCTTCTAAAAATCATGCATTGAGCGCTATAAAATATTATCTTATGCCTTTAGAATGGAATGTTCACATTAGAATAACAAACTGGCAGTCTTATGATTATTAAACCAAAAACTCGTGGCTTTATCTGTACAACGGCACATCCAGCGGGTTGCGCTGAAAATGTAAGGAACCAAATTAATATTACGCAACAACAGGGCGCACTTAAAAATGGGCCTAAGAAAGTACTTATTATCGGTTCTTCAAGTGGTTACGGGCTGTCATCTAGAATTACTGCTGCTTTTGGTTCTGATGCCGCAACGATTGGCGTGTTCTTTGAAAAACCAGCGACAGAAAAAAAGACGGGTTCTGCTGGTTGGTACAACACAGCGGCGTTTGATGCTGAAGCTAAAAAAGCAGGTTTATATGCTAAGCATATTAATGGTGACGCTTTTTCAAATGAAGCAAAAGAAAAAACAATTCAACTGATTAAAGAAGATTTAGATCAAGTTGACTTGGTTATTTATTCTTTAGCTTCTCCAGTACGAAAAGTTCCGGGCACTGACACCTTGGTTCGTTCTTGTTTAAAACCGATTGGCGAAACGTATACCTCAACAGCTATTGATACGAATAAAGACTGCATTATTGAAGCATCTGTTGAACCTGCGACAGAGCAAGAAATTGAAGATACAGTGACTGTCATGGGCGGGCAAGATTGGGAACTGTGGATGAACGCATTAGCAGACGCGGGTGTACTTGCGAAAGGCTGCCAGTCGATAGCTTATAGCTATATTGGAACAGCGATCACTTGGCCAATTTATTGGGATGGTGCTTTAGGCAAGGCGAAAATGGATCTTGATCGTGCTGCGAATGCTATTGATACAAATTTAAAAGCAAATAACGGTAACGCTAATGTTGCGGTATTGAAATCTGTTGTTACTCAGGCTAGTTCTGCTATTCCTGTTATGCCTTTATATATTTCTATGGCCTTTAAGGTGATGAAGGAAGAAGGTATACATGAAGGCTGTATTGAGCAAATTAACCGCTTATTCCGTACACAACTTTTTAATGATGGCGCCGATAAAAACCTTGATGATGCAAACCGTTTACGCTTAGATGATTGGGAGCTTCGTGATGATATTCAACAAAAATGTCGTGATATTTGGCCAGAAGTAACGACTGAAAATTTATTTGAGTTGACCGACTATGCGAGCTACAAAAAAGAGTTTTTAAACTTGTTTGGTTTTAGTTTAGATACGATTAATTATGAAGAAGAAAGTAACCCACTCGTTGAATTTGAGTTGGAAACACTTTAATAATTTCTCTGGACGTCAGTTTTTATGGATAAAAAAGAAGCTCGAGTCATTGTTTTAGGCAATGAGAAAGGGGGAACCGGTAAATCTACTTTAGCAATGCATATCATCATTTGCTTGCTCAAAGCTGGAAAGAAAGTTGGCGTGATTGATTTAGATTCACGGCAAAAGAGTGTTGCCCGTTACTTGCAAAATAGAGAACTCTATATTGAAAGTACGGGCACGGATCTTGTCATGCCAACCTTTCGAGTGGTGTCTCAATCAACAGCGGGTTCAATTAAAGAACGTGAGGCGGATGACCAGAAAAAATTCCAAAAAGCGCTTAAGAAATATAAGAGCAGCGTGGACTTTATTGTTATTGATTGTCCCGGAAATGACACTTACTTATCACGTTTAGCGCACGCTTTAGCCGACACCTTAATTACCCCACTTAATGATAGTTTTGTCGATTTGGATTTGCTGGGTGAAGTAGCAGCGAGCGACTTTCAGGTAAAGAAGTTAAGTTGCTATAGCGAAATGGTTTGGGACAGCAGGAAGTTTCGAGCAGCGAGTGGATTGCCTCCTATGGATTGGGTTGTTGTACGTAATCGCTTGGCATCGTTGGGCTCTAGAAATAACAAGCGAGTACACGGTGCCCTAGACGCTTTGCAGAAAAGGGTTATGTTTCGGTATGTACCGGGCTTATATGAGCGTGTTATTTATAAGGAGCTATTTCCAAGTGGGTTAACCATTTTGGATGTGGATAATGCGAATAGCTTATCAAATGTTGCTGCTAAGCAAGATGTGCGCTCACTGGTTGATAACCTTAATCTAATTTAAATGCTGGCGGTACTGACGGCAGAACAAAAAGTGACGATTGTTGAAGAAACGCATCGTTATATTCAGTTAGCTTGTGAGTTATACCAGTCAAAATTTCCTGTTATTGATATTCACTTTGACTTAACGGGGCATACCATCGGTATGTATAAAAGGTTGAGGCTACAACGGCTTATTCGTTATAACTCTGCGGTGTTTGCTAAGTATTTTGATGAGAATTTGAGCGAGACCATTCCGCACGAAGTGGCTCATTATATTGTTGATATGCGTTTTAAGCGGAAAAGTATTCGCCCGCATGGGCTGCAATGGCGAGAAGTGATGTCTGACTTTGGTGCGGAGGCTAGCCGCACTGCTAGATATGATTTAAGCGATATTCCCAAACGACGATATTCAACGGTTGCCTATAGCTGCCGTTGTCAGCAACATGAGTTGGGTATCAGGCGGCATAATAAGTTACTCCGTAGGGAAGCCGAGTATTCTTGCCGCCGTTGTGGTGAGCAGCTTAAGCAATTATGAACTGGTTTGTTTATATTATTGAAGCTAGCGATAAGTCGCTGTATACCGGAATAACGACGGATCTTGATCGGCGTTTTCAGCAGCACCTTAAGGGAGTGGGGGCTAAATACTTTAATGGCCGTAAGCCAGTACGTTTTGTATTTACTGAAAACAACCATACGCGGAGTTCTGCTAGTATACGAGAGGCACAAATTAAAAAATTGTCACGTGCCTTAAAAAAAGACTTAATAACTAAATTATCAACGAACTATGTCTGAATCAATAAAAATTGTTTGCCCTCATTGCGATGCCGTTAATAAGCTACCTGCAGATAAGTTAAATTCTGGGGGTACATGTGGTAAGTGCAAGAAAAAGCTTTTTGCTGGAAAGCCTGCTATTTTAACGGCTGCAAATGCGCAGAGGCATTTTGAGCAAAGTGATATTCCTGTGGTTGTGGACTGTTGGGCGACTTGGTGCGGGCCGTGTAAATCGTTTGCTTCTACGTATGATGCAGCGGCAAAAAAACTGGAGCCTAAGGCTCGGTTTGTAAAACTGGATACCGAGAAACAACAGAAGTTAGCCTCTCGTTTTCAAATACGAAGTATTCCCACCTTATTAATAATGAAAAATGGCAAGGAAGTAGCCAGGCAAGCGGGTGCAATGAGTTTGCCTCAGTTTGAGGCTTGGTTAAAACCTTATTTATTGTAGGTTTCTATTGTTGGAAGAGCGTTTAATGCAGAACGGGTGTGGCCGCGTTGGGTGCATCACTGAATAATTGTTCAATATCAATAGAGTCAAAATTGTAGTGTTTATTGCAGTATCCGCAGTCTACTTCCACCGCACCCTTTTCTTCTAGGATAGACAAAACTTCTGAGTGCCCTAAGTTAATAAGGCTTGCTTCTACTTTTTCTTTTGAGCAGTCGCATTGAAATTTAACGGTTTGAGGCTCGTATAAGTTAATGCTTTCTTCGTGGAATAAGCGGTGGATTATTTGCTGAGCGGGTAGATCTAATAACTCTGCATCAGTAATCGTGTTAGCAAGCATTTCTAGATGCTGCCAACCATCGTGCTCGCTTTGTTCGTCTTGCTGAGCCGGTAATTCTTGCAATAGTAAGCCGACAGCTCGCTGCTCATTTATGGCAAACCAAAGCCGAGTTTTAAGCTGCTCAGATTGTTTGAAATAGGTCTGTACCGCTTCTAGAATGGAGTCACCTTCTAAGCTAACAATGCCTTGATACGGTTCTCCTTGATCGGGCTTAATGGTTAATACTAAACGACCATTGCCAAATAATGAGCTGTTTTCCGTTTCGTTAGTCTCTTCTTGCCAGTGTGCTAAGCCTCTAACTGCTTGTCGATCAGTAGCTTGTGCAACTAGCATATTGATTAGCCCATCACCCTGTATTTGTAGCGTTAATGTGCCATTGAATTTAACAGTGGCCGATAGGAGCAACGAGGTGGCTAATGCTTGCCCTAGTTGTTCTGCAACACGTTTAGGGTATTGGTGATTATCCTGTGCTGCTAGCCAACTTGCATCTAATGATATTATTTCGCCGCGTACACCATGCTCATTGAATAGGAAGCGTAAAAGCTGGTCTTTATCATTATCTGTTATCAACATAGGTTCTTTTATTGGTACTTATTGAAGGAGTTTTACAAGGGTTATTGTATTACAGGATGAATATACAGCTACAAAACTTGCGGTATTTTATTCGCACGCTTAGTACTAAGGCTCCTTGCTCTTAATAGGGTGCTCCCTTAAAACAGCCTTATGTGTAGAGGGCTGGTGAGTAACGGTTAGTAGCTATAGATTAAATATTTTTTGGTCTAGGGAAATCGAGTATTGGCTGCGTAGGGTAAGATCGCTTACATTCATCGACTGTTTTCTTGGTAATGGCTTTTTTTAATGCCGCGTCAGCCATAACCCATTCTTTAGATAAGCTATCACTCAGCCCAAATTCCCGTAAAGACTCTTCTAGTATTTCTCGTCGTAGTTGAAAGAGTTCATCGGTAATATGAATATGTTTATGAGCCATCTTGGGCGTTTTGCCTGCATATTTTTTAGGGCCACCAATTAATTGAGCCATAAAATCTGTTTGTTGGTCTTCCAGTAACGTTTGTGGTTTATCGGTGAAATATAGTTTTAGCCATTCATGCGCATAAACCTTGTCGTAAAAGATTTTATGTACTTTTTTAAGCGTATCTAAACCGCCTATGCGTTGAAAAAGAGTTTTGTCAATTGTTGCCATATTTAATAGTTTTACCAAAGTTCGTTTTATTATAGTTTAAGCTGAAAAATCGACATTAATTCTCCTTCTCTTTTTGTAAAAAAAACTCAACTAGTTAGTGAATTAGAGGGGCTGAGAGGAATGCAAAGCTCCATGCTTGTTGAAAACGTTAAATAATGTTGTTACGAAGGGCATGCTGATTGAGCCTTAGTAAGGCAAAAAAATGAGAACAAATTTCTTGTGTTTTCTATGGATTATCTGGTTTTTTAAACCGCTTCCTCTAAAGAGCTGGCATGCTAATACGTTAATAAAGCACTATAATCGAGAGACGTTTTATCTACCGAGGAAGTGATAATGCCCTGCTTTAAAATGGGTGATGTCGAGTATCAATGAATAAATCTAATTTACCATCTGCCGCTGAGGCATTAATCGGCCGTGAAGAAAGGATGAAGCTGCCTAATCAGCACTATGTTCAACGCGGGCATACTTTACAAGCGCCTTTCCCGCAAGGTTTAGAAACCGCCTTGTTTGGAATGGGGTGTTTTTGGGGGGCGGAGAGAAAGTTTTGGTTACTTGACGGCGTGTACTCTACGGCTGTTGGTTATGCTGCTGGTTTTACACCAAACCCAACTTATGAAGAGGTTTGCTCAGGTATGACGGGCCATAATGAGGTCGTGCTAGTTGTTTTCGACCCTACGGCTATTTCTTATTTGAGCTTATTGAAGACTTTTTGGGAATCGCATAACCCAACACAGGGTATGCAGCAAGGTAATGATGTTGGAACGCAATATCGGTCAGGTATTTATTATCATAATGATGCGCAACTTCTCAAGGCTGATGAATCTCGCTTAGCGTATCAACAACAGCTGACTAAAGCAGGGTATGGCGCTATTACGACAGAGCTTATTGCTTCGCCTGAATTTTATTATGCTGAACACTATCACCAACAATATTTAGCAAAGAACCCAGCGGGCTATTGCGGACTTGGTGGGACAGGGGTTAATTTAGACCCTTTGCTATAGTTAATTGCGTGCATTCCAAGCTAAGCGGCGCCAGTGCATTTCGAGTGTTCTGTATTGGCAACGCTGCTTGGCGTCTTCTTTGAAATTGGCGTGTGCTAATAGTGCGCAAATATGCATTACCACGGTATCGGCAACCATTGCAGACTGGTGTCTACTGTAAAGTCGAATAAACATTTTTAATTTCATTTTTATGTGTTCTGGCTGACCTTGGTTTGAGGCAGTGAAAATGGGGTAAGGGTTTTTGCTCATCTTTTTTCCTTAATTGATTTAGGCTTTTTCATGGCCGACGATGTTTGTCGGCTTAGAAATGATTTGCCAGTAATGAATTTAAACAAATATTTTGTAAACAGCTTTTTGAAGAATGGTCTAGGCAGCGAATATCTGCTGCACAAAGTAGTTGTTGGGAAAATAAAGCCAATAACTTGTCGGCATCTATTTCAAAGCGCAGGGTTTGGGACTTCTTTGTATTCTTAGTGATTCTATTCATAAGCTTGATATCGGTATGTTGTCTTACATCCTGCTATCTTGTTATTTAATGGTGACACTGAGTCTAATGCGAATGATTATCAATTGCAACAAGTCCGGTGGTTTTTTATTTCTTACTTGAACGAAGTTTATTTTGTAGCTTCGGATACCTTGCTGGCTTAAGGAGGCGCTGTTAATTGCGCTGCTTGACTGAAATTTTATGGGGATTATATTGATGAAGCCTAATGATTTTGAGAATTAAGCTGTTTCATTCGAAGCAGTTTAAGCGGTAGGGTTCGGTGATTGGCTTTAGCTTGGTATTACCAAAATTTCTGTCAAAGAGGTTTACTTGGTTTTAAACGGGTGCGCTTAATAGTGGCAACTCCCAATGAATAGTGGTTTTGCCATGTTGTTCTAAATAGTTATTAACTTTGCTGAAGTGTTGGCAGCCAAGAAAACCTCGGTGAGCCGATAAGGGCGAAGGGTGAGGAGCTTTTAGTATGCAGTGTCGCTTAGCATCAATAAAGCGTCCTTTTTTCTGTGCATAATTGCCCCAGAGTAAAAAGCACACATGCTCATTTTGTTCAGCAACTAGATGTATTATTTTGTCGGTAAATTGCTCCCAACCTTTTCCTTGGTGTGAGTTGGCTTTTGCTTGCTCTACGGTTAATACACTATTGAGTAATAGCACACCTTGTTTCGCCCAGCTTTCAAGGTAGCCATGGTAGCTACGATGTATGTTTAGGTCGCTTTCAAGTTCTTTATAAATATTAACTAATGAGGGTGGCACTTTAACACCGGGTAATACTGAGAAACATAAGCCATGAGCTTGCTTAGGCTGGTGGTAAGGGTCTTGCCCAATAATAACAACTTTAACATCAGGTAAAGGTGTCATTTCTAAGGCATGAAACCAATGGGATGAGTGCGGGTATATTGTTTTATGAGCCTCTTTTTCGTGCTGTAAGAACTCTCTTAAGTGAAGCATGTAAGGCTTATTAAGTTCTTCATCAAGGTGGCATGCCCAAGTGGGGGCGTTAGATAGAGGCATAGGGTTTCACCATGGTAGTGGGTTAAATATCTCTTGAGACTCCGTGTGGGTGACAAGCGACAATATTCTTTATGTTATAGCATTTTGTTTGTTAAGGCGCATCAGCAGATGACGGCTGGTGATCTCTGGTAAAATAACGAAATGAATACAGACGATAAAACAAAGCTACGGTTTAATAAGTTACAAAAGCGCTTGCGACGCGAAATGGGTCAGGCGATTGCTGATTATAATATGATTGAGGATGGCGACCGCATTATGGTGTGCTTGTCGGGCGGAAAGGACTCGTACACGATGTTAGATATTTTGCTTAATTTAAAGCAAAGTGCGCCGATTAATTTTGACGTGTTAGCAGTTAATTTAGATCAAAAACAGCCGGATTTTCCTGAGCATATCTTGCCTGAATATTTGTCGTCATTAGGCGTGAAGTTTCATGTTATTGAGCAAGATACTTACAGTGTAGTAAAGCGCGTTATTCCTGAAGGGAAAACAACCTGTGGTCTGTGTTCAAGAATGCGCCGTGGGGCGTTATACGCGTATGCCGAAGAGCATGGCTATAATAAAATTGCACTCGGTCATCATCGTGATGATATTGTTGAAACCTTTTTCCTTAATATGTTTCATGGGGCGCAGTTGAAAGCCATGCCGGCAAAGCTGAAAAGTGATAATGGTAAGCATATTGTGATTAGGCCGTTAGCGTATGCACGAGAAAAAGATATTGAAGAGTTTGCGCAGTTAAAGGCTTACCCAATTATTCCGTGTAATTTATGTGGTAGCCAAGATAGTTTGCAACGCGTGCAAATGAAGAAAATGTTAACGTCTTGGGATCGTGAATTTCCGGGCCGTGTTGAAACGATCTTCAATAGTTTAAAAAACATCCGCCCTTCACAATTACTGGATTCAAATATGTTTGATTTTGAAAACTTAAGTCAGGCTGATAACGAGCTAGAAACTCCTGCACAGTCTCAACCTATTGTTTTTTCAGCCGTACGAGGGACTAAGTAATGAGCATTGTTAGCTCAATATTGCGACGTTTGTTGCACCTATGGATTAGGATTAAAGTACTGCCTAAAGATGATGCGTTGATGGCGTCATTGAAAAATCAAAAAGTTTGTTATGTCACGCGCAGCGATGCTTTGTCTAAGCAGCACGTTTTAGAGCGAATCTGTGCGGAGCAGTCTATACCGTTACCCACTGATGGCCTTCAATTGGGAGAGTTTAAGCAGCCATTGGCAGTGTGCGGTATTGAATGCAGTAAAAGTCATTATGTAGACCCAGCGCCTGTTTATTTGAAACAGCTCATCGATGCCGTAAAGGGAGCAGATGCAGATGTATTGATTGTTCCAGTGTCCATTTTTTGGGGGCGAGCACCACTAAAGTCGGATAGTTTGTGGGGCGCTTTATTTACCGATGAAGGGGTGAAATCGAATAAGTTGTCACGCTTATTGTCGATTGTTTTTAATGGGCGACAAACCCTGTTACGTTTTGGTGAGCCTATCTCATTAAGGGCGTATGTGGCAGAGGGTCAAAGTTCACAATTATTAACACGGAAGTTATCTCGGGTGTTACGTGTTCATTTTGCTCGTACACGTTTAGCAACTATTGGTCCCGATCAGCCATCACCTAAGAAACTAGCTGATAAGCTAATTCAAGCGGATATTGTGCAGCAGGCAATAGAGCGTGAAGTTCGTCGTAAAAAAGTATCTAGGGCTGAAGCAGAAAAGCAAGCAAGAGCATACTCACAGGAAATAGCTGCCGTTATTAATATTCGTGCCGCTATTGTTTTGGAAAAAATACTGGGCTGGTTGTGGAATAAATTGTACGACGGCATTGTATTGCATCATTTTTCACGTGTTGAGCGCTTATCCCGTGAGCATCAAGTTGTGTATGTGCCGAGTCATCAGAGCCATATGGATTACTTGGTTTTATCGTATGCGCTATTTAATAAAGGCTTGGCAACACCACACGTTGCTGCGGGTATTAATCTAAATATTCCTATTGCGGGTCCTTGGATACGGCGTTGTGGCGCATTTTTCTTACGTAGAACGTTTAAAGGCAATGTGTTGTATAGCTCGGTGTTTGAGGCTTACATGGGCCACTTGGCAAGCAATGGAACAGCGGTTGAATACTTTGTTGAAGGTGGCCGTAGTCGAACAGGGCGAAAGTTGAAAGCAAAGCCAGGGTTACTGGCGATGAGTGTACGTTGTTTTATTCGCGACCATAAGCGCTCAGTGGTATTCGTACCGGTTAACTTTGCTTATGAGAAACTGCTAGAAGGTGAAACTTACGTTAATGAGTTGAGTGGTAAGCCGAAAAAAGCCGAATCAGTGATGGGTGTACTACGCTCGTTTAAGGCATTAAAAAACCATTTCGGGCAGGTGCACGTCAACTTTGGTTCGCCTATCTACTTAGATAAGGTTATTGAGGCACAGCAACCAAACTGGCGAAAAGAGGGTTTAGTTGACGATAAAGCAGTCGTGACGAAGGTCGTTAATAATTTAGGTGAATTAATTATGTCGGGCATTAATGAAGCAACGCATGTTAATGCGATTGGTTTGTTAGCAATGGCTTTGTTGAATGCGCCTAAGCAAAGCATGAGCGAGTCAGAACTTATTCAGCAGTTAACTATTTATTTGGCATTTCTGGACGCTGCACCCTATGCAAAAAATGTCACTAAACTTGATTTAGACGCTCAAGCTATTATCGCTTATGGCGAAGAATTTGGTGTTCTTAAGCGTCGTGAAAGTGAGTTATACATTGAAGGTAGCGATGCTGTTTTAATGACTTACTTCAGAAATAATATTATTCACCTCTTTGTATTACCATCTTTTATTGCGTGTTGCTTTTTAAGCAATCAATCATTAAATAAGAAGCAGGTGATACATTGGTTTAAGTTAGTTTATCCATTCTTAAAGATTGAATTGTCGATGCATTGGGAACAGCGTCAAATAAACGATGCTGCTAATAAAGTGTTGGATAGCTTTATCGATCAAGGGTTGATTCAGCAGGCGGATGATACTTTATCGGTGAGTGATAATAATTTAGCACTAATGACAAGCTTATCGGGCGGTGTACTACAGAGTTTAGAGCGGTTTTATTTGACGGTGGTATTGCTAAAGCAGCAAGGCCATGGCGCGTTAACGCGTCTTGAACTGGAGAAAAGTTGTGGTAAAACGGCTGAAAAACTCTCTGAGTTGAATGGTTTAAATTCCCCTGAGTTTTTTGATAAGGCGTCGTTTAAAGGCTTTATCGAAATGTTATTTAACCAAGGTATTATCTGGGCTGATGACAAGGGTAAGCTGACTTATGGAACAGCAATTGAAGGGATTATTGATGATGCTGGCTTGGTTATGAGTCAGCAGGTTAGGAAAAACATTCAGCAAATTGCAAATTAATTAAAGTAATAAGGCGTTGATAATGAGTGACTGGGTTTGCTTATTATCAATGTTAGGCAACCAAAATGACTAAGCAATTATTGCTAGCAGAAGCACAAAGAGCTAGGTGTGTTTTTGAAAACCATAATAATGGTATATGTTTAGAGTATTTTGGTGGTTTTCCATTCAATGTTTGTGGAAATGTATGTGAGTTTCTAGGTGGTCGATTGCTACAGATTGGGATTAATAATGTGCGATGTATTTATGGTGCAAAGCTTGATGGAGGAACTCATGCTTGGCTAGAGGTTGGGGATCTCATTATTGATATAACATCGGATCAGTTTTCTGATGGTCTGGGGAAAGTCTATGTCGATAACGATAGATCTTTTCACGATTGTTTCGAAGATCAGTATGAAGGCATAATTGGTTTGCATGTCGAGTTAAATGAAGATTTTAAAATCTTTTGTACGTTAATGAATAATGTCCAGCCATATGGTCTTAATAAATTAGGGTCAGAGTAGAATCATTTGAGCTACTATATAGTGTCTTGCATTTGGTCTTTAATGCCACATGTTGTGCTTTAATATGAAAGCCCTAACAAACAAGTCAAGGGCGCGTCTTACTCAAAATATTTGCTTTTGATTTTATTGGCTGATTCGGTGCGTTTAGCTGAGTTGTTCAAAAATTCTAAACCCAGCAATATAGGTTCCTGCAGCAGACCCTATCGTGCTGAATAAGAAAACCAGCAAGGTTCGTGACACACGGTTTTTCCACCAACCAGCTAGCTTTACCGTATCTTTTTTCAAGGTTGAAAAGTCACCAACTCTTGGCTTTCTAATCCATGCTTCTGTTGCGGCGGTAACCATGCCCGCGCCAACTGTTGGGTTTAGCGAGGTTAACGGGGCGGCTAAGAAGGCGGTAATAACGGTTAGTGGGTGACCATTGGCGAGCAAAGCACCGAGTGCTGAGAGGCCGCCATTAATTAAAATCCATTCAGACACTAATTGCCAGCCAAGTTCAGGTGCGCGGTTAAAGCCTATAGCGAACCCGGTAATAACAAGTAATACGATTAACCATGGAATAAGTTTAGGCCAACGGCTAACAGCAGGAATAGTGTCTAGCTGTTCAAAGCTTATGGTATCTTTTAGTTCTGACTCTAAGTATGCCTTTATACCTTTTAAGTGCCCTGCGCCTATAACAGCAAGAATGCTGCCGTGTTTGCCTGAGTTGGCTTCGTCAAATAAACGATGTGCCATGTATTGATCGCGTTCGTTGACCAGTGGCAGGTAAATTTCACTAGAAGATTCAGCGAATTGTGAAAAGGTTGCGTCGAGTACATCACCTTCTTTCAGTTTTTCAATATCTTCTACACTCACTTTTTCTGAAAACATAACGCTACCGAGTAGGCCGGAGAATAACTCTATGCGTTTCCACCACGGCACGTTTCTGTAAACACGTTTTAAGGTAATGCCCACTTCACGATCAATTAACAGGACGGGTTGGCCGTTTTCTTTAGCAAGCTCGGCAGCAACTTTCATTTCTGCGCCGGGTTCTATACCCAGTTCATCTGCCATTTTTTGTTGGAATGCTCCTAGCGCTAAACTAGCGGTAACCATTGATGCCTTGCCGCCTTTTATGACACTGAATAAGTCCATCTGGGCGAGGCTATCGGGGTCTATTAATGCGTTGTAACGACTTGGGCACAGTTCAATGGCAATGGCGTCGTAATCATTGTTTGTGATTAGTGTTTGAACCGCCTCTGCGCTGGCTTTAGAGACGTGTGCAGTACCTAATAACGTGATGTCGCAGTTATTTATGCGGATTTGTTCTATGGGTTGCTGTGTGTCGTTGCTCAAGTTTTTTCTCAGCTAGGCGGTTAGTTTGAGTCTCTATTATCAACGATGTTAATACGATTAGCCCAGTCTTTTGCGACTAAAAATCCCCGTTCAATTTCATGACTTAATGATTCATCTTGTGAAAAACCGACAATGCATAGCGGGTGTTGCTGACGTTCGTTTAAGAAATAGCGGAGTATTTCACTGGCGCTATGGTTAACGTCGCTGTATTTGTTGTACTGAGGTGCTAACCATTGGTTTTTATTGAGCGGGCGCCACTGTAGTGACTTGTTTTGAAAATGGTCGTTGAATTCATCCGGCCTTGCCCACCAGCCTCGCTGATGATTATTGGCGGCTTTATTGGGGGATGGGCAGTGTGTTTGCTTGATAGGGTAAAACAAGCGACCCTTCATTAAGCAGATGCGCTCATCAATATGGAGGCCTAGATGCTGAAGTAATTGTTTAGCTGCTGGTTGTTCTGACAGTTGGCTTTGACGTTGTTGCATTGTCTTAAACTTCAGGCTCAAGCGGTCTTTAAGCATCGGGCCAACCCAGTTTGTACGCTGCTGAGTGTTGCCTAAACCTAAGTAGAATTTACAAGCGACTTCCCAGTGTTGGATTTTATTGCTGAGGGTGTCTTTGATGATGAAATCAAACTCGCCGATTGTTTTATTGCCATCATTAACTTGCAGGTTTTGCTTGATGATTTGATAGCGCGAGTTATGTTGGAACCAAAAAGCCAGTAAGGTTTCAAAGCGATGACCTAGCCGGTGGTCGTGTTGATGTTGTAGCAGTTCATTGAGGGTGTCTGGCTTATTGTCTAACTGTTGGTATTGTGTACTGAAATTACGACTTTCGCGTAACCAAAAATCAGACTCAGTCCAGTCATTTTTTTTGTGAACTCCTTGAATGATGGGAGGGCTAGAAATAACCCACTCGAGATCCCTCACGAGTGAGCTTTGTAAAGCTATCGGTTCGACTTATTTATCCTCAGGTGCATTGAATAATAAGTACAGGTCGATTACGCAATCGGGTATTTTTTCTGCCATATCATCCAGCATTTCGTCGTCATGTTGCATATCACCCGTTTCGTCATCGAGTAACTCGGAACAACTCAGGATGGGTAAGGTGAGCTCGGCAACCTCTTCTGGGTGTGCGTCGAACCAGAGCTTCTCTTGGCTAAAGACGCCTTGCATAAAACCAGCCGCCCAAAGTGTCAGAGAGTCTTCGTCTTCATCGTCACTAATAATGTCTGGAAAATCACCTTTTAATAAGCTTTGTTCTATATCGTTTTGTAGCTCAGTAATAAGCTTAGCCATGGAGTCATCAACGGCTGTTGTTGCAAAAATTTCGTCGAGTATTTGTTGTTGGCTTAAACTGCCGGCTTGAATAGCGATACTGGTTAAAAAACCGTGCATTTCGATAAAATACATGGCTTCGTTGTCAATTTGTTCAGATTCAAAAAATTGTTGCAAAATATTCATGGGGTAAGGGCTCGTTAATATTTAAAAAAATTGTTGTTGGCTTATTTGTTATGGCTACTATCGCACCAAGGCAGGTCTGCCGATTTGCCACAACCGCAGACAAAAAGGTTTTGATCTTTTTTTGCAGTATAGACAAAAGGGCGGCTATTGGTTTTCTTATGGCTACCATCACAATAGGGTGGCTTAGCTGTTTTTCCGCATTGGCAGAGATACACTTCTTCATCTTTTTTAACGGGAACGACGTAAGGTGAATTATTGTCGTACATTATGGTGTCCTCTATCTGTGGGTGAATAAATGGATTGGCTAAGGCTAAGCTGTAATAATGCCTTAAGTTTAATAATTGTTACTGAGAAAATGAATGGAAACATTAACACAGCTACTTAATTCAATCAGCAGTTTTGTCTGGGGACCAGTGATATTAACGCTATTGTTAGGAACAGGCGTTTATTTGATGCTGGGATTGCTCTTTATGCCTCTAAGGCAGCTATTGCCTGCCTTTATTTTGTTGTGGCGTGGGCGAGAAGATGATGACTTGGATGATGGAGAGATTAGTCCGTTTAATGCCTTGATGACTTCATTAGCGGCAACGATTGGCACGGGGAATATTGCAGGTGTGGCAACGGCAATATTTTTGGGTGGGCCAGGGGCTATTTTTTGGATGTGGTTAACAGCGTTGGTGGGGATGGCAACGAAGTATGCTGAGGCAGTATTGGCTGTTAACTATAGAGAGGTTAATGAGCAAGGGGCTTATGTGGGCGGCCCTATGTATTACATAAAAAATGGTTTAGGTAAAGGTTGGCACTGGCTTGCTTATGTATTTGCGTTTATGGGTGCTGTAGCGGCGTTTGGTATTGGCAACACAATTCAAGCAAACTCAGTGGCCGATGCTTTGGGGAAAACATTTAATGTGCCTGCTTGGCAGACGGGGTTGGTGATGGCATTACTTGTATATGCCGTGTTGCTTGGAGGCATAAAACGTATCGGTAATGTGGCTTCTAAACTAGTTCCTTTTATGGGCGTCACTTATGTATTGGCTGCTGGGCTTATTATTATTCAGCGCTGGGATGCAGTGCCTTCAGCATTACAGTTGATTGTTAATGATGCGTTTACAGGTACTGCAGCGGCAGGTGGTTTTGCAGGTGCAGGAATGATGGCTGCAATACGTTTTGGTGTTGCTCGCGGGGTGTTTTCAAATGAAGCAGGGCTAGGGACTGCACCCATCGCACATGCTGCAGCAAAAACTAGCAACCCTGTACAGCAGGGTAAAATAGCTATGTTGGGTACTTTTATTGATACGATTATTGTTTGTAGTATGACGGCCTTAGTGATTATTTTAACGGGCAGTTGGACCAGCGGTGAAACGGGTGCGTCCTTATCAGCACATGCCTTTGCTATGGGTTTACCGGGGTATGGTGACTATGTAGTGAGTGTTGGCTTAGCTGTTTTTGCTCTAACGACCTTATTGGGTTGGAGTTACTATGGCGAGCGTTGTGTGGAATATATTAGCAGTGCGGCGGTTGTTCCTTATTACCGAATTGCTTGGGTGCTAGCCATTCCAATAGGTGCAGTAGTAGATTTAGATTTGATTTGGTTGATTGCTGATGTACTGAACGGTTTAATGGCGATTCCTAACCTTATTGCGTTGTTATTGCTTAGCCCAGTTGTGTTTAAGCTTACTAAAAAGTTATCTTGATGGTGCGTTTAGGCGAGAGAGGCTTGTTGGCTGGTATGATTCTTACTTGTACGGCTTAGTTGGAATATAAGCCATTTCTCAAAGAAATAATTAATATCCCATTTATGGCTAAGCACGCTTTTAGGAGCTGATTTTTGTTGTTGGGTCAACGCGGGTACTCCTGCAATACTAATAACATCGACTGATTGGGCGTCTAGGTAGACGCGGCACTCAATGGTTGAAACTTGATTGGCCTTTTCGAGGTCGCCGAACGCAAGTGATAGCGTGTAGGTGAAAGGACCACGTGCAAGCACGGTTATTTTAACAATGCCATTGCTGCTGTGTTGCTCAAAACAAGGTGCTAACTGCTTTAGTTTAAGGTAGTTTTCTTCGCAGAGAGTTTGCAAACTGAATGACTTGTTTAGCGGGCGGACTCTATTTAACATTAGCTCCCAGAGTAGCTTGCACTAGCGCTGTCAGTTTCCCATACGGATACATTACTGACGGGGAAATTTCCGCTCGCAACATAGTCGAAAATCATTTTTGCTAAAAACTCAGCGGTCGGGTGTTCTTCAACAACCATGACTCGCTCACCGGAGCGCTGAAGCATGGGAAGGACGGGGTCATCTTTGTGCAGCAGCATATTATGATCGAACGTGTCATCAATCCATTGGCCAGCAAATCGTTTGATGTCAGAAAAATCACAAACCATCCCTTGCTCGTTTAACTGTTCTGACTCTAAAGTGATAGAGACGCGCGCGGAGTGCCCGTGCAAATGGCGACATTTCCCCGGGTGGTTCATCAGCCTGTGGCCGTAACAAAAGGATAGGGTTTTGGTGATAGAGTACAAATTTTACCTCGAGTGGTTATTAAGACCCCTTAATGCCTTCAATAGTAGCAGCGACTTCATATTCGTCGTTTTCTACGGCAACAACGCGAATAATTTCAATAAGCGCGTTTAATGGTGGGGTAACTGTATTGACAGGGTTAACGACTATTTCTAATGAACTTCCGGCTGATAATTTGTCATGAGTTCTGAAAAGGATGCCCGCGGCACTTAAGTTAATACTGTGAGCCTTCCCACTAACGCCCGTTCCGGGGTGAGTGAATTCCATATCGCATTCAGCGTTCATGCGTGTAAATTTTCTATTATTAGATGTTACTAACATATTTTAAAGCCTCTTCGTTATCAGTGAAAAGTAATTTATTTTAGTTTAGCCTAAAAATTAATAAAAGTATTAGCAATGATAAGTCTATGCATGGCTAGAGTTGAAATGTGGGTCATAAAAAATGACAAAGGTCACAAAGAAATAAACTCTTATTATTTTATGACGATATTTCTCTTGTATATGGTGTTTAATTTTGGCAGTATCAAGGCAGGCTATTTGACTTGAAATAGCAATGGACGTAAAAGTGTAGGTAGGGTCTCGGTGATTTTCACTCGAGATAATAAGGACTTTAAGGGGAAATCATGAGTAAAAGAGTTGCATTAGTAACCGGTGGTACAGGAGGGATTGGTGAGGCGATTTGTCAGCGTTTTGCTAAAGATGGATATAAAGTAGTTGCTGCTTATAACAACAAAGAAAAAGCGGAAGCTTGGCAGATAGCTCAAAAAGAAGCGGGTCTTGATATTGATATTGTTCATTGCCCAGTAACTGACTTTGATGCATGCGGTGTTGCAATTAAGTGGGTAGAAGACAATGTAGGCCCCATTGATATTTTGGTTAACAACGCGGGCATTACGAAAGATGGCATGTTTAAAAAAATGCCAATTGAACGTTGGGATGCAGTGATTGATACCAATCTAAACAGTCTTTTCAACATGACGCGTCAAATTTTTGAAGGTATGGTGAGTCGTGGTTTTGGGCGCGTCATTAACGTTTCTTCTGTGAATGGCCAACGTGGCCAAATGGGTCAGGTTAACTATTGTGCTGCTAAATCAGCAATGCACGGGTTTACTAAAGCGTTAGCACGTGAAACAGCGCGTAAAGGTGTAACGGTTAATACAATTTCCCCAGGGTATGTTGCTACACCAATGGTGATGGCGATTGCAGAAGATATACGAAAAAGTATTGAAGCAGATATTCCTTTAGGCCGCTTATGTCAGCCAGAAGAAATTGCTCATGGTGTTTCATTTTTAGCTAGTGATTTGGCAGCGTACACAACAGGTTCGGACTTGTGCATGAACGGCGGTTTATTCATGCATTAAAATTTAAAAAGGCGGCTGAATAGCTGCCTTTTTTATTAAACAATAAAATAATTAATAACTGGCAGAGAACATGGCGATAGACAAAATTTATAAAGTGAGTAGCGAAGTAGCAGCTCGAGCACATATCAATAAAGAGCAATATGAAGCGGAATATAAGCGCTCAATTGAAGATACAGATGGTTTTTGGAATGAGAAAGCAAAAGAATTTTTAACATGGTCGAAAGAGTGGGATACGACTGTTGAGTATGATTTTCCAAAAGGCGAAGTTCAATGGTTTAAAGGCGGTAAACTGAACGTCAGTGTTAACTGTTTAGATCGTCATTTAGACACGCGTGGTGACCAACCAGCGATTATTTGGGAAAGTGATGACCCAGAAGTTGATAAAACGTATACATATAAAGAGCTTCATGCAGAAGTATGTAAATTTGCAAACGGTCTTAAATCCTTAGGCATTAAAAAAGGTGATCGTGTTTGTATTTATATGCCAATGGTGGCTGAAGCGGCTATTGCAATGCTTGCTTGTGCAAGAATTGGTGCTGTCCACTTAATCGTATTTGGTGGTTTCTCTGCTGATGCATTGAAAGATCGTATTGCTGATTCTGAAACAGAATTGGTTATCGTAACGGATGAAAGTGTTCGTGGCGGTAAGGCGGTTCCTCTGAAAACAAATGCAGATAAAGCGTTAGAAAACTGCCCACTGGTTAAAAACATGGTGGTTGTAAAGCGTACAGGCGGAAATATTGCTTGGACAGAAGGCCGCGATGTTTGGTATCACGATCTTGTAGATAATGCTTCTGATGAGTGTGTTGCAGAAGAAATGGATTCAGAAGATCCATTATTTATTCTTTACACATCGGGTTCAACAGGTAAGCCAAAAGGTGTTGTGCATACAACAGGTGGTTATTTGCTACATGCTGCAATGTCGCACAAATACATTTTTGATTATCAAGAAGGTGATGTTTACTGGTGTACAGCCGATGTTGGTTGGGTAACTGGTCATTCATATATTGTTTATGGCCCGTTAGCAAACGGCGCGAAAACATTAATGTTTGAAGGGGTTCCAACGTACCCAGACGCTTCTCGTTTCTGGAAAGTATGTGAAAAACATAAAGTTAATATTTTCTACACAGCTCCAACAGCGATCCGCGCATTAATGGCGAAAGGTGATTCTTATGTTGAGGCTTGTGACTTAAGCAGCCTAAGAATTTTAGGCAGTGTGGGTGAGCCGATTAACCCAGAAGCTTGGGAGTGGTATTACCATAAAGTGGGTGGCGGACGTTGCCCTATCGTTGATACATGGTGGCAGACAGAAACAGGTGGCATATTAATGACGCCACTTCCTGGTGCGACTGACTTAAAGCCAGGTTCTGCAATGCAGCCTTTCTTTGGTGTTGAATTTGGTTTGGTGGATAACGACGGCAATGAAGTAACTGGAAATCCTGCTGAAGGTATCTTGGTGATTAAAAAACCATGGCCAGGCATGTTTAGAACGTTGTTTGGTGACCATCAGCGTTATATTGATGCATACTTCGCAAATTACCCGGGTTTGTATTTCCCTGGTGATGGTGCGCGTCGTGATGAAGATGGTGACTACTGGATTACAGGTCGCGTTGATGACGTGATTAACGTATCAGGTCACCGTATGGGTACTGCTGAAGTTGAAAGTGCTCTTGTGCTTCATCCAGCAGTTGCTGAAGCGGCTGTTATTGGTTACCCACATGATATTAAAGGGCAAGGTATCTACACTTTCGTTACTTTAATGGACGGTGTTGAGCCAACGGATGCATTGCGTAAAGAATTGATAATGCATGTGCGTAAAGAAATTGGTCCTATTGCATCTCCAGATGTTGTTCAGTGGGCGCCAGGCTTGCCTAAAACACGTTCAGGTAAAATTATGCGTCGTGTTTTACGTAAAATTTCTGAGAACTTGATTGACGAGTTAGGAGATACTTCAACATTGGCTGACCCATCAGTGGTTGACGAGTTGATTGCTAATCGTCCTAATAAGTAAGACGTAAGAACTAAAAAAGCCCGCTTTAAGCGGGCTTTTTTATAACAGCTATAAAAAATAAAGCCGGCTTATATATGAGCCGGCTTTATTTTGTTAGCTAGTCATTTGTTGGCAATGAGGGGAAATCTAACCCCGCCATTTTTTGCATCACTCGAATAACTTGGCAGCTATAACCGAACTCATTGTCATACCAAAGGTATAAAACGCATGAGTTATCAGTTGCTATTGTTGCTTGTGAATCGATTGTGCAGGCTTTACGTGCGCCAACTAAATCGGTAGATACGATTTCGGTTGAGGTGGTGAAGTCAATCTGCTCACGCATGGATGAATGCAGTGCAATTTCACGCAAAAAGCTATTTAAAGAGTCTTTGTCAGTTTCTTTTTCTAGTTGAAGGTTAAGAATAGCCATCGAAACATTAGGGGTTGGAACGCGAATAGCGTTACCCGTTAGTTTGCCTTCAAGTTCAGGTAGTGCTTTTGATACGGCTTTGGCAGCACCGGTTTCTGTCAGCACCATATTTAGTGCAGCAGCACGTCCGCGACGCTCACCTTTGTGATAGTTATCGATTAAATTTTGATCGTTGGTGTAAGAATGAACCGTTTCAACGTGACCTTTAATAATGCCAAATTTATCGTTGATTGCTTTTAATGTCGGTGTGATAGCGTTAGTTGTACAGCTGGCCGCTGAAATGACCTTATCTTCAGGCTTGATATCGTCGGTATTAACACCGAAAACAATGTTTTTAACATCTTTACCGGGGGCTGTTAATAGTGCTTTGACAGCGCCTTTTGATAAAAAGTGTTCGCTTAATTCAGCTTCATCGCGACGAATACCTGTGTTGTCGACAACCAAGGCATTATTGATACCATATTGGGTATAGTCAATTTCTTTCGGGTGGCTCGCATAGATAACTTGAATTAAATTCCCGTTTGCCATGATGCGGTTATTTTCTTCATCGACCTTAATGGTGCCTTTAAATGAGCCATGAACAGAGTCTCGACGTAATAAACTAGCGCGTTTTTGTAAGTCGTTATCGCCGCCTTTGCGAACAACAATAGCGCGTAAACGCATTTTGTTGCCTGAGCCGGTACGTTCGATTAATAGGCGGGCAAGTAGTCTACCGATACGACCAAAGCCGTATAGAACAACATCGGTTGGCTCAGCGTCAAACTGCCCTTTAACTTGGTCAAGCCCATTGTTTAATTTTTCGGCAAGAAAGTCTTCTAAGCTAAGGCCTCGGTCATCTTCGTTGTATTGAACAGCTAATATTCCAAGGTCGATACGAACAGGGCCAAGCTCCATTTTTTGTAGTGCAGTTAGTACTTTGAAACTATCGTGAATAGATAACTCTTTGTTTTCGAACTGACGAACATAACGATGTAGTTTTTGTAGAGTAACGGGTGATGCATTGATGAGCGTGCGGCCATAAATCTTAAGAACGACACCACTACTGCGGTACATTTTGCCAATGATTGGGACCATTATTTCAGCCACTTCTTGGCGGCTTTCCCACTCTGCTAGATATTGATCGTGTTGCTCTACACTCATAAAATATACTCTGTGATTGTTTAATGTTGAAAGATAAATATTATAACAAGGTCTCTAATTCAAATAAATTGCTTTACAGACTTAATAACTACGTTGAATAGAAAATAGCGCAAGCTTTTGCATGGCATCTTTATATTCACTGTCTGGGATTATGCTTAAAGAATCAATAGCCAGTAAGGCTTCTTTTTTAGCAAACTCAGCTGTGTACTCCAAAGAGCCGGTTGCTTTGATGATGTTAAGAATCTCAGGATAAGCGTCACGGTTCCCAGCTTTGATAGTCTCTTTGATGAAGTTTGCTTGTTCTGGAGAGCCATGACTCATAGCATGGATAAGCGGCAGTGTTGGCTTGCCTTCGGCTAAATCATCGCCTAAGTTTTTGCCAAGCTCTTCTGCTTCAGCCATATAATCCAGCATGTCATCCATAATTTGGAAAGCATTACCAAGATGTAAACCGTAAGTAGCCAATGCATCTTCAGTTTTTTTGTTTTCGTTCGCAAGAATGGCGCCCAGTTGGGTGGCTGCTTCAAAAAGTTTAGCCGTTTTACGACGAATAACTTCTAAATATTGTGCTTCACTGGTGTCCGGGTTATTAATGTTCAGTAGTTGTAGTACTTCACCTTCGGCGATAGCGTTAGTGGTATGAGATAAGATATCCATGACTCGCATGTTGTTAACACCCACCATCATTTCAAAAGCGCGTGAATACAAAAAGTCACCAACCAGTACGCTAGCAGCATTACCCCAAATAGCATTAGCTGTGTCATCACCACGTCGCATGTCAGATTCGTCAACAACATCATCATGTAATAAAGTTGCCGTGTGAATAAACTCAATAACCGCGGCAAGTGTGGTGTGTTGAGCTTCTTTGTAACCCAATGCGGAAGCAGACAGTGCTACTAGCATCGGTCTTAGGCGCTTGCCACCACTATTAACAATATGAAATCCAATCTGGTTGATTAGCACAACATCGGAGTTAAGCTGTTGTAATATTTCTTGGTCAACAGAGGTCATTGCGGAAGCCATTAATTGTTGAATGGCTTTGAAATCTACTTTTTCAGGGGAAGAAGGGGTGTTTGAGCTGTTCATGGAGTGAATAATTTAAAGGTAAATTGAATCAGTGGCGTATAATACCAACTTATTAAGGTGAATTGCAGTTAAGAAAATGCTTTTCAGTGTTTATTTGGCATTGACCAATGGCGCTGGAAAGGCTAAAATTCGCCTCTTTTTTAAAACCACCCACAAACTCGGGAGTTATTAGACAATGTACGCAGTAATTCAAACAGGCGGTAAACAATATAAAGTAGCCGTGGGTGATTACCTAAAGATCGAAAAATTGGATGCGGAAGAAGGAAGTGAGTTTACTTTCGATTCAGTTCTATTAGTAAATGGTGATGAAGGCCTTAAAGTTGGAACACCTAATATTGACGGCGCTAAAGTAACGGCAACAATTAAATCTCAAGGTCGTCACAAAAAAGTTCATATTATTAAATTTAAACGTAGAAAACACCATATGAAGAAAATGGGTCACCGTCAGTATTATACTGAGGTTCTCATTACTGGTATTTCAGCAGCTTAGTATAAAAAGGATAGATTCATGGCACATAAGAAAGCAGGCGGTAGTACTAGAAACGGTCGCGATTCCGAGTCAAAACGACTTGGCGTTAAGCGTTATGGTGGTCAAGCCGTATTAGCGGGTAATATTTTAGTTCGTCAACGTGGAACACGTTTCCATGCGGGTGCAAATGTTGGTTGTGGTAAAGACCATACATTGTTTGCAACTGAAGCCGGTACAGTGGTTTTTGAAGTTAAAGGCCCGAAACGCAGAAAATATATTCGTATCGAAACTGTTTAATTAGTTAAACAGTGCGCTGCGGTAACAACGGCAGGTACGTATTTTAAAAAACCCTGTCTTTGACAGGGTTTTTTATTGGGTCAAAGAACAAGGTTATACGCCAATTATTGGCTATCAAACAATTAAGTAAGGTATGGGAAATAATCATGAAATTCGTAGATGAAGCGAGTGCTCGCGCTGAAGCAGGTAACGGGGGTAAAGGCCACGTTAGTTTCAGGCGAGAAAAGTATATCCCGTTTGGTGGTCCGGATGGCGGAGATGGTGGCGATGGTGGTAGTGTTTATTTGGAAGGTACCGAGGCGCTAAATACATTGATTGATATGCGCTTTAATCGCTTTTTACGTGCAGATCATGGTCAAAAAGGTATGAGTCGGAACTGTACGGGCCGCAGTGGTGACGATTTAATTGTTCCTGTTCCTTTGGGTACAATTGTCTACGACGATGGTACTGATGAGCTTATTGGTGATGTCACCAGTGAGGGGCAGAGACTATTGGTTGCTGCTGGTGGTTTTCATGGTTTGGGTAATGCACGTTATAAAAGTAGCACGAATAGAGCGCCGAGACAGTTCTCGCCGGGCTCTGAAGGTGAGCATCGAGTTCTGCGGATGGAGCTTAAAGTATTGGCTGATGTTGGTACATTGGGTTTGCCAAATGCGGGTAAGTCGAGCCTAATTCGAGCTATTTCATCAGCGCAGCCAAAAGTTGCTAACTATCCATTTACAACGCTGCACCCTAGTTTAGGTGTGGTTCGGGCAGATGAGTTACGTAGTTTTGTGATTGCTGATATTCCTGGAATTATCGAAGGCGCAGCAGAAGGCGCGGGTTTAGGTAATTTATTTTTACGCCATTTAGCGCGTAATAACTTATTGTTACACGTTGTTGATGTTGAGCCGTATGAGTCTGACCTTGATCCTGTTACTGCAGCGAAAGCAGCGATTGTTGAAATTGAAAAATGGGGCGGCGATTTAGCTAAGAAAACCCGTTGGTTGGTATTAAATAAAATTGATTTGCTGCCAGAAGAGGAAGTTGATAGTTATTCAAAAATGATTGTTGACGAGTTGGCTTGGACCGGTCCTGTGTTTAATGTTTCAGCAATTAAAAAGACAGGTACGCAAGCTTTGGTGCATGCGATTATGGATTACTTGGACGAGCAAAAAGCTTTGCAGTTGGAGCAAGAAGACGAGATTGACGATAATATTTAAGTGATAGCATGAAATCAAGAGCAGATCTGAAGAAGGCTGACTGCTGCGTTATTAAAATTGGTAGCGCGGTACTGACTGATAATGGTCGGGGTTTGAACCACGCGGCTATAAATAAATGGGTTGAACAGATTAGCGAGCTAAAATCACGAGGTGTTAATGTAGTGATTGTTTCTTCAGGTTCGGTGGCTGAAGGAATGGTTCGGCTAGGTTGGAGTTCAAGACCGCATGCGCTTTATAAGTTGCAAGCAGCTGCTTCGGTGGGGCAAATGGGGCTTATTCAGGCTTATGAGCAAAGCTTCCAAGAGAAAGGGTTTAAAACAGCGCAAGTGTTGTTGACGCATGATGACCTGTCTAATAGAACTCGCTATTTAAATGCAAGGGCAACAATTAAGACATTGTTAGAGCTATCTGTTGTGCCAATTATTAATGAAAATGATGTGGTAGCAAATGATGAGCTAAGGGTTGGAGATAATGATACCTTGGCGGCTATTATTGCAAACTTGATCAGTGCAGACTTGTTGATGATCCTAACAGATCAAGATGGTTTTTTTGATGCTGACCCGCGGATGAATGCGGATGCTAAGTTATTGGATCTAGTTAAGGTGAGAGACCCATCTTTAGATCAAGCGGCTGGTGATAGTTCGGGTGCATTAGGTCGGGGTGGTATGCAGACTAAACTTACGGCTGCAAGAATGGCAGCTCGATCTGGTTCGGCAACGGTTATTGCGCCCGGCTTAAGGGAAAGAGTGATTTTAGATGTTATTGATGGTATTAGCGTAGGTACTTTGTTAATACCTGATGAGGCGCCTGTGTCGGCTCGTAAGCGATGGTTGTCAGCGCACTTAGACATTAAAGGGAGTTTAGTTCTAGATAGTGGTGCAGTCAATGCTTTGCAAAAATCTGGAGTGAGCTTGTTACCAATAGGCGTGCTGGCGGTTGATGGTGTTTTTAACCGAGGTGATTTGGTTGCTTGTGTTAATGAGGGTGGGCGACTTGTTGCGCGAGGTTTGGTGAACTATGCATCAACAGATGTTGATAAGATAAAGCGTAGTAAAAGCTCAGCGATTGAAGGTGTTTTGGGTTTTATTGATGAGCCTGAAATAATGCATAGAGATAACTTGGTTTTATTGTAACCATTTATTTTGCGCAATAAAAAACCGACCATAAGGTCGGTTTTTTATTGAAATTAATCAGGCTTATGCTTGCTGTAACTTCACAATGCGAGCATTTAAGCGGCTCTTTAAACGAGCGGCTTTGTTTCTATGGATTAAGCCTTTGTTTACTGCTGAGTCGATATAAGGAACTGCTTCCTTGTATGCGCTAGCAGAAGCTTCAGAATTACCTTCCTCTGCACTATAAACAACACTTTTAATTTTTGTACGTAGTCTAGAACGTAAAGTCATGTTTTGTTGGCGACTTTTTTCTGCTTGTTTGGCGCGTTTTAACGCTTGTGCACTGTTAGCCAAGGTGAATCCTCTGAATATTGTATGTAAGAACTCGTTATTCTGCTTCCAGCGAGGAGCTTTGTCAAGTGAAAGGTGAGAATTATGATGTTTCTGACAGTTTGTTTTAGCTTTTTGTTTAGGCTAGGAGTTTAAATAAAAACATTAACGGTACTGAATTTTATTGGGTATGTATTCACGGTTGCTATTGGCTCCGTGACGATTTTGGTATCGAGAAATATGTACGATAAGAGTGATAGAAAAAAACATGATTGATGAGATTAGAGCGTAGTCTATTTGTGCGCAAACAAAGCCAAGTGCGAAATAAATAAGCGGCATGCTTTCGTAAAGCCATTTTGGTAATTTCATAATATATCCTTATTTTATGAGATGCTAGATTGTTTTTTCCGAGAATCCTTCTCGAAGTTTATGTGTATGAATTAAATCATAGTTCAGTGGTTAATGCTACTGTGGAATCTATAAGGCAAATCTTTACTATACTGGGGTCTACATGACCTTATAATAGAGCGTTTTAATGCTCTATGGTTGGTACGGAACGCTGAGTAAAGCACTTATAAAATCAACTGCTATTGTCGGAAGTATGACGATGGTTTCTCGTGTTTTGGGCTTTGTCCGAGATATTGTCATTGCGCGTTTTTTTGGTGCGGATGCGGGTACGGATGCTTTTTTTGTTGCCTTTAAAATCCCTAACTTTATGCGTCGCCTGTTTGCTGAAGGGGCTTTTTCGCAGGCATTTGTTCCAGTTCTATCCGAATATAAAGAAACCCGTTCGACTGAGGCACTAAAAGAGTTAATTGATAAAACAGCCGGAACACTGGCTGTGACGTTATTTTTTATAACTATTGTGGGTGTGGTAGCTGCGCCGATTTTAATTTATCTATTTGCTCCCGGCTTTGCTACAGATGACTCGCGCCATGCAATGACGGTTGAAATGTTGCGCTTAACTTTTCCGTACTTGTTTTTTATCTCATTAACGGCGATGGCAGGTGGGGTGTTAAATACATTTGGCCGATTTGCTATTCCGGCTGTTACTCCAGTTTTTCTTAATTTATCTTTATTGGCGGCGGTATTTATCCTATCTCCGATGCTTGATCAGCCAATTATGGCGCTAGCTTGGGGCGTTTTGTTAGCTGGAATTGTGCAGCTTGTCTTTCAATTTCCGTATTTACATAAATTAGGTTTATTACCTAGACTCCGTTATGACCGCGACCATGCTGGCGTCAAAAAAATTATGAAACTCATGCTGCCCGCTTTATTTGGTGTGTCGATAACGCAGCTGAATTTATTGTTAGATACGCTTTTGGCGTCATTTTTGGTAGCAGGAAGTGTTTCTTGGTTGTATTTCTCAGATCGTTTAGTTGAATTTCCTTTGGGGATTTTTGGGATCGCTTTAGCAACGGCTATTTTGCCTAACTTATCGAAGAGTTATGCAGCTGGAAAATATGAGGATTTTTCTGCTAGTTTAGATTCGGGCTTACGTTGGGTTGTTTTGTTGGGCTTGCCTGCTGCGCTGGCACTATTCTTTTTAGCTCAACCCATGTTGGCTACGCTTTTTCAATATGACGCGTTTTCTACTAACGATGTTGATATGGCATCATTAAGTTTGATGGCCTACGCGGTTGGTTTGCCAGCCTTTATTTTAATTAAAGTGCTCGTGCCCGGTTTTACTTCTCGGCAGGATATGAAAACGCCTGTAAAAATAGGGGTCTATGCAGTGGTCTCGAATATGTTAATGAGCGTAGCTTTAGTTTTCTTCTTTCAACATGCTGGGTTGGCATTAGCTACGTCCTTAGCGGCTTTTGTCAATGCAGGTTTATTATTTAAAGCACTGCGGAAAGAGGATGTCTTTCAGCCGCAAAAAGGTTGGTTAAGTTTTATTCTACGTGTTGTTATAGCTAACTTAATGGTTGGGGTGATTTATTTCTATGATTATAGCCCCGAGCAGTGGTACGCCTGGGGTGTGTATGATCGGGCGCTTCATTTAGGCTTAGAAATTCTAGCGGTATTTTTACTGTATATTATTAGTGCATTTCTTGTGGGAATTCGTCCACGACATTTACTAAAGAGTTAATACAATTAATGAAGTTAATTAGATATTTACCGGAGCAGCCCGTTTTTCCAGAGGGTTGCGTGTTAACGATAGGCAATTTTGACGGTGTACATGCTGGACATAAGATGGTTTTGCAGGCTCTTAGTCGTCAGGCTGAAGCGTTGGGCTTGCCAGCAGTGGTGATGTGTTTTGAGCCGCAACCGATTGAATATTTTAAAGGGCAGGATGCACCGGCAAGAATTTCAACAGCAAGAGATAAAATAACTGAACTTAGGGCGGCGGGTGTGGGTGCTTTATACCTTATCCGTTTTGATGCAGATATGGCGTCTATGACAGCAGAGCAGTTTGTGCAAATGTTGCTGAAAAAGCTGTGCATAAAATGGTTAATTGTAGGCGATGATTTTTGTTTTGGAAAAAACCGCCAAGGGAACTTTGGGTACCTAGAGCAAGCGGGCGATACGGAAGGTTTTACAGTGCAGCGCTCCGATTCTTTTAAAATGGCTGATAAGCGAGTTAGTAGTACTTTAATTCGTGCAGCACTGGAAAATGGGCATCTGGATCAAGCAGCAACTTATTTAGCTAGACGATACACGATGTCGGGTCGAGTGATGCATGGGTATAAACGTGGACGAGAACTTGGTTTCCCTACCGCTAATATACGTGTGAAAAATAGAAAAACTCCGCTGAAAGGGGTGTTTGCCGTTACAATAACGCTCGAATCAGGCTTGGTTTATGAAGGAGTTGCCAATATTGGTACGCGCCCTTCCATAGAGCAGACCACAGCGGTATTGCTAGAAGCACATTTGTTCGACTTTTCAGGGGATTTATACGGCCAACGGGTTGTTATTGGTTTGTATAAAAAGCTGCGAGGTGAACAAAAATTTGATGGTTTAGAACCATTGCAACGGCAAATTGCAATCGACTCTGAACAAGCTAGAACTTATTTTAATAAAAAACGAACTGCCTAAGAAAACTATGGATTACAAGACAACACTTAACTTGCCAAAAACCAGCTTTCCAATGAAAGCTAATTTAGCAAACCGCGAGCCAGCTACTTTGAAACGTTGGCAAGATATGGGACTGTACCAAAAAATTCGCGATAAATTTGCGGGCAAGCCTCAGTTTGTTTTACACGATGGCCCTCCGTATGCGAATGGTCCTATTCATATTGGGCATGCTGTTAATAAGGTCTTAAAAGATATTATTATTAAAAGCAAAACCTTGCAGGGCTTTGATTCACCGTATGTGCCTGGCTGGGATTGCCATGGTTTGCCGATTGAATTAATGGTAGAAAAGAAAATTGGTAAGGCAGGCGTTAAAGTTACCGCTGCAGAATTTCGTAAAGCTTGCCGTACCTATGCAACGAAACAAGTTGCCATGCAAAAAGAAGAGTTTATTCGCTTAGGTGTGTTTGGTGATTGGCAGCGCCCTTACTTAAGTATGGATTTTCAGTTTGAAGCGGATGTGTTGCGCTCATTGGGCCGTATTATTGAAAATGGTCACTTGCACAAAGGCTCTAAGCCTGTGCACTGGTGTACGGACTGCGGATCTGCGTTGGCTGAAGCTGAAGTTGAGTACGAAGATAAGCGTTCCCCTGCGATTGATGTACGCTTTACCGTTAAGGATGAAACAACCTTTACTCAGCATTTTCATAGTAGTGATGGTTCAGCAGGGCATGGACCTATTTCAGTTATTATTTGGACAACAACACCTTGGACATTACCGGCTAACCAAGCGGTTTCAATGAATCCTGAGTTTGACTATGTGATGGTTCAAAGCGGTGATGAACGTTTGGTTCTTGCTGAAAAACTATTGAAAGATACGATGCTGCGATATGGCATTGATGACTACCGTGTGGTGGCATACTGCAAAGGTAAAGACTTAGAGTATATGACGCTGAACCACCCGTTTTATGATCGTGTTGTGCCTATTATTTTAGGTCATCATGTAACGGCTGAAGCGGGCACTGGATCGGTTCATACTGCACCGGGGCATGGCCAAGATGATTATATTGTTGGTCAACAATACAACCTTCCTGTCGAAAATCCAGTGGGCGACAATGGTGTGTTTTTACAAAGCACGGAGCTCTTTGCAGGTAAGCACGTATTTAGCGCTAATAGTGATGTTATTGAGGTGCTAAAAGAAAATAACGCATTGCTGCATGAAGAAGCGTTAAACCATAGTTACCCGCATTGTTGGCGGCATAAAACTCCCATTATTTTTAGAGCAACTCCTCAGTGGTTTATCTCTATGGATAAAAATAATTTACGCGATAAAGCCTTGGAAGAAATTAAACGTGTTTCGTGGATTCCAGAATGGGGTGAAGCGCGTATTAATAGTATGGTTGAAGGGCGTCCAGACTGGTGTATCTCACGTCAGCGTAACTGGGGTGTACCGATTGCTTTATTTGTGAATAAAGAAACGGGTGACTTGCACCCAAATACTGCTGAATTGATTGAACAAGTGGCTCAACGGATTGAAAATGCCGGTATTGAGGCTTGGTTTGAGTTAGATGCAGCCGAGTTATTAGGTGACGAAGCTGATAACTATACGAAAATCAATGATATTTTAGATGTGTGGTTTGACTCAGGTGTAACCCATTCTTGTGTGTTAGAGCGTCGTGAGCAGTTGCCATTTCCTGCTGCTATGTATCTCGAAGGGTCTGATCAGCACCGTGGTTGGTTTCAATCATCATTGTTAACATCAGTGGCGATGAATGCGTGTGCACCGTATGATTCAGTACTAACTCATGGTTTTACGGTGGATGCTAAAGGCATGAAAATGTCTAAATCACGTGGTAATGTCGTTGCACCACAAAAAGTCATTAACTCACTGGGCGCGGATGTCTTACGTTTGTGGGTTTCCGCGAATGACTATAGTGGCGAGATGACGGTTTCTGATGAAATATTAAAGCGTACCTCCGATGTTTATCGTCGATTGAGAAACACCGCTCGTTATTTACTATCTAACCTAAGTGATTTTGATCCGGTAACGGATTGTGTGGATATGGATAAGATGCTGCCATTAGATCGCTGGGCTATTGAGAAAACTCAAGAAGTTCAAGGTGAAGTATTAGCGCATTACGATAACTATCAGTTCTTGCAAGTACATCAAAAAATACATCACTTCTGCTCAGTTGAGATGGGTAGCTTTTACCTAGATGTGATTAAAGATCGTCAATACACCTTGCAACAAAATAGTTTAGCAAGGCGCTCGTCACAAACTGCTATGTTTCATATAGCTGAAGCATTTGTTCGTTGGGTTGCTCCTATTTTGAGTTATACAGCTGAAGAAATTTGGTTGACGATGCCGGGCGAACGTGAAGAATCTGTTTTCTTAGCGACGGCTTATGAAGGTTTTCCTTCAGCGACTAATAAGTCCAATGAATTAGTATTTTGGCAAGATGTTATTGCTACCCGTGAATTGGTGAGTAAAGAGCTTGAGAGAGTCAGAGCTGAAGGAGCTATTGGTTCCGGCCTTGACGCTGATGTCACTCTGTACTGCGACGGTGAGTTATTCGAGAAATTAAACCAGTTAAATGATGAGCTGCGTTTTATTTTGATTACTTCTTACGCCCAAGTAAAACCCTTGAGCGAGAAAACTGTACAGGCTCAAGCAACGGATAATGACAATTTATGGATAGAAATAGCTGCCAGTGAACATGAGAAATGTACTCGTTGCTGGCACCGTCGTGAAGATGTAGGAAGTTCTGATGAGCACCCTGAACTTTGTGGACGCTGTATTGATAACGTTGCTGGAGAGGGTGAGCAACGTTTATTTGCCTAAGTTGTGTCTATGTTGAAATGGTTGTGGTTCTCGCTGGCTGTATTTACTTTAGATCAAGCCACTAAGTTATGGGTGGTGGCAAATTTTGATCTGTATGACTCAATACAGATCGTACCGCAACTTAATATTACCTATGTCCATAATAAGGGAGCTGCCTTTAGCTTCTTAAGCTCGGCAGGTGGTTGGCAGCGCTGGTTTTTTGTTGGGGTTACGCTGATAGCGAGCACCATTTTAACTGTTTGGTTAGCGCGGTTAAAAGCGTCAGAGGAGTGGATGGCGGTAACATTGTCGTTAATTTTAGGGGGGGCTATCGGGAATTTATTTGATCGAATTTCTTATGGCTATGTGATCGATTTTGTCGATGTGTATTATGGCGCATCGCATTGGCCTGTCTTTAATATTGCTGATTGTGCTATTTCAATTGGCGTTGTCATGATGTTAATTGATACCTTTCGCGCAGAGCCAACTAACAATTCAAAGTAAGGTTTTAAGTTTTTCCCAATCAAAACTTTCACCTGGGTCGGTTTTTCGCCCCGGGGCTACATCACTATGTCCGACAATGTTATCGGTAGTGATTAGAGGGTAGTTTTTGATCAGGCTACGGCAGCAGCGACTGAGCTCTATGTACTGCTCTTCGGTGTAAGCCAGTTGGTCGGTTCCTTCAAGCTCAATACCAATAGAAAAGTCATTACAGTTTTCTTTGCCGTTAAATGTTGAAACACCAGCATGCCAAGCACGTTCTTCAAAAGGCACGAACTGAGTAATGGTTCCATCTCGGCGTATCAATAAATGTGTTGATACTTGTAGGTGACATATTTCTTTGAAATATGGATGAGCTTCTGGGTTTAACTGGTTGAGAAAAAAATCATCAATGCAATGGTTGCCAAACTGTTCTGGCGGAAGGCTGATACCGTGCACGATAATCAGTCGAATATCACTAATGTCTGGACGAGAATTCTTATTCGGGGAGGCCTTAAAGAAGCTGCTTTCCAATAAGCCGTGTTGAATGGCGTAAACGATTTTTTTCATATAAAAATACACGAGTGATTCAAATCTGTGTGTTAGCGCACAGCTTTTACTGTGAGCCAACTATACTCTAACTAAAGTAAATAATGTAATGGAACATATTCTTAATATATGGAAACGGCACGATCCAAGGTTGTCCCAATTCGTCAAGCAGACAATAATATGGCAATGGATAAGAAAAAACTAATCCACTCATCACTCAAGCTGCTGGAAGCTTACTTACAGCGGGCTCTAGTCGTGCACTTGGAGAAAATAGAGCAGGAAATGTATGATGCCGCGGACGCAAAGGCATTAGACACCGTTTCACTTGATGTTAAAGTGCTGCAAAAATGTTCAGCTTATTTGCCTGCATTATTTACGGATAGTGTTTCAAAGAATTTACTAAGCCTGTGCGGTGAAATTGAAAGTAAGCAGGGGGCGAGTTTCTTTTCTTCTGAATCAACAGATGATTGGACGGGGCTTAGTTTACTAGCTGTTGATGAAATTGAAGGGCAGTTATTACTGGATACTTATATCTCAGAATGTGAAAGCCGTTTAGGTAAGCTACTATATGCCGTGCGGCGCAGGGTAGAATTTATTGCGAAAGTTGATAGCTTGAAGGAAAGTAAGAACCCTTTCGGGCCAGCGGTGTTAATGAATAACTATGTGGAGCTGATTAAGGGAGAGTCGTTTTCTAATCAAGCCCAAGATATTTTATACAAATCATTCTCAATGGTTGTTTTGGCTGATTTAGGCGATGTACTCGATGATATCAATGAGTTGTTTATTAAGGCTGGTGTTTTACCTAAAATTCCACGAGTATCAATCAAACGAAGCTCGTCGTTTGTAAAAGAGGAAGAGAAGGTCGCGCCAATAGATCAGCTCAACCAAGGTCAACCTAACCAGGGTCAACCTAACCAGGGTCAATTTAACCAAGGTCAATTTAACCAAGGTCAATCTAACCAAGGTCAATCTAACCAAGGTCAATCTAACCAAGGTCAATCTAACCAAGGTCAAGTTCAACCACAAGCTTACCCAGTTCAGCCAAGTAATAGTAATGACTCGCTAGCCTCCGCTGGAAGTGCGTCTGTGCAGGGTTTTACTATGGAGCCTGCTTTATATAGTTCCTTAGTTGATATGGCAAAAGCCTATCGTGTGTCTGGCGGTGAACCTGTGGTTTCAGATGGTTTAGTCGTATCGGGTGAGCAATTAGCGACAGGCGAGCTTCTTTCAGCGTTGACCAATATCCAAAAAACTGATGTGGCTGCTGGTGTTGGTATAGAAGATAGTGTTCGTTCGCAAATTGGCGCAAAAATTCAAATAGATGGGCAGCGCCAACCTTATGCTGAGCAGGATGATACTCTCATCGATGTTGTTGCGATGTTTTTTGATGTGATATTACAAGATAGACACTTGCCAGATACAGTGCGGGCAATGATTGCTCAATTGCAGATTCCTATTTTAAAAGTTGCGATGATAGATAAGGAATTTTTTGCTAAAAAGAGTCACCCTGCACGGCAGTTTTTGAATGCATTGTCGCAAGCTGGTTTAGGCGTGAGCGAGAAAAATAAGAAAATCAAAAGTGCGGTTTTTGAAAAAATGGAGTCTCTTGTTGCGCGAGTGCTTATGGACTTTGATCATGATGTTGATATTTTTGCTGAATTACATGAAGAGTTTGAAATTTTCATGCAACAGCAGCAATGCCAAATAGATGTTATTGAAGAACGTTCTCGTGCAGCAACGAAAAGTACTGAACAGTTAGAGTTAACTAAACGCAAAGCATCCTATGAAATAGCATTGCGCCTTAATGGAAGACGAATTCCTGAGTTTGTGCAGGTGTTTCTCGATGTGGCGTGGAATGATGTGTTGGTGTTAGCATTACTGCGGCATAAGCGTGAGCCGGAAGAAGCGCAGAAGTGTATGCAAGTGATTGAGCGTTTATTGAATAGCGTGAGTGAGCCGGCTAATTTAGCCGATAAGAATGCTATTCTTGCTGACCTTGGTCGATTGCTAAAAGATATTAAAGTGGGCTTGGAAAATATATCGTATGACTTTCACGAGTCGGCTCCGTTTTTTAAAGAGTTAGAGTCTTGGCATCGTCAAGTATTGTTGCTTAATGATACTGAGTTAGAAGAAGGCTCAATCGACGATAATGATGTTTTGATGGTTGATTTTGAAGAAGAACTGTCTATTGCGAGTTTAGAAGAAAGTTTATTGCAAGAGCTAGAAGCTGAGCAATCTAAAATGCCTGATGATAAATTTAGTAAACGCGCTAATAAGATGAAAGTGGGTGATTGGATTGAATATACGAGTGCAGAGGGTGGACTACTACGTGCGAAGCTGTCATGGAAAAGTAGTGTGACATCGAGCTGTTTATTTGTGGATGAGCGTGGTGGTAAAGCGTTAGAGCTGAGTCTCGTCGAATTTGCAGAAGAATTACGCGAAAAAAGAATTAGCTTGCTGGGGCAAGAAAAAGCGCCTCTAGTTGAACGAGTACTAGCCGGCATGAAAAGACTTATAAAGGGGCGTTCAACTGAACCGAGTTTGGCATAATTTTTTTATCATTAGGGCTATTTATGTGATAATAAAGCACCTCCATTAGGAGGTTTTTTTATTTATAAGGCAGATACACTTCATGGTAGATCCAAAAATAATTCAAGACGACGTTAATAGATTCCTTGCTGAGGACGTGGGTAGTGGCGATTTAACTGCGCAAGTTATTCCTGCAGATAAACAAGCTAAGGCGACGCTTATTACTCGTGAAGCCATGCTCGTTTGTGGGCAGGCTTGGTTTGATAAAGTCTTTAGTAGTATCGATGAAAGTATTCAAGTGGATTGGCAATACCAAGAAGGCGATCAAGCGTTTGCAGGCGATGTGCTGTGTTACTTGTCTGGCTCTGCTCGTGGTTTGTTAACAGGTGAGAGGGCGGCATTAAACATGTTGCAAACACTGTCAGCTACAGCGTCACTTGCCAATCAGTATGCTAAGGCTGTCAGCGGAACGGGTGCTGTGGTGTTGGACACACGTAAAACAATTCCTGGTTTACGCTTGGCACAGAAATATGCGGTAACTTGTGGTGGTGCGTCTAATCATCGTATTGGTTTATATGATGGTGTTTTGATAAAAGAAAACCATATTATGGCTGCCGGTTCTATTGCTAAAGCAGTTAGCGCGGCACGCATTGTTAGTAATAGTGTGGATGTGGAAGTGGAAGTTGAGAATCTAGCCGAAGTTAAGCAAGCTTTAGCGGCAAAAGCCGACATCTTACTACTGGATAACTTCAGCTTAGATGAGTTGGTTCAAGCTGTTGAACTTAATAATGGTGTGGCAAAATTAGAGGCATCGGGTAATGTTAACTTATCAACGATACGAGATATTGCCAAAACGGGAGTGGATTTTATCTCTGTTGGCGCATTAACCAAAAACGTCCAAGCCGTTGATTTATCAATGAGAGTTGATCTAGAAGACTAGTTTCAGTCTTTAAAGCGTACGGCTAATACGTCACATTTAGCGCCGTGTAATACTGCATTAGCGGTTGACCCTAGAAGTAAGGCTAAGCCGTGGCGACCATGGCTGCCAATAACAATAAGGTCGCAACCGTGTTGCTCACTGAAGTCGTGAATTTGACTAGCTGCTTGACCTATCAGTATGTGTCGATCGCTATCGGTGATGGCGAAGGAATCGGCTAGTTTATTAATACTTTCTTTAGCGGCTTCTTGAAGGTTATTTTGCAAGGGTAGTAAATCGACTGCTATGGTGCCGTCAAAGGCATAATTTGCGGCATCAGCCATGGGTTCCATAACATGTAGTAAAGACAAGCTTGCGTTATTTTGTTGTGCTAGCTTGCTGGCTTTTTCCAGCACTTGAGGAGCCTGTTGACTGGTATCTAATGCAACGAGAATGTGTTGATAGGACATCATAGTGCTCCTTATGGGTTTGCTTATAGCGACCCTTTAAGCATAAGAGTTGTTATGATTGTTTGGCAAGTGATTTATTGTCCATTTGCCGGAAATACCTTGTCAGGATTTAGTAAATTCAGTGGGTCAAATTGCGCCTTTATTTTCCGCATAATCGCTATCGATGTTGGGTCTAACTCTAAGCTAATATAGTCACGTTTTTCTAGACCAATACCATGCTCTCCCGATAGGCTTCCATTGAGCGACATGACTAATGAGAACACCTCTGCTAGGCAATGTTTTGCTGTCTCTAGCTGTTCAGTTTGCACTAACAAATTCACATGAATATTACCATTTCCAGCGTGGCCAAAATTAACGATAGGTATTTTGTGTTTAGTTGATAGTTCTTGTAAGCCATGAATAAGCGCAGGAATTTTGCTGACGGGAACCACCACATCTTCATTGATTTTTTTAGGTGCTATTTTACGTAATGAGGGTGATAAGGCTTTACGTGCCTGCCATAGCTGTGCAACTTGCTGTCTAGTTTTGGCTAGCTTAACCTCAATAGCACCTTCAACGGATGCACTATTAGCAACCTCTTGAGACATTTTTTCTATGCCGAACTGATCACCATCGACCTCGATCATTAATAATGCTTGGGCATTGTCCGGTAAGTTTAGTTTTGCTTTGTCTTTAACTAAAGCGATTGCTGTCGCATCCATAAACTCTAAAGCACAAGGAGTTATTGCTTGAGCCATGATGTTAGCAACGGCGTTAGCCGCGGCCTCAACTGAACTATAAATAGCTTGAATAGTATGCTTTGTTTCAGCTAAAGGCGTTAGTTTTAAGGTGGCTTGGGTAATAATAGCTAAGGTTCCTTCCGAGCCGATAATGAGACGGGTTAGGTCATAACCGACGACACTTTTAGTCGTATATGCACCTGTTTTAAGGCTCTCTCCTGCGCCAGTCACACAGTTTAGTCCCAAAGTGTTTTCTCGAGGGGTGCCGTACTTTACAGCCCTTGGGCCAGCTGAGTTATAAGCTAAGTTACCACCAATCGTGCAAATGCTTGAGCTGGTAGGGTCGGGTGGCCAAAAAAAACCATGTTCAGCCGCGGCTAGTTGAACCGCTTGGTTACTAACGCCTGGTTCTACCACCATAATGCGATTATCAGGGTCTACGTTGATAATCTTATTCATCTTTTCGGTGGATAAGACAATGGCATTGTCGGCGGGTACACTAGCCCCCGTTGTTCCAGTGCCTGCGCCACGGGCGGTGATGCTTATATTGTATTGATTGCACAGTTTAACTGTGTCGATGACTTGCTGGTGTGAGCTGGGAAAAACAACCGCGATTGCTTGGCCTTGCCTGCGGCTATTGTCGTAACCATAAG
>Ga0209826_1000211_pt1 | contig 41631 bp, 39 predicted proteins | sample GOMGulsemesocosm_5_FD_184637 | JGI IMG/M metagenome (GOLD analysis project Ga0209826, IMG submission 184637) | Methane-oxidizing microbial communities from mesocosms in the Gulf of Mexico - GOM15C Gulf of Mexico (SPAdes) (version 2) | ecosystem: Environmental > Aquatic > Marine > Cold seeps...
GCAAGCTGCTCTGGGTTACAGTTTCTATCGTCTAAAATCGCATCGGCTAATGGCTCCAAACCTGCTTCGCGTGCGATCTGTGCTTTGGTGCGGCGCTTGGGCTTGTAGGGTAAATATAAATCTTCTAATCGAGTTTTGGTGTCCGCTTCTTTAATAGCCAGCTCTAAAGTAGGGGTAAGCTTGTCTTGAGAAGCGATGCTTTCTAATATCGTTTCGCGTCGCGCATTCAGTTCGCGTAAATAAATTAAGCGTTCAGCTAAGAGTCGCAGCTGAATATCATCTAGCCCGCCAGTGACTTCTTTACGATAACGGGCGATAAAAGGCACGGTCGCGCCTTCATCTAAAAGTGCAACTGCAGCATTTACTTGCTTTTGGCTGACAGCTAATTCGTCGGCAATTTTCTGAATAATGTCCATTTAGGGGGAGCTTTTATAAAGGATTGAAAAATAGGGTTGTATTAATATGAAATTGATGCACCCCCTTTGCTGGTTCTACTCTGTCGTGTAAGTGCGTGAGGATCACATAGGCTGAGTAATTATAAATTCTTGGAAGTACTGTCGCCTTGTTGTGAAAAATGACCGATGTTTGTTATTGATTTCTTCCAGTTCTAGCTTGGAAAAATCAGATAGGACATTGGGATCACCTAAAAAGTTATTAATAAATTCAAACCCTTCTGAAATCATGTCGCGACGTGCGCGTTTCAATCGGCGGCAGTTAAGATTAAGTAAGTCTATTGTATATTCTGCTTTAGAAACCTGGTCAACTGTCAAATTCGAATGAGGAGTAATTCGTCCATCCAGTTCATAGTAAAAATAGCTTTCACAATTTTGGTCGGTGGGCTTTATAAATAGCCATGAATCAAATTCATTCTTTTTTGCATGACTATGACCACAGCTAATTGGGTTAGGGTCGAGAGTTGATGGCGATATTTCATATCCTGAGTCAAAGCATGAAATTAATAGGTTGCTAAAGTCAAAGGTACGATTTGGGTTTATAGATTTTAATTCTATATGCTCAATATGGTAACCAAGCTCAGTTTCACCTCTAGCTAAGTTAATTTCACAATAGGAGCACAGATGTTTTTGTGCAGGTAGCAAACTATTTTGTACTGCCGTCTTGCCCTTAAAACTTTCCCAAGCCTTTGTTGAATTAGCAACAGGCTTTTCATACCTTAAAGAGAGTTTTCTAGGGATATTCACAGGATGAACTAGGTATTTCATTCTTTTCCAATCGTCTTATTTTTATTTATAGCTAACCAGCGATTGATGGCCATATCTGCTAATTGTAATTGGCTATAACTTTTACCATAATGTTTTTCTAACTCTGTACGTAATGACTTAACATCATTTGATTCAATATCCCCTCTATTAACTCTTTCAAGATAGTTTGTTAGCTGTTGAGACATAAAATCTTGAGGGCGGGAATTAACATCCATAACATCTTCAAGGGTGGTACGACTTTCTTCACCGAAAGTGTTTACTGAAGCAGTAAAAACACCATTTTTAGTTAAAATACGAATACATTTATGATGAACCGTTGTTAAAACTTGCGGACTGTGAGTCGTAACAATAAATTGAATATTAGGAAAAGTGTTTAATAAGTTGGGTATAACGGATTGCTGCCATGTGGGATGTAGGTGCAGATCAATTTCATCAATTAAAACGATGCCATTGCCTTTCAAAGGGGTATCTAATGATGGATTTAATAATACCAAGCGGCGGGCAATATCGGCAATTAGAGCCAGTAATGATTTTTCGCCTTGTGATAACTGTAGAATATTTAAGGCAATATCATTTTTATTAATTAATACCTCGAAAGGGCTGAGTTGAATGCGTAAGTCACTAAAAACAGGCATAAATGTATAAATCGCTTGAGTTACATATTTAATGATAATGCTGGACTGTGTTGACGGCTTATTAATGAGTTGAGCCTGTAACTTGTTTATTGCTTGTTGCTTTTGTTGCTTAAATACCCGCAAAAATTCGTTTACATTAGCATCCATCGTTGCTTGTTTTTCCATTACCACAATAAGATCACTATCTAGCTCGGCTTGTAATGCACTAATGGATGTTAATATGTCTTGGTTCTGTTGATTATTTGCATTGCTAGCATCGTTTAAATATTTAAACCAATGCACGAATAACTTAAAATCAGCTTTACCATTAAGCGTTTCTTTATCGTAAGCATCAAGTTTTGTCCAATGTTTTTGATCTAAAATTTTATTAAACTCAATGTCTGTTTTGTTTATATCATTAGCACGTTCAGCCCCATAAAAAGCTATGATAGGAAAGCTAAATTGATCATTTTTTGAGTGTGCTAACTTATATAGGGATGCGAGTTGTTTAATACTTTCCAGAAAGCTTTTTCTTGAGATATGACTACCTTGTCTAGATTTAGACAACTCAAGTTCATATTGCGTGTCTTTTGTGATTGAAAAATGACTGACAATAGACGCGTACTTAGCGATACTGTTGTTATTTATATCTAAGTCACTAATTGAGCTACCTGTACCACTACCCTTATTATTGCGTATGCTATTAATTAACCAACTTAAGCTTTTAGCTAGCGCCTCTAAAATGGTGGTTTTACCTGCACCATTATTACCAATAATGACGGTTAAGTTAGAGTTATGTTTATATTGATGACAAAAATCGATCTCAAGCTGTTCAAAAACACGAAAATCAATTAGTTTTAGAGAGGTGAATTGTAAAGAGTGAGGTTGAAATAGTTCTAGTGCTTGCGCATAGTATCTTTCCGCTTGTTCAGGGTCTTTTTCTACAGACTGCCCTTGCTCATAGTCTTGGGCTAATTGGAATAAAGCATTCATATCGCCGTTATCTGCTTTATTCTCCAGTGCTCTAATAGACTTATATTTTTTTCTGTCTTCGGGGTGGCTCATTTTCTTTCATCCTCCACGCGGGTACTAATTTGGTTTATTGTCTCAAAAGAATATTTTTTTATCATTCTCTGTTTAAAATCAGGTTCTATATGGCAAGCAAAAGCAAGTAAACCTTGTAAATACTGTCTATCTTCTGTGGGAAGCTGCCCGAGGCTAAATTGATGAATTAAGGATGAAATATAGCGCTTTTTTTGTCGGCCAATGGACAGCTTATTCTCATTTGTTAAGGTGATGCCTGTGATATGTCTGTTATGCGCTTTTGATGAAAACACGGTCTTACTTTCATTAATCGTAATTGCACCATTAAAATGCTTAACGAGTAGCTTTTTAACTAAATGAGGTATTTCAAATAATGTATTTTTGGTATTGCTTGAAAAGCTTATATCGTCCGCATAACGGGTATAAGTAATATCTTGATTCTGACACTCTGTATATAACGCTTGGTCAAAAAAGTACATAATCACATTGGAAATAAAAGGTGAACTGGGCGCACCAATACTTAGAATAAGTTTACCGCCAGTGCGTTTACTTGGATTCCAAAATAGAATTTGGCTTAAAATATAGCGATCATCTGGTGTTAGATCAATATTCAGTTTTTCAAGTATCGAGAGAAATAACTTTGGTTTAATACTGTGAAAAAAATTCTGAAAATCCATTTTTAACAGATATTTGGACTGTTGATGTTGTTCAGCGTTTTGTTTAATGCCTGTGTTTTTTTTGTAAGCAAAAGCAACATCGTGAACAGGCAGTGATTGTTCAAGTAAGCTTATTAAGGTTCTTTGGTATTCCTTTAGTTTTTTAGCAGGGTGGGCAATGGTTCGTTTGCCTGAGGTTCTTTTAGGGATAGTATAAATTTTATACATTTTTGGCGCGGATAGTACAAATTTACTTATTTCTTGTTTAGAGGTCGATAGCTCCGTACTCAAAAACTGATAAAGTTGCATTAGTGGCCTTATAGGTGAAAATTCAAAAACATTAACAGGCTATAAAACCTGATAATGTTTCTAAATGATGAACTCTTTACTAAAGGAAGCGGAATATGTTTTCTGTGCTTCTGAAACGAAGAATGAGTTTAAGACGCGCAGAAAATGTATTTCGCAACCTAAAACCACTCAATAAATTTGAGTCTGGCTAAACGCCCGACTAGATCAAAAAAAGATTAATCCAAAACACTAAAGAGTTGCTTTTTATTATATCATTTGTACCTACATAGAAAATCCCATAATTAATCATCACGCAATATATTAATGAAAGCAGCTCTTTTAGCAGGTACGCAATCAGGTTGTGGGAAAACCACAATGATGTTGGCTTTGTTGCAATACTTAAAAGCACAGCAGCACCGCGTTGTGTCTTTTAAAGCGGGGCCTGACTTTTTAGACCCTTTATGGCATCAGGCGATTACCGACAAGTGTTCTTATAATCTGGATACGCGCATGATTGGCGCAACGAACAGTCAGCAGTTATTAGCTAAGCAAGCACTGACTGCGGATGTGGCTGTGATTGAAGGGGTAATGGGCTTATTTGATGGGCGTTCAGGTGTGGGTGAAAGTGGTTCTAGTGCAGAATTAGCACAAGCTTTGCAAGTACCTGTTTTTTTAGTGGTTGACGCTAAAGGCATGAGTGGTTCGATTGTGCCGTTAGTCAGTGGTTTTTGCGCTTATGCTGAAAAAATGGGGGTTAAGATTGCCGGCATTATCGCTAACCGAGTGGGTAGTGCGCATCATGCCAGTTTACTAAAAACGGTTTTACAGGAACATCAGCAGCCGCCTTTAATTGCTTGGATGGCGAAAGATGCGCCGGTATTACCTGAACGGCATTTGGGTTTGGTACAGCCTTCTGAAGTGGCTTTGCCTGATTTTTCATCCTTTTTTCATGTGGAGGTAGAGAGCTTAGTCGCCTTGTTTTCTGAGGCAGATAGTCATTTAGCAATACAAAATTCAACCCCATTATTAAGGGGTAAAAAAATCGCTATTGCGCAAGATGCTGCTTGTTGTTTTATTTACCCGGCTAATCTGGAATTTTTACGAGAGCAGGGTGCGGAGCTTTTATTTTTCTCGCCTGTCGCGGGTGATGTGATTCCTGAAGGGGCTGATACACTATGGTTGCCGGGTGGTTATCCTGAATTGTTTGCAGAGGCTTTGTCCCTCTCAAATACTTGGCCTTCCTTGCGTACGTTTATTGCAGCCGGTAAGCCTGTATTGGCAGAATGTGGGGGCGCGATGCTCTTGGGTGAGGCTTTAATTGATCATGAGGATAAGTCTTGGGCGATGGCGAGTATTTTACCTTTTCGCTCGAAAATGCAAACCAGATTGGCTTCTTTAGGTTATCGGGAAGATGCGACAGGTATCAAAGGCCATGAGTTTCATCATTCCGTGCGTGAGTCTGAGCAAAAATTAGAGCCCTATTTGCAAACGGGCCGGGGCGATCAGGGTGTGCGTTATAAACAAGTTCGTGCTTCTTATGTGCATTGGTATTTTGCTAGTGCGCCAGAAGTTATAAGTAAATGGTTGAGTGGAAATTAAATGAAAGAAAGAGATCGCCGTCAGGGTATCGTATTAGTCAATACCGGCGAAGGTAAAGGTAAATCATCGAGTGCTTTGGGTATGGTGTTTCGTGCCGCTGGCTGGGATATGAAGGTTTGCGTTATTCAGTATATTAAAGGTAAGTGGCAAACGGGTGAGCAAAAAGCTGCGGAGCGCTTTGATAATATCGAATGGCATGTGTTGGGTGATGGTTTTACTTGGGACACTAAAAACCCCGAGCAGGACATTAAAACCAGCCGTGAAATTTGGGAATTCAGTAAACAGAAGATTTTGTCGGAAGAATATGATTTTGTCTTATTAGATGAAATTAACTATTGCTGTGGCTATAACTGGATTTCTGGGCAGGAAATTGCTGATTTTATTACTAATGAAAAGCCGCCTTGGATGCATTTAGTTTTGACTGGTCGTAATGCCGCAGCTGAAGTAATTGAAGCGGCGCATACGGTGACAGAAATGACTAAGATTAAACATGCCTATGGACAGGGAATTAAAGCTGCGCAAGGTGTGGAGTTTTAGGTTTTTTCGTGTGGGAGCGACTTTAGTCGCAATTTATCGCCAGTCAGGCAAGATAAATACTTTGCTTTGGTAGGGCGCGGCTTTAGCCCGCTTTTAGAGTGGGCGCGCAGCATTGACGGACTAAAGTCACGCCCTACCGACAATAAAACAAAAATAGAATAAGTTAAAGATGAAGTCACTTTACCCAGAAATCGAACCTTTCCATACCTTCTTTCTTGAAACAGGCAGTCAGCATAAAGTTTATGTAGAGCAATCAGGTAATCCAGAAGGTATTCCTGTGGTGTTTTTACATGGCGGTCCATGTTCAGGTACTAAGCCGCAGCACCGCTGCTTTTTTAATCCCGATCTGTATCATATTATTTTATTTGATCAGCGTGGTTGTGGTTTATCTCAGCCTTTTGGTGAATTAGAGGGAAATAATACACAGAATTTAATTGCCGATATGGAGCGTATTCGGCAGCAACTGAAAATTGAGGCATGGCTATTATTTAGCGGTTCGTGGGGCAGTACTTTAGCCTTATTGTATGCACAGCAGTTTAAAGAGTATGTTTCAGGGATTGTCGTTCGGGGTGTTTTTCTCGCGCGCCAACAAGATTTGGAGTGGTTTGCTGGTAATGGTGCAAACCGGCTTTACCCTGAGCAATGGCAGGCATTACTCGGTAGTTTGCCAGTAGGTGCTGATAAGGAGCAGCCGATGCCAGCCGTTTTCGCTACGTTATGGGGCGATGATGAAGTGGCTATGCGACGGGTAGCGCGTGCGTGGATGCAATGGAGTAGTCAAGTAGCCTTAGGGGCTTTTTATGATCAAAGCCGGCAAGGTGAGCATATTACGCAAACCATGGTTGATCAGGTGAAAATGGAATTACATTATGCGCGTAATCGTTATTTTATTGACGAAAATCAAGTGTTAGAAGGCTGTGTTAAGCTGCAAGATATTCCTGTGGCTATTATTCATGGTTGTTATGACTTTGTTTGTCCTATGGAAGCCGGCTTTAAATTGTCTGAGGCTTTACCCCATGCAGACTATAAGGTGTTACCTAATGCTGGGCATATCGCCCAAGGTAATGAAATGATAGCTGCTTTGGTTGAGACAACTGATGAAATGGCGGAGAAGTTAAAATGAGTCAACAGAAAAAACGCTTAGTCATTGCCATGACAGGGGCAACGGGTGCAATTTACGGTGTGCGTATGTTGCAAGTATTACAGCAGCAAGACGAATGGGAGTCGCATCTAGTGGTTTCTTCAGCAGGTTTGGTCAATCTAAAATATGAATTAGAAATGAGCCGCTCTGAGCTGTATGCGTTAGCCGATGTTACTCATGGTATTGATGATATTGCTTCAACTATTGCCAGTGGTTCATTTAAAACAGAAGGCGTGATTGTTGCACCGTGTTCGATGAAAACCTTAGCTGCGATTGCGCATGGGTTTGGCGATAATTTAATTTCTCGATCTGCCGATGTCGCACTAAAGGAGCGGAGGCGCGTGATTATTATGCCTCGGGAAACACCGTTAAATTTGGCACATATTCGTAATATGGCGAGTGCTACTGAAATGGGCGCGATTATATTTCCACCTATGCCAGCGTTTTATAATAAATCCAATTCGATTGCCGCCATGGTTGATGAAGGGGTAGGGCGAGTACTGGATATGTTTGGTGTTAATGTTGCTGGCTTGTTTACGCCTTGGGAAGGGTTGTAGAAAGTTATTCTCTTAATGTGTTTTGGCTCTGACCTTATGGTCCTTATTTTTTTAGGATCACTATGATTAAAGCTGGTCTTGGACAATGTGCTTAGGTATTTTTAGGATAGTTTCTTAGACGTTGATTAAAATAACCGACGATACCCTTTCGGAGCAATATTCATGAACTAGGGTGGTGGCTAAGGTAGGAGAAGCGCCATTCTACTTGGAAAAACCAAAACCACTTTGTTAATTGTTGATATATAAGCGAAGTGAGTAGGTTTTTATTACATCCATTTTCAAATATTTGAAAATGGATGTAACAATATTAACTATATATTGCCTAACATTGAAAAATAGCCACACTTTAAGGTAATGGCTAAATCAATAATGTTTTTTTGCGACTAAAATAAGGTTTTAAACTTAGTTTTTAGCTTTATCAACGATTTGATTCGCTGCAATCCAAGGCATCATAGCGCGTAGTTTTGCGCCAGTTACTTCGATTGGGTGCTCAGCATTTAAACGACGTTTTGCTGTCATTTCTGGGTAGTTAGTCATACCTTCTAAGATGAATTTTTTAGCATATTCACCATTTTGGATGCTAGCTAATGCTTCGCGCATTGCGTAACGGCTTTCTTCGTTAATAACTTTAGGGCCAGTTACATATTCGCCGTATTCTGCATTATTAGAAATTGAGTAGTTCATGTTTGCGATGCCGCCTTCAAACATTAAGTCTACAATCAATTTTAATTCGTGCAAACATTCGAAGTAAGCCATTTCTGGCTCGTAGCCTGCTTCTACTAAAGTTTCGAAACCCATTTTAACTAGCTCAACCGCACCACCACATAAAACAGCTTGCTCACCGAATAGGTCAGTTTCTGTTTCTGCACGGAACGTTGTTTCGATGATTCCAGAGCGACCGCCACCGATAGCAGAAGCGTAAGATAAGCAAATTTCTTTTGCAGTACCTGAAGCATCTTGATGAATGGCGATTAAATCAGGGATACCGCCGCCACGAGTAAACTCAGAACGTACTGTATGGCCAGGTGCTTTAGGTGCAATCATGATCACATCTAAATCAGCGCGTGGATTTACTTGGTTATAAAGAATCGCAAAACCATGCGCGAAAGCTAATGCAGCGCCTTGTTTGATGTTTGGCTCAATTTCTTCTTTGTAAAGTTGAGATTGAAATTCATCAGGCGTTAAAAGCATAACAACATCAGCGCTTGCAACGGCTGCTGCTACGTCAGTTACTTTTAAGCCATGAGCTTCAGCTTTAGCAACTGAGCTAGAGCTTGCGCGTAAACCAACCACAACATCAACACCTGAATCTTGTAGGTTGTTTGCGTGTGCATGGCCTTGTGAACCATAACCGATGATGGCTACTTTTTTGCCTTTGATTACATTAATGTCAGCGTCTTTGTCGTAATAAACTTGCATGTGATTTCCTGTTTTTAGTAAAAAATTATTTTCAACATAATGTTAGTGCGGTCTGATATTCGACCAGAAGAAGTGCGAATAAATCCGCACTTCCACTTACTTGGCAATATGTGTTGATTTGGTAAAGGGGTTACAAGTGTAAGCCTTTTTCGCCGCGCGATAGGCCTGTTGGGCCAGAGCGTACGGTTTCGATAATACTGTTTTCATCAAGTGCCGCGACGAATGCATCAAGTTTATCTGATGGTCCGGTCATTTCAATTACATAGCTATTGCTGGTGACATCAATGATTTTGCCGCGAAAAATTTCCGCAAGGCGATTGATCTCTTCGCGTGATTCTTTGCATGTTTTGACTTTAACTAGCATTAGTTCGCGTTCAACATGCGTTGCTTCTGCGAGGTCAATTAATTTAACGATATCAATTAATTTATTAAGCTGTTTAGTGATTTGCTCAATAACCTCATCGGTGCCGCGAGTCACTAAGGTCATACGTGACAATGTGGGGTCTTCTGTCGGAGCAACGGTTAAGGACTCGATATTATAGCCGCGCGCCGAAAACAAGCCAGCAACACGAGATAAAGCGCCTGCTTCATTTTCAATTAGAATAGAAATAATATGTCTCATTATGCCAGTTCCCTGTTGATGGGGGTGCCAGGAGCGACACGTAAAGTCATTTCTTGATGGCCTTTGCCTGATTCAATCATCGGGTAAACATTTTCTGTTCTATCGGTCATGATGTCGATAAACACGGTGCGATCTTTCATAGCAAATGCTTTTTCCAGTGCTGGTTTAACATCTTCAGGCTTATCCACGCGAATGCCAACGTGGCCATAAGCTTCCGCTAATTTAACGAAATCAGGGATGGTATCCATGTACGAATGTGAATAGCGGCTTTCATAGGAAAACTCTTGCCACTGACGTACCATGCCCATATAGCGGTTATTTAAATTAATGATTTTAACTGGGGTTTTATATTGCAGCGCAGTTGAAAGCTCCTGTATGCACATTTGAATACTTGCTTCGCCAGTAACGCAGGCAACATCGGCATCTGGGTGTGCTAGTTTAACACCAATAGCTGCGGGTAAGCCAAAGCCCATCGTGCCTAAGCCGCCTGAATTAATCCAGCGGCGCGGCTTATCAAACGGGTAAAACTGAGCGGCAAACATTTGATGCTGGCCTACGTCAGAGGTGATAAAGGCATCGCCTTTCGTTACTTCATAAAGCTGTTCAATAACTGCTTGTGGCTTAATTAAGTCACCATCGCGTTTGAACTCAAGGCAGTTAACTGAGCGCCACTGAGCAATACGACTCCACCACGCTTCCAGTGCTTTTTTAGAAGGCTTCTTTTTCTGCTCTTTAAGTAATTCAAGCATTTGCTTCAATACGACCTTTACTTCGCCCACTATCGGTACGGAAACTTTAACCGTTTTAGAGATAGAAGCAGGGTCAATATCAATATGAATGATGGTTGAGTGTGGGCAAAACTCTGCTAACTTGCCAGTAACTCGGTCATCAAAACGCACGCCAATAGCTAAAATGACATCACTTTCGTGCATTGCCAAATTTGCTTCATAAGTACCGTGCATGCCTAGCATGCCGATAGATTGCTTGTCGGTTGCTGGATAAGCGCCTAAGCCCATTAAAGTCTGAGTAATAGGGAAGTTTAGTGAACGTGTTAACTCTCTTAGTTCTTCGCTCCCTTCGCCTAGAATAACACCGCCACCCGAATAAATAACGGGACGTTGCGCAGCTAATAATAACTCAATGGCTTTCTTAATTTGTCCAGGATGACCTTTAGTTACAGGGCTATAAGAGCGCATTTTGATTTTCTTAGGGTATTTATACGGAACCAAGATATTTGGGTCAGTAATGTCCTTAGGAATATCTACAACAACGGGGCCTGGTCGGCCTGTCGTCGCAACGTAAAACGCTTTTTTCATCGTTTCCGCAATATCGTTAACATCTTTAACTAAAAAGTTATGTTTAACGCAAGGGCGGGTAATGCCGACCATATCGACTTCTTGAAAAGCATCGCTGCCAATCACTGCTGTTGGAACCTGGCCAGAGATCACAACCATAGGTATGGAGTCCATATAGGCTGTGGCAATGCCGGTAACAGCGTTTGTTGCGCCAGGGCCTGATGTGACTAGGACAACGCCAGGCTTGCCTGTTGCACGCGCATAAGCATCAGCAGCGTGAGTTGCTGCTTGTTCATGCCTGACTAATATATGTTTGACATCTTCCTGATGGAAAATTGCATCATATAAATGTAATACTGCGCCACCAGGATATCCAAAAAGATACTCTACACCTTCATCTTTAAGGCACTGAACGACAATTTGTCCGCCACTGAGTTCCACTTTATAAAACCTCTTAAATAATAAGAATACACTTGCATTGAAGTCCTTAGAATAAGCTTGCTCTTCAATATACTTTTAGAACTAAAGCCTGCAGTAAGCATGGAAATACACGCGAGCTGCTTATTTTTACCCTTACCCTCGAAAAGTGTGGGGATTAGTTGGGTTGGAATTAGGCTTTAATTAATAAAAAATCTACCCAAAATAGCGGAAAATAGCCGTTTCGTCAAGAATTACATTTGTTGTCATTGAACAATGAAAAAAATTTAAAAACAGGCTATCCTTACAATAATAGGCATAGCGTTAAGGAAAAGGAAATGCAACAGAACAGAAAAGATTACCGGAAAAAGTTCACTTCAACGGGTGTTGTGTTTCTTGCGGGCGAGCTATTAGAGTTTGTGAGTTATGATGTCTCTGTCAAAGGTGTGCAAATAGAACTGGTTCCGGGCGACTTTATTAGTACGGTAGCCGATGTTAGAAATATATTAAATGAAATACATAGTGCTGAAGTTTTTGTACATGACTTAATGTTAAGTGCGGAAGCAACTATTGCTTGGGTGCGGGGTGACGAGGGTAAAATTCTCCTTGGCCTGGAGTTTAGTGATGTCAGGCACAATGCGGAAAAATTATGGCTACAAAGGCACTATTACCGAAAGAGTTTGGTTGTTGATGCAAGCATATTGTTAAATGAGCAAGAGATTGCTGCGCAAACGATTGATATTTCAAAAGATGGGATGAGGCTAAGTATTGCTGCGGAGACTGAGTTAAACGTTGGGGATGCGATTAAAGTGTTTGTTCCTGATAGAAAACTTAAAGCCTTAGCGGTTGTGATTTGGCTTAACCAATCTCCTGGTTTTACAGAGTTTGGCGTGCGCTATATTGATATTAGCTAATAAGACTTGCTAGGCGAGTAGCTTTTATAAAAAATAGTAGGCAATAAAAAAGGCTTAATTACCTTAAGTAATTAAGCCTTTTGGCATAACAATTAGTAGTGATACTAAATATTAGTCACCTTCGAAGTTGTAGTATGCTGTTCTAACGCCTTTGAACTTTTCAAGAGCTACTTTTGTTAGTTCGATAGACTTTTCTGTTTGACCTTTCTTGAAAGCAGAACGCGCTTTTTTCAAAGCACCTTGAGCTCTAGCACGAAGGGCGTAAACAGTTGCGCTTTCAATTGTTTTAGAATTTTGCTTAGCTGTTTTAAATAATGCTAAACCAGTTTCCATATCAACACCAGACTCTACGCCTGCTAGCGCAGCTTCTACTGCTTCAACAGTTGAATCAAGGGCAATTGCAACACCTTCTTGAGTTTGGTTTGCTTGTTTACCTGCTGCCATTACAGAAGGAGCAGTTGCAATCATTGCAGTGCTAATGAAGCCAGCTAAAACTACTTTTTTCAATAAACTCATATAAAATCTCACCTTATGTAAATAATAATTATTATATTTTTATGCGTAATCATGCACGCATAAGTATTATCATATCACAGAGATAATACAATACTTCAAAAAATAATGACTTATCTCGTTATAGGGCTTTAGTTCCGCTCTTTGAGTGCATTATCTTAGAGCACAGTTTAAATAGGGGGAGAACATATTTGTATGGGCTTGAATTACCCCGCTAGCAACGAGTCCAACTCCTTCTTTAAGTCTAAAGCGCGCAACTCATCAAAGCCCCCTATATGGCGCTCGCCTATATATATTTGCGGTACGGTTCTACGCTTAGTTTTTTGCACCATTTTTTCTCTTAAGCCTGCTGTGGTATCCACATTTAATTCTTTATAGCTTGCACCTTTAGCTGTTAATAGGCGTTTAGCCATAGTGCAGTAAGGGCAGAGGTTGCTGGTGTAGATAATGATTTCTGGCATGAAAGTTGGGTTCCTAAGTGGTGGAAAGTAAATAAGTAAATGATTATACTTGAAGTCAGGGTATTCGGAAATTATGCCGTAAATGTGCAGGGCGATATATAGAAGGTGTTAAAATGCCGCTCTTAATTCTTTTTAGCCCTCGCGCCGCAAGGTATGAACTTTTTAAATAAGCCAAATCTATGATGTACTCTCTAAACCGTCTTATTCTTATCGACTCTTATAAAGAGGGTGAATTGCAAGAAGTTCGTTTAGATGGGCATACCAATCTAAATGGCGTGAATGGCGCGGGTAAAACCACTTTACTGCGATTAATTCCCTTGTTTTATGGTGAAAGGCCGGGGCGATTAGTGCCGAAAAGTCGCGTCACCGATAGTTTTGTTAAGCACTACCTGCCGCGTGAATCTTCATATATTATTTTTGAATACCAGCGTAATGAGCAAACTTGTATGGTTGCGATTTATGCTTCAACTAACGATGAAGGCTTGTGCTATCGCTTTATCGATAAAGGTTTTGCAGCAGAAGATTTTATTGAACAACATGATGATGGCGAAAAATATCCGGTCTCTTGTCGGCATTTAAAATCACATCTCCTTGCCCGCCAAGTGCAGCACAGTAATCAAGTGAGCGCTTGTAGCGATTACCGCACTATTATCCAAAATCTGCCACATAACAAAGGCCAAGAAATGCGCCAGTTGATTGCGCGTTATAGTTTTTGTCAGGGCAGTTCGGGGCAGCGTTTAAAAGATATAGAGAAAATTATTACTGGCATGTTTATGCGTTCTACGGACTTTGCCGATTTACGTGAAATGCTGGTTAATTGTATTGATGAAAATCGCGAATCCATTGCTCTAGAATTGCAAATGGAGACGCTAGATAATTGGTATAAAGAATATCGTGCTTATCAGCAAGTTGAACAAGAGCGGCCTAAAATAGAGCTATTGAATCAAGTTGAAACGGTGATTTTGCAAACTGAGCAAAGCTTGGGTGAATTACAAGTGCGTTTGGAAAAGTTACTAGCGCAAAGTGAGCAAGCTGAACAAGAGCAGCGTCAAGCTGGTGCGGTTTGTTACGAACAGTTAGAGCAAGCACAGAAAGCGTGGGAAGAAGAAGAGCTGGCGCTTAAATCCGCTTTAGCGACGACTAAAGCAGAATTAGCACAGTTACAGCGCCAAAAATCACAGCTGGAAAAAGAAAAAAAGGCATGGGAAGCGCAAGATATAGCAGGCAAAAAACAGCTTTATTTACGCTTGGAGTCGATTAAAACTTCTTTAGGTAGTGAGCGCGATAATCTAAGCCAGCTGATGTCTGATGTACAAGATATCGAAGCGGAATTTCGTCGCTTACAGGCGGAAAAAGAACAATATTTTTCCGCACAAGTTCATGATTTTGAGCTGCAAAAGCAGCAGCAACAACAGCAATTAGGTGAACAAAAAGCACAAGCGACTGCGGAGACGACTGAGCGTAAAGAGGTTTTGCGCGATGCTAGCGAGCAACAGCAAGAGAGTAATCGTAAATCAACACTGGCTTTAAGTGAGCAATTAGGCGCATTAAATAGCCAAATCATGCAAGTTCAGGCTGACCCAGTTCTGATTGCCGATCGTGAAACAAAATTAGAATTGCATGATACTTATTTACTGCAAAAACAAGAAGCTGAATCTAATGAGCAGTCGGTAGACGAAGAGATACGCGAACATAAAGCCGCTGTTGAAGTGGTGTTTCAGAAAAAGCGCAAACATGCAGAAGAAAAACAAACGCTGCAAGTGAAAACCGAGGCAGTTGAAGCGCAAATTAATGCCGATGCCAGTACTTTATTGGGCTTTTTACGCGAATATAAGTCAGATTGGGGTGAGAATCTTGCTAAAGTTGTTAAACCGGAATTGTTGCTACGTGATGACTTGGAGCCTGAGTTGTTATCTGAACAAGCAGGTTTGTATGGCGTTGCTTTGCAGTTGGACGGCATAGAGGCGGATTGCACGGTAGATGAAGAGAAATTACGCGATGTATTGCATTATTTGCATGAACAAATACAGCAGCAGACTTTGGCTGAAAATAGTGCTGAAGAAGAGTTGCAGCAATTAAGTAAGGCGGATGTGAGCTTGCAAAAAAAGCATAAGCAATCCCTGTTAGAGAAAGGTCAAGCCAATAGCCATTTGCAAACAGTTAAAGAGGAGCTAGGCTCCTTAAAGTTACAAATTGTGCGCAGCAAAAAAGAGCGTGAACAGCAGTTAAAGCAGCAGCGCACAGAAGTAAATGAGCAAATTAAACAAAACAATCTACAGTTAGCAGCACTTCAGCAGCAACTAAAAGACGAAGTGCGTGTATTAACCCAAGCGCTAGCAGGAAAAATAGCTGAATTTACTCATCAAGCTGAGCATGACCGAGCTATTGCTGATCAGGAGATTAATCGCCTGAAAGAGCAAAAAGCCAATGAATTAGCGGAATTAAAACAGCAGCGATTGCAAAGTATGCGCGAACGCAAAGTCGATACTGCAACCTTGACGGCCTTAGAACTTAAAGTGCATGCGCTCAAACAGGAATTGGCAGAAGCGGAAAATGCTGAGCAATTGGTTAGCCAATACCAGCGTTGGTTAGATGTGGAATGGTTGCGTTATGATGCTATACAGTCTGATCTAGCGACTTGTGCCGCAACCGAGCAACAGCAAAACCAGCAATATGAAGTTTTGCATGCAACTTATCAGCAGCAACGTAAATCTCTTGATGAGCATTTAGAGCAGATTAAAACGAGCATTAAGAGATACGATAAAGAAGTCACTACGCTGAAAAAAGTCATTGACGATTTGGCGATGTACCCGAAAAAAATACCGGATCAGGTGTCATTCGATAGTTCGCATCACTTGAATTTGCTGCAAGGCCATTTCAAAATTCTTACGGCTAAGCATAAAACCCAGCGTAAGGAATTAAGCGATTTAGTGCGTCACTTAAAGCGCGTGCTGGCTGCAATTCCGAATACTCGCCCGTACAGTTATTATTCTGCGGTTAATACTGAATTAGGTATTGATAGCGATGAAATGCAGTGGTTACCGGCCATACAAGATTGGTTTGTTTCCAGTGCAGATGATACAAGGCGCTGGCTAGTGATGCAGGCGCAGACTTTCGGTAGCGCGATTCGTAATTACCAACAAGCTTTACAGCGTTTTGATCGCGGGATTGATTCTTTATCGCGTCGGTTAGCGGCGAATATTGATAAAAATATTAGCTTTGAGAAAATTGAAAGCATCCAAGGTCGCTTAACCTCAAAAGTGAAGACCTTGGGTTATTGGGAGCAAATTGTTAAATTTACCGACCAATATGATGAGTGGAGTCGTCACACGGACGGGCAGTTGCCTGCTGATGATTTTGCCGAAATTGTACGTCGCATTGCCGAACAGTTGCAGAGCAAAAACAAGGTGGAAATGAAGCTAGTTAATTTGTTGGAATTGGAAATTATTGTCACCGAAAATGGCCGTAGCAAACGCGCAACCCATGCCGAAGAGTTACGTCAGATTTCCAGTCATGGTTTATCCTATCTGATTTTATGCGTGTTTTTTATAGCCTTGGTGAATATGATTCGAAAAGATCAGCCGGTGCGCTTTATCTGGCCGATGGATGAGTTAAAAGAATTGCATCAATTAAATATAGAAATGCTGATTGAGTTGTTAACCAAGAACAATATTACTTTATTATCGGCATTCCCTGATCCTGACCCCGAGATATTAGGTTTCTTTAAAAATCGTTATCAGGTGCATGGTTTCCGTGAACTAATTGAAATGGATATGGATAAGGAATATATGGCTAACTTAGAAGCGTTGGCTTTTGACGTTGAACTGCCGGAAACAAAAGTAGATGTTATCGTGGAGAACGCGGATGTTTGAGCCTTTGGTAAAGCGTTTATTACAGGGTGAGTTCATTTGTGAAATCACCGATGAAGCCGGTTTTCAGTATTTACAAAATCCAGAGAATTTCTTTCAGGTAGAGGACTATTTGCAGCGCTTAAATTATCGTTTGGCGAGTACACAGAATAAATTATCTTTTTATGCGGCTTATATAGAAATCGATAATGCGGCACGCCAAGATATTCGTAAAGTATTTCAGCAATTTCGCTTGGAATTACATCCAGTAGTCGAATGGCTGGATATGATGATGGCGTGTTTAAAGCAAGATGCCGTATTATCGCCTGGTGATACTTTGGCTTTCTCCAGTTTATTGCAGGTAATTGAAAATAATCAGGCTTTAGCTGATCGATTACAAGCTTTTGCTAAATTTAAAGATTTCACCAGCAATGAGGATTCAGTCAAAGGGCGTTTGGAAAAATTATTAAGTACTTTACAGAAATGGGGCTATTTGCAGTTAGCCAATCGCGACACCTTGATTTATCAAGTGACTGGCAAGCTGGATTATTTTTATCAATCGTTACAGTTTATTCAGGAACATGAAGAAATACCTGTCGAGCAGGGAGAAGAAGAGAGCGCTCAGGAGACTTTATTTTGAGTCAGGCGCAAGGTTTAGAGCGCTTATTTAAAGCATTGGCGAATCACAGTGATTTAATTGCTCAGGCGTATTACGAAGGCGTTGTTTACAAGGATAGCAAAAACCAACGTGCGCTCAATCAACTAAAGCAGCTCAAAGTGCTGGTTAACCATAGTATTGATGGTTATCGTATTTCAGGACGTTTAGGGCAATTTGTCGATAGCGCTTTAAGTAGTGATCGTTTGCGCCGGTTAGATACTGACCTTGCATCGTGGGTGGATACTTTAGAGCAGCAAATTCTTATGTATCAAGATGCGTGGGATGAAAATCGCATTGAAGATGCGGAAAATTACAGTGCTGAAGTTGAACGGGTAATTTTTGATCTCTCGGATAATTTAGAAGAAAACACCAGCTATTTATTAATGCTCATTAATAGCCGCTTTGCCAATGTACGTACTTTAGCTGAGAAGAAAAAACAAAACGTGTTTTATATTTCGCGCGTGGAGTTATTAGTACAAGCAATCAGCTCTTTGCGCCCTGAATATTTATTAGAAATGGTCGATGAGCATCCGGCGTTATATGCTTTGTTAGAGGAGCAATTAATGCGCTTATTGCCGATTTATCATCAGCGTTTGCAGGATATTTTAGATAAGCTGAAAACCTTTTTGTTTGAACTACGTAAGATCGAAGAGCGTGCGCAATTAGTACAAGGTTTTGCCTTTTTTCTACGCCAGAATCCCGGCTATGAAATGCAAGATTGGTCTGAGCAAGACACTATTCCTGAGCAATGGAACCAAATTAAACCGCTGCAGCTGACGCTATCCGCCGATACGCAACATTATGCCGTAGAAGGTGAGTTAATTGCGATTGTGCAAAAATTACGTGTTGATAGTGAGGCTTTGCTCAATAAAAAGCGTAAGCCAAAAATTAACAAGATCGAAACTGTCGAGCGTGAGATACAAGTAATGGAACTGCCGTTGTATCGTAAATGGTTACGCCGTTATTTTTTATTATTGGAGCAACAAGCAGGGCAGAGAGTTTCTGCTGTGAGTTTTCAGCAAAAATACGTACAAGATATAGACCCCGCTTTATGGTTAGGTTGTGTGTTAAATGAATGGCTTAGACAGCAACAGCGGCATAGTAAGATAAAAATGGAGTTTATCCAGTTTGCCAGTCATGTAGCGTTTACAGGTAATAAGAAAGTGAAAGATATCGTGTTGTGTTGGCGGGAAGAAGCAAATAGCGCGCTGTAGGGCAGACTTCAGTCCGCTCCTCATTCTCAAACTCTGTTTGAGAATGCATGCAGGTAAGCTCTGCTTACTGTAAATACACACAGCAGAGCTGTTGCCCCATGTGTTCCTAAACAGAGTTTAGGAACAAGAAATCATCTGAAACGTGAGAGCCATGAAACTCAATAAAACCCAATTGCGCGTAGCCGAAAATGCAATAAAGGCAAAACTTGAACTGGTACCTTTAAACAAAAGCTGGCAGTTTTTTTATGCGGAATATAGCGTCGGTTTACCTCAAGGAACTAAATTAAAGCTAAGGGAAAGCGACAGAGCCAAGTTACAGGAAATGGTCCGACTGGAAACAGGCATTAATTTGCAACACAGCTCAATCGCTGATTTCTCTAATATGAGCAGAGAACAAGCATTAGAGCATGGCATTAATGAAAAGCTAGCGGGAAAAAGAGTAAAAGACCTGCGTTTAGCGTTTAAAGCCTTGGCGAAGCAGTCACTCAAAATTAATCAGGAGCAATACCTTTTGCCCGAAAATGGCCATATGGATATGTGCCTAGATCAGCTAGAAAGTATCGAACATAACTGTATTTTAATCATCGAAAATTACCGCTGTTTTGATCAATTACAGAAGGTTAAACTGAATTTTCCCGCAGAATACAATGAGCCATTAGTGATTTATCGCGGTGATAATTATTACAGTGAAAAAACGCTAAGACAGTTACTTGCGATAACGGCTTTGCCTGTGATTGTCATGCTAGATATTGACCTGAAAAGCCTGTTGATCACTAGTTCGTTTCCGCGTGTTGTTGGTTTAATGTGTGTGAACTTGCCTGCGTTTGAAGTATTACTACAAGAAAAAGGTAATGCCGAGCTTTATGCTAAGCAATTACCTGAATGTCAGCAGGCATTAAATGCAAGTGAAGATCCGGTAATTAACGCGCTTTGGACTTTGTTACGCAAACATCAGAAAGTCTGGGTGCAGGAACATGATTTGGGTGCGGGTTATGAGGTGGGGTTGATGGAGCTTGTTGGAGGGTGAGGGAATTAGGTCGATTTTTAGCATGTATTTTCTATGTGTCTGGTGGCGCTATCTCCAGTCTAAAACCTTTATAATTCAAGTTTACCTTTGTGATAGGCTTCTCAAAACTAATCATTGATTAGCTTATAAATATAGAAATTTTCCATAGTGATAACTAGATTCCAGTAAAAAAAGTAGAGGGAGTGTATTTTAAAAGCCGGTTTTAATTAAAATAAATGGTGCCTATGATTATTTTCTTGAGAAATATCGCAGATAAAACAAAATACAGTGACATTATTTCGTTTGTTGAGCCGGCTATTAAAAAAATATGGTTTCGGAGGCAAGCAGAAATTATTGATGTTAAGATCATGCAATTACATGACCCTCAGACTGGAGAGTCAGAGTTTCATGGGATAGTCACAATAGAGCCTGATAAAGCAGGGCAAACAGCTATAAGGAAGCTCAATAGAAAGAAGTTTCTAAATAAGCATATAGCCGTACATGAATATCACCGTAGAAACTGGCATAATGACCCGCGTCTAAAGCGAATGCTGAGAGGTCATGAGCGCAGGCTGGGTGACCGTAGGCGTAAAGATTTAAGTGTAGTTAAAGAGGTTACCAACAAAATTAGCGGGTATAAGGAGTTTTCTCAGAGATACGAGTAAAATCAAGCCATTCGTAAAGAGAATATGGTTAGGAAAGAGTAGTGCGGTAGTTAAGGCATATTGCTTGCCAGTATAAGCAATCTTCCCATGCAAGTTCAGCCTAAGAGAGGCTTATTCCTCAATCAGCTTCCTTGATTACAGTTCGCAGGGTAAGCACAAGCTTGTATGTTAAGTACGGAATATACGTACAGGATAGCTAAGGATTTTTAGCAGAGCAACTCTCGCCTACCCCTCAAAAAACAACTTCTCTTCTAAGGTTTTACCTTGGCTAAACTGGCGGTAGTGCCAGTTGTTATCCATTAGGCAAGTGAGAATTTTTATATCTATTTTAGGTTCGATTGCTGGATTATATTCGATAATAAATTCATTTTTTTGTGGGTTAGAAACCAGTAGCACAGCGGCTAACAGCTTTAATTTTGTCATTAATTCCGTTGCTGGACACGACTCCATTTGCAAGGTTATAAATCGAGTGGGGCTGTCTTGCTCTGAAGCATTGAGCTGCATGCTGCTCATACTGCCATTTTCTAACAATAATATTTGCTGGCATAGGCGGCCTAGTTCGGCGAGATCATGTGAGCTGATAATAAAGGTAGTTGCGGGTGATAATTCAGCAATAATAGAGCGAATATTGCGCGTGTTGACCGGGTCTAAGCCAGCCGTGGGCTCGTCTAAAAGTATTAGTTCTGGACTGCCAATGAGAGCTTGGGCAATGGCCACGCGTTTAGCCATACCATGACTGAGCGTATCTGGTTTTTCTTTGATTGAATCTTTCAGTGCGACGGCATCTAAAACGCGGATAGTTTCATGCTCAGCTTGTTGCGCACTTAAACCTTGAAGGCGAGCATAAAAGTTGAGTTGATCGCCAATAGTAAAGCTAGGGTCTAATCTTGCATCTTGGGGCAGGGCAGAAACTTTGCCGTTTAATGCTGATGCACCAGGCTTATGTCCAAATAGGCTGGCCGAGCCCGATGTGGGGTGTATAAAGCCGCAAAGTATGCTGAGTAAGGTGGTTTTTCCTGCGCCATTAGGGCCGACTAAACCTATCGGTTCGCCTGTTGCTAGTTCAAAAGTAACCTTATTAAGTGCTACTTTACCGGAGTAATAATGGCTAAGGTTGTGGCAGTGTATCATTGGGCTATTACTCATAAACTTTGCCTCAACATAATCCAGCGTCCGATACTTAGAAAAACTAGAGACTGCAGTAAAGGGATATAAGCCAACTCTAAGGTCTGCCATTCCGCTAGTTGAGATAAATCAGCCATTTGGTAGCCTGGGATAAGAATTTTTAAAATAGCTAGCGTAGGCAAGTAATAGGATAAGCCACTAATAATTCCCGCTAGAAAGCTCCAGATTAGAATAGCCCAAACAGTGGCTTGTCTAGCTGACTTAACACTGGCCGATAAGGCGGCCATCATCGCGGTAAAAGGCAGTAGCACTAAGACCAAATTAACGGCAATTGCGCTTGCGCTATTTAAGGCGGTTGGCAATAAATTGGTGTCGCGATAAATCGCCAACATCAAAGTAGTTAGTACGGTGACTAAGATCAATAATGTTTGAATCGCCATGGCCCCCGCAAAGCGGCCAAAAAATAGACTGTCGCGGCTGACACGTAAACTGAGAAAGCGTAAAGTACCGCGTTCTCGATCAGAACAGCTTTGATCGGAGGCGATAGTAATACAGAGCAAAGGAAACATAACTAAAGCAAAGCGCCAATACACACCGAACTCGGGTATTTGCCAGTTGAGTAAGGCACCAAAACCGATAAATTCAAAAAAATTACTGCCTTGAGTTGAGTTTTGATTTTGTTCAAATAGGTCAGCAGAAAAGCGAATCGGGTAGAGCAGGATAAAATACCAGACTATGGAGAAAGTAATGAGATAAAGTAGGCCTTTACGTGTAGTAAATAGCCTTTTTAGCTCAAATTGACAGATGAGTAAGGTGGTATTGAGAAAACCAGAAGTCATGATATTTCCTATGGCTTAATAAGTGAGGTGTTGTGGGAGGGGATTTTAGCCGCGATTTCTAAAAGCCCCCTCCCACAAAATCTTTATGTTTTGTCGCGATTGCGTGAATTAGCCCAAACATCCTTTTTTGGCCATTCTGTATTTAAGTAAAGCGCTTCAACTTCTTTACGTGCCCATGGCGTTTTACGTAGAAACTTTAGGCTAGAAGTAATGCTTGGGTTGTCTGTAAAGCACTTGATTTTAACGCGCTGTCCCAATTCTTCCCAGCCATATTTCTCGAACAATTGGATCATAATCTCTTTTAAAGTGATCCCATGCAACGGGTCTTGATTGACGCGTTTTTTTTCTTGATCAGTGGTCATGGTGATTTTTTAGTCTTGGTCTGCTTGCTTGGCTTCGGTCTTGTTTTCAGCTTTTTTAACGCGCAGTTTACTGCCATCTATATCTTTCCCATTAAGGCCCAGCATGGCGGCTTTAGCTTCGCCTACTTTAGGCATTTCGACAAAACCAAAACCTTTGGATAGTCCGCTTTCTTTGTTCATGACTAAAGCGCAAGACTGTACGCTGCCGTAAGGTTCAAATAATGCGAGAAGCTCTGCTTCTGTTAGAGTGCGTGCGATGTTACGAACGAGTAAATTCATGAAGTTACCTTAATGGATAAGAATAATATAGTTATTTAGCGGGCATTGTACCGCGTCTTAATAAACCCTACACGGCTAAGCCTGTTTTAACTTTTGTTGAATTGGCGCTATATCTATTGTGGATTAAGGGAAAACTATTACTCAGTGCGCGTATCTTGCGTTATGATGAATAAAATAACCATGAAAAGAAAGAAATTTGAATAAAAATAAAGTTAAAATTATGAGCGAATCCTCAGACAATAATATCGATTTCAGTACGATTTCCGACCCTTATGCGCAGCGTGAGGCAGCTAAATACGAGCAGCCTATTCCTAGCCGAGAATTGATTTTACAGTTAATTGAGCAACGCGGTAAGCCGATAGGGCGCAAGCAAATTGCTGAGTCGTTTTCATTGGAGTCTGAAGATCAGCTAGAAGCTTTGCGCCGCCGTATGAGGGCGATGGAACGTGATGGCCAGGTTTTATTTAATCGGCGTCAGCAATATTGTCTGGTCGATAAGCAAGATTTAATAGCTGGACGCATTTTAAGTTATCCTGATGGTTTTGGTTTTTTAAAGCCTGATGATGGTGGTGGGGAGGACTTATTTATGTCCCCGCGAGAAATGAATCAAGTTTTACACAATGACCGTGCTTTGGTACGCGTTTCAGGTGTGGATAGAAAAGGGCGTAGAGAAGGTAAGATTGTTGAGGTTTTAGAGCGCAATACGCATCAGGTTGTCGGGCATTTTATTAGCGAGCATGGCGTACAGTTTGTTAAGCCAGACAATAAGAAAATCACGCAAAATGTTTTAATTACTAAAGGTGAAAGTAATGGCGCTAAAAAAGGCGACATGGTGGTGGCTACTCTTACCGAACAGCCAACGTCCCGTCGTCAGCCTATAGGTAAAATTACTGAAGTATTGGGCGCTCATATGGCTCCGGGTATGGAAATCGATGTTGCAATACGTACTTATGAGTTACCTAATGAGTGGCCTGAAGCGGTCTTAAAACAAGTTAAACCACTGAAAAAAGTGGTTGCCGAAGAGGCAAAAGAAGGTCGCGTTGATTTGCGTGATGTGCCATTAGTCACTATTGATGGTGAAGATGCGCGCGATTTTGATGATGCGGTATTTTGTAGTAAAACGCCTAAAGGCTGGAAGCTGTTGGTTGCTATTGCTGATGTGTCTCACTATGTACAGCAGGGCACAGCGTTAGATATTGAGGCGAAAAATCGTAGTACTTCGGTGTACTTTCCCGAGCAAGTTATTCCTATGTTGCCGGAAATTTTATCCAACGGCTTATGCTCGATTAACCCTGATGAAGATCGTTTGTGTATGGTCTGTGAAATGATCATTAACGAACAAGGACAAGTGACGCGCACCAAGTTTTTTGATGCCGTGATGCGTTCGCATGCTCGCTTAACCTACAATAAGGTTTCGGAGATGTTAGAGCATGATCATACTAAGTTAAAGAAAAAATACAAAGATGTATTGCCGCATTTAGAAGAAATGTACGCTCTGTATAAAGCGATGCGTGGGCAGCGTGAGGTGCGTGGTGCGATGGATTTTGACACTCAAGATACGCAGATTATTTTTGGTGAAGACCGGAAAATTGAAAAAATTATCCCTACCCAGCGGAATGATGCGCATAAGCTAATTGAGGAGTTTATGATTGCGGCAAATAGTGCTGCGGCGCGTTATTTGAACCGTAAAAAAATGCCGCGTTTATTACGTATTCATGAGGGGCCTTCAGAAGAAAAAATTAAGAATTTGAAAACCTTTTTGGGTGAGGTGGGTTTGCATATGGGCGGTGGTGATAAACCAACGCCAGTAGATTATATGCACTTAACAAGTACCATTAAAGGACGGCCGGACGCACATTTAATTCAGACTGTGTTATTACGCTCTATGTCACAGGCGGTTTATAGTCCTGAGAAAAAAGGTCATTTTGGTTTGGCTTTAGATGCTTATACGCACTTCACTTCGCCGATTCGTCGTTATCCTGATTTGATGGTGCATCGTGCAATTCGTCACTGTCTACAGGGAAAATCACCAGAAAGCTTTTATTGTGGCTTTCCAGAAATTTCGACTTTAGGTGAGCATTGCTCATCTAATGAGCGAAGGGCTGATGATGCTACGCGAGATGTAGTTAGTTGGTTGAAGTGCGAATTTATGCAAGACAAAATTGGCGAAACCTTTCCAGGGATTATTTCTGCGGTAACGGGTTTTGGCTTATTTGTTGAGTTGGTTGATTTGTATGTTGAGGGCTTGGTGCATGTGACTGCTTTGGGCCAGGACTTTTTTAAGTTTGACCCATTAAGTCATCAATTGAAGGGCGAACGGACAGGTGTAAATTATCGCTTAGGCGATGCAGTGAATATTGTGGTTGCCGGCGTTAATTTAGATGATAAGAAGATTGACTTTGAATTATTAGGCCAGCAAAGAAAGGCAACGGCACGGACACCGGTAGTTGATGAGCAGGGAAAACCAGGAAAGAAAAAAGACAGAAAGAAACCAAAACATAAAAAGCCAAAGCATAAAGCTAAGGTAGCGAAGAAGAAGGTTCATAAATGAGTTTAGCAAAGATTTTTGGCGTGCATGCAGCGCAGTCAGCATTGGATTATTCACCGGAGAAAATTAATCAAGCTTGGGTGGATCAAAAAAGACAAGATGAGCGGTTGCAAGGCCTAGTAAAAGGCTTGGGGCAGCGAGGCATTAATCCCCAAAAAGCGGATCGCAAGCAATTGGATAGCTTATCTAAAGGCGCGAATCACCAAGGCATTATTTTAGAAGTAGAAATGCCCGCGATGCGCTCTGAAAATGATTTGAAATCGGTAGTGGAAAGTGCGAAACAAGTGCCGTTTTGGTTAATTTTAGATCATATTCAAGATCCGCATAATTTGGGCGCTTGTTTGCGTACTGCTGATGCAGCGGGTGTGCAGGGAGTGATTGTGACTAAAGATCAGGCAGTAGGGATTACGCCGACGGTCTGTAAGGTAGCCAGTGGCGCAGCAGAAACCGTACCGGTTTATCAGGTAACTAATATTAGCCGCACGATTGCTTGGTTAAAAGAGCAGGGTATATGGGTAGTTGGTGCGGCTGGTGAAGCTGAAAAAACGATTTATGAAACTGATATTAATATGCCCTTGGCTTTGGTGATGGGCGCTGAAGAAAAAGGCATGCGCCGCTTAACGCGTGAGCAATGTGATTTCTTGGTCAAAATTCCTATGCAAGGTAGTGTTGATAGTTTAAATGTTTCTGTTGCTGCTGGGGTATTGATTTATGAGGCATTCAGGCAAAGGTTAGGTGCGTAGCGATGGGTGTTCTTGATCAATTAAGAAAAGAAGCTGATCAAAAAAAATTATCTGAACAGCAAACTGTTGACAAGAAAGCGCATCGAGATAAGCACTATAAAACGAAAATTTTACCTAAAATGCAGCAAGTTTTTAAATACTTGCAAGAGTTAGTTGCGCACTTGAATTATCTTGAAGTACCTATACAAGTGGAAAGTTACAGTGATCGCTTTCCACGCTTAGGTACGCTGATGCAAAAAGAGTATAAGATTAATACTGATGGGTATGGCGGGTTTTCTGATATCAATAAGTTAGTGCAAATTAACCTTACTTTTTATTGCATCGGTAAGGGTGAGCTTGAATATAATGTGCAAACTAAATTGGCGATTGAGCAGGAAAATGCTTTTTTGCATGCTAAGCGGATTCCTTCAAAAATGCATAGGCTAGGCGGTGTGGGAGGAGAAGAGTCAGCTAGATTCGTGGTGACTAAGAAAATACCGGTGCGTGTTCGTTTTGAGGTAGATTACGAGCAGTCGCAGATTAAAGTCATGGTGAATAACCATACTGATTTTTCTGTGTATGCAGAAGTGTGGCAAGTAGAGGATATTGATGATGCCTTTTTAGACACTTTAGCGCGTTATTTACTGCGTAAAGATAGCGAGTTTATTCGCTTGGATATTACGGATGAATACAGGGATAAGTTGCGGAATAAATTACAGTCTATTAAACATAACGAAGAACAAGAGTTTCTTGCGAGAGCGAATGAGCAGCAAAGATTAGTGGAGCTAGATGAAAAAGAAAAGCTGAGTTATAAAATGAAATCTTTTATTGCGGATAAGATTAAGCGTTAGCTTGGTTAATGCGATTCTGACTTACCACGTGGGCGGGTTCAGTCCAATTTTCTAGGTTTCTTGCTGGTGTTGCGAGCAATACCAATCCCAATAAATAATAACTGCAATAGTTGTCATTCCCGAAATCTTTAATCGGGAATCCATTGTCACACATAGATTCCTGCTAAGAGCCGGCAGGAATGACGATTTCTCAGCTTAAGTATAAATATATTGGGATTGGTATAAGTTCTCTACCTAAAATAAGGCCAATTACTTTTCTAGCAGCTGGATTATATCCTTAGTTAAGCTCTGCATTTGTTCGTCACTTAATAATTGATCGGTTTGAGTGTTCAGGAAGAATATATCTTCTGCTCTGCTGCCTATGGTGGTGATTTTTGCGCTGATAATATTGAGTTGATTAGTGCGAAAAAACTTGGCTACTTTTGCTAGTAACCCAGGGTGGTCGGTGGTGATTAATTCTAAAATATCATATCGGTTTTGCGGATCTTGGTGGAAGCGAGCCTGAGTGCGAATAGGGAAATGAGTGGCTTGGCGAGAATGATGGTGTAGGTTTTTTTGTTGGATATAGGCAGGGTCACTTAATTGTTGTTTTACTGCGGAGCAAATGTGTAGTTCGCGGCGTAAATCGGTAATAGACTCGCCTGACTGCTCTAACACTTGGAAGCTGTTGAGCGTGTATTGTTCGTCTCGAGTAGAAATGATTCTCGCATCAAGAATAGTTAAGCCTAGATTGTCCAGTGCGGCTGTACAGCGTGAGAAGATAAAGTCTTCCTGTTTGTGCTCAGCATAGATAAAAATTTCTGCGCTGCCGCGCTGATTTTGCGGGCGCAAGAGGATTAGCGGTAAGTCGTTTTCTGCATTGGCATTAATAGCGATAGTGTGCCAGACAGCTTCATCTGCATAGTAGCGTAGAAAATAATCAGAACTGATATGGCTCCATGCTTTTTGGATGTTGGCTGCTGATAGCCCTTTTTTAAGTAATTCTTTGTGTGCTTCGGACTGTGTTTCTTTTATGGTGTCTAATTGTAGGATCGGGTTTTCTAGTCCGCGTCTCAATGCGTTAACTGTTGCGCTGTATAGTTCTTTTAGCAAGGAATCTTTCCATGAGGTCCATAGCGCGGGATTGGTGGCGCGAATATCAGCGACGGTGAGTAGGTATAGGTAGTTTAGGTTTTCTATTTTGCCTACTTTGGCGGCAAACTCATGAATTACCTCAGGATCACTAATGTCTTTGCGTTGTGCTGTGGTCGACATGACTAAATGATTGCGCACTAACCAGCAAATCAATTTCGTGTCGTGACCTGATATTTTATGGTCAATGCAGAACTGTTGGGCAATGGCTTGGCCTAGCTCGGAATGGTCGCCTTTTTTTCCTTTTGCAATGTCATGAAATAATCCAGCTGTATATAAAATATGGGGCTTAGGGATTAATAGGAAAATACTGTTACAGAAAGGGAGTTCCTCATTGTGCTTTTCTAAGGCAAAGCGACGCAAATTTCGGATTACAAAAAGTGTGTGTTCATCCACGGTATAAATGTGGAATAGGTCGTATTGCATGCGTGCCACAATATTATTAAAACTAGGCAAGTAGGCGGCTAGTACGCCATATCGGTTCATCATGCGTAGTACGCGGTTGATCGTGCGTGGTTGGCGCAATATATCTACGAATAATTGCCGGGCAAGTGGGTCTTGGCGGAAGTTGTCGTCAATTAAGTGTAAGTTGCTGCGGATAAGGCGAATAGTGGTTGCTCTAATACCGTTAATTGATGGGATTTTTTGTATTAATATAAAAATTTCTAGTAAGGCGCGCGGGTGAGCCTCGAAAATGCCGACGCTTTTTGCAGCAATATAGCCGGCAATGCTATCAAATTTTTCGTTGATGGCTTGAGGTTTGTAAGTTTTTTCGTTGTGAGTAAGGCAACGTTCGTCAAAAAACTGCAGTAATGTCTCATTGAGGCGCTCTAATTGCATCACTGTTCTGAAGTAGAGTTGCATAAATTGCTCTACGCCTTCATTGTTTTTCTGTTCGGTAAAGCCAAAGGAGGCGGCTACTTCGCGTTGATGGTCAAACAGTAGTCGATCCTCGCAACGCCCTGTTTGTAGGTGTAGTGCGAAGCGTATTTTCCATAAAAGTTCCTGAGCAGAAAATAGCTCTTCATATTCGCTTTGAGGGAGAAAATCGAATTGAGTTAACTCACGCAGAGTCGCTGTTTTGTAATGGTGCTTAAAGACCCAGCCGATAATTTGTAGGTCTCTTAAGCCGCCAGGGCTTTCCTTTACATTGGGTTCTAAGTTGTAAGCTGTGCCATGAAATTTTTGATGCCTGATGTGCTGTTCTTCAAGCTTAGCATTATAAAACCTTTCTGAACTCCAAGGGGGGTGTTCTAATAAATGAGAGCTGAGGTTGGCGCTAAGGTCTTGGTTTCCTGCTAAGTGACGGGACTCCATGAGGCTAGTCATAATGGTTTGGTCGTCTGCCGCAGCTTGTAGGCATTCCTCGGTGTTGCGTACGCTTAGCCCTAGCTTTAATCCAGTATCCCAAAGGAAGGTGCATAATGTGCTCAGCTGTTCTTTTGCTTGCTCTGGAGTGTTGTCGTCAAGCAATATAAGAATGTCGATATCTGAATGCGGAAACATTTCTTGTCGACCGTAACCACCCACGGCAATTAAGGCAAAATGTTCCGGTTCTTGGATTATAAAGCGGTTCCACAGGACGTGCAGTACTTCGTCTATAAATAGCGACTTGCCGAGTAGTAATGGTTGAATTGGGTTTTCGGGAGTGAAAATACTTTTTAGGTAGCTGTTCTGCTGTTGTATGGCTTGCTTAATCTGTTGCGCACTATTAAGGCTGTGGGGGGCTAAGTTGTTCACGTTTCTTCTTGGCGTAAAGTAAGAACTTCATATCCCGTAGGCGTTACTAGGATGGTATGTTCCCATTGTGCGGAAAGTGAGCGGTCTTTAGTGACTGCTGTCCAGCCATCTTTGAGTACTTTCATATGGCGTTTGCCGATATTAACCATGGGCTCGATAGTCAGTATCATGCCTGCTTCTAAAGTGGTGCCTTCACCTGGCTTGCCGTAGTGTAAAACTTGAGGTTCTTCGTGAAACTTCTTACCAATGCCATGGCCACAAAATTCTTGAACTATCGAGTATCGGTTGGATTCGGCATGCTTCTGTATGGCATGACCAATATCGCCAAGTGTGCACCCAGGTTTTACTTGCTCTATGCCTAGCATCAGGCATTCTTGGGTGATAGTACACAGTCTCTTCGCGTGGGGTGTCACTTCTCCCACATAAAACATTTTGCTAGTATCGCCATGATACTCATCTTTAATGACGGTAATGTCGACATTAATAATGTCGCCCTTTTTTAGCTTCTTTTCGTTAGGGATGCCGTGGCAGATAGTGTGGTTAATAGATGTGCAAATGGATTTAGGGAAGCCATGGTAATTAAGTGGTGCGGGAATAGCGTCTTGCACATCAACAATATAATCATGACAGCGCTTGTCTAGTTCATTGGTGGTTACACCGGGAATGACATAAGGCGCAATAAACTCTAAAACTTCTGCGGCAAGCTTTCCGGCAATGCGCATTTTTTCGATTTCGGCGTCTGTTTTTATGGTGATTGACATGGCTGTATGCTTGCTCGTTGTAGGGGAATGAATATATTAACAGGATTTGCTTAAAGATAAATTTTAACAGAGATTCCGTTGTTGTAAAAAAGTAAATATGGTATAAAGGTAGGTTCATTTACTTAATACTCACATCTATCGACACGGTTAGTTGGGTGCTGGTTTTTTTAAAAAATTGGTTTCTAGTCGGGATAGGTGGAGGCGTAACCCTTCCGGAATGGTCCGGAATTATTTGGAGAAAAGAATGGCCGCAGTATCAATGCGTCAAATGCTAGAAGCAGGTGTTCACTTTGGACACCAAACTCGTTATTGGAATCCACAAATGGCACCTTATATTTTTGGTGCACGCAGCAAAATTCATATCATTAACTTAGAGAAAACTCTTCCTTTGTTTAATGATGCAATGAATTATGTTGGTCAGATGTCTGCAAATAAAGGCAATATCTTATTTGTTGGTACTAAAAAATCTGCCCGTAAAGCTGTTGCTGAACAAGCAGTACGCTGTGGTATGCCTTATGTAAATCACCGTTGGTTGGGTGGTATGCTAACGAACTTTAAAACGATTAAAAAATCAATCAATCGTTTAAAAGAGCTTGAAGCAATGACGGCTGATGGAACAATGCAGCAACGATTCAGTAAAAAAGAAGCGTTGGGCATGGAACGTGAGATGGAAAAATTAGAGCGTAGCTTAGGCGGTATTAAAGATATGCGTGGTATTCCTGATGCGATTTTTGTTCTTGATGTAGGTTACGAGAAAAACGCACTTAGCGAAGCTAAAAAATTAGGTATTCCGGTTATTGGTATTGTTGATACAAATAACTCTCCTAAAGGTGTTGATTATATTATTCCAGGAAATGATGATTCAATTCGTGCAGTTAAGTTGTATGTTGAAACTGTTGCGACAGCTGTTTTAGAAGCTAAAGCTGCAAGTTTAGATATGTCAGCTAAATCTGATGAATTTGTTGAAGAAGCAACTAGCGCTGCTGAATAAGCGCGCATGATTGTGTATGGTAATTGGCAGGTTTGCTAATTATTATAGGTCATTTATGAACGCCTCCATTTGGGGGCGTTTTTATAGAATTAAAGAAAATATAAAGGTAAAAGAGCATGAGTGTTACAGCTGGAATGGTAAAAGAACTACGTGAAAGAACGGGTTCAGGCATGATGGAATGTAGAAAAGCATTAATTGAAGCAGATGCTAATATGGAGCTTGCCATTGAAAATATGCGCAAAGCCGGTTTAGCAAAAGCGGATAAAAAATCAGGTCGTATTGCTGCTGAAGGGCGTATTGCTGTTGCACAAAGCGCAGATACGAAAAATGCTGTAATTATTGATGTTAACTGTGAAACTGATTTTGTTGCTAAAGGTGATGTTTTTAAAGCTTTTGCAAATGATATTGCTAATGCAGTTTTAGCGTCAGATGTTACCACTGTAGAAGAGGCTTATGGGCTTGAATTGGCAGATGGCAAAACAATTGATGAAGTACGTCGTGGTTTGATTGCTAAATTAGGTGAGAACATTGCGCTAAGACGTTTTCAACGAGTTGCTACAGAAGGCGGTACTGGATTTTACTTGCATGGCGAAAAAATTGGTGTGTTGGTTAGCTTAGAAAAAGCAGATAATGAGTTAGCAAAAGACGTTGCAATGCATATTGCTGCTAGCAAGCCTGTTTGTGTTTCTGAAGCTGATGTAGCGCCTGAATTAGTTGAGAAAGAAAAAGCAATTTTTGTTGCTCAAGCTGAGGAAAGTGGCAAGCCTGCAAACATTATTGAAAAAATGATTGGCGGACGAATTAAAAAATTCTTAGCGGAAATTACGCTAGAAGGTCAGGCGTTTATTAAAGATGACAAAATGACAGTAGGCCAACTTGCTAAAGCTAAAGGTAATAAAGTACTTACTTTTACTCGTTTAGAAGTTGGTGAAGGTATTGAAAAAGAAGAAGGTGATTTTGCTTCTGAAGTTATGGCGCAAATTCGCGGCTAAGTAAGCTACGATAGATCATGTTTTCAGTGTGCTTGCACACTGAAAACTATTGACCTAGAACAGAAAAATAAACAGGGAATTAGTTTTTGGTATTGTGCTCAGCTTTTGTTGTGCAATATTTTTATAGTGCAGATAACATCAATAGTTCATTGTGGACTGTGACTTACCAAATAACACTTTTTTTATCATTAACTTTAGATAGGTAGAATTTATGACTAAACTTATTTGCCAAAGAATTATGCTCAAATTAAGTGGTGAAGCGTTAATGAGCGATAAAGGGGGTAATATCGACCCTGAGATCGTAAAGCGCTTGGCGACAGAAATAAAAGAATTATGTGATGCAGGCATTCAAGTTGGTTTAGTCATAGGTGGTGGCAATATTTTGCGTGGTTCAGAGCAAGCTGCCGAAGGTTTGAATCGTGTTACAGCGGATCAAATGGGTATGTTGGCAACGGTTATTAATGCCTTGGCTATGCAAGATTCCTTAGAGTTTTTAGGTCAACAAGTGCGAGTTATGACGGCCTTAAAAATTAACCAAGTGTGTGAAGATTATATTAGACGTCGTGCAGTTAGACACTTAGAAAAAGGCCGCGTGGTTATTTTTGCCGCTGGGACAGGAAATCCTTTTTTTACAACCGATTCGGCTGCGAGCTTAAGAGCGATTGAGATTAACGCTGAATTGATGATTAAAGCAACGAAAGTTAAAGGTGTTTATTCGGCAGACCCAGAAAAAGTGAAAGATGCTACGTTTTATTCACGATTGACTTATGATGAAGCACTTGATCAGCGGTTGAATGTTATGGATACAACTGCATTAGTGCTTTGTCGAGATAATAATTTACCTATGCGCGTAATGAATATTTTTGAATCTGGCGCAGTTATGCGTTTAATGCAAGGTGAAGAGATAGGTTCACTTATAGAGCGAGGAAACTAAATAATGATTAATGATATTGAGCAAGATGCGGCTAGCCGAATGGGTAAGAGCATTGACTCTCTTAAAAAAGGTTTTACTAAAATAAGAACAGGGCGCGCACACCCAAGCTTGTTGGATCAGGTTGTCGTGTCTTATTATGGTGCCGATACGCCTTTATCTCAGGTAGCTAATGTTTCGATTGATGATTCTCGTACATTAGCGGTTACTCCTTGGGAAAAAGGTATGATGCAAGCCATTGAGAAGGCGATTATGTCTTCTGATTTAGGCTTAAATCCGGTTACTAACGGTAATATTATTCGCGTACCTCTACCGATGTTAACGGAAGAGCGTCGCCGTGACTTGGTTAAAGTCGTTAAGGCAGAGGCAGAAAACGGGCGTGTTTCTATCCGGAATGTTCGTCGTGATGCTAATAGTGAAATTAAAGAAGCCTTAAAGGAAAAAATGGTTTCTAAAGATGAAGCGCATGCTGGTGAAGAAAAAATTCAGAAGATTACTGATCAATACATAAAACAAGTAGAAAAGCTTTTAGAAGAGAAAGAGGCTGATTTACTGTCGATATAAGGCATATTTGAATGCAAGCTGTAGCAAATAAAATCGATCGATCGCAATACCCTAAGCATATTGCCATTATTATGGATGGTAATGGCCGCTGGGCGAAAAAGCGCCATTTACCACGTGTTATGGGGCACCCTGCTGGTGTTAAGGCGGTTAAGCGAGTGGTTGAGTTTTGCGCGCAGGAAAATATACAGGTTTTAACTTTATTTGCATTTAGTAGTGAGAATTGGAGGCGGCCGAAAGAGGAGGTCTCCAAGCTCATGGAACTTTTTATGAGCACCATGCAAAAAGAAGTTGATCGCTTAGATAAGAATAATATACGTCTGCGCTTTATTGGTGAACGCACTGACTTTTCTGATAAATTACAGCAGAAGATGACAGATAGTGAGCGGCAGACAGAAAATAATACCGGTTTAACGCTAGTTATTGCCGCAAACTATGGTAGTCATAGAGATATGACTTTAGCTGTAAAGGACATAGCAAGAAAAATACAAGAAGGTGCTTTATCACCTGATGATATAGATGAAACACTCATTGCGAGTGGTTTTTCTATATCAGATCTTCCTGCGCCTGATTTATTTATTAGATCAGGTGGGGAGCAGCGTATCAGTAACTTCCTTTTATGGCAACTCGCCTATACAGAACTTTATTTCACCTCGAAGCTATGGCCTGACTTTAATGCAGAAACCATGCGAGAAGCAATAGACGACTTCCTTACTCGTGAGCGACGATTTGGTCGTACCAGTGAGCAAGTACAAAGCCTGTCTAAGGCAACGTAAATTCAGTTCTGCGTCTTTTTATAACCTCCTAAAAAATAATAAAAAAATGTTACTACAAAGAGTTATTACCGCTTTAGTTTTAGCCCCCTTGGTGGTGTTGGCTATTTTTAAATTGCCGCACCTTTACTTTGCTATTATTTGGGGCATTGTTATGTTGATTGCTGCATGGGAATGGACGAATTTAGCGGAAGTAAAAACAATGTTAGGCAAGTGTTTATTCTTGCTAGCTATGTTGATACCGATGGTGTTACTGCAATTTTGGACGCAATTATTGGAAGTTTTGACTCAGTTAAGCGATTGGCCAGAGATACGGACTTATTCGGGGCTTATAGAGCTTCTTGTTGTACCGCCCGTCATGTTTTGGCTTTATGTGATGTTTAAGATTCGCAGAGCAGGCGCTGATCTATTAGATATTAAGATGGGTATCGGTAAAAAATTATTTATCGGTGGCTTTGTCTTAGTGTCTGCATGGTTGTTTTTATCTCGCCTAATAATACTTGAAGAGCCGGCTATGACCTTGTTTTTCTTTGTCTTGATTTGGTCTGCTGATATTGGTGCTTATTTCGCAGGTAAAAAATTTGGAAAAACAAAATTAGCGATTGAAATTAGTCCAGGGAAAACACTGGAAGGCTTATATGGTGCACTAGTTGCATCGGTAGTTATTGGTTTAGTGTTTACTTTGTCTTTTGGCTTTTCAGCAATGAGCGTTAGTGACTTTTTAATGCTTTCAGTGATTACTGTACTTGTTTCTGTTTATGGCGATTTATTTTTTAGTGCTGCGAAACGTATTCGTGGTGTTAAAGATAGCGGTACTATTTTGCCAGGACACGGTGGTTTGTTAGATCGCTTAGATAGTGTGATCGCAGCGGTTCCCGTTTTTTATGCGGGTGTATGGTTTATTAGGTGGATGTATTCATGAAAGGCATATGTATTCTAGGTGCGACAGGTTCTATTGGTGTTAGTACTTTAGATGTGGTGAAGCGACACAGTGATTTATATCGCGTTATCGCACTAACAGCTAATACCAATATTGATGTTTTATATGAGCAGTGTTTAGAATTTAAACCTGAGTATGCCGTTGTTGTTAATGAGCAAAAAGGTGCAGAATTTAAAGCGAAATTAGCGGGTACAGCGATTGCTGATATGACTGTTTTGACTGGTGCAGAAGCATTAGTGACAGTTGCTACTTTAGATCACGTTGATTCAGTCATGGCGGCTATTGTAGGAGCAGCGGGTTTATTGTCTGCATTAGCAGCTGCTCAAGCAGGAAAAACAGTACTGCTTGCAAATAAAGAGTCATTGGTTATGTCTGGTGATATTTTTATGCAGGCCGTTAAAGATTCTGGCGCAGTTTTATTGCCTATCGATAGTGAGCATAATGCGATTTTTCAATGTATGCCTGCTGGTTATACGGCAGGGCATGATGCCCCTTCAGCGCGACGTATTTTATTAACTGCTTCAGGCGGCCCGTTTAGAACGACACCTCTTGATGAATTGGATAATGTAACTGTTGCTCAAGCAGTAGCACACCCTAAATGGGATATGGGCCGAAAAATTTCGGTTGATTCTGCAACGATGATGAATAAAGGCTTAGAATTAATTGAAGCCTGTTTGTTATTTAATATGCAGGCTGAGCAAATTCAAGTCGTTATTCATCCGCAAAGCATTATTCATTCAATGGTAGATTATGTGGATGGCAGTGTCTTGGCGCAAATGGGTAACCCAGATATGCGTATTCCTATTGCTCATGCAATGGCTTGGCCTGATCGTTTCGACTCCGGTGTAGCAGCTTTAGAAATTTTTGCTGTTAAGCATATGGATTTTGAAGTAGCTGATTTGAACAGATTCCCGTGTTTACGTTTAGCGATAGAAGCCATTACAGCAGGCGGTATTATGCCAACGGTATTAAATGCTTCCAATGAGATCGCGGTAGAGGCTTTCTTAAATGAGAAAATACGTTTTACTGATATTCCAGAGGTTATTGAACAAAGTATGGCTAAATTCACTGCAACGGAAGCGGATACCTTAGAGCATATTCTTACTGCAGATCAGCAAGCGCGTGGGCAAGCTGAGCAAATCATTGCGGCTTTAGTTGCCTAATGGAAACCTTACATAGCCTATTTTATTTTATAGTCGCGATTGGTTTATTGGTTGCGATTCATGAATTCGGCCATTTTTGGGTCGCCAGAAAAACAGGTGTTAAGGTACTGCGTTTTTCTATAGGCTTTGGTAAGGTCATTTGGAAATACCAAAAAGATAGCTCCACAACTGAATATGTGCTTTCAGCGATTCCGTTGGGTGGTTATGTCAAAATGGTTGATGAGCGCGAAGGTGATGTTGCCCCCGAAGATTTACCGCATGCTTTTAGTCGCAAGCCCTTATGGGCGCGCTCGGCTATTGTCGCAGCTGGACCTATCTTTAACTTAGTCTTGGCGGTATTACTTTATTGGCTGGTTTTTATGATTGGCGAAACCGGAATGCGTCCCGTGGTTGGCACGGTTGAACCTACGACACTCGCTGCTCAAGCGGGCTTTGTTGAAGGTGAAGAGATTGTCTCGGTTAATGGTATTAAAACACAGACTTGGCGTGAAACGATGGAAACCCTATTTACTTCAGCGATGGATGCAGAAGAGGGCTTGCCTATACAAGTCAAAAGCCAAGATGGGATATTATTAACGCATACTTTGATTATCCCTTTAGCAATAAGCCAAGAACCTGAGCTATTATTTAAAGAACTAGGCTTGCAAGCATGGCAGCCAACAATACCGGCAGTGGTGGGAAAAGTTATAGCGAATAGTGTTGCAGAGCAAGCAGGGCTGAAAACCGGCGACCATATTCTGAGTGCTGATGGCAACGAATTTAAAGATTGGCTAGAATGGGTGGCTTATGTGCAAGCGCATCCGGGACAGGCTATGTCGGTATTAGTTGAGCGAGATGGTCTTGTTGTTGCGCTGACTTTAGCTCCCGAAAGTGCTATTGAAAATGAAAAAATAATTGGAAAAATAGGCGTTGGCGTGCAAGTGCCAGAGGGGTTACTTGATTCATTAATGATTGAATACTCCTTATCCCCAGTAGATGCTCTGGCTGCCGCAGTTAAACGGACCTGGTATTATTCAGGCGCGACCTTGAAAATGATGGGCTATATGTTTGTCGGTAAAGCGTCGGTAGATAATTTAAGTGGCCCGATTAGTATTGCTCAATACGCAGGGAAATCTGCAGAAATGGGTTTAGTTTCTTTTCTGAAGTTTCTGGCAATAGTCAGTGTTAGTTTGGGTGTTTTAAATTTATTACCCATTCCTGTTTTAGATGGCGGACATCTATTAATGTTTGCTGTTGAGGCAATTAAAGGTAGTCCAGTTGCAGAAAATATCCAATTAGTTTTTCAGCAAATAGGCATGGCAGCCTTATTAGGCTTAATGATACTCGCGGTGTTTCTGGATATAGGCCGTTTATTTTAAATTACCCCCCCCCCGTACCGTTCAATTATCTAAGGATTATTATGAATAACGTAAAACAAGCTTTCGTTACTTTATTTTTAGCAGGGTTATTTGTCGCTCCAGCGGCTTATGCTGATAAAGAAGCATTGAGAAAAGTACTAGCAGAAACCATGCCTTCAATTTCTGTAGATGATATTTCTGACTCAGAAGTAAAGGGTCTGTATGAAGTTATGGTCGGTGCGGATGTTTTTTATGTTTCAGAAGATGGTAAGTATCTGATTCAGGGGCATATGTTTGATCTAGTCGCTAAAAAAGATTTAACGGAAGATAAGTTAGCTAAAGCTAGGGCCGTGTTGATTAATAGCGTAGCTAAAGATCAGATGATTATCTATAAAGCGCCAGAAAGTAAATATACGATTAATGTTTTTACCGATATAGATTGTGGTTACTGTCGTAAACTACATTCAGAAATGGATAAATATTTAGCTGAAGGAATTACTATTCAGTATTTATTTTACCCGAGAGCGGGTAAAGGCTCTGATTCTTATAAAAAAGCTGTTTCAGTCTGGTGTGCAGATGATAGAAATGCTGCTTTAACTGGATCTAAATCAGGATCGAATCCACCTGCAGAAAAAACCTGTAAAAATCCTGTTGATGCTCATATAGCTTTAGGTGAAAAATTAGGTGTGCGTGGTACACCGATGATGGTGACTAGCAATGGCACTATTTTCCCTGGCTATATGCCTGCTAAACAATTAGCTGCGGCATTAGCTCAAGAAAAATAAAAGCGTATAATAACAAGAATTTTAATTAAATGAGGAGTCATGATATGACTGATAACTGGATTGCACCTTCTATTCTTTCTGCTGATTTCGCTAGACTAGGTGAAGAAGTAGATAACGTTTTAGCTTCTGGCGCAGACGTTGTTCATTTTGACGTAATGGATAATCATTTCGTGCCTAACTTAACTATTGGGCCACTGGTTTGTGAGGCGCTTAGAAAGCATGGCGTGACTGCACCTATTGATGTGCATTTAATGATTGAGCCTGTTGATCGTATTATTCCTGACTTTGCAAAAGCCGGTGCAAGTATGATTACTTTTCACCCAGAAGCATCAACGCATATCGACAGATCATTACAAATGATTCGTGATTTAGGTTGCAAATCTGGCTTAGTATTTAACCCAAGTACACCATTACATTTTCTTGATTATGTGATGGATAAAGTAGACATTATTTTATTAATGTCAGTGAACCCTGGTTTCGGCGGTCAATCTTTTATTCCTGGCACGCTGGATAAATTGCGTGAAGCAAGAAAAAGAATCGATGATAGTGGTTACGATATACGCCTAGAAATTGATGGTGGCGTTAAAGTAGATAATATCCGTGAAATTAAAGCTGCGGGTGCTGATATGTTTGTTGCTGGGTCAGCTATTTTTAGTCAGCCTGATTATAAAAAAGTGATAGACGAAATGCGTGCCGAATTAGCAAAAGCTTAATTTTATGTCGGCCGCTTTAACGGGTTTAATGTGGCTGACAGCATTGCCTTAATCATTTAGGAAGATAAGATATGACACAAGATGAAAGTAAACGTAAAGCAGCTGAAGCTGCCTTACCTTATATTAAAGATGTTGCTATTTTAGGTGTGGGCACAGGTTCAACCGTTAATCATTTTATTGATTGCCTAGCTGATTTTGATTTAACTAAAGATATTAAAGGTGCAGTATCTAGCTCTATTGCGACTACTGAAAGACTGAAAAAAATTGGTATTCCAGTGATGGAGCTTAGTGAGTCTGGCAACTTAGATGTTTATGTTGATGGTGCAGATGAAACTAACGCGTTAAAGCAGTTAATTAAAGGCGGCGGCGGCGCATTAACACGCGAGAAAATCATCGCGGGTGCAAGCAAGAAGTTTGTTTGTATTGTTGATGAAAGCAAAACAGTTAAGGTCTTAGGTGAATTTCCTTTACCTATCGAAGTTATCCCAATGGCACGTAGTTATGTTGCCCGTGAAATTGTTAAATTAGGCGGCCAGCCCATTTGGCGTGAGAATTATAAAACTGATAATGGTTGTGAAATTCTTGATGTACATAATATGGAAATTGCTGAGCCATTAGCATTAGAACGCTTAGTTAATAATATCCCGGGTGTTGTCACGGTTGGTATTTTTGGCTTAAGACCTGCTGATGTTGTATTAGTTGCTAAAGCATCGGGTGTAGAAACGCTGTAATTGTTGCGTTAATAGTGTTATTTGTGGGAGGGGCTTTAGCCGCGACTTGTATAAAATCGGGGCTAAAGAGGCTGTGTAAGTATTTTATAGTTTACAATCAATTACTTAAAATTTAAATTTTGCCTATTTTTGCCATTTTTTAAAGAGAAATGACTAAAACAGGCATTTTCAATAGAAAAAAATTTATAACCAATTGATAAATAAGTAATTAATACTTTCACAGTCTCTAAAGCCCCTCCCACAATATATTGTTTTTAGTTCCTTTCCCGTAGAGCCATTGTTACCGCCTGCAAATCCTGCATAATCCATGTCGGTGCGAAATCAATTTCTTCTAAATCTTCACGTTTTGACGCTCCCGTTAAAACCATTAAACTACGCATGCCTGTGCGTACCGCACCTAAAATATCCGTATCTAAACGATCACCAATAGCAATAGTGTCTTCTGGCGTAGAACCTAATAAAGCGAGAGCTTGTTGATACATAATGGATTCAGGTTTGCCGATAACAGTCGGTGTGCGTCCTGTTGCTGCATGTAGTGCGGCGAGAATTGCACCATTACCTTGCACTAAGCCTCGCTCAGTCGGTAGTGTTGTATCTGCATTGGTAGCAATAAATTCTGCGCCTGCTTGTAAGTTCAGCGTTGCAGTAGACAGTTTATCCCAAGTAAT
>Ga0209826_1000212_pt1 | contig 41616 bp, 35 predicted proteins | sample GOMGulsemesocosm_5_FD_184637 | JGI IMG/M metagenome (GOLD analysis project Ga0209826, IMG submission 184637) | Methane-oxidizing microbial communities from mesocosms in the Gulf of Mexico - GOM15C Gulf of Mexico (SPAdes) (version 2) | ecosystem: Environmental > Aquatic > Marine > Cold seeps...
CGATATGGTTACCATTCGTTTAGCTCGTGGTGGCGCTAAGAAGCGTCCATTCTATCAGGTTGTTGTTGCAGATAGCCGTAACTCTCGCGATGGTCGTTTCATCGAGAAAGTTGGTTTCTTCAACCCTACAGCACAAGGTCAAGCTGAAAAATTACGCTTAGATCTAGACCGTATTACCCATTGGGTAGGTCAAGGTGCGACAGTATCTGATCGTGTGGCTAAGTTAGTTAAAGACGCTCAAGTAGCGGCTTAATAGCAAACTTAGTAGGCAGTAGTAGTAATTAGTGAGTTGTTATGAGTAAAGAAAATCAAATTATCTTAGGTAAAGTAGGCGCTGTTTACGGAATCAAAGGTTGGTTGAAGATTCATTCATTCACTGGTGAAATTGATGCCATACTTGACTATTTTCCTTGGTCATTAAAATTAGGAAATAAGACACAAACAGTAGATATTACTGATTGGCGCAAGCACAACAAAGGCTTGATTGTGAAAGTGGGAAATATTGATGACAGAGATGAAGCGCAAGCATTAGTCGGCTCTGAAATATTAACCAGTGAAAATTCACTACCAGGTTTACCGCAAGGTGAATTTTACTGGCGTGATTTAATCGGCATGAATGTGGTTACCACCAAAGGTTACGACCTAGGGGTAGTTTCCGATATGATGGAAACAGGCGCTAACGATGTACTGGTTGTAAAAGCGAACCTAAACGACGGTTTTAGTAAAAAAGAGCGGTTAATCCCTTATCTTTTTGAAGAAGTTGTTGAATCGGTAAGCATTGAAAATAAACAAATTTGTGTTGACTGGGACCCAGGTTTCTAACTTGTGACTAGTGTTAATTCTTCTATGAAGAAGAGCAAAATGTGGATAGGGGTGATAAGCCTTTTTCCCGAAATGTTTGACGCTATTACCGAGTATGGGGTGACAGGCCGAGCGATCCGCGGTGGGTTAATTGAGTTCCATAAATGGAACCCAAGAGACTTTACTCATGATCGACATCGCACTGTTGATGATCGTCCTTATGGCGGTGGTCCAGGCATGTTGATGATGGTGCAACCATTACGGGATGCTATCAGTGAAGCGCGTAAAGCGGCTGAAGCTGATGGTAGAAAAGCTCGAGTTATTTATTTGTCGCCGCAGGGGAGACAATTGGACCAAGCAGGTGTTGGTGAATTAGCGCAAGATGACTGCCTGATATTTATAGCAGGTCGTTATGAAGGCATAGACGAGCGATTAATTGCGTCAGATATTGACGAAGAATGGTCGGTTGGTGATTATATTTTAAGTGGTGGTGAACTCGCCTCAATGAATGTAATAGATGCCGTAGCACGATTAGTGCCGGGTGTATTAGGACATAAAGAATCAGCAATTCAGGATTCTTTTTCGAGTGGCTTAAATGGCTTATTAGATTGTCCGCATTACACAAGGCCAGAAGTATTGACTGCCTCAACAGGGGATGAAATGTCAGTACCTAAAGTTTTGCTAAGCGGAAATCATGAACATATACGCTTATGGCGCCAAGAACAGTCTCTATTGAGAACATGGACCAGAAGACCAGAATTATTAACTAACCTAGCTCTGACAGCTGAGCAGGAAAAAATGTTAGCTTCAATTAAGAAGCAAGCAGGATCCACTTAGACTGTGCAAACTAGGAAGAAGGTATTATGAGTAAAATTATTGAAATGCTCGAGCAAGAGCAATTAAAAAAAGACCTACCAGCATACGCTCCAGGCGACACTGTTGTAGTTCAAGTAAAAGTTACTGAAGGTGATAAATCACGTCTTCAAGCATTTGAAGGTGTTGTTATTGCTGTTAAAAGCCGTGGCTTACATTCTGCGTTCACTGTTCGTAAAACTTCGAACGGTGTAGGTGTAGAGCGTGTATTCCAGACACATAGCCCAATTGTTGATTCAATTGAAGTGAAACGTCGCGGTGACGTTCGTCAAGCGAAACTTTATTATCTTCGTGAACGTTCAGGTAGATCTGCACGTATCAAAGAGAAATTGGCTAAGAAGTAAAATTCTTAAAGCTTCTTTTCTGATAAAGAAAGACGATAAAAAAAGGGTGAATATTAAGTTATTCACCCTTTTTGTTTTTAGAGCAACCCCTTATACAGCAGGTAGTGGTACAGTGATTTTGGCTTCTTAATTTTAAACTTAACTTTTGCATTAATCTGCCGATAACAAGGAATATTGTGTAAATGCAGATCGCTAACATGCATGTAGAACTTAATGCCAACGCAGGACTGAAAGCACTGCTCAGTGAAAATAAACCGAAAAACAAGTTATATATTCAAGATCCTATGCCTGCGCTAGCAACACGCCTAGCTAACAAAATTGATACTTTACCAACCGATGCCATCGCTAGAGAAGAGCTTCAACAACGTTTAGCTCAAATCAGTGTTTTTGATGCTCTTAACGCAGGGCGCAATAAATCAGACGATGACACCACTATTGTTACCTTAAAAGATCGTCAGGTTATTAAAGGAAAAAATGGCCATGAAGACAAAATTATTATCAAAAAAGAACCGCATCGTGTTTTTGTTGATACCTTAAGTCGTAGAGTAAATTCGGGTTTAGCAAAGGGTGAATCGGTAGATGAACTCAGTAAAATGTTAGATCTAGCCAGTGACGGTTCGCTTTCTGTACACAACGAAGTGCGTAATATTTTTACCGCCTTAGGCAAGCTTGATAATAAAACGTCTGAGTATATAAATCGCAGTGAAAGTTATGTGCGTTTAGGCCTTGAACAAGAAGCAGCAAAAATAGGGACTGATGAACAATTATTCAGCTTTAAAAACAAAGCAGATAAAGCGTTAAACTTTTCTATTAGAACCAATGAAGGTGACGAAATAAAAATATCCTTAAGCTTTAACACTGAAAAACGCGCCAGTGATCTTACTTATGGTAAAGCGGTGTCTCTGAGTTATGAAATTGAAGGCGATATTAATAGCAAAGAACAGCAAGCCTTTAACGAACTGCTAGCTGCGGTAGCTCAGTCAAGTGACGCTTTGCTTAATGGAGCACAATTTGATGACTTAATCGGCCTTGAGGTTTTTGATGCCAGCCAATTAGAGGGCTTTAATTTAGTTGTAGACTCAAAAGCTTTAGACGCCAACCAACCAAGAAATCACTATGTTTATAGTTATGATCATGATGACAAAAATCAAAAGGTCTCTTTGACACATTATAGAGTCAGCGAATCAGGCATGCGCAATGCTGTCAGTAATATGTCATTGCATTCAAAAATAGGCGGCAGCTATGATGAAGATGCTATCCAAACCCTGCTAAGTGTTATTGAGCAGGCTGATAATGTTAGTCAGCATAAAAATAACCTTAAAGATAAAAACTCTGCTAATAATATCTCTGATAGCAGCTTACTCAGTTCGGGAATAAAAACTTTTTTTAAAACTGCGGAACGTTTAGGTAAAGCACTTAATCATGCCAACAAACAGTTGGATAATAGTGTTGCTCTGGCTAAAAACATGTTTGATCAACTTAGCGAACACGATCCACGTTATCAAGGCATAAGTGACAAGGAAAAAGATCGCATAAAACAAGGTTTCTCTTTATTAGCTGATCATAAAATTAAATACCAACAAACAACAGGAGAATTTAATCCTCTGGTTGATGGTCATGTTAAAGAAACTAATGGCTATTTCCTTAAATTTAATCAAGATAGCAAATACAGAGCAGTAGGTGATAAACAAGCGTTAAACGGTAGTCAAGTTAGCCAAACAAGAAGTTATAAAGTTGAAGCTGAAAAAGTAGGGGATACTATTGTTAGAGGCAATGTCGTTAATGATTATTGGCGAGCAGAAGAACGTTATAAAATTAACTTGTCCTCGATTGATAGCAGGGTGATGGGCTTAGATCAACAACGCCAGCGTGATGAATTTCGTGACAGTTTTACCTATAGTGGCTTAGGCCAATATGTGCGGCGAGAAGAAAAAGAGCAAACCACTGCTAGTAGCCAAATAAGAAATGTTGAAAAGCTCTGGATGGAAAAACAATCTTATAGCAGTGACGGTTATAACAAATTAAGCATGTATAATGGTCGTCGACCAGAAGATTTAGACAAAGATCAAGTTTTTGGCGGGCAATATAGTGAACAGCAAGAAAAACTGACTTTAATTGGCGACTTAGAAAAGCTGAATGAAAATGCTGATTATCGTTTTCAAAAATTCAGAGAAGTAATGGAAGTTGATGAACTTATGAAAGGTAAACGTAATCAGTTGAATTTTGATGTTTAATGCGGTAAAAATCCGAAGTGGTGCGAAATTAAGTAGGAAGAGTCATGGGATTAATAGGCTATTTTTCGATTCGCTTTTTTTAGTTTTTACTTCAACTCTATTTCCACAAAGGAAAATTCATAGTCGTTAGTATTCACGACATTATGCTCAACACCAGCGGTTCTATAATAAGATTGCCCAGCCTCAAGCTCAGCGATGACTTCACCTTCGGTTGTTTCGAGTAGAAGCTTACCTTCCTCTCTTGGCACTACAATATAGTCATAATCATGCTTGTGCCAACCGGTCTCAGCCCCAGGAGAAAACTTCCACTCTGTGATAATGGCACGTTCATTATTAATTTGAGGAGTTGCTTTAGCTTTTGGTCTACTTGAAGTCACGGTAGTTTTCCTTATAATTTAACGTCGCATTAAGCGTTGTTTAAAAGGTGAAATGAAAAAAATCCAGCCAACGATTACTTATCCGACTTTAGTACTTTAACATAAGATGATTGCATAATTGATACGCTAGAGTCTAGATACCTTACAAGATAATACCAGCTAAAATCAGCCAATAGTTGAGCTTAAAGATAAAAGGGTAATAAAAGTTGAAGCGCTTATAAGGTGGAATCACCCAACGAATGGCCTTATCTTTTCTAACACATTTATACCTGTTGCCGAAGAATTTGAACCTGTATTGAGGTGTAAAATTGGCTCATTTAAAGTTACATTCTGCAAGTTACAAAATCATTATCTCCTGAATAAAATGACATAATTCCGTTATAACTTCCTATTAATCTGTCGCGAATAATTTAAATGTTACCTGGTATTCTTGTGTAACAATATGATTTATTTATATAAATTAATGTGACAAATTGTGTTTGACATTTAATTTAAAATCATAATATACTTTAAATGCGAACTGGTGTTCGTGTTTGTGTTTGGTGCAGTTGTTATGAAAATGTACTTAACTAAAAATTTGCTAACAATACTTCAGGATTATTTTATGGAATTTATCGATCTACTCGTCATTGCCGGATATTTTATTGTATTGGTTTGTATTGGTATTTATGCGGGTAGAAAAGTTAAAAACTCTGAAGACTTTATGGTAGCGGGTCGAACGCTAGGTTTTCCTGTATTACTTGGTACTTTGGTTGGCTCTGCTATTGGCGCGGCTGCAACCTTTGGTAAAGCAGGTAAAGCCTATGAAGTGGGCTATGCGATATTAATTGCTAGTGTCGCGTACATCCTTGGTTATGTGGTGCTTTGCTTTTTAGCGCCAAAGCTTCAACAAGCAAAAATTGATACCATTCCTGGTGCGCTAGAGCGTCGCTATGGTAAATCAATGCGGATTATTGCTGCGATTGTGTTAGTACTGGGGGTTATTGCTTTATTTGGTGCACAGCTAATTGCGATTGGTTTAACTGCAGAAGTTGTGTTCGCTGATTTTGGTCTAACCTTTGAACATGCCGTAGTCATCGCCTCATTGGTCATTGTTATTTACACTTTAGTAGGCGGTTTACTTGCTGTTGCATATAACGACCTCTTTCAAACCATCATTATGCTTATTGGCGGAGGATTATTATTACCAGTATTTTTAACATTGGATTTAGGCCCGCAAGTTACTGATGCATTAGTTTCACCGGCAACAGAATTTTTAGGCGGGATGCACTGGGGTTATGTACTTTCCTTTTTCCCAATTTATTTTGCTTTTGTATTAATTGACCCAAGTATTTGGCAACGTATTGCTGCATCAAAAAACACTTCAGATTTGAAACCTGCATTTATTGCAACAGCCGCTATCTTTATGTTTTGGAGTTTGATCGTCGTTACTTTAGGTGTGATTGCCTTTAATATTTTACCTGATTTAGCACATCGCGATAGTGTCATTCCCACTTTGGTCATGAACCATATGCCACCATTAGTCAAAGGGGTTTGTTTAGCGGCTATTATGGGCATTATTATTTCAACAGCAGATTCGGCGCTACTTGTTACTGGCACAACCGTTAGTACTGATTTATTTAAAGTATTAAAGCCAGAAATATCTGATAAACAGCAATTACGCATAACTCGTATTACAGTATTCATTGTTGGCATATGCGGACTTATCTTCGCCCTTCAAAAAAGTAATATTTTTGAAGTGATGATGCTCTCTTTAGCCACTTTCGTTGCTGGATTATTCGTGCCAGTAATGGCAGCATTATTTTACAAGAAAGCAACATCAGTTGCTGCATTAGCTTCAGCCATAATAGGGGCCTTAGTTTTGCTAACGGCTTTTGCTGCCAAATCGCATGGGCTTCTCCCCGATGGTGTAGAACCTATATTGTTAGCCTTAGTGTGTAGCAGTTTAGCTATGTGGTTAACAAGTAGTATTACGTTTAATCAGGAAACAGCCACACAACCTCTGCTTCGTAAATTAAAACATCAAGCACCAATTCGCTCACCACTGCCAGTAGAGTCATAGTCGACTCGTACTAAGCAAAACATTTTATATAAATTTTATCTTAATTTGATTAGAGGTTATTAGTTATGCCTGTTAAATACCACCTTGAAGGAAATGTAGCCGTATTCACACTAGATAACGGCAAATTAAATCTATTTACCATGGAAATGCATGAACAATTTTATCGTCATTTTTTAAAATTCATTGATGATGATGATGCCAAAGTGGCCGTGATTACAGGTACTGGAGATAACTTTAGTGCCGGAGATGATTTAAAGGAGTCAGACACATCAATTAAGTCACGTGAAAATCCTCGTTGGGATGAGTTACTTATTAATCAGCGAAGAACCAAGCCTATGATCAGCGCAATTAATGGTTGGTGTTTAGGTCAGGGGATTGTTTATAGCCTACTACTAACAGATATTCGCATAGCGGGAGAAAGTGCCCGTTTGGGTTTTCCAGAGATTGCCTATGGCATGGGTGGCATTAGTGGTGCAACTCGATTAGGTATTCAAATTCCAGCCGTTGCTGCCGCTTATTTGGCATTAACAGGGGAAAAAATTAGCGCAGAACAAGCAAAAGAATACTTTATGGTGAATGAAGTAACCAAAGACATTGAATGCTTTGCCCGGGCGATGGAAATTGCTAAAAAAATTGCAGCACACCCTTTAATTGCTATCGAAACAGAATTGGATGGCTTACATCGTGGTACGGAACTTTCTCGTTCAAGCGCTTTACAACATGCTGGCGAACAATACATCAAGCAACGAAAACTGCATTTAGCCTCGGGGCACACGGCTGTTGATGATTTAAAAAATAATAAGGATAAAAGCTAATGTCTGTTGATAATGCTTCGGAAAATAAATTTTTACCTGCGGAAGTACAAACCTACTTTAAGAAGAAATTGCAGGTTGAAGCATTGAGTTTTCCTAGCAACTTTCGTGAGTTATTAAGCAATGCTAGTGATAAGTATAGTGACAAAATAGCCTTAAACTTTTTCGAGCAAGGTAATGGTGAGCAACTTACTTTTAGTCAAGTGCATAATAATGTAAACCAGTTGGCACATGGATTAACACTCAAAGGTGTTAAAAAAGGCAGTCATGTTGCAGTAATGATGACTAACCGAATAGAGTTTCCGATCACTTGGCTTGCTCTGGCTATTTTGGGCGCTGTTATGGTGCCGGTTAACACTACTTACACGGGTAAAGAATTAGATTACTTAATAAATGATAGCGACTGTGATTTTTTTATCACTGAAAATAGTTTTCTGCCCATTATTAGCAATATGAAATCTATGCCTGAACATATCAGCAATGATCAGATTATTGTAGTTGATTATCAAGGTAGTCGCTTTACAACTTGGCAAAGTATTTCCTGTTCAGGCCAAGACGATTTTATTCCTGACTGGGATTTAAGCAGCGATGATTTGCTTAATATTCAATATACTTCTGGTACCACTGGTTTTCCTAAAGGCTGTATGCAAACGCAAAATTATTGGATATTACTTGGCTGTGTGGTTGATTCCATGCTGGATTATTCGATAGAAAACATTTTAACCGATCATTCATTTTATTACATGGATCCGCAATGGCAACTAGTGATGGCTTTACATTGTGGAGCCAGACTTAATGTAGCAGGACGTTTATCAGCATCACAGTTTATTCATCGAGTTAAAACCTATGACATTGATATGGCCTGGATACCGAGACCATTACTGAGTCAAAAATCATCTCCGGATGACATTAATTTGCCATTGAAAAAACTCTTTATTGGTGGTGCTAGCGCTGAAAATATAGCCCAATTGCAACAACGTTTTGGTATTAAGGTTAGCAATGCTTACGGCATGACAGAAATTGGCCCTGGGCTAATCGTTCCTGAGGAAATATCTGATGCTGAAGTACTCGGAACTTGTGGCTTAATCGCACCTTTTCGACAATGCAAAGTGGTTTTAGAAAACGGTGAACAAGCTGCAGCAAATGTGCCTGGAGAACTGTGGATAAAAGGTGATGGCATATTCAAAGGTTATTACAATAAACCTGAAGCGAATAAAGAGTCTTTTGTTGATGGCTGGTTTAGAACCGGTGATAAGTTCATTCAAACCGAAAATGGCTACTTTAAAATAATCGGCCGCTTTAAAGACATGATCCGCCGCTCAAGTGAAAATATCTCTGCAATGGAAGTTGAATATGTTTTATCCCAACATCCGAAGATTGAGCAAGCAGCGGTAGTTGCCGTGCCTGATGAATATCGTGGTGAAGAAATTAAAGCTTTCGTTTTATTAAGAGAACCTACAAAAGCCTTTGCGCCTGAACAAATTATTGACCACTGTCAAACTCGATTAGCCGCTTTTAAAATTCCAAGATATATAGAGTTCGTTAGTGACTTTCCTTACACACCCAGTAAAAAAATAGCAAAACACAAGTTGCTTGAAACAAACAAAGACTTAACGGCAAACAGTTGGGATAAGACTAAGCGCGCGTAATTTACATGAGAATAAGAAAAACATTAACAACTTTATTATAACAATGATGATAACTAAGAAGGTATTTATATTATGGGGATAACACACAATAATTTACAGAAGAGCACAATAGCTGTTGCTATATCTATAGCGCTTTTCTCTACCGCAAATGCACAAGAGAGCACAAAAGTTGACGACTCTTCTGGCATCGAACGAATAGAAGTGACTTCACAAAAGCGTATCCAAAGTATACAAGAAGTTGGTATTTCGCTTGCAGCTTTTAACGGTGATACTTTACGTGAGCAGGGCATTAATGACCCAACAGATATCGATAAAGTCATGCCAAACTTTGCCGTAAGAAATGTTGGCGGGGGCGGTGTACCCGTGGTCATCATGCGAGGTATTGGATTACAAAGTGTTAGAATTAACGGATCACCAACCAGCTCCTTTTATATTGATGAAGTTTACCAGACCTCTATCGCTTCTGCTGAATTCTCTATGTATGATCTAGAGCGTTTAGAAGTTCTCATGGGCCCTCAGGGTGGTTTGTATGGCCGAAATACGATTGGCGGCGCTATCCAAATTATTTCTACAAAACCAGAAGTAGAGGGTGATTTTACCGGTTATGTCGATTTAGGTTTTAGTAGTTTTTCTACTAAAGAACTTGAATTTGGCGTTAACGTGCCTGTTTCAGATAAATCGGCCATGAGAATTTCTGGCCGTATGGACTCAAGTGGTGACAAAGATTATTACAGTATTCCTAATGAAGCTCACCATGGTGAAGCTGAACGCTGGGGTTTAAGAGTACAGTATTTATATCAACCAACGGACAGCGTTGAATTATTGTTTAAAGCTCATGCGGGCAACGATGAAACTGAATTGCCACTGCAACGTGCTCTAGGAATTTATAACAATATAGGCAATGGTACGGATTTAGGCGCACCCAATGTTTCTCTTGGTTTGTTAAGTGGTTTATTTGGCGCGGGCTCTGCTGGATTATGTCAATCGGTTCTCGATGGTAAGGGTAGTGACCCGGAAACATGTGCAACCTTAACGGGTGTAACGCCGAATGATTATGGTTTAGATGGCAGTGATAAATACGCTTCTGCAACTGGGGGAAGACTTTCTCATCTTGATAATGAGTGGGTTGGCGCGAGCTTAATAGCCAATGTTGATTTTGATTTTGGAACCCTAACGAGCATCACAGCTTATGACAATATTGACTATTTCCGCTATCTGGATTCCGATTCAACAATTATTGAATATCAAGATCTAGCCTACGGCTCAGACATCAGTTTTTATTCACAAGAGTTTAGGTTAGCTGGTCAACAAAGTGATAGCTTGAATTGGATCATTGGTGCGAGCATCAGCCATGATGAAATAATAGAAGCGACTACTTTGCTCGGTGCTGAAGGTATTTTACCGTTATTCTTTGACGGTTCTACTTTCTCTCAACAAGATTATATCCAAAAAACTGATGGTTATTCCGTTTATGGTCATGCTGATTATGTACTTGCATCTACGGTTAACTTAATTACTGAACTCCGTTATACCGATGAAACCAAATCTTTTAACGGTGGTTCAACGCTAGGGTTCCCTGGTGGCTTGGAAGTACCATTCATCACAATTGATGACGAAATAGATTTTACCGCATTTTCAGGAAAAGTCGGTTTAACTTGGCGTTTTGATGAGCAAGCTATGCTGTTTACCAATATTTCTAAAGGTTTTAAAACCGGAGGTTTTTTTGGTGGTTTTGCTACTGATCCTGATCAACTTGCTCCTTTTGAAGAAGAAACTATTTGGGCTTATGAAGTAGGCTTTAAGTCAGACCTTTTTGATAACACCCTAAGAGTAAACGGCTCTGCCTTTATTTATGACAGACAAGACGTACAACTAAACGCAGCTAACCCTGAAGAAGTTATAAAAGTTGCTCGACTAACTAATATTGGTGATGTTGATACGCACGGAGCCGAGCTAGAAGTGATATGGGCTGCAACCCAAGATTTAACCTTTCAATTGGGATTAGGTTATACCGATGCTGAAATATCAAAGAGTAATTTTGTTGTCAATGCGGTATTGCCATTGTTAGGTAGCTCGCCGTTAGAAGGGTTAAACGTGCCTAACTACTCTAAATTTAGCAGTAATTTTTCAGCGAGATATGAGCACGAATTAGGTAATAATTATTTGGGAATGTTACAGCTTGAGTATAGCTACCGCTCAGAACAAGATTTATCTCTTATTACCCATGCAGAAATAGAAGATGTTGTCTTTAAAGAACCAGCAGTTTCATTAATTAATGTTCGCTATAGCATTAGTGATGTAGATGAACAATGGAATGTTATGGCTTATATCGATAATGCCTTAGATGAAGAGTATCGACTTGAAGCGCGTGGTGATGGCTTGTTTGGTGTGCGTGAGCGTTATGCCCTTGGCCGTACTGCTGGCGTGAAATTTACTTTTAATTGGTAATAACAATTAGAAAGTATGCTCAAGTCCAGCTTGTTAAATTAGATCGTAAAGAAACTTATTGAGCTCCGCTGGATTTGTTTTAAAACTCGGTCACTTGTGGCCGAGATCTTTATATTTTAATGAATGTAAACTAAAGGGTTTAATAGTATGGCTAGACGTGGGCAAAAGATAATTGACGAGGAAGTTTTCTTTGATGAGTCAGAGCAGTTGGTATCTATTACAGATACTCGCGGCATTATCACCTATGCAAACGAATATTTTTGCAAAGTCGCTGGTTATACACAAGAAGAACTACACCGAAAGAATCACAATATAGTACGTCACCCAGACATGCCTAAAGCTGCCTTTAAGGATTTATGGGTTGAGCTTGAAGCAGGGAATCATTGGCAAGGAATCGTTAAAAATCTGTGTAAAGATGGTCGCTATTATTGGGTTAATGCCTATGTTACGCCACTGTATGAAAAAGGAGTCCTTTGTGGTTATCAATCTGTTCGCGTTAAACCCTCTGACGATCTTAAACAGAAAGCTGCAGCTGCTTATAAGGCTATTAATAATAACAAGTTGGGTATGCCAGAGCAGCAAGTATATTTAATTAAAAAATCAGTTTCTGTTGTTGCTAGCCTATTTATTTTGGCTACTACTTTCTTCTTAGCTGGTATGTTTTGGGGAATGTTGACCCTAGTTGCTTTCCTAATATTATTTTATAGTTTATATGATGAACTTGTTGTTTTGCCTCGTTATATAAGTCAGCAAAAGGTCAAATATACGAGTATTTGTCGGGGTATCTATACCGATGGTAAGCCTACTTCAGTATTAGAATTTCGACAAAGTTTATATCAAGCTAGAATTAGAACTATTTTAGGACGAACGAATGATTCTCTTAAAGTTGTCAGCAAAGTTATTGCTGAGTTAAATCATGGTATTGCAGATACCAATGACAAAATCATCGAACAAAATAGTGAAACAGAGCAAATAGCAACGTCGATGAATGAAATGTCTACAAGTATCACTGATGTTAGTGAAAATATTGTTCAGACCTCTGATAGGGTTGAACACGTTAATGATGAGTGTGAAAAGTTAAAAAATTTAATGGCTGGCTCTGTCTCGGGTATCTCAACTTTGCAAGAAAAAGTGATTACCGCTCATAGTTTCTCTAAAGAACTAGTTGATGTTGTTGCTTCAATAAATGAGCAAATGTCAGAAATTCAAGGCATCGCTGATCAAACTAATTTGTTGGCATTAAATGCTGCTATAGAAGCGGCAAGAGCAGGGGAGCAGGGGCGAGGTTTTGCTGTTGTAGCCGATGAAGTGCGCTCTTTAAGTGGTAGAACACACATAGTTTCAGAAGGAATAAACGAGTCTGTCCGACAAGTTACTAGTAAATTGTCTGACGTTGAAAAGTTAATGGCAGAAAATATTACCACCAGTAAAAGTTGCGTTGTATCCGGACAAAAAGTTAATGAGTCAGCAGAAAATATCCATCAACAAATGTTGTCAATTTCTGATCTAACCACGCAAGTATCAGCAGCAGCAGAGCAACAAAGTGTCGTTTCTGATGAGGTGAATCAAAATGTACAGCGAGTAGCTGTTTTGGCACAAGCGTTAGTAGATTCAGATCTTTTATTAAAAAATATTAACTTGCTAAATCATGAGTCAAGCTTATTAACGAAATTAGCCAACACGTTTAACGGATCGTAGCGAAAATCTCACTGATTTCCCCAATGCTGGTAGGTAATAAAGAGTATAAATGCAGGTGAATTTTTCAGGATTTATTCAAAAACTAAGAAGTAATATTTTTTGGAAGAAATTGTGGATTCAACACTGTTTTGTCAAACCGTAGGAAATGCTAATGAAGAAACAATTAGAAAGTATGTTCAAGACCAGCTTGTTAAATTAGAGCGTAAAGTAACTCATTTAGATCAGTTGGACTTATTTTAAAATTCGGTCGCTTGCGGCCGAGATCTTTATAGAAAATCAATCAATGCATCACCGTTAAGGGTAACAAATGAATATATCTGTTAAAATGCTCAAATTATCAATGAATTATTTATTGTTAATTTTATTAGTGTTAAATACGCAATTCTCAATGGCACAAAACCTTGATGAGAAATTAGCTAAAGAGCAATTAGCCGCGTCTAGTTTTTCACTTTATTTAACGATGCGCGATGGTGTTCGTATTGCGGCTGATGTGCATTTACCCAAGTCATATAAAAAAGGCGATAAATTACCTGTACTGCTCTATCAAACTATTTATCAGCGCTCACATCGAATTCCCGTAGTCAAAAATCCCGATATTGCTAAAGCGAGTGATTGGAAAGCTGGGCCAAAGTTAGATCATAAACCTGGACGACCTATTGAGTTCCAGGCGCTAGCTAATAGTTATGTCATAATTAAAACTGATGTTCGTGGCACAGGTGCTTCTTTTGGTTACAGAAACTCACCTTTACCACCAGAAGAAGTACAGGATACCTATGACATTCTTGATTGGATCATTGCTCAGCCATGGTCAAATGGTAAGGTAGGCGCTTATGGCGTTTCTTATACTGGCATGACAGCAGGTATGGCCCCTACCGTACAGCACCCCGCATTAAAAGCGATAGTATTAGGGTGGGCTGGTATTTATGATGAATATAAAAATGCTATGCAACCTTTTGGTTTTGTACAGCCAGGAGTATTGTGCCAGTGGAGCGATCTTTTAGTTGCGCTATGGAGTAATAATGCTAAAGCGACAGGGCAAGGCATTATGCCTGTTAATGGCGATGAAAACTCTTTCCTTTTAAAACAAGCGATTAAGGAGCATGAACGCAATGAAACTGTGTGCGATTTATTAAGTCCGGTAGTTTATAGTGATGATGAAATTGGTAAGGATAAGTTAAATGTTCAAAGCTTTTCTCAACGTGATTATAAAAAAGAAATAGAAGCTTCAGGTGTGGCTATTTTGTCATTGGCTAGTTGGTATGACACGGGTGCAGTTGATGCGCATTTTGTTCGCATGCGAGATTTTGCTAACGAACAAAAAATATTTTTAACGGGCGCTCAACATGGTGCACGTTCTCATGCTAGTCCTTATACGGTTAGTGATAAAGTGCTTCCACCGATACCATCAGGAGAGGTTACTTGGGGTAAAGCGATTACCTTTTTTGATTATTACTTAAAAGACATAAAAAATGATTACCCTTCCTGGCCAAAAGTAACGTATTGGAACTTAGGTGAAGAAGCTTTTAAAACCTCTGATGCTTGGCCAATTAAAGATACTAAAAACAACCGTTTTTATTTTGATAAGCAACAAACATTAGCAAGTAAACGTCCAAGCTACCTTCAAGAAAAAGATAGCTATCAAGTCGACTTTTCTGCATCAACAGGTAAAAATTCTCGTTGGTGGACGGGGATCGGTCTTCCAATGTTAAATCTTAATGCTCGTCAAGAAGAAGACAAAAAATTATTAACTTATACGAGTGAGCCTCTCACTGAAGATATGCAAATAACTGGCTGGCCCGTTGTTTCATTAACTGTGTCATCTACTCATACTGACGGTGCCTTTATTGCTTATTTAGAAGACATTGATGAACAAGGTAATAGCATTTACGTGAATGAAGGTGGCTTAAGAGCGATTCATAGAAAAGTAAAAGCAAACCCTGTTGCTGGTTTAGAGCACCTTCCTTACCATAGTTTCAAAAAAGAAGATGCACAGCCACTTGTGCCTAATCAAGTTAGCGAAATAAAGTTTGAAATGATCCCAACATCAGTAAAAATTGCCAAAGGTCACCGTATCCGTATTGCCATAGCAGGCGCGGATAAAGATAACTTTGTTCGAATACCAGCAAAAGGTGATCCCACTATAAACGTTTATCGAGGCGGTGATTCACCATCTTATGTTGACTTTCCTGTCGTTAAATAAAGGAATTCAAATTACTTATGCTTGAGTCAATCACACCAGGATTTGTTGATTTATCGTTAATTACTATCGTTATTCTGGTTGTTATTTCTATTGTAGCTGGTTTTTTACGTGGTTTAGCAGGGTTTGGCTCAGGTATGTTAATGGCAGGACCTATGGCTTTGTTAATAGAACCAAGCATTGCCATTGCTATCATTGTTATTTTAGAGGCATGTATTTCACTGCCCTTAATGAAAAGTGCAAAGAATTTTGTTAATTGGCAATTAACTAAACGTTTATTAATTGGCGCAGTATTTCTTGCACCACTTGGCGTACTGATGTTGCAGATACTCAGTGCAGAATCATCAAGCCAAGTGATATCAATACTGGTGGTTTTTGCCGCTATATCTTTACTTGTTGGCTATACCCGTAAATCAGCAACAACACCTAAAAAAGAAATAGCGATTGGCGGTGCTTCTGGTTTTTGTTGTGGTATTGCGGGGATTAGTGGTCCTCCTGTCGTTTTGTACTTGTTATCAGGGAAGCATGATTACAAGGAAATGCGTGCCACGTTGATTTATTATTTTGCGTTAATTGATTTCTACGTATTAATCGCTTTATTGCTGCTTAGTGAATTTAGTTTAACTCCATTTATTGTTGCTTTAGCTTGTTTTCCATTTATGTGGTTTGGTGCAAGTTGGGGCAGTAAACGATTGGCCAATACAAATCCACAACAGTATAAAACATGGGCGTTGTGGACAATAATAGTGGGCAATATTATATCGCTTGTTGCAGTGCTCATTCGTTAATGGCAATATTTGATTGAGTTATAAAACAGGTGAAAAGTAATGTCTAAAAGTCCAAGTAGTCAACGTAAAGCACCAACCCAAAAGCGTGCACAATCCACAGTTCAAAAAGTGCTCGATGGTACTTGGGACATACTAAGAGAAAGAGGCGCTGATGCTTTATCAACTCGTAGTATATCTAAACATACCGGGGTTAGCCCCGGTTCAATTTATCAATATTTTGGTAATAAAGAGCAAATATTATTCACTTTATATGGTGAAAGGTTAAAAGACTCGATAGGGGCATTTAAATTAGTTGCTACAGATGAAAACTTTACTTTACCGTTAACTCAGTTTTGGATTCTTCAAGGCGCTGCATTAGCAGATGTGAATTGGGGCAGGATTGAAGATGTGGAATTAAACAAAGCCATTGCTGAAAGCCCTCTATTGAAAGATGCGGTTAAAAGCATTTTAAATGAACTGTATGACTGCTTAATAAATATCATGAAACGTTATGGCTCTACTTGGCCTGATAAAGCGTTAAGGCACTTAGCTGAATATGCATTTGGTATCAACCATTTTGGCTACAATTTGCGCATAAGACAAACTGAGGAAGAGGCAAAAAGAACGGCTGTGTTGACCAACGAACTTGAATATTATTTGATTTCTAAGGCAATAAATGAACCTTTCAGTAAATTTTATTAAGAGAAATAACTTAATCATTACATCTCAACATTATATTAATTTTCAATCTATTTCGAGGCTTAAATAGCGATAAAATTTATATTTAAATACCTAAATATGTATCTCATTCATACAAGGAAATAGCTTATGGGTGTAACAAATAAACCAGACCAATTATTGGCCCAATATAGTGATATATCTGGTTTTTTATTTTCTGGGAGTAGAAGAACACTCTATTTTATTCTCTATACTACTTTTTTTATATTTCTAATTCTTGCAATTAAAAACTACTATTTAGGTTATACACCACTAGCAGCCATGTTGTTTGCTTTTGTTTGTTTAACATCAATTGACACAAATGCCTTTCATAAAGGGCGAACTTTACCTATAAATATAAATATTATTGTCTCTACGCTAGTTCTATCTCTAGTGTTAACGATTTATTATTTAGGCATAAGTACTACAGTTTGGGCATATCCAATCTCCATTGCATTAATATATTTACTGCCTGAGAAGCCAGCAATTATATTTAATTCAATCATATTCAGTTTTGTTACAGGGTATTACTTCTTGAATCTAGATGCCATAACCGCTTCTAGAGTCTCTTTTTCTTTATTCATAACAATGTTATTTTCTAAGATAATTGCAAATCACATCCATAAACTTAATCAAGATTTGATTTATGAGTCAATACGCGATCCTATGACTGGTGCACTTAATAGAAGGCAATTGTCCACATATTTAGATACTAGTCTCGCTAATAAAAAACGTAATAATATAAATTCAGCAATTTTATTATTTGATATTGATCACTTTAAATATATCAATGATACATTTGGACATGATGTGGGTGACGTTGTAATTAAAAAACTTGTTGATACCATAAAAAAACACAGTCGTGAATTAGATATATTATTTAGGCTGGGTGGTGAAGAGTTTATTTTACTAATACAGAACATTGATATTACAACGACCCAAGAAGTCGCGGAGAGTTTGCGTAAAAAGATAGAAAAAGAATGTATAACCAATAACCACCCCGTTACTGTAAGTGTTGGCGTATGTACTTCCCATAGCATACTATCTTCGGATACGTGGATTAAGTATGCTGATACCGCGCTTTACAGAGCAAAAAATTCAGGTCGAAATCAAGTTCAAGTATATTCATCTAGTAATGAATATGTTAATAATAATTTCTCCAGTAGTAACAGTTAATAGGAAGAGTCTTCTCAAATACAATTACTTTACTGTAATAAGATTAAACTCTAACAATGCTCTGCTTTGAGACAACTTTCCAGTTGCACTCCAAAATTGCATCAAAGCGAGAAGATCCAAAAACCTAATCTGAAGTATTCTAAAAACATTTAACGCCTTTAACTAAATTTTCACTATCTGTTAGCTGATAATTAGTTTGACGATTTGACAAAACAGCTGGAGTCTTCGTCATTAGGGGGAATTAAATATTCTAATATATCGATAATATTATCAGAGGCTTTCAATTTTTGTGCTGCTCGCTGTAATAAATGAATAGCACCGGTATGATGTTGAATTGGGCTGAACATAATTTTATTGCTTGGTTTAGTTGCTTGCATAATAAGTCTACCATTTAGTAAGTTTAATATTAGCGCCCATACACATTGTAAAATGTGGTTTGTTGCAGACGCAGTGTAAACTGCATCTGCAAGCATAGTGCTAGTTCTATTTGCTTTGTGCTACTTCTGCAAATAATTTACCAAATTGGTCCAATCCTTCGTTAAGTGTTTCATCACTTATGGTTAATGCAGGCAAGAACCTGATAACATTACCGTAGAATCCACAAGCTAGAAGCACCAAACCATACTTAGCGGCACTAGCAATAACAGCTTGAGTTAATTCTGTATTTGGCTGTTCATTGTCACCATCTTTGTACAATTCGATAGCAATCATAGAGCCTTGATTTCTAACTTCACCAATAAGCGCTGGATATTGGCTCTGCAGTTGCGATAAACGTTCGTTAAAAATAGCGCCAATTTGTGCAGAGCGGCTAACTAAGTTTTCTTCTTCAATCACTTCTAATACAGCTAATGCAGCAGCACAAGCAACAGGAGAGCCGCCATAGGTGCCGCCTAAGCCACCCGGAAGCGGTGCATCCATAATTTCACTTTTACCAACAACAGCTGCAATAGGGAAACCACCGGCAATACCTTTTGCCATAGTAATTAAATCAGGTTCAACACCTGAATGTTCACAACAGAACATTTTACCCGTACGACCAAAGCCTGTTTGTATTTCATCAGCAATAAGAACAATGCCATGTTCATCACAAATAGCTCTTAGTGCTTGTAAAAACTCTGTTGGAGCAGCATAGAATCCGCCCTCACCTTGTACAGGTTCAACAATAATTGCGGCAACATCCGTCGGCGCAATGTCGACTTTAAATAAATTCTCTACAGCTTTTAATGATGCTTTAACCGAAATGTCATGACAGTCGATAGGGAAGGGGGCGTGGAAAATATCCCCCGGGAAAGGGCCAAATAAATTTTTATAAGGTGTGATCTTACCCGTTAATGCCATTGTTAAGTTGGTACGGCCATGAAAGCCACCATTAAAGGCAATAACACCACGACGACCCGTATGCGCTCTGGCAATTTTCACACAATTCTCTACCGCTTCAGCACCAGTAGAAACAAAAATAGCTTTTTTCTCTGAATCGCCTGGCGCAATTTCAGTTAATTTTTCTGCTAATTCGACACCCACTTCATAAGGATTTACCATGATGCAGGTATGGCTGAATTTATCTAGTTGCGCTTTGGCTGCAGCAACGACTTTAGGGTGGCTGTGGCCTGTATTGCATACCGCAATACCTGCGCCAAAATCAATGAAGCGATTTCCCTCTACATCCCAAATTTCAGCATTTTTAGCATGATCTACATAAATTGGGTACATGTTGCCTTGCCCTCTAGCAACAACTTTTGTTTTACGGGCTTGTAAATTTGCGTTTGTCATATTCTTATCCTATTCAATTTGTTTATAGCGCGATAACTTAAGTAACAGTGTGATTACTTGTTTAAGCCACCCATGCATAAATATTTAATTTCCATGTAATCATCTAAACCGTATTTAGAGCCTTCACGACCATTTCCTGATTGTTTTACACCGCCAAAAGGCGCTGCAGCATTTGAAATAACACCCTCATTTATACCAACCATGCCGAATTCCAATCCTTCGGCAACACGCCAAACAGTACCAATATCGCGAGTATAAAAATAAGCAGCTAAGCCATATTCGGTGTCATTAGCTAGCGTTAATGCTTCTTCTTCAGTAGCAAAGGAAATTAACGGTGAAACTGGGCCAAAGATTTCATTGGCTGCTATTGGCATATCATTAGTAACGTCAGTTAAAATAGTGGGTTGATAAAAACATGAGCCTGACTGATCGATTTCCCCACCTAAGGCAACTTTAGCGCCCATTTCAATTGAGTCGCCTACAAGTTTTTGTACATCAGCAACGGCTTGCTCGCTGATCATAGGACCAATGTTTACACCGTCATTCAAACCATTACCAATTGATAACTGACTCACTGCGGCAACAAGTTTTTCGCTAAAGGCTGTCATCACATCTTGATGCACCAAAATGCGATTAGTACAAACACACGTTTGTCCGGCATTGCGGTATTTAGATATCAATGCACCTTGCACTGCTGCGTCAAGATCGGCATCAGCAAATACGATAAATGGCGCATTTCCGCCCAATTCCATGGACACTTTTTTCACAGTAGATGCACATTGACTAATTAACGATTTACCCACTGGGGTTGAACCGGTAAAAGTAAATTTAGCAACATCAGGGTGTTCAGTTAATACTTTACCCATACCACGAGCATCATTACCTACTACCACGTTAAATACGCCAGCAGGAATACCTGCACGCTCAGCAAGTTCAGCCATAGCTAAAGCTGATAGGGGAGTTTGCGTTGCTGGGCGAACAACAAAAGTACAACCTGCGGCTAATGCTGCAGCTGCTTTACGAGCGATCATCGCATTAGGGAAATTCCATGGTGTAATAGAAGCAACGACACCTACTGGCTGTTTAATGACAACAATGCGTTTGTCATTCGCAGGCCCTGGAATAGTATCGCCATAAACACGTTTGCCTTCTTCAGCAAACCACTCGATAAATGCAGCACCATAGCCAATTTCACCTTTTGCTTCTGCAAGTGGCTTACCCTGTTCTAAAGTCAGTATCCGACCTAAATCGTCTTGATGTTGCATCATTAGGTTAAACCAATTGCGCAACAAACCAGCACGTTCATTGGCTGATTTTCCTGACCACATTTTAAAAGCGTCTTTTGCCGCTTTTATTGCTAATTCTGTTTCGGCTATGCCAGCGTTGCTCACATTAGCAACCAACTCACCTGTCGCTGGGTTAGTTACTGCAATGTCAGTTTCACTGCTATGCCAACTACCATTGATATAAGAAAAGTTTTTAATTAACTGGTTGTCTTTAAGGCCGTACATAATAATCTCCACAAATGAATCATTTTCTCTATTGAATAACAAAACAAACTCAGGTTAAATATAAAACATTAAACCTTAAGTTTTATATTGGTCAAACTTATGTACAAATCATCTATTATTCCTAAACCGGTAACTGAATATGATTTACGCTTATTACGTATTTTCAAAGCGGTGGTAGAAAATGGTGGCTTTGCTGCTGCTGAAAATGAGTTGGGTGTTACACGCTCAACCATTAGTGTGCACATGTCTAATTTAGAAACCAGAATGAAACTTAAGTTATGTTTGCGTGGCCGAGGTGGTTTTTCGCTAACAGAAGAAGGCCAAGCCGTTTATTATGCCGCCATTAATTTATTTGAATCACTCAATGATTTTTCTTTGCTGGTCGGCTCAATTGGTAGTGAGCTTAGTGGTGAACTAGTTATTTTATGTGCCGATCAGCTTGATGTGGCTAAACAGCAGAAACTAGCAAAGGTTATTCAAATTGTGCACGACAGTTTTCCTAACCTTCATTTAGTACTTGATGGTGATAGCATTCATAACATCGAAAAATTATTATTAAAAGATAAAGCACATATTGCCTTGTTCCCTGGTTATCAACAAACTGAAGGTCTGTGTTATCAACCAATTTACAGTGAGCCTATTTATTTATGTTGCAGTAAGCAGCATGAGTTTTTTAATCAGGTTGATACTGTCATTAGCGCAGAAAAATTAGCTGCTGTGCCCGCTATTCACCCCGGTATTGATATTGATGCTTCAGGAAGAGAGCAATTAAAAAAATTAAATTTGTCAGCCAAGGCATATCAGTTTGATATGCGAAAAGCGATGGTACTGTCGGGTCGATATATAGGTTACCTACCACAAAGTTATATTCAACAGGAATTAAACAGTGGTGATATTCGCATTATTCAGCCAAGTTCTTTAACGTACCAATTTAATTTATCGTTAGTTTATAAGAAGTCTCCGAGAGAAGTTAACAAGGTCGACTTACTTAAAGAAGCTTTTGCTAAAGCATTTTAGTCTTCAATAATGTGATAACTTAACTTCAGCTGACGGCCCTAAAAATCAAAGATTAAGTAACCTGACAGGCAGCTGAAAGTTGTTGCTGCTCTTCATAGCCCACTCTTGATCATTAAATATGAGCCTGATAGCAACCAATAATTCGATTCAATTCAAATACACTCATTAAGTCCTCAATAAAATGAGCAGCGGATTCATGTCTACCTGCATAGGTTGAATTATTATCGAGGTATTGCCACTCGTCATGACAAATTGCACATAAACTATGCAAGACCTGTGGTGCTGGTCTGTTATTTGATGTGGTTGTCAATGCATATATTAAGTGTGGTAAACAAGCCTTAGCTAAACTTAATTAACATCAATCAACTTCTTTAAACATTGTTTAACCTCTCTTCGCATAGACTTAAAACCTAATTTATTAGCACTCTAGTTACGTTAGTGTTACCGAAATGCTATTTACAGTAACGCAAGCATCTCTTAGATTTTATATCAGTAAAGAATATCTATTTTTTCAATACCTCAATGGCCACCAGTAAACTCAAGTCATTGCGAAGCAAATACAAAACAGCAATGAAAGGCAGTGATTACTCGCTGATTTTACAAAAGTTAAGAACACAGTATTAATTTTAAGTTATTAGAAAGCAATATGGTTTATCTGTATTGCTTTCTAACAAGTATTTTAGAGACAAAATTATGTTATTTGATCATTCACACACAAAAAAAATCGCACTTTTTCTCACAAGTGTGTTTTTGTTATCTGCCTGTGCAAGCGATGACAAAGAGCCAGTAAACCCATTAGACAAGATTGTCTTTAAACACGAAGGTATGCAACGTTGTTATGAGGGCTGGCGAAATGAACTTAACTGGCAAACCCTAGATGATGTCACTTATTTATCTTGTGGCAAAAATAGTATTGATACCGTGGAAGGGATCGAACAATTACCAGAGCTACGTTATTTTAGTCTTAGCTTTACTGCCATTACCGCATTAGATTTAAGCCATAATACTAAACTTACAGAACTTAACATTATTGGTAACCTAGGTCTTTTCGAATTAGATTTAAGTAATAACACTGAATTAGAAGATATTACCATCAACCATAATGCGTTGCGTAGCCTCGATATTTCAAACTTACCTAAGCTTACAAATGCAAATCTGATGTTAAATAATTTAGAGCAAGTAGAAGTTTACAACTCTCCTAACATTCAAATTTTATGGTTTAGTTATAATAAGCTAACGCAATTAGATGTTTTTGAAATCACTAATTTACAATGGCTTAGTGTTTATAATAACCAGTTAGATCTGCTTGATGTGAGTTATAATCTCAAGCTAAAAGACTTAGATATTACCTATAATAACTTTACTACCATCGACATAAACGCTAACACAGAGTTAACCACATTGAGGTTAGCTGGAAATAAGTTAACCGCTATTGATCTAGACAATAATGTATATTTGCAGGTGGTTGATGCTCGTGATAATCCCTGGTCAGGAGAGATGATTAATTATCTATTAGGTTTGGATAGAATTACAACCATTTGTTTAACAAACACAACTCCCTCAATAGCAATTTGTGGAGGCTAGAATAAACATGAAAAACGCCCGTTCAAAATACAATTAAAGGCTTTTACTCTATATTAAGCTCTATTTTTTGGACTGGTTAATTCATCTCATCCAATGTTGAGCTTAAATAAGTCATAAAGGCTTTACTGGCTTTAGAGAGGTAATGATTTTTCTTCCAAGCTAAACTCAACTTGAATTCAATTTTAGGCTCAAAAGGAACAGACGTCATTTTAGGTTCATCTTGTAATATACGTGATAAGCAAGTAGTGATACCCACCTCATTACGAACCAGAGATTTTTGCAGCTCAATTAGGTTGGTTTCCATGCGAATATCTAGCGTTAAGTGATTTTTTTTCGAGTAATGGCTGACCACTTCACGTAAAAAGTAGCCTTCATGAAATAATACCAGCGGCTGTTGACAAAATTGTGCCAGTAATAATGTTTTCTTTGCAGCTAGCGGGTGTGTACTTACCATACCCGCTACAATTTCCTCATTAATCAACTCAGTGTAACGCAGTTGTGGGTTTTCTAAGTCGCCACGAACCAAGGCTAAATCAAGTTCGCCATTTAACAGCATTTTCTCAAGCGCTGCTGTACCTTGGTCAACCAAATGTATTTTAATATTTGGATATTTTTGTTTGAATGCCGTTAATACTTGCGGAAAATAATAAGAGCCCATCATGGCAGAAACACCAAAACGGATAGTGCCACGTTCAAGCTCTTTTAGCTCTTCCAACTCTAACTCAACTTGTTTTGCTTGACTTAATAACTGAGTTGCCAGTTTATACAGAACTTCACCCTCAGCTGTTAACAAGGCGTTTTTCTCCGCTCGGTTAATCAATTTTAGCCCTACTTCTTGTTCTAGCTTTTGAATAGCAATCGTGAGCGCGGGTTGCGCAATACCAATTTTACTGGCTGCTCGAGTAAAGTTGCCTAACACAGCCAACTGACAAAAATATTCAAGACGTTTTAAATTCATATGATGGTGTTATATATAAAATATATTAAAATTATAAAAACTATATATTATATTTATTTTTTGTTTAAGGATAGAGTGTATTAACTAAATAGTATTAATATCGCATAACAGCAACTAATCGGAGTAAACACATGAGCCAAACACTAACCCCTTTCAACTATCAAGACCCAATGTTTCTTGATAGTCAACTGACTGAAGAAGAGCGTATGATCCGTGATACTGCTTATGATTATTGTCAAGAAAAGCTTCTACCAAGAGTGCTAGAAGCTAATAGACATGAACATTTCGATCGCGAAATAATGCGAGAGTTAGGCGAGCTAGGTTTGTTGGGGGCTACTTTGCCTGCAAAATATGGCGGCAGTGAAGTTAACTATGTTAGTTATGGTTTAATCGCTCGCGAAGTGGAACGTGTAGATAGCGGTTATCGAAGCGCTATGAGTGTGCAATCATCGCTAGTTATGCATCCTATCTATGCTTACGGCACAGAAGAGCAGCGAATGAAGTATTTACCTAAACTTGCTTCGGGTGAATGGGTTGGTTGTTTTGGTTTAACCGAGCCTAATTCAGGCAGTGATCCTGCATCAATGACAACTTATGCCACCAAGGTTGACGGTGGTTATCGTTTAACCGGCAATAAAATGTGGATCACCAATTCACCAATAGCCGATGTATTTGTTGTTTGGGCTAAGCTTGATCGTAAAATTCGTGGTTTTGTGCTTGAAAAGGGTATGGAAGGTTTATCAGCGCCGAAAATTGAAGGTAAATTTTCTTTACGTGCCTCAATAACGGGCGAAATTGTTATGGATGAGGTTTTTGTACCCGATGAAAATATGTTTCCAGAAATTACCGGTTTAGCAGGCCCTTTTGGTTGCCTTAACAAAGCTCGCTATGGTATTGCTTGGGGTTCATTAGGTGCTGCTGAATTTTGCTTTAATTCAGCGCGTAACTATACCTTAGATCGTCAACAATTTGGCCGACCTTTGGCTTGTAATCAATTAATCCAAAAGAAACTCGCTGATATGCAAACTGAGATAAGTCTTGGCTTACAAGGCTGCTTGCAAATGGGTCGATTAATGGATGCAGATCAATGTCCGGTTGAATTGATTTCTTTGTTGAAACGTAATAACTGTGGTAAATCTCTTGATATAGCACGTGTTGCCCGTGATATGCATGGCGGCAATGGTATCAGCGATGAATTCGGCGTTATTCGTCATGTGATGAATCTAGAAGCAGTAAACACTTACGAAGGCACCCATGATGTTCATGCCTTAATTTTAGGTCGTGCAATCACTGGGTATCAGGCTTTTTGCTAATGGCTAGCGCATTAGAAAATATAAAAGTAGTCGACTTAAGCCGTATTTTAGCGGGGCCTTGGGCCTCGCAAATGCTGGCGGATATGGGCGCTGAAGTCGTCAAGGTTGAGCGTCCCAAAAAAGGTGATGACACCCGTTTTTGGGGGCCTCCTTTTATAAAACAAGCGAGTGAAGACCAGCCACCACAAGCGGCGTATTTCCATTGCGTGAATCGCAATAAGCAATCAATTGCTATTGATATAACTCAAGAGCAAGGTCAACAAGTGATCAAAGACTTAATTGCTCAGGCTGATGTACTCATTGAGAACTACAAAGTGGGAGGTCTTGCTAAATATGGCCTTGATTATCAAAGTGTAAAAAAAATCAATCCGCGCTTAGTATATTGCTCCATTACTGGTTTTGGACAAAGTGGTCCTAGTGCTCATAAAGCGGGTTATGATGGCATGATTCAAGGTGAAGGTGGCTTGATGAGCATAACAGGTGAACCCGAAGGTATGCCGATGAAAGTCGGTGTTGCTCTTGTTGATGTTATGACAGGTTTATACAGTTGTAATGCAGTGTTAGCAGCGCTTATGGCGCGCCAACATACTAAGGAAGGTCAGCATATTGATATTGCTTTACTTGATGTGCAGGTAGCGACATTAGCTAATCAAGGGATGAACTTTTTAGCCACCGGTAAAAACCCACAAAGATTGGGTAACGGACATCCCAACATTGTACCTTATCAAACCTTTGCTACCCAGGATGGTAGTCTTATTTTAGCTATCGGTAATGACAATCAATTTGTAAAATTCTGTCAGGTTTGCGAATGCCCGAATATTGCTAAAGACCCTTGGTTTGCGACGAATGCCCAACGAGTAAATAATCGTGACAAGCTCATCCCTATTCTAGCGTGCAAGCTTGCTTCACACACCACTCAATGGTGGATTGAACAACTTGAACGTGTCGCTGTACCTTGTGGCCCAGTTAATACCTTAGAGCAGGTTTTTAAACATCCACAAATCAAGCATCGTAAAATGGTAAAACAAGTTGCAAATCAGCAAGGGGAGCTTATAGATACCGTAGCATCACCGATCAATCTTTCAGCGACGCCATTGCAATATAATAGCGCTTCACCTGACTTAGGCCAGCATAGCTACCAGGTATTATCAAAAATCCTCAATTATAGTGAAGATAATATTAGTAAATTGTTTTCAAACGCGACTGTGAGTTAGCTAGATTAGTTTTAACTTATAAACAAAAAGACCAACTTGATGTTCAAGTTGGTCTTTTTTTGCAGTAAATTAATGTTTACCTAGTGAGTGAAAAATTCATTCGCGCTGCAGACTTTGTTTTTTCCGCTGAACGAATGGCTAACTCGCCAATAATCAATGTAACGATAACACCTGTAAATACTGCCCATTGCATTCCTTCATCAGGAGAATAGATAAACAAAACGATAGCAAAACTTAATACTGTTATGCACGAAAAAGCTAATAAACGAGCTACCAGTAAGCCGCCAGGGATTTTATATGGACGTACATGATCTGGTTGTTCAACCCGTGCTTTTATAAAAGCTAGTAGCATCGCGATATAAGGCAACATAAAGATAACGGCACTAAAAGCAAACAGCGACCAGAATAAATCTTCATTTGAACCAGCAAGAAAACCATAAAGTACTATGGTTGATGTGCTGACTACACCCATCATAATACTTGCGCCAAATGGCGTGCCTGTTTTTTTACATTCTTTAGCAAAAATTGCGGGTAATTCACCCATTTTAGCCGCTTCTGCTGCTGCGCGATTGCAGCCTAAAGCCCAAGTAACACCATTAGAAAAAAACGTAAATAATGCGGCAATGCCTAAAGCCATTGCAAAGGTTTGTCCAGCAGGGCTTTGGCCAAATAAAAGATTCAGTGTGTCCATCAGCCCTTCAACTAAATTTATATCTTGTGCGGGAATAGCTGCTAACATGGCTATGGTGCCGAATATATACAGAAAGATAATAATAGCCGCAGAAATAAGTACAGCCTTAGGCATGTCTCGTGCTGGATCTTTCATTTCTTCACTGCTGGCACTCACCAATTCAAAACCCAACATGCCATAGATAATTGCCGGAATATATTGAAAGCTGGCTTTCCAATCGGGTTTCAAAGCCGCCATTGTAAACTCATTAGCCATGCCATGCTCACCGACATAATTAAAGGCTCCAACGATTAAAGCAAGAAAAATGAATATTTTAAAAATTGCGCCCGTATCTGGAACCAATCGTCCAATATCTAAACTCACAATATTTACTATAACTGTGATCCAAGTAAGCGTAATACCTATAACAACTTGACCATAAAGACTTAGATCAGGAATAAACATTTGCTTAAAAATTCCCGCAAATAATATGGCAATTGCAGGGATCCACACTGCAGTGTTTACCCAATATCCCCATGAAGCCCTCGCTGCCCACCGACTGCCATAGGCTGTTTTAACCCAAGCATATATTCCTCCTTGTTCTGGATATGAACATGACATTTCAGCGCTGATTAATGCAAAGGGTATAAAAAAGATAACGCCAAGAAATAACCACCAAAAAATACTAGAAACGCCTACTGAGGCTGCGGAGGCTAAAGTGTCTAACAATAAAATTGCGGACACAGTAAATAGAACTAAATCTTTTTTCCCTAATATTTTTTCAGTCATAAATATCACTCTTCCTTCAAGCTTAATAAGTTTATATCGGCTGCCTTTTATTGGATTTTTAATCTAGGCAAACCACTAATCATTTTTGTTGTATTTTTATTAGTCATTTAGTGTTGCATAAAAAGGTAATGATTAAGTTACCCCGATAGGGGTAACTTATTTGTTCATATTATTATCATTATTAAAGTCTAACGCGATAGGGGTATGTTCCAAAACCTGTAAATTATTTAATCTAATTTTGGATGTAAATTAACAACAAATAAATAATAACAATATGAACCACCGCGCCTCGCTTCATTGTCGTGACAAAGTGAAAATTAAACTCAAATACAATAGGTCTAACTATGAATCAGAATTCAAAGCTCATAGCAAAAAAATTATTTAAGTTATCGCCATTATTTATCGCTTTAAGCGTTAACAGTGCGTTAGCGAGTGAAATAGAAGTCATTGAAGTTAAAGTACAAAAACGATCTCAGTCTGTTCAAGATGTACCGGTAGCAGTATCCGCGTTTAATGGCGATATGATGGAGCAACTTCGAATTGAAGATGTGCGTGGTTTGGTTGATTTAACCCCTGGTTTTAATGGTAAAACAGAAGATAGCTTTATTGATGCTCTTTCTATTCGTGGTATTGGCACAAATGATTTTGGTATCGGTGGTGACCCATCGGTGGCTATTTTCACCGATGGTCTATGGGCAGGACGAAATGGTGGTGTACAAATGTCATTTTACGATATGGAACGTGCTGAAGTTGTCAAAGGTCCACAGGGTACACTGTTCGGACGAAATGCTATCGCTGGTGGCATTAATATTACCACCAACAAACCTATTTCAGATTTTGAAGCGAGAGTAGGCGTAACCGTTGCTCAATATGATACTCAAGAAATCACGGGCATGGTGAATATTCCCCTAACTGATAATTGGTATTTTCGTGCCGCAGGAAATTTTGTGAGTAAAGGCGGATGGCTAGAAAATATAGCTGGTGGTGGTGACCTTGGTGGCGGTGAAATAAACTCTACTCGTTTATCGTTACGATATGAAGGAGATAGCATTGATGCTGTTTTTCGTGCTACTTATGAAGATAGAGAGCAAGACCCTTCAGTGTATTGGACTGAAGTTAATGACATAGCTGAAGATAAAGTAAATATAGATTATGGAAAAGGCAAAGGTTATGACCGAGGTGAAATACTGTCACTGCAAGCCAACATAGAATTCACCTTATCAGATGAGTATTTATTAACCTCTATTACGGGTTATAAAAGTTATGATTTTGCCTATTTGGAAGATTTCGATGCCCAGCCTGAGCTGATCAATAACTATGGTCAAGATCAAACCGTTGATTACGTTAGCCAAGAATTAAGATTAAATTATCAAGGTGATGGTTCAATAAATTGGTTTGTTGGTGCGAGTGTGTATCAAGAAGATATTGATGCAACTTTTTTTAATGCTTATGACGAAGACGCCTTATGTGCAGCAGTGTCTCTTACTGATTCTGCTGATTTCGATGGACCAGCGTTAGGTTGTGATGATGCTAACTGGGAAACGTATTGGGAGGATGATATCGACCCAGCAGACATACTAACCAATAAAGCAGAAACCAATATCGATATATTAAAAAACACAGGTTGGTCTGTTTATGGTGATATTACTTGGCAAGCCACAGATAAACTCGACTTAACTTTTGGCGGTCGATACACAAGTGATACTAAAGACATGAGTATTGAAGTATTAGATTCTGGTGGTGCATTAGGCAATACCTTTGTTTTTGAATGGTATACAGAAGGCGCTGTTCAGGCGAAAGATACTTGGTCAGATTTCACACCACGCATTGCGGCTGTATATGAGTTAACAGACACGATAAATTTATATGCTAATGCTGCCAAAGGCTATAAATCTGGCGGTTATTCTACTTTTGGTATCGAGAATGACGGTTCACAAGAATATGGTGGGCCATTAGCTCCCGGCAGCGAGCCACTCGCTTTTAAGCCTGAAACTACCACCAGCTATGAAATTGGTTCTAAAATGATGTTGCTTGAGAACTCAATGCAACTAAACCTCGCTTATTTCACTTTTGATTATCAAGACCTGCAAATGATCATTTTTGAAGGCGGTTCACAATTGGTACAAAATGTAGGTGAAGCGAAAAACCAAGGTATTGAAGCCGATGTACATTGGACGCCGACGGACAACTGGGATTTTCGAGTAGCTGGCGCATGGATGGACAGTGAAATAACCAAAGAAATTGAAGAAGGTGACGGAACCTTAGGCAACAAGTTACCGATGGCGCCTGAGCTCAGTGGCTCAGTGGTTGCCTCATATTTTCATTACATGGATACCGGTATCGTGACCTTGATTGCTCAATGGGTTTACCAAAGTGAAATTTATGGTGGTACGGGTAATTATGAAACGGCTAAAGTTGACAGCTGGAATGAGCTTGGCTTGCGCGCTATGTATGAAAGCGAAGATGACTGGTCGGTGAGTATCTATATCGATAATGTTACCGATGCAAACTACTTTGAACGTGGCTGGGAAAATGCGGATGCCGACAATCAAAACGGTTTTGGTTTAGTGAATACTTTTGTTTGGCCGACAAAACCACGCACGGTTGGTGCTAGCTTTAATATGAATTTTTAGTTTCCTTTCCCCTAGCGCTAATTCTAGGGGCTTTTTCTTCTTGGTTAAATTTTTTTAACCCCATTTTACAGAGATAATTATGTCTTTAAGCAATATTGAAATTTTAAATAAATTTCTAAAAGACCACCCTGAAATAGAAATTTTTGAAGTTATGTTACCTGATATTAATGGCAAACTTCGAGGTAAATGGATTGAGCGAAACAATATATCTAAAGTCATTAATGGTGGTCTAAAGCTACCATTAACCACAATTGCATTTGACATTTGGGGACGCGACGCGAGTAGCTGGGTTTACCAAACTGGCGACGAAGATGGCGTCTGTATTATTGACATTCGCACGTTAACAACAGTGCCTTGGTTAAACAGGCCAACCGCGCAAGTTATAATGTCATTGAATGACTTTAATAACACACCTTGCCAATACGATGTTCGTAATATATTACACAGCATTATCACTCGTTTTGCAAAAAATGGTTTATCGGCAATGCCCGCTTTTGAAATGGAATTTAGCTTGTTTGATAAAAACAATGATGATCAAGGACGACCAATTCATAGCCAACAAAATTCATCGGGCATCGATGCTGGTCAAACTTACGGCTTAGACTGCATGCAAGATATGAGTGAATTCATGCACGGCGTTCGTGATGCAGCAAAAGCACAAAATTTACCTATTGATACGCTAATTACTGAAGCAGCCCCTTCACAATATGAAATCAATTTATATCATCAACCCGATGCCTTATTAGCCTCTGATCAAGCATTAATGCTACAAAGAACGATCAAGGGTGTGGCAAAACAACTGAATTTACGTGCTTCTTTTATGGCTAAACCTTTTGCTGAAATCGCAGGTAATGGTATGCATATGCATTGTAGTTTGCTCGATAAAAATGGTAACAATGCCTTTGATAATGGTACAGATGAAGGGAACGAGTTACTACAACATGCAATTGCCGGTTGCTTAGCAACGTTAGAAGATAGTATGTTGATTTTTGCCCCACATTTAAACTCATATCGTCGATTTAAAGCGGGATCCCATGTGCCTATGACGGCAACTTGGGGTTATGAAAATCGTACTGTCGCTATAAGAGTACCGGCGGGAAGCCATAAGGCAATGCGCATTGAACATAGAGTCGCAGGAGCTGATGCTAACCCTTATCTCGTCGCTGCTGCCATTATTGCAGGCATGTTATATGGTATTGAAAACAAATTGACTGCTCCTGATGCTATTATCGGCAATGCTTATGAGCAAGTGCCTGCAAGTTTATCTAATTCATGGTCGCAATCTATTGAGCATTTTAAGCATTCAGAATTTATTGCTCAATACTTCGGTGACGAGTTTCAACGGGTATTTACCGTAACTAAAGAACAGGAGTTAGAAGAGTTTAATAATCAAATGACATTACTTGAATACGAGACCTATTTATAGTTATGTATTGTAACTAATATCGATCCGTATTTTATGAAAACCGATCCGTTGTCTAACCTTATGGCTACATATAATTAGAGAGCGGGTCACCCTCAACATACTCATCTACACTCATTAACGAGTCTATAAATAAGTAAAATAATTCAGACTGTGAATTAATATCGAACTTAGCATAGGCGTGTTTTCGATGTAATTTCACTGTTTCAACAACAATGTTCAATTCTTCTGACACTGTTTTTGTGGTGTGGCCATGCAAGATCAAATGCACTACTTGTTTTTCTCTTTGCGTTAAAACTGAAGCACCAAAATGATCTAAGGCATGCTGCATTTTCTCTCTAATGTTTGGGATTTGTATATCACCTTCTGCTTGACTCCAATGCTGCTGGCAAACATTCTTTATTAAAGGTGTAATATCTTCAAGCAAAGTTAATTCTTTTTTAGAAAACTTTTTCAATTTTCCAGTTCGGCCAATAGATATATTAATAATATCATTATTAGGTAAGGAAAAAAGATAACCACATTCATCTTTCAATCCAGAGTTACTGTACCACGTGCGATAATACTCTGTTTGTTTAAAACCTGAAGGCATTATAGTTTTTAAATGGAAAAATCCTCTTTGTTGTCTTTGGGTAGCAGCGAGATAGAAAGGATCGATTAAAAAGGCACCTTTAACAAACAAATCTAGATTATTGCTACCTCCTTTCATCGGGTCATCGAAATATTCGAGGCTTGGTAAAGCAGAATGCCGAAATAATATTACCGTGACATCGTTGCTTTCAACCAGTCGTTTTAATCCGAAAGCTAGTTTTTGAGGAAAGTCTGAATTTGATAAATTATCAATCCAATCTGCTGATATATCGGCTATTTGTGCTATTTGAGACATATTACTTTCAATACGTTTATTAGATACCTTACTATAAATACTATTACTGTGAATACAATAGTATTAGCAAAAATTAACCCTTAAGTGATAGTTTTCTAAAACTTAATCTCATCGAAATAGCGTAGTTAAAGTGGATGTAATTGCAGTATTAGGCAGTGTTACCTCCATCAATTGAAATAGTTGTACCTGTAATTTGAGCGGCCATGTTTGATGTTATATTTATGAGCTTTCCTTTACGCTTAATAACGGTAGACAACCTTACGTCTCTTTATTTGAGTAGCGTTTTAATAAAGATAAAGGCCAAACACAATCCTGTTTGGCCTTTGCCTAGTTGATTAAACTTTTATACCATAGTGTTTTGCAGTGTAATCTAAGGCAATAGTTAAGCGTGTTATTAACAGATCTATTTCTTCTCTTGTACAGACCATCGGTGGCGCAGTAACAATCGCATCGCCAACGGAACGCACCATTAAACCATGGTTAATCGCATGAGTTTTTACCATAGCGCCGCCAGCGCAATCGGGTGCTAAACGCTCTTTAGAGGACTTGTTTTTAGCTATTTCTATGGCCGCAAGCATACCCATACCACGTACCTCACCAACAATTGGATGACTTTCTAAAGTACGAAGTTGTGCTTGGAAATACGGCATAATATCTGCGGCAGTATTTTCAATTATTTTGTCGTTCTTAAGAATGTCTATAGTTGCTATACCTGCTGCACAAGCTGCTGGGTGACCCGAATAAGTGAAACCGTGAGTAAATTCACCGCCGTCAGTAGCTAAAACGTCCGCAATTTTATCGCTAACCATCACTCCACCTAATGGTTGGTAACCATTGGTTACCGCTTTGGCGAAGGTCATTAAGTCTGGTTCATAACCAAAAGTTTCAGCACCGAACCAGTCACCGGTACGACCAAAACCGCAAATAACCTCATCACTGATTAATAAAATATCACGCTCTTTGCAGATCCGTGAAATTTCTGGCCAGTAAGTTTCAGGAGGAACAATAACGCCACCGGCACCTTGAATTGGCTCAGCAATAAACGCGGCAATATTTTCTTCACCTACTTCATCAATCTTAGCCGCTAATTCTTGCGCAACTTTGATACCAAATTCACCCTTATCCATGTCGGCGCCTTCAGTAAACCAGTTTGGCTGACCAATGTGTTCTACATAGCTAAGACCCGTGTATTGCTTGTGCATGCCATCAAAACCACCGAGAGAGCCCGCAGCAATGGTCGAACCGTGATAAGCGCCATGACGACTAATAAAAATTTTCTTGTTTGGCTTGCCAAGTAAGTCGTAATAACGGTGAATTAAACGAATGTTAGTATCGTTAGCTTCTGAACCTGAGTTGGTAAAGAAAACATGATTAAATTGCGCTGGCGTTATATCAACAAGCGCTTTTGCCATTTGCACTGAAACATCAGCTGAACACTGGAAAAAGGCATTGTAAAAAGGCAACGAATTTAATTGATTAGCAATAGCTTCGTTAATTTTGGGTTGACTATAACCTAAGTTGCAGCACCAAAGGCCAGACATACCGTCAATTAACTGTTTACCATTTTCATTGTAAATGTAGATATGTTCAGCTTTAGTATAAATAGCGGTCTCTGTTTCTTTATATTCTTTAAAGTCAGTAAAAGGATGTAAAAAATGTGCTTTATCTAATTTATTTAATTGTGTAGTGTTGGAATTCATTTCTGACCTCTCTGTGTTGTAACCTTTGGGTTGTACGGCTACACCATCGGGTTATAGCCGTGTTTGTTCTCTTCATGTTTAATACCAACTTGATTAAGTTCTTTCCCTTTCAGCGAGAGTTAAAAGGCTTAGAGGTAAGGCATTGATTGAAGAGAATGGTTATTCCCTTATCAAAATCAATAACGCCGCATATAAGCCTTTTAAACTCGCCCTTGGGAGCTTGCACGATGTACACTAACGTCGTTAAATCCATTTGATTTAGAGTGACTAAACCTAAACAAATTTGCCTTGTTATTGAGCATCGTGCACAGCTCTGATTTGGGAAGAATTTAATCAAATTGGTATATTAGTTTTACACAAAAACTGCTCAATTGGATTACCCCTATAGAGTTGTATTAGGAGACAAGTGAAGTGAACTTTAAAAAACCTGTTGTTGGTATAGTCTGTGATGTGATTAAAAATGGTGCTAATAGTTTTCATGGCGCAGGAGAAAAATATATTAATGCGATTGCACACGGTGCGAATGCAATCCCTATTTTAATTCCGGCCCAAATTGCAGGGGAGGATCTTGACGCTATAAGTGAGTTTTTTGATGTTGACTTTTTTGAGCAACTTGATGGTGTCTTCTTCCCCGGAAGTCCATCAAATGTAGAACCTCATCATTATGGCGATGAAAAGTCAGTAACACCCAATAGTCATGATCAACAAAGAGATGGCTCTAGCCTACCTTTAATTAAATTGGCCATTGAAAAGGGCATTCCATTATTAGCCGCTTGCCGAGGTATGCAAGAGCTAAATGTAGCCATGGGTGGTGAGTTATATCAACAATTATATAATCATGAGCAATTTATTGAACATCGTGAAAACAAGAAGGCTGATCGTAACGGACAATATCAATTAGCACATGAAGTATCGCTAACAGCTAATGGTTTGTTGGCTAATATTCTTGGTCAAAATAGTCATCAAGTGAACTCTTTGCATGGTCAAGGCATAAAAACGCTTGGTCAGGGATTGGCTGTAGAAGCTTATGCCCCTGATGGCTTGATAGAAGCGATTAGCTATATCGATGAAAGTTCATTTGCTATTGGGGTTCAATGGCACCCTGAATGGAATTTCAGCCAAGATAAACTATCAACGGCACTATTCAAGGCCTTTGGTGACGAAGTATATAAACGTTTTATACAAAAACAACCGTGAAGACATCGTTTCTAAACATTAATTAATTTGGAGATTTACATGAAAGACTGCAGACAATTTTATATCAATGGTAGCTGGGTAAACCCATTATCCGTTCATGATTATCCGGTTGTTAACCCAGCAACAGAACAAACAATATCTACGATTTCTTTGGGTACTGGTAAAGATGTAGATATTGCGGTATCAGCAGCTCGTCAGGCTTTTTCATCTTTTGGATACAGTAGTGTTGAACAACGCATTGCCTTACTGGAAGCTCTGTTAAAACAGTATATGGAAAACTATGATGCCATGGCTCATGCCATTTCACTTGAGATGGGGGCACCGATCGATTTTGCCATTAATGCTCAAGCAGATTGTGGTAAAGGCCATATTGAATCTACCTTAACGGCATTGAAAGAATTTCAGTTTGAAAGAACCTTAGCCAATGCACAAATTGTCAAAGAGCCTATAGGTGTTTGTGGTTTTATAACGCCGTGGAATTGGCCTATTAATCAAATAGCATGCAAAGTAGCGCCGGCTTTAGCTACGGGTTGTACTATGATCCTTAAACCGAGTGAAATCGCACCTTTATCCGCACAGTTATTTTCACAAATGGTACATGATGCGGGTTACCCATCAGGTGTTTATAATATGATGCACGGTGATGGAATGGGCGTTGGTTCTGCTATTTCATCTCACCCAGACATTGATATGGTATCGTTTACTGGTTCGACACGTGCAGGCATTGCCATTGCAAAATCTGCGGCAGATACAGTAAAACGAGTGGCTCAAGAGCTTGGTGGCAAATCGCCGAATATTATTCTCGATGATGCAGATATTGACAACGTGGTTAAAAAGGGGGTTTTAGGTTGTATGAGTAATACTGGTCAGTCTTGCAATGCGCCTACACGCATGTTGGTTCCTACCAGTCTATATCAGCAAGCTGTTGAAGTAGCAAAAGCTACTGTTGCTAAAGTTAAAGTAGGTAGTCCAGCAGAACACGGCAATCATATTGGTCCTTTAGTGAGTGAGGATCATTTTAACAAAGTACAAAACATGATCCAGTTAGGGATTGATGAAGGTGCTACGTTGTTAGCTGGCGGCGTGGGTAAACCTCAGAGTTTTGAAACGGGATACTTTACCAAACCGACAATCTTTACCGATGTTAACAATAATATGGCAATTGCCAGAGAAGAAGTTTTTGGCCCTGTTTTGGTGATGATTCCCTACGAAACAGAAGAACAAGCCATTGAAATAGCCAATGATACACCTTATGGTTTAGCGGCTTATATTCAATCAGAAGATGTAAACAGAGCCAAGCGAGTTGCAGGTAAAATACGTGCTGGCATGATTAGCATTAATGGCGCTTCTCATTATTACACCTCTCCATTTGGCGGTTATAAGCAGTCAGGTAACGGTCGAGAATGGGGAGAGTTTGGTTTTGATGATTTTCTGGAAATTAAATCTATTAGTAGTTAATTTGGTGGTTAATTACTTTCACAATAGCGGAGCAAAAAAATCGAATTATCATTGATGCTTTTTACCGGCTTGATCGGCGTGGCATTTATTGCAGGCTTTATTAGTTCCATTGCAGGAGCCGGTGGCGCTATTGTATTGCCCGTTTTACTGTTGGCAGGCTTGCCACCGCTTAATGCTTTAGCAACCAATAAATTTCAAAGTGTTTTTGGTACGCTGTCCTCAACGATTAATTTTTTTCGCAAGGGCCATATTGATTTGCACGCTCTATTGCCTGCATTGCGTTATGCCTTTGTTGGATCGGTATTAGGTACTTGCTTGGTGCAACAGATATCTACAAATTATTTATCGCTGATGATGCCCTACTTATTAATTTTATTGGCGCTTTATATGTTGCTCTCTCCGACTCTTACCGATGAAGACTTACCACCGAAAATATCAGAGAATATTTTTGCTCCTGTTATCGGTGGCGGTGTCGGGTTATATGGTGGTTTTTTTGGGCCGGGTATGGGGTCGTTCTTCGCCGTTGCTTTCGCCTCATTACGGGGCTTTAACATGCGCAAAGCGACAGCATTTACCAAACCCTTAGTATTAATTGTTAATACCACATCCATGTTTATTTTTTTGTGGGGCGGACATATAGTCTGGGGCTTGGCCATTGCTATGGCAGCTGCACAGGTAGTGGGCGCGCGTTTAGGATCTAATTTAGTGATTCATCACGGTACTGCTTTGATCAAGCCCGTCATTGTGCTGATGACATTGGCGATTGCCGTTAAGTTATTGCTTAAAAGCAACACCTGAAGGAGCCATAATAAAACAAAAAGTTTGTACTGTGCTCAATAACATACTATTCAAAATAGGCTTAACAATTTTGTGACAGCAATCTTGAATAATGTCGACCATATAGTTTTCCAAACAACCTCTTGCCAGACTGTATACAATAGTTTGTAATTTTTTTAAAATAACTATAGTAGTTTTTCTTTCTTCAAACGTCTTAATATTGGATGCCATATTTTTATACTAGAAATACAACGAGAATAAATTTTAATTTGTTGTTTTTTATTGTATTTAATTAAGGTTTGCATAGAAATTATGCCTTAACTAGTTTTCATACCTGCATGAAAACACTTTGGGAAATAATGTGAATTCAAAAAATAATCAGCAAAAAGATGTAAAAAATTCGGAAGAAAGTGTTTTAAGTGCTTTTAAACGCTATAAGTCAGCGCTTAAATATTTCATTTCTAGCTATGTCGTTAATTCGCAAGATGTTGATGATGTATGTCAGGAAACATTTCTGCGTACATATAAATCTTCACTAGAAAATGAAGTACTGAAACCTAAATCTTTTATGTTCCGAGTGGCAAAAAACTTAATTGTTTCAGATTTTAGGAAAGCTTCTACCCAACTGAATGAATATGTTGAAGATATTGACTTGGTAGACTCTAAATTAGAGCTAGATGATTTAGAAAACAATGTCCTAGCACAAGAAAAACTAGGCATAATGTGTGAAGCAATAGCGGGTTTACCTAATAAATGTCGGCAAGCTGTAGTCATGAGAAAAGTCTACGGTCTTTCCACAAAAGATATTGCAAAGCGTATGAAAATTTCCACTATTACCGTTAGCAACTACATTACTAAAGGGATGTGCGCCTACAATGAGGCGGTAACTCAATACAATAATGAGCACGATGAAAAAACGATCACAGAAAAATCTAAAACGCCCATTAAAGCTGGGAGAGTATTATGAACAATAACGTAGAAGGTTTTACTAACAAAACCATTATTAATGAAGAAGCGGCACAGTGGGTGTTATTGCTTGAAGACACTCCTGAACTTTCGAAAAAACAAATAGCACAGTTAAATGCTTGGGTTGCAACCAGTAATGTTCACCGAGAATGTTTGGAAAATATGGTGAACTCTTGGGGCGAAATGGATCTGCTTTCGTCGGTAATGCTGCCTCAAGAAATGCGTAAAACATCAATGTTTTCAACTTTACTGGCTAAATTGTTTTTCCCAATACTGGCAATATATGCATTCTTATCGACCTGTATCAAACAAAAAAATCAATTACTTCGACCTGTTGTAGCTATGTCTATTCTAGTTTGTGTAATGACTTGGTTAATGATTAGTCTTAATCCAACAGGAACAAAGACAGAAGATTTTGTCTTTAATACTGAAATGGGTGAACACTTAAGCCATGTTATGCCTGATGGCTCAATATTATGGCTGAACAGTAGTACCACAATAAAGGTGGATTACAGTAAGGATTATCGCAGAATAAATCTTATAAAAGGTGAAGCACACTTTGAAGTCGCTAAAGATGCAACACGTCCATTTGAAGTTTATGCTGATGACCGTTTAGTACGGGCCATAGGTACGGCTTTTACTGTCCATAAGGTGAAAGGTGCAATAGAAGTGCTTGTTAGTGAAGGTACGGTGGAGTTAGCTATTGTAGATAATACTTTGGTTGTTATTCCTGATGATTATCAGGCAATTCAAGTTGAACAAAACTTTCAACAAAATACTGAAGAAAAAGTGACAAGTCAAAATCCTTCCATTGTTGCAACTAAACCCCCGACTAAAGTGAAAAAAATGCTAGGTACCTTAACAGCAGGTCAACGCATTAGCATTCCAATTCATAATGATAATATAAGTGAAATTGATGAATTGGACTCTAGTGAAGTAACGCGTTTTCTTTCTTGGAAAGAAGGCAAACTTGTTTTTGCTGGTGAGTCTTTAGAAGAAGTGATTAAAGAGATCACTCGACATACTACTGTGCAAATTGACGTCCTAGATCCTAAATTAAAGTCAATGCGTATTGGGGGACAATTTCAGGTAGGTGAAACCGATACATTATTTTACGTATTAGAGTCTGGTTTCGGCATTAGCGTGAACAAATTAAATGATAATCATGTCCAATTACGTGTAAAAGAAAAATAAATGGAGTTATTGAATAGTAGATTTACACTTCTCAAGCATCTTAATAATAGACAGGTTAATAAGGTGCTAATAGTTATTAGTTTATTAAGCTTTTGCTTCTCAACATTTAATGTTAAAGCGAAAGATAATAAAAAGATGAACGAGAAATATGAATTTAATATTCAGGCTCAACCTTTAAGTGAATCTCTAAATAAGCTATCAGATATTGCTAAGATATCTTTTCTATTTCCTTATGACCTCGTTGAAAAAAAGAAGGGAAACTCAATTCAAGGCAAGTATACCGTTGAGCAAGCATTAACCATGCTACTTAAAGGTAATAACCTTGAAGGTGACCTCTCAAATAATAAGGCTTTTTTAATAAAACCTTTATCAAAAAATAACAACGATGAACTGGGGAATGA